>Ga0316205_10000035_pt1 | contig 332148 bp, 330 predicted proteins | sample 3monthpyrite_MG_FD_204941 | JGI IMG/M metagenome (GOLD analysis project Ga0316205, IMG submission 204941) | Microbial mat bacterial communities from mineral coupon in-situ incubated in ocean water Damariscotta River, Maine, United States -... | ecosystem: Environmental > Aquatic > Marine >...
GCCTCGCCAAACCGCCGCGACTGACATTTACGGTCAGTAGACCTGCGGCAATTGCGCCTTACGGCTCGTCACCCAGGAACTGCCCCGCGTCGATCCGCCCGAATGATCCCAAAAGCTGGCCAAGGAAAGTGACATCGTTGATCCCGTCCTCGGTGACGCGCCGGTCCAGCACGATGACGCGCCCATCCTCAAGCGTATAGCGCGAGACGTTGCGCAACCGGTCATTCGCGTCAAAATCTATGGCCAGCACCTGGCGGTCCACCTCTTCGGGGGCCAGGGGGCCAAAGTAGCGGAACTGGCTGGAGGTATAATAGATCGTGTTGTTCTCCAAGGCGCGTTCGGATGCGGGCGGGCCAAAGAGGCTGATGACCTCATCCTTGGTTGTCGTGCCGACATTCAGCGTGGCCAGCTCTTCCTGCGGGGGAATGAACCCATTGTAACGGTCCATCTGTGCGCATCCGCTCACAACCGCTAGGGCCGCTGCAATGCCTGCCAGTTTGACCGTCTTGCGCAGTTTGCCTGTCATCGCACTCATACCCGTCGCCTCTTGCCTTGGCGCCAAGCGCCTTTTATCCCCGATACAGCACACCCCGCCCCTGTTCAAGAATCGAAAGCGACCATGCCCCAGTTACCCAAGTCACATCTGCGTTTGGCCGATCTGGCAACGCGCAAGCCGACGGAATTTGCGCTGGCGCCAACAGCAGATGAGCGCAGGGCGATCGCTGCCGAACTGGGGATCGTCGGCGTCAGAAAGCTGCGGTTCACAGGCGCATTGACCCCGCAGGGACGCCAGGACTGGAGCTTGAGCGCCGAACTGGGCGCGACTGTCGTGCAAGACTGCGTCGTCACACTTGCCCCCGTGACCACGCGCATCGATGAAAAGCTGACCCGCAGCTATCTTGCCGACATGCCGGAAATTGAAGCCGCAGAGGTGGAAATGCCTGTGGACGACACCGTTGAGCCGCTGCCTGAGACGCTTGATCTGGCCCAGGTGATGATCGAGGCCCTGGCCCTCGCCCTGCCGCTTTATCCGCGAAGCGAGGGCACTGTTCTTTCGGATGCGGTTTTTGCCGGCCCCGGTGTGACACCCATGAGCGACGATGACGCCAAACCATTTGCGGGTCTGGGGGCCTTGCGCGAAAGCCTTGAAAACAAGGACAAATAATCGACCCTGGCTCTGGCCCGAAAAAGGGTTGCACAAAGCGCAAATCGCAGTATGTTCGCGGCCTCTTTTACATCGTGTCTCGACAGGGCTGCCACAATGGCGTAGGACCCCGCGCAGACATAGAACAAATCAGGGCCGCGGCCCTTTATATCATAGGGTTGAGACATGGCTGTCCAGCAGAACAAAGTATCCAAATCCCGCCGCAACAACCGGCGCGCGCACGATAGTCTCGTGGCGGCAAACCCCAACGAATGTGACAACTGTGGTGAGCTCAAGCGCCCACATCACGTTTGCCCGTCCTGCGGCCATTATGCGACACGCGAAGTGATCGCGGACACAACTGAAATCGACCTCGACGACGACGCTGCATAGCGCGACGCGAAGGCGCAGCAGCATGACACCAGCCCAGACGGACACCGCTCCGACGCAGGGACATGCTGCCACCAACGTGCTTTCCGTGGACGCCATGGGCGGAGATCAAGGGCCTGCAACGGTGGTTGCGGGCCTTTCCAAGTTTTTGGGCGCTGAACCTGCGGCCCGCGCGATCCTGCATGGTCCCCGGGCCACGCTGGAGCCGCTTCTTGCCACGCACCGCATTGCAGACCGTGTGGCGATCCACGACGCTTCGGACGTCGTGAAAATGACCGACAAGCCCAGCTATGTCCTGCGTAACGGCAAGAAAACATCAATGTGGTCCGCGATTGAAGCGGTGCGCAGCCATCAGGCGTCCGTTGCCGTCAGTTGTGGCAACACCGGCGGGTTGATGGCCATGTCGATGCTCCGCCTGCGCAAGGCCGAGGGGGTGAACCGCCCGGCCATCGCCTGCCTATGGCCATCGCGCAACCCAGCCGGCTTCAACGTCATGCTCGATGCCGGGGCCGATATCCGTGCCGATCAGGATGATCTGCTCACCTATGCGCTGATGGGGGCCTCTTATGCCCGCAATGGTCTGGATATCGCGCGCCCCCGTGTCGGGCTGCTGAATGTCGGAACCGAAGAACACAAAGGTCGCGCCGAACTGAAAGTGGCGCATGAACTTATCGGAAGTGCCGCCATCATCGGCGATTTCGAGTATGTGGGATTTATTGAGGGCGGCGATCTGCCTTCAAACAAGGTGGATGTCATCGTGACGGATGGTTTCACAGGCAATGTCGCGCTGAAAACCGGCGAGGGAATCGCAAATCTGGTCAGCGAGCTGCTGCGCGCGGCACTGATGAAGAACCCTTGGTCCATGTTTGGCGCCCTGCTCGCCCGTGGGTCGCTGCGCCGTTTGCGCAAGCGGATCGACCCCCGCCGCGTGAACGGCGGTGTGTTCCTTGGCCTCAATCAAACGGTCATCAAAAGCCACGGATCGGCTGATGCCACCGGCGTGGCTGCGGCCCTGCATCTGGCCTATCGCCTCGCCCAGAGCGGATTTTCAGATAAACTTGCAGCAAGGGTTGCGTCAGCTGCATCACTTGCCCAAGATGCGGGACAAGTGAATGAGACGAACAGTCTCAGTACAAAGACAGGCAAGTAGGCATGATGCGTCGCGCAGTGGTCAAAGGGGTTGGTCATTACCTGCCCGAACGAGTGGTCCCCAACGCTGAATTCGAAAAGACCCTCGATACATCGGACGAATGGATCAAGGCGCGATCCGGGATAGAGCGACGCCATTTCGCGGCCGAAGGCGAGACGACATCCGATCTGGCCGCAAAAGCTGCGAAAGCTGCCTTGGCGATGGCCAAGATGGATGGCGATGACATTGACGCCATCGTGCTGGCAACCTCAACCGCTGACCTGACCTTTCCCTCTGCCGCCACAATGGTGCAGCACGCTATCGGAAACACCTCCGGCTATGCCTTTGATGTGCAGGCGGTTTGTGCGGGTTTCGTCTATGCGCTGTCCAATGCCAATGCCCTGATCGCATCAGGTCAGGCCGACCGGGTGCTTGTCATCGGCGCCGAGACATTCAGCAGAATAATGGACTGGACAGACCGCGCGACCTGCGTGTTGTTTGGCGATGGCGCGGGCGCGCTTGTTCTTGAAGCCGAAGAAGGAACCGGCGACACCAGCGACCGGGGCATCCTTTCGGTCGATCTGAATTCAGACGGGCGCTACAAGGACCTGCTTTATGTTGACGGAGGGGTCTCGACCCAGAATTCCGGCATGCTGCGGATGCAAGGCCCGGAACTGTTCCGCCATGCTGTCGAAAAGCTGGCACAGACCGCCGACGCCGCGCTGGAAAAGGTGGGGTTGGGTGCCGAAGATGTGGATTGGATTGTTCCGCATCAGGCCAACATCCGCATCATCCAGTCCACCGCCAAAAAGCTGGGGGTTGGTATGGACCGGGTTGTTGTAACGGTTCAGGATCACGGCAATACGTCCGCCGCATCGATTCCCCTCGCACTGTCCGTGGGCGTCGCAAATGGCCAGATCAAGCAAGGCGATCTGGTCGTGACCGAGGCCATTGGCGGCGGTCTGGCCTGGGGCGCGGTGGTGATCCGCTGGTAACCCGCTGTCAATTCGCGGAAACGCACTGTTAATCCTGATTGCCAAGCTGTTGTTATTGACTCTGAATTTGCGCCGGGCCTATGCTCTTTGAGAAATTGTGAGGGGTTGGAATATGGCCGATAAGACTTTGACGCGGATGGATTTGGCAGATGCGGTGCACAGTCAGGTTGGACTTTCCCGCAATGACAGCGCCGATCTGGTCGAGAGTGTCCTGACCCATGTGTCCGACAGCCTTGTCGGTGGCGAAACCGTCAAGATCTCATCTTTCGGCACATTTTCGGTTCGAGAAAAGGCCGCCCGCATCGGCCGCAATCCAAAAACCGGCGAAGAGGTGCCGATCCACCCCCGCCGCGTCCTGACCTTCCGCCCCTCGCATCTGATGAAAGATCGTGTGGCCTTGGGAAACAAACGCTAAGTCATGGCCAAAGCCAAAGACGCATTTCGCACAATCAGTGAGGTCGCTGAATGGTTGGACACCCCCACCCATGTGCTGCGGTTTTGGGAAAGCAAGTTCAGCCAGATCAAACCGGTGAAGGGTGCCGGAGGACGGCGCTATTACCGCCCCACCGACATGGACCTGCTGGGCGGGATCAAGAAACTGCTGCATGAAGACGGGCTGACGATCAAGGGCACGCAAAAACTGTTGCACGAAAAAGGTGTCAAACATGTCGCGGGACTGGGATTGTCGATGACCGAACCCCAGGCCCCACCCGCGCCGGTGGAAACCGCCGCGCCTGCCACGATGACACCTGCACCCGCGCCACCACGCCCGGAGCCAGCGCAGGACGCCTTGCCATTCGAACCCCCTGCACCAGAGGCACCTTCCTTGCCAGCCATGGCCATTGACCTGCCATTGCCGCCGAAGGACCTGCCCGCGGCGAAACCGCGCCTGATCGGGCGGGCTCCGGCAGATCCGCGCGGCCTGCAAGCGCGCGCGGCTGAAATTGCACCGCTTCTGGCAAGGCTCGAAGCCTTGCGCGCACGGATGCCTGGCTGACTGATGTTTTTCGGGCTTGCCCTTGCACGGTTTTGGGGTATGAACACCGTCAGTCGGGCTATGGCGCAGCCTGGTAGCGCGTCCGTCTGGGGGACGGAAGGTCGCAGGTTCGAGTCCTGCTAGCCCGACCAATCATAACCGCCCGCCTGTGCATCAGCACGGCGGGCGTTTTGACATCAAAACGGGACCTGACGGGGGAAACAAGATGATGAACGCAGGTGTCCTGGCCGACCATCAGATCCGCGACATGATCGCCTCCGGTGGTGTCACCGCCGTGGCCGCCATTGAGGATGGCCAGATCCAGCCTGCCTCGCTTGATCTGCGATTGGGCAAGACGGCCTACCGTGTGCGCGCATCCTTTCTGGCAGGGCGGCGTCGCACGGTGAAACAGCGGCTGGAAGATTTTCAGATGCACGCCGTGGACCTGACCGGTGGCGCGGTGCTTGAAAAGGGCTGCGTCTATGTCGTGCCGCTGCTGGAGCGATTGCGGCTGCCAAAGGGCATGACCGCGGCGGCAAGCGCAAAATCCTCGATCGGGCGGCTCGACCTGCTGACCCGCGTGATTACCGATCATGGTGTTGAATTTGACCGGGTTCCAGAGGGCTACGATGGCCCGCTCTATGTTGAAATCTGTCCCCGGTCGTTTTCGGTTGTCGCCAGTCCGGGGCAAATGCTCAACCAGATCATCTTTCGTCAGGGCAACACTTTGATGTCAGACGATGAATTACGCGCGCTTCACGCCCAAACGCCGATTGTGTCGGGCGATCCTGTGATCTCTGACGGGCTTGGGTTTTCGGTCGATCTGAAACCCGGTGACGGCACGTTGGTGGGCTACCGTGCCAAGCCGCACACAGGCGTCGTGGACCTGTCCAAGCTCAACCACTACGACCCGGCGGAGTTCTGGGAAGAGGTTCACACCGCAGGTGGATGGATCATCCTTGATCCCGGCGCGTTCTATATTCTGGTCAGCCGCGAGGCGATCGTGATCCCACCCATGCAAGCCGCTGAAATGGCCCCCTATCTGGCAATGGTCGGCGAATTCCGGGTGCATTATGCGGGGTTCTTTGATCCGGGTTTCGGCTACGCCGAGGCCGGCGGTTCAGGGTCGCGGGGGGTGCTGGAAGTGCGCTGCCACGAGGCGCCGTTCGTGCTGGAGCATGGGCAGGTCGTGGGCCGGTTGGTCTATGAACATATGGCCGCATTGCCCGCAGCCCTTTACGGCCGCGAGATCAAGTCGAACTATCAGGGTCAGGGTCTGAAACTGTCAAAACACTTCAAATCGTGATGCAACCCGTCCCGGACTTGGTCCGGGACCTCCATGAGGCTGCTGTTTGAGGTCCCGGATCAAGTCCGGGACGGGACCTATATGACAGGGCCTATTCGACGGGGCCAATTTGCGGGGGCCTATTTCATAAATCGCCGCGCCGCGCGCATTCCGCGCTGCGCTTTTCGGGCGGTTTGCTGGGCGGCTTTCGCTTGCTGGCGTTCTTCTGCTGACATGTCCTGAGGCTGTTTGCCCCGGTTTGCCGCAAGCGTCGTGCCTTTGCGCATCAGCATTCGCAGGCCCATGTTGATCAATCTATTCATGTTCATCGCCGCGTCCTCTCACTTTGGGGGCAAAGATAGGGCATTCTTACTCATCTTCAAACAACTCGCTCTGATCGTCGCTTTCATCGCCATCCTCCGCCTCGCCCAGGGCCGCAGCACCCGGCGGTGGCCGGTTTTCCAAAAGCCCCGCCGAGCGCAGCTCTTTCAACCCAGGAAGGTCGCGCGCGTTCTCCAGCCCGAAATGGTCCAGAAACCCTTGCGTCACAACAAAAGTCACCGGCCGCCCCGGTGACATCTTGCGCCGGCCAAAGCGGATCCATTCCAGTTCGATCAGTTGATCGACGGTCCCCCGGCTGACGCTGACACCGCGTATTTCCTCTATCTCGGCACGGGTCACAGGCTGATGATAGGCCACAATCGCGAGTATTTCGATCGCCGCGCGGCTTAGCTTGCGGGTCTCAACCGTTTCCTTTTGCATCAGGAAACCCAGGTCCCCCGCCGTGCGAAAGGCCCAGGCATCGCCAACCCTGACGATATTCACCCCCCGTCCGTCATAGCGCTTGCGCAGGTTCGCAATCGCCTCTGCGGGGTCACAACCATGCGGCATGCGACCTGTCAGTTCAGTCACTGTCACCGGGTCCGCTGTCGCAAAAAGAACAGCCTCGACCATGCGTTCCTGCTCGCCCATGGGTGGGGCCTCAAACAGGCTGTCGTTGGCGGGCGCGTTTGTCTTACTCATCACCGGGGACTTTCTTGCGAATGTGAATGGGGGCAAATGTTTCGCCCTGCCGAAGCTCTATCCTGCCTTCCTTGGCAAGCTCCAGGGACGCGGCAAATGTGGCCGCCGTGGTCGAGCGGCGGCGCTGCGGATCAACATCCCATCCGTCCGGCAGGTAGCTGGAAAACTCTGTCCAGTCGCCCGCAAATCCGATCAGCCCGCGCATCCGTTCCAACGCCTGTTCCATCGTCATCACATGCTGGCGGTCCATCACGAAGGGGCGAAAATCGTCGCGGGTGCGGATCCGGGCATAGCCCTGCATCAGGTCCAGCAGGGTCGCGGTATAGGTGACACGGCGCACGCGCTGCACATCCTCGGTAATACCACGGGCGAAAAAATCACGCCCAAGCTGATCGCGCGCCATCAGCTTGGCGGCGGAATTGCGCATCGCTTCCAGGCGTTCAAGCTGAAATGCCAGATGGGCTGCCAGTTCCTCGCCCGAGGGTCCATCCTCTGACGGGTCGGGTGGCAGCAACAAACGTGACTTCAAAAAGGCAAGCCAGGCCGCCATCACCAGATAATCGGCCGCCAATTCCAGCCGCAGACGCTTGGCCTGTTCCACGAAGGCCAGATATTGTTCGGCCAGCGCGAGGATGGAAATCTGGCGCAGGTCCACTTTTTGCGTACGCGACAGCGTCAGCAACAGGTCCAGCGGCCCTTCATAGGCGCCGACATCCACAATCAGGGATTCAGCGGCCACGCGCTCACTGACACTCATCGTGTCCTCTTGAAACTCTTCGCCCTGCATCTGACCTCAGCCTAAGTGGCGTGCAAGTTCCGCTTCTAAGGCCGGGATGTCAATATTTTCAGGGGCCTTTCGCTGCGCCAAAGCGCGATTTGCGCGGGTTATGGCTGCCGGGGACATTTCGCCCGTCGCTGTGGCGACCGCCTGCATTTCTGCCGCCTCGCCATTGCAGTGCAGGATGATATCGCAGCCCGCCGCGATACTGGCAGAGGCCCGTTCGGACAGGGTGCCCGACAGCGCCTCCATTGACAGATCGTCGGTCATCAAAAGACCATCGAAACCTATGTCCTGCCGGATCACTTCCATCATTCTGGCGGATGTTGTGGCCGGGGCCGTGGCATCGATATCCGAAAAGATAATATGGGCGGTCATGCCCATGGGAATGTCAGAGAGCGCCGTGAAGGGTGCAAAATCCCATGCGTCAAGCGCAGCACGCGACGCATCGACACGCGGCAGATCAAGGTGGCTGTCCACCGTGGCGCGCCCATAGCCGGGAATATGTTTGAGGATCGGCAGAACTCCACCTGCCAGACAGGCATCCACACAGACCCGTGACGCGGCAACCACCGTTTCAACGTCGTGGCCGTAAAGGCGGTTCTTGAGAACCGGGTGTGTCGCCTCTTCCGCGATGTCGGCCAAAGGCGCGCAATTGGCATCAATGCCCACGTCGTGCAATTCGGCAGCGATCAATCGATTGCGGATCCAATGGGCACGCAGCGGATCGCGGGCGCGCGCCATCTGGTCCAGCGCAGGCAGGTATTCCCTCCAATGGGGCGCCCGCATTCGCTGCACGCGCCCGCCTTCCTGATCGATCAGGACTGGCACATCCCGCTGCACGCAGGCGCGCAGGTCATCGGTCAGACGACGCAGCTGGTCGGGTGAGCGAATATTACGGGCGAAAACTATGAAACCAAGTGGCTGGACCTCTCGGAAAAAACCGCGTTCCCAGTCAGTGACCCGCAGCCCCTGCGGGCCGAAGATCGCCGCTGTCATGGGCACCTAGTTGACCACCACTGCGATACATTCAGCCCCTTCGGCCTGCAAAGCAGCACAGAGCCGACGCGCCTCGGAGCGGTCTGCGAAACCGCTGGCCCGCAAGCGATACCATGTCGCGGTGCTTTGGTTGCTGACCTGGATGACGCGACTGCGCTCTGTCATCAGGTCTCCAAAGCGGGTCTGCAAGAGATCCCATTTCTCAGCGGCCATCGCCGGGCTTGGGAAAGCGCCCAATTGCACCAGGTTGGTGCCTGCGGGAAACACGGTCGTGGTCACGGCAACCTCACCTGACGCCGTCGCCGGTGCCGTGGTGGGTGCTGCAACCGGCACCGGAACTGCAGCGGCATTTGTCGGGCGGATCACCGGGCGCATGGATGTTGTCACACCCGCCACGCTATCCGCGATCACATCCGCGGCGGCGGCCTGTGCAAGCGGCGGCGGGCTGCCAAGAGCCGCCAATTGCGCGGCAATCACGGCCGCATCATCATCGACCACCACGGCCGGCGGCGGAGCGGGCGTTTCGACGGCGGCTGATGGAGCGGCAGAAGCTTCGGCAATGGGCTGCGCTTCGAGATCTTCCTGCGCAAGGCCTGCCGTACGCGGGGCCAGCACCAAACGGTCCTCGGGACCACCGGCTTCGCCGACCGCGGCGACCTCATTCACAGATAGCCCCGTATGCACAGCAACGCCGCCGCCGGGGTTTTCGGGCAGAACCCGCATATCGCCTTCGATTGCGCGGACCACCGGAATGCCGCTCACATCCCGTACAATCAGCTTGTAGCCCCACAAGCCAACGCCAAGGATCAGCGCCAGCGAAAACGCGGCGCCTGCAAAATTCACTAAGTTGGTAAACCGCGGCACAGTTGCCGCCGGGGCAAACCCCTCATCGTATACTGCCATCTTCGCCTCTTACGCGCGCGCCCCATGCCTTTTGGCTTTGCGGGGTCGTTGTTCAGCTCGAACCGGCAGCTTTGTGCGTTAGCGCATCTCTTCCGCCGGAGTGACTCCAAGAATACCCAAACCGTGCAAAATAACAATCGCTACGGCCCTGATCAGGGCAATTTTCGCCTGTGTGGTATCCGGGTCACCCTCTTGCACAAACCTGAGCGCCTCATCCGCGTTGCCCTGATGGTAAAGCGCGTGGAAATCAGAGGCGAGATCATAAAGATAAAATGCGACCCGGTGCGGCTCATGGCCGCGTGCCGCAATCTCAACCAGACGCGGCCATTCAGCGAGCTTCCTGATGAGCGTGAGTTCGGCGTCATGGGTCAGGCCGGAAAGGTCAACGCCCGCCAACGTCTTGTCGGAAACGTCAGTGAATGCAACGGCCTTGCCTACGGCAGAGTTCACCCGCGCGTAGGCGTAGTTGACGTAGAATACCGGGTTGTCCTTGGACTGCTCCAGCACCTTGTCAAAATCGAAATCCAGTGGCGCGTCGTTCTTGCGCGTCAGCATATGGAACCGGGTCACATTGGGGCCAACCTGATCGACGACATCGCGCAGGGTCACAAAGGTCCCTGCCCGCTTGGACATCTTGAAAGGTGCGCCGTTCTTGTAGAGCTTCACCAATTGCGTCAGCTTCACGTCCAGCGGCACCCGACCTTCGGAAAGAGCCGAAACCGCCGCCTTCATCCGTTTCACATAGCCACCGTGGTCGGCGCCAAAGACGTCAATCAACTGGTCAAAGCCGCGCTGCACCTTGTCATAGTGATAGGCGATGTCGGGGGCGAAATAGGTCCACGATCCGTCCGATTTCTGCACAGGCCGATCCACATCGTCGCCATGGGCGGTGGATTTGAAGAGCGTCTGTTCGCGTGGTTCCCAATCCTCGGGCATTTTGCCCTTGGGCGGTTCAAGGACACCCCGGTAGATCAGCCCTTTGGCGTCCAGGTCGGCAATGGATTTTTCAATCAAACCCGTGCCGTAAAGGGATTTTTCACTGAAGAAACTATCCATCGTCACGCCCAGCCGGGCCAGGTCCTCGCGGATCAGGTCCATCATGGCCTCGGTCGCGAATTCCCGGATCTCTTCCAGCCAGACCTGCTCTCCCTTATCGACAAACGCATCACCGACTTTCGCCTTCAGCGCCGCGCCTACTGGCTTCAGGTAATCGCCGGGATAGGTCCCGTCAGGAAAGGCAACCTCTTGCCCATGCGCTTCGAGATACCGCAGGTACACTGACCGGGCCAGCACATCGACCTGCGCACCACCATCGTTGATGTAGTATTCCTTGGTGACGTCAAAACCCGCAAAATCCAGCAACCGCGCCAACGCATCACCAAACACAGCGCCCCGTGTATGGCCCACGTGCAAAGGGCCGGTCGGGTTGGCCGAGACATATTCGACCATCATCTTCTGGCCCTGCCCCAGGGTGGACTGACCATAGGTCGGGTCAGACAGCGCCGCTTTTACCACGCCCTGCCAGACCTGCGGGTCAAGCCGCATGTTGAGAAACCCGGGGCCTGCAACCTCTGCCACAGCGACCTTCGGATCAGCCAGCAGTTTGGCGGCCAGCGCTTCTGCAATCACCCGTGGGTTCATTTTTGCAGGCTTTGCCAGCACCATCGCTGCATTGGTCGCCATATCCCCATGTGCGGCGTCGCGCGGTGGCTCGACCGAAACGGCAGCAGTGGCAAGACCAGCGGGCAAAGTGCCGTCTGTGACCATCTGGTCAAGGCAGTCCAGCACCAGGGCGCGAATATCAGCAAAAAGGTTCATTTTTCTTCCAGGAGCTTTGTTTGATTGGGGTTTATCACCCGTACCTCTCAGGGCAAGCAGACTTTTGGTAAAAGCCTGCCGCCAAATCCTGCGTCAGGGATTTCCGCCCTCAGTTCCCGTCGATGACGCCTGCCGGAATATCCTCGCCGCCAATCAGGCGTTTATGTTCCTGAATGGCGAAACGGTCGGTCATGCCGGCAATATAGTCGGCCACGATCCGCGCGAGTGCAGTCTGATCGGGTGCATCGGCCACATCCTTGCGCCATTGCTTGGGCAACTCAGCGGTGTTGTTCATGAAAAACGGGAACAAATCATCGATCATCTGCGTCACAACGGCGCGCATCTCGACCACCGCTGGCGCGCGGTACATCCGGGTAAACAGGAAGTTGCGGATTACCTTGAGATCGGTCCAGAGCCCGGGCGAAAACTGCACCATCATCCGGCCTGCATGGCGAATGTCATGCACGGTCGCGGGTGCGAAATCGGTCAGGTTGCGCCGGCTGACCGTGATCACATCCTCAACCAGAACACCAAAGAACCGGCGCAGCGCCTCATGGCGGCGGCGGTAATAGTTCAGACCGGGATATTTGGCATCCACCCGCGCAAAGCAGTCCCGCAGGATCGGCAGTTCGGCCAGCTCGTCGGTGCTGAACAGCTCGGCGCGCAACCCGTCATGCAGGTCGTGGTTGTTATAGGCGATGTCGTCAGCCAGAGCCGCCGCCTGCGCTTCGGCGCTCGCGTGGGTGTGCAGTTCCAGATCGTGCCGCGCATCATAAGCGGCCAGCGCATAGGGAATATCCCCCGTGACAGGCCCATTGTGCTTGGCGATCCCCTCAAGACACTCCCATGTCAGGTTCAGCCCGTCCCATTCGGCATAATGCCGTTCCAGACTTGTCACGATATGGAGCGCCTGCGCGTTGTGATCGAACCCGCCATAGGGCTGCATCAACGCATCCAGCGCTTCCTCTCCGGTGTGGCCAAAGGGCGTGTGGCCCAGATCATGTGCGAGGGCGACCGCCTCGGTCAGTTCCACGTTCAGATCAAGTGCGGCCGCCACGGTGCGGGCCACCTGTGCCACTTCGATCGAATGGGTCAGACGGGTGCGGAAATAATCGCCCTCATGTTCGATAAACACCTGCGTCTTATGCTTGAGCCGCCGGAACGCCGATGCATGGATAATTCTGTCGCGGTCGCGCTGAAACGGCGACCGAAAGGTGCTTTCTTCCTCGGGGTAAAGCCGCCCTCGCGGATTAGCGGGGTCGGTCGCATAAGGCGCTGCCATCTGTGTTGCCTGTCTTGTCGCGTTTGCCTGTCCCCCCTATATTACACCTGCAACCGAACCGATAGGCCCCGCGCATGTTCACCGTCCCACCCAAAGTCACCCCCCGCGCGTTTGAGCGCCTGGCCGAGATTGGTGCCTCGGCCCAGGGCAAAGCCCTGCGTGTCGCAGTCGAAGGCGGCGGATGTTCGGGGTTTCAGTATGAAATTGACCTTGATGACCCCAAGGAAGATGATCTGGTGCTGTCCGAACAGGGCGAAACCGTCGTGATCGACGCCATATCACTGCCGTTTCTGGCCGATGCGGTGATTGATTTCAGCGAAGAGCTGATCGGCGCGCGCTTTGTCATCACCAATCCCAATGCCACGTCATCCTGCGGCTGCGGGACGTCATTTTCGATGTAAGCTTGCACCCTGCCCCCGGCTGCGCCAAAACGATGGTCAGACAGGGGGCCGAGACATGAAGATCGCGACATTCAACATCAATGGCATCAAGGCCCGCATCGGCGCTCTCACCGCGTGGCTGGATGAGGCGCAGCCGGATGTCGCAGTCCTGCAAGAGATCAAATCGGTGGATGAAAACTTCCCCCGCGAGATGTTCGAGGAAAAAGGCTATAACGTCGAAACCCATGGACAAAAAGGGTTCAACGGTGTGGCGATCCTGTCCAAATACCCGCTGGAGGACGTCACGCGCGGTTTGCCCGGTGCGGCAGGTTCCGGGCGTGACGGTGTGGACGACATTGAGGCCCGCTATATCGAAGCAACGGTGGTGGGCCTGAAAGCGGTGCGAATATGTGGCCTTTACCTGCCCAATGGTAACCCGGCACCGGGGCCAAAGTATGACTACAAACTGCGCTGGATGGCGCGCCTGCATGCCCGCGCACAAGAGTTGATTGAACATGAAGAAGTGGCGCTAATCTGCGGGGATTACAACGTTATTCCGCAAGCAGAGGATGCCGCCCGGCCTGACGCCTGGCGCGATGACGCGCTTTTTCGCCCGGAAACCCGCGATGCGTTTCGGCGTGTCCTGAACCTTGGCTTTACCGAAGCCTTCCGCGCGCGCGAAACAGGCGCGGGGCATTATTCCTTCTGGGATTATCAGGCGGGCGCGTGGAATAGGAACGACGGCATCCGGATCGACCATTTCCTGCTGACGCCGCAATGCGCGGACCTGCTGAACAATTGCTGGATCGAGAGCGAGCAGCGCGGTCGCGAAAAACCCTCGGATCACGTTCCCGTGTGGGTCGATCTTGCCGCCTAGCCACCCTCTGCGGTAATATGCCACTTTCACGGTGGGTTTTTGGATCGTAACGCATGTTCCGCAAGATCATCACGATGGCCGTCATCGCCGCCAGTCTGCCAACGCTGGGCCTTGCGCAATGCCGCATTTCCGTGCCCGGGACCTCATGCATTGCGATCCCCCAGCCTTTGACACCTCCGCCCGGTCCCGTTGAAATCGGGCAGGTTCTGGAGCGTGGCCAGTATTCGATGATTATGAACGCCCGCTACTACGGCTTGCCACGGGTCAGTGATGGCTGGGTCTATATGCGGATCGAGGACGAGATTTATCGCGTTGACTGGATCACCCAGACCGTTCTTGAAAGGGTGACAGATCAGGCCAGCCGGAATTGGTAACGCTCAGGCCAAGCGGGGAAAACCTTCATACCATGCACTGTGATTTCTGTCATGATTGCGCATTCCGGGTTTGGTCAGGCATCCCCTTGGGGTGATATAGCTATCAATCCTGCGCGGGGGGTTTTCGTGCCAGTTCAGATTGAACGCCGCCATGCGCGGGAAGAAATACATGCTTGAATAAGGCAGGTGGTCATGCACCCACCACGCCAGCGCACGCCAGTCCGCGCCAGCCTCATACCGGTCGGCAAACCACGGGATCACCACACAAGCCGTCGCCCCCATATGCCCGTTTGCATCGCGCATGTCCCAGATGTGCCCCGCGTGGTTCATCTCGTTTGACCCGCAGCTATAGCCCGCTTTGCCTGCACGCTGTGCTTCGTTGCAAAATCCGTTCACCTTCGGCGACCGGTAGGCCGAACGGATCAGCACCTTGCCAAACGTGCGCTGGAGCGGCTCTAGCAGGTCTTCGCACAGCCGTTTGCCAACCTTGATCGCAAGGTCGACATCTTCCGGCATGTTCGGAATGCCGTGAAAATTTGCAACTTCGGAATAAAGGAATTCACGCATCCAGAAGTTCTGCGAGAGCCGGATACGACCGAGTTTATCGAGCGTCGTGACGCTGGTTGGTGCTTTCATCTCGCAACCCCAACCCTAGGCCATCACCGCGTCACATCGTGATCGTAAAGCCAGCCCAGCCTGTTGAGGAACGCCGAAGGCGCGAGCTTGCCCATCATCCGCAACCCTGTATGGGCAATACTGCGCTGCACGCCGCCCAGATGATAGCGCCGGGCGTGGCCATTGGCCGCTTCGATCGCTTTCACAACACGCGCCCGCCGCACATCCTGATAGCGCCGCAGCCCCGCATCGAGATCGGGTTCCTCGTCGCAGCACCGCGCAAGCGTATAGGCGTCTTCGATCGCAAGGTTCGCCCCCTGGGCAAGAAACGGCAGGGTCGGATGGGCCGCGTCGCCCAGGATCACAATCGACCCCATATGCCATTTCTGCGCGACGGGGTGCCGGAAAAGCCCCCAGAGGTTGACCTCTTCGACATCCCCCAGGATGCTTTTGACACCCCAGCCGCAATCGGCAAAAGCCATGCGCAGGTTGCCGGGGTCATCAGCGTGGTTCCAGCCCTCATCGGCCCATTGGCTCCGCTCTTGCACCGCGACGATGTTCAACCGCCCGCCGGAAAGCGGATAGGTCACCATATGACGCCCGGGCGCCAACCAGATACGCGCCACAGGGTCCGAATTGTCAGTCTTGACCATCGCGCGCCATGCGACCTGCCCGGTGAAGAATGGCTCTGCCTGCTTGTTGATCAGGCCCCGCACAACAGAGCGTAAACCGTCCGCGCCGATGGTCAGCGTCGGGCGGATGATCTCACTATCGATCTGGAAACTGCCGTCCGGGTTCAATGCCGTGATCCGCGCGCCCAATTTCACCGTGACGCCCGCAGCCTCGCATCCGCGTGCCAGAATATCGATCAGGGCGGCCCGGTGATAAAAGCGATAAGGCGGGTTCTTGTCCGAGATTTCAAAGCGCGTGATTTCGCGGCTGGCCATTGCATCCATTGGGATCACGGCCTGTGCCGTCACGCCGGTCGCATCCAGCGCCCTGTCAATGCCCAATGCGTTCAAGGCCCGCGCGCCGTTCGGCGTAATCTGCAAGCCGGCGCCCACCTCTGTCAAAGCGGGGGCCTGTTCATATACGGTTACTTTTGCTCCACGGCGCGCAAAGGCCAGTGCAGCGGTCAAGCCACCAATGCCGCCACCGATGACGGCAATGTCGCGGCTTTGGTTCCGGGTCATCCTAGTCGTCCCGGTGGACCTTTTCGCGACGTTCGTGACGCTCTTGCGCCTCGAGGCTCATCGTCGCGATAGGACGGGCATCCAGCCGTTTCAACGAAATGGGTTCCCCGGTTTTTTCGCAATACCCGTATTCCCCTTCGTCGATCCGGCGCAGGGCAGCGTCGATCTTGGTCACCAGCTTGCGCTGGCGATCACGGGTGCGCAGTTCCAAAGAGCGGTCAGTTTCTTCTGACGCGCGGTCAGCGACATCCGGGATATTGCGGGTCTGATCCTTCATGCCAGCCACGGTATCGCGGCTGTCTTCAAGAAGCTCGGACTTCCAGTTCAGCAGTTTCCGGCGGAAATACTCGGTCTGCTTTTCATTCATGAATGGTTCGTCGTCTGCTGGGCGATAGTCGTCTGCAAGAAACACTTCGGCCTTCATCTTCATTCCCTTCACTCCGATCACCACAAGAAAGTAATTGCGGTCGCCCTCACCCGATTTTGAGGCGGGTTTACTCCGTTCGTTCCATAGTGTCACCCCCCCAATTTGCCCTTATCGCAAGGTGTTGATGATCCCGGATGACCTGCTAGGTTGCCCATGAAATCAAAAGGGTGCAGCACCATGCTCTTTGCCGGCACAGACACTTATGTCGCCACCGATGACCTGACGATGGCCGTGAATGCCGCCGTGACACTGGAACGCCCGTTGCTGGTCAAGGGCGAGCCCGGCACCGGCAAGACCGAGCTGGCACGACAGGTCAGCGAGGCCCTTGGATTGCCAATGATCGAATGGCACATCAAGTCCACGACTAAGGCGCAACAGGGTCTTTATGAATACGATGCCGTCAGCCGCCTGCGCGACAGCCAGCTTGGTGATGTGCGCGTGCATGACGTGGCCAATTATATCAAACAGGGCAAGCTGTGGCAGGCTTTCGATGCGGATGGCAAAGTGGTGCTGCTGATTGATGAAATCGACAAGGCCGACATCGAATTTCCCAACGATCTGTTGCAAGAGCTGGACCGGATGGAATTCCACGTCTACGAGACAGGTGAGACCGTCAGGGCCGTCCACCGTCCTATCGTGATCATCACATCCAACAATGAAAAAGAGCTGCCCGACGCCTTTTTGCGGCGCTGTTTTTTTCACTACATCCGCTTTCCGGACATCGACACGATGCGCAAGATCGTCGCGGTGCATCACCCTGGTATCAAGGATCAACTGCTGACCACCGCGCTGACGCAGTTCTATGACCTGCGCGAAACGGCGGGGCTGAAAAAGAAACCTTCGACGTCCGAAGTTCTGGACTGGCTCAAGCTGCTCCTGGCCGAGGATCTGACCGCCGAAGACCTCAGGCGCGACGGGGCCTCTGCGTTGCCCAGACTGCATGGCGCCTTACTCAAGAACGAACAGGACGTGCATTTGTTTGAGCGGCTGGCATTCATGGCGCGGGGGCAAAGATAGATCCCCGCTCAGATCCGCGCTGCACGGTGAATTGACTGGTCCTGTCGGCAAACACCGCTATTGTCAGCAAGGGACCCCGCAAGAGTACCGCAAATGACGACGACCGCCACAGTGACAATCCGCCCGATCACCGCGCATGACGAAGCCGCGTGGCGCAGGTTGTGGACCGGCTATCTGGAATTTTACAAAACCAGTGTCCCCCAAGCTGTTTATGCCAGCACCTTTGCCCGGCTAATGGGCGATGACCCGCAGGATTTTCACGGGTTGGTCGCAGAAAAGGACGGCGCTCTGGTGGGCCTTGTCCACTATCTCTATCACCGCCACTGCTGGCGCATTGAAAACGTCTGCTATCTGCAAGACCTCTATGCGGACCCGTCCGTGCGTGGCACGGGCATTGGGCGCAAATTGATCGAAGCGGTTTACGCCGCGGCAGATCAGGCCGGGGCGCCGACGGTCTATTGGCTGACGCAGGACGACAACCAGGCCGGGCGGCAGCTTTATGACCGGGTGGGTCAGCTTACCAATTTCATCAAATATCAGAGACCCGCATGAAGCGATGGGCCGTCTTTGCGCTGGTCTTTGTGTCCGCCTGCGCGGAAGTCGCGACCACACCGGACCCGGTCACCCTGACCTTTCCTGCAATGCAGCGTTTTGCCGGAGCGAACCCCAGCCCCGCCACGCGGCCGAACTCGGAAATGGTGTTGGATTTTGTTGATCTGGCCTTTCGGATGGAAAGCGGACGGCCGCTGCCAACCTTCACCCGTTTTGAAGGGCCGATCACCCTGCGTGTCGCCGGGCGAATGCGTCAAGAAAACCGTGACGATCTCTCCGCCCTGCTGCGGCGTTTGCGCGATGAGGCCCGTATCGATATCCGGCTGACTTCCGCGCCAGAGGCCAATATCGTCATCGAAGCAGTGCCGAGCCGGACCTTGCAGCGCGCGGTGCCCAATGCCGCCTGTTTTGTGGTGCCCCGTGTGCAAAGCTGGTCGGAACTGCGCGCCGCGCGTGACACCCCGGAGCTGAATTGGGCGACGCTGAGGCAACGCGAGAAAGTCGCCATCTTTGTCCCCTCTGACGCAACCCCACAAGAGGTCCGCGATTGCCTGCATGAGGAATTGGCGCAGGCGCTGGGGCCGCTCAATGACCTATACCGCCTGCCGGATTCGGTGTTCAACGACGACAATATGCATGCGGTGCTGACCGGCTTTGATATGCTGATCCTGCGCGCCTATTACGCGCCGGAGCTGCGCAGCGGCATGACCGAAAGCCAGGTCACAGCACGCCTGCCCGGCCTCTTTGCCCGCATCAACCCGCGCGGAGAGCGCCCCGGCGGGCGAATACCGTCCAGCACCTCGCGGACCTGGATCGATGCGATGACCGTCGCCCTTGGTCCGCGCACCTCCGAGCGCCGGCGACGTCAGGCGGCGGCCCGCGCGGTGGCGATCGGGCAATCGCTGGGCTGGACCGGGCCGCGCGAAGGCTTTGCCAACTATGCCTATGGTCGCCTGCAAATCGGGAATGATGCCACCCTGGCCCTGGGCGCCTTCAACACCGCAGGCCGGGCCTATGCGCAAACCCCCCTCACGGACGTTCACGCGGCCCATATTGCCCTGCAACTGGCCGCCTTTACCCTGATCTCGCGCGACCCCGACGCCACTATCGCCATCACCACCCCTGCCATCGCCACCGCCCGCCGTTACGAAAACGCGGCATTGATGTCCCTGTTGATGATGTTCAAGGCCGAGGCACTGGATCTGCGCGGCGAGACCGAGGCAGGCATGGCGCTGCGTATGGACAGTCTGGGGTGGGCACTTTATGGGTTGGGCGACCGGGATGAAGTGATTGACAGGCTCAATGAAATCGCATCTCTGGCACCACCTCTGCCACCAAACTGACAAAGGCCTCATCCATGATTTTTCCACTCTCAGGACTGCTGATCGGTGCCGTTTTCGGCGCATTGCGCGCTAAGGCGAAGGGCGGCAACGGCAAGGACATGCTGCAATGGGGCGCTGTGTTCGCGATCATCTTTGCCCTGATCGGGTTGTTTCTTGTGATCGTCCTGCAGCGCATCCTCACCTGATCCATGTTTCTGCCCTTCTTTGACACTTTGCGCAGTAACGGGGTGCCGGTTTCGTTACGCGAATTCTTGTCGTTTCTGGAAGGAATGAAGGCCGGGCTGGCCACCTATGACGTTGAGGCATTCTATTTTCTGGCCCGCACCAGCATGGTCAAGGACGAACGGCATCTCGACAGGTTCGACCGCGCCTTTGCCGCCACGTTTGAGGGGCTTGATGCGATCCCCGATGAGGCGGTGCTGAAGGCCGTCGATATTCCCGCCGACTGGCTGGAAAAGCTGGCCGAAAAGCACCTGAGCGAGGAAGAGAAAGCCGAGATCGAAGCACTCGGAGGATTCGAGGCCCTGATGGAGACGCTCAAAAAGCGGCTGGAGGAACAGAAAGGGCGCCACCAGGGCGGGTCGAAATGGGTCGGCACGGCAGGCACCTCGCCCTTCGGCGCCTACGGCTATAACCCCGAGGGCGTGCGCATCGGCCAGAAAGAAAGCCGCCACCAGCGGGCGGTCAAGGTCTGGGACAAACGCGAATTCCGCAATCTTGATGACACCGTTGAACTGGGCACCCGCAACATCAAGGTCGCTCTCAAGCGCCTGCGACGCTGGGCGCGTGACGGGGCGCATGAGGAGCTGGACCTCAACGGCACGATCCGTGCCACCGCCGAGCATGGCTATCTGGACGTGCAGACCCGGCCAGAGCGGCGCAATGCGGTCAAAGTGCTGCTTTTCCTTGATATCGGCGGTTCCATGGACCCGCATATCAAGGTGGTCGAAGAACTTTTCAGCGCCGCCAAATCCGAATTCAAGCATTTCGAACACTTCTACTTCCACAACTGCCTTTATGAAGGGGTGTGGAAAGACAACCGCCGCCGCTGGAACGCACAAACCCCAACATGGGACATCCTGCGCACCTATGGGCCGGACTATAAATGCATCTTCGTGGGCGACGCCAGCATGTCACCCTACGAGATCGCCTTTCCCGGCGGCGCCAACGAGCATTGGAATGAAGAGGCAGGCCACGTCTGGCTGGAACGCGCCCGCGATCAATGGCCGGGCCATCTGTGGATCAATCCACTGGAAGAACGCTATTGGCCCTACACCCAGTCCATCCAGATGATCCAGGAGGTCTTTGGCGCAGACCGTATGGTGCCCATGACCTTATCCGGCATCGACGCCGGAATGCGGACATTGGGGCGTTAAAGCGATAGGGTCTTGTAAAACGGTTCGGAACAAGCATGCGGCATCGCGTAAAAAACCTCTGGCATCACCATCGGCCTGCTTTGCTGGCCTTTGTCGTCATGCTTTGCCTTGCGGGCTTTTTTGGTGTCAAAACTGTCAGCCAGTTCATCTACTGGAATGACCCCCAACATCAGGATCAAATGCTGGCAGGCTGGATGACACCGCGCTATATCGCGCGGTCCTACGATGTCCCGCCGCAGGTGGTACAGGCTGCTCTGGCGTTAGAGGCAGACGCCCTGCCACGCCGCATTTCGCTGGACGCATTGGCGGCAGAGCGTGACGTCACCATCGCCACATTGCAATCACGCCTCGACCGTGCGGTTGCCACATGGCGCGCTGACAACCCACGGGCCATGCCATGACCGATGTCATCTTTGGTCTTGCCGCCGATTACGGTGTGCCCCTGTTGTTTGTGGTCACATTTCTCAGCTGCCTTGCTGTCCCCGTGCCCTCATCTTTGTTGATGCTGGCCACGGGCGGATTTGCAGCAACAGGCGATCTGTCATTGCCTGCGGTGGCGACGGCGGCATTTCTTGGTGCGATCATCGGGGACAATCTGGGTTATTGGATCGCCCGGGGCCTAGGTGACCGGTTCAGCGACTGGCTGGCCGCCCGGCCCAAACGGGCGGCTCTGCGCGGCAAGGCGCAATCTTTCATGGCCAAATGGGGCGGGGCCAGCGTGTTTTTCTCGTGCTGGCTGGTGGCCCCCCTTGGCCCTTACGTCAACTACGTCAGCGGGGTCTCGCGGCTTTATTGGCCGCGTTTTGCGCTTTGGGGTGCGGCCGGAGAGCTCTTCTGGGTCGGCATCTATGTCGGGCTGGGATACAGCTTCGCCGACAATCTGGCGCAAATCTCTGGGCTGCTCGGCAATCTCTCGGGCTTCCTTGTTGCTGTGGTCGTAACACTCGGCCTGGGCCTGTGGCTCGTGCGTGCAAGCAAAATCCGCGACAAAGCGAGGCGCAGATCACAATCCGCGTAGGGTGGCCTCCGTATCAGACTTGAGAATGCCCGCATAACGCCCATATTCAAAGCATGATAAAACTCATGCCGATCCTGCTGGCCGTTCTCTACGGCCTTGTGATGTACCGCTTTTCGGCCTGGCGGACCAAACGCGCACTTGATGCGAATTCCACAGAACTTGCCGATCCGATCCTGAAGGTGCTGATGGACAGGATGGCCAAGGCCCTCGATATCGACCGGATCCGCGTGCATATCTATGAAATCGAACCGGTCAATGGGCTTGCCTCACCTGACGGGCGTATCTTCATCACCCGCGGGTTCTTCAGGAAATACCGCGCGGGCCAAGTCACATCCGAAGAAATGGCCTCTGTGATTGCTCATGAGATGGGCCATGTCGCCCTGGGCCATTCGCGCCGCCGGATGATTGATTTTTCCGGGCAGAATGCCATGCGCACGGCCCTCGCGATGATCCTTGGGCGCTTTGTTCCCGGCATCGGGCCGTGGATTGCCAATGGCCTGATGAGCCTGCTTGCCGCGGGTCTGTCGCGCAAGGACGAATTTGAGGCAGACGCCTATGCCTCTGCCCTGCTGGTCAAGGCCGGAATTGGAACAGAGCCGCAAAAGACCCTATTTACCAAGCTCGAACGGCTGACAGGCGCCCATGGAGCCGCGACACCTGCATGGTTGATGAGCCACCCCAAGACCCAGCAACGGATCGCCGCAATCGAAGCCAACGAAGCAAAATGGACCGCAGGCTAGGACAGCCGGCCCCCGCATCATCTTGCCCCAAATACTCCCGCCGGAGGCACCCTGGCGCTCAGCGATCACCACCGGGCATGGCAGGCGTTGACGCCTCCAGCGCCTTGCCGAAACGCGGCATCCGCGCCTTTTTCATCAATGCGCGCATGGTCCAGGGGTCCTCTGACAACCGGTTCGCCTCGTCCAGCACCCTGCGCGCCACGCCCCGGACCTGATCCGGGGCCTCTGCCAGCAGGATCAGGGCAAACCCATCCGGGTCCCAACGCAACAGCGCCTCATCACCCAGAACATTCCTTGGAAAATCCTTGGCGTTCATCGTCAGGATCCCGTCACACGACCCCGCAACCGCCGCTGTCAGCACATGAATATCGCTCGGGTCAGGCAACCAGTACCGCTGTTCCAGACCGGCATCATATTGCACTTCACCCTGAGGAAAGCTTGCCCTGAGCGCCGCAATCTCTCCGCGCGCCCAGATCTCGTTCTCCGGTCCCAGTTTTGCGGCCGCCCGCGCCCATTCTTCCAAAATGCGCGATGACCAGCGCGGCGCAAAAAGCCCCGCCTCTGCACAACCCAGCAGGACCTCGCGCATCACGGTGGGGTAAAGCACACAGGCGTCGATCATTACCCTCATAAGCGAAAGGTCAGCGCCTTGAGATAGCCGCTCTCGGCCAGATGCGGCAAGAGCGGATGATCCGGACCGGCAAAGCCGGTGTGAATGATCTGCCCGCGCCGTCCACCACGCCCGATCCCGCGGGCCGAGGCATTGCGGAACTTCGTCAGATCAGCCGCGTGCGAGCAGGAACAGAGCGTCAGATAGCCGCTCTCAGACACCAAGGGTGCCGCCAGCCGCGCGATCCTCTCATAGGCCCGCAGGCCTGCATCCAATGCAGATTTGGATGGGGCAAAGGCAGGAGGATCACAGACAACAACGTCAAATCTCTCGCCTTCGTCAGCCAGCGCCGCCAGCATATCGAATGCATCGCCCCTGCGTGTTGCGAAGCGGTCCGCCACACCCATTTTTGCGGCCCCCCGCGCGGCAAGATCCAGCGCCGGTGCAGACCCGTCCACCGCCAGAACGGACCCTGCCCCCGCCGCCAATGCTGCCAGCCCGAACCCGCCCACATGGGCAAAGACATCAAGCACCCGCGCACCCTGGGACAGGCCAGCGACAAAGGCATGGTTCGGGCGCTGATCAAAGAACAAGCCCGTCTTTTGCCCGCCCATCACATCCGCCATGTAGACAGCCCCGTTCATCGGCACGGGGACCGGACCGTCAGGTGCCGCGCCGGCCAGCACCTCTGTCTTTTCGGCAAGCCCCTCAAGGGTGCGCGCCCGCCCGGTTCCGTTCATGATAACGGTAGTCACAGCCGTCACTTCTTGCAGCGCCGCGACCAGTGGGCCGATCAGCGCATCAGCCCAGGCCGCATTCGGCTGCACCACCGCCAGATCACCGAAGCGATCGATAATCACCCCGGGCAGACCGTCGGCTTCGGCATGCGCCAACCGATAATGGGGCTCTGCATAAAGCCGCGCGCGATGCGCCAGTGCCCGCGACAGGCGTGCTGCAAACCACGCCTGATCAATGACCGCCTCTGGATCCGGGTCCAGCATCCGGCAGATGATCTTTGACGCCGGGTTCACCGTCACCACCCCCATCGGGGTCCGATTGGCATCTTCCAGCCGGGCAATCGTGCCGGGGGTCAGGTTGCGGGTGCGGCGGTCCGTGACCAGCTCATTGGCATAGACCCAGGGAAAGCCATGGCGGATCGCCCGCGCCTCGGCTTTGGGGATCAGGCGGACCACAGGGAGGGCGGGGGAAGTTTCATGTGTCATGCCTGCCTCCTAACCGCTCCTGTGACGACTGGAAAGGGGCCGCGGTCAGACCAGTTGCGCGCGCAGCAGGCTGGTCAGGTAATCGGTGACCCGCACCTTTTGCGTTTGGCCCGCCTGATCCAATAGCGCGGCCCGTTCGCCACCGGGGGCATCCAGATTTCCAACGACGCGCCGGGTCGGCTCGATCACCTCGCCTGTTGCCGCACTTTTGATCGTCAGATCAAAGATGACATTATAGACCCCGCCGACCGTATAGCGCGACCGGTTGGTGACCGCGTGGAACCGCACCAGGGTCAGTTCCACGTCAACCGCATAGGCCCCATCCAGAACCTGCCTGTTGCGCGCCGCCGCCGTTTCAAACATCGCGGCGATTTGCGGGATGCGCGGACCGATCGGATCACCGCGCCAGACCACATCGGCATCGGGGTAAAATGACTCGCTTTCCGAGATCCGAAGCCCCTCTTGCGCCGCGAAACTGAAAGCCCCCAACCGATAGGATCGCGCCATCTGCGGGCGCGGGCCGCTTTTTTGACCAAATGCGGTGCCACAGCCCCCCAAAGCAAGAATGGACAGCGATGTGATGAAATTTCTGCGGTGCATGGGCTGACGGCTCGTTGGTTTCACAGCAGTCCTAGCACGGGAATTTCAGCAGCGTAATACCCTCAATGGCCTGCGAAACCCGGTCTTGCACCAATGACACCCTTGTTAGCGCTAACACAACATGTTAAGAGCCGTGCGAAAGCACACCCAACCGAACCGAGGATGCCATGGCGCTCCACCCCAAAATCGCTGAAGTGACTGACCGTATTCGCGCCCGTTCCGAAGGGCCACGCCAGACATATATGGACACAATGGCGCGCGCCGCCGCCGAGGGGCCGCGCCGCGCCCATCTCACTTGTGGCAATCAGGCCCATGCCTATGCGGCGATGGGCGGCGATAAGGCAGCGCTCACGGAAGCGCACGCGCCCAACATCGGGATCATTACCGCCTACAACGACATGCTCTCTGCACACCAACCCTTTGAGACCTACCCGGACATGATCCGCGCTGCGGCCCGTGCCGCAGGTGGGACAGCACAGGTGGCCGGTGGCGTGCCTGCCATGTGCGATGGCGTCACCCAGGGCCAGACCGGGATGGAATTGTCGCTGTTCTCTCGGGATGTGATCGCTTTGTCCGCCGGCGTGGGCCTGTCGCACAACGTCTTTGATTCAGCGATTTACCTGGGCGTCTGTGACAAGATCGTCCCCGGCCTTGTCATGGCCGCCGCGACCTTCGGCTACATTCCGGGCATCTTCATGCCCGCCGGACCGATGGTCTCGGGGCTGCCCAACGACGAAAAGGCGCGCGTGCGGCAGGAATTCGCCAAGGGTAATATCGGCCGTGAAGACCTGATGAAGGCTGAGATGGCCTCTTATCATGGCCCCGGCACCTGCACTTTTTACGGCACCGCCAACTCCAACCAGATGTTGATGGAGTTCATGGGCCTGCACCTGCCCGGCGCGTCTTTCGTGAACCCCGGCACGCCCCTGCGCGATGCGCTGACGACGGCGGGGACCGAACGCGCGCTCGAAATCACCGCTCTTGGCAACGACTATACCCCGGTTTGCGACATCCTTGACGAAAAAGCCTTTGTGAACGGGATTGTCGGCCTGATGGCCACGGGCGGGTCGACCAACCTTGTTCTCCACCTGCCTGCCATGGCCAAGGCCGCTGGTGTCATCCTTGATCTGGAAGATTTCAGCGATCTGTCCGAGGTGACCCCGCTCATGGCCAAGGTCTATCCCAACGGGTTGGCAGATGTGAACCATTTCCATGCCGCAGGGGGCCTGGGCTATATGATTGGCGATCTGTTGAACGCCGGCCTGCTGCATGACGACACCAAAACCGTCGCAGGTCAGGGGCTGGAACGCTATGCCCAAGAGCCCAAACTGGTGGATGGGCGCATCAAATATGTCCCCGGTGCTGGCGCGTCGCTGAACGAAAAGATCCTGCGCCCAGCCTTGGATCCCTTCCAGCCGCAAGGCGGTCTGGTGCAGTTGGCGGGCAACCTGGGGTGCGGGGTCATCAAGACCTCTGCCGTCGCCCCGGAGCGCCACATCATCGAGGCCCCCGCCCGCGTGTTCCACACGCAGGAAGCCGTCAAGGACGCCTTCAAGGCAGGTGAGCTGACCGATGACACCGTTATCGTCGTCCGCTTTCAAGGGCCAAAATCAAATGGCATGCCCGAGCTGCACGGGCTGACACCAACGCTGGCCGTCCTGCAAGACCGCGGGCTCAAGGTCGCTTTGGTCACCGACGGGCGCATGTCGGGTGCATCGGGCAAGGTGCCATCGGCCATTCATGTCTGCCCCGAGGCCGCTGACGATGGACCAATCGCGCGGGTTCGCGACGGCGATATCATCCGGCTGGACGCCACCACAGGCACCATTGAAGTCAAAGGTGTTGACCTCAGCACCCGCACCCCCGCGACTGCCGACCTTTCCGGCAATGGCAACGGCGTGGGCCGGGAACTCTTTGAGGTGTTCCGCCAGAACGTCGGCCATGCTTCTGACGGGGCCGGGGTGGTTGTCTGACGCCCGCGCTTTCTTCGTCCGATCAAACTTCCGCCGGAGGCTCCTCACCTTGCCACCGGCATTGTCATCAAGGAAAACAAAATGACCCCTCAAGACGCATCTGCCGCCGCTGCAAAAATCTGCCTTCTGGCACCTGTCGTTCCTGTGCTTGTCGTCGATGACGCCAGCATCGCCGCAGAGCTCGCCCGGGCGCTGGTCGCAGGGGGCCTGCCCGCGCTGGAGGTCACGTTACGAACGCCCGCCGCACTTGATGTCATCCGCGAGATGGCCACTGTGGCCGGTGGTGTTGTCGGGGCCGGCACCTTGCTGACGCCCAAGGATGTTGAAAACGCCAAGGCCGCGGGCGCGACATTCGGTGTTTCCCCTGGTGCGACCGACCTGCTTCTGGACGCCTGCGAGGCCAACGACCTGCCCCTGCTGCCCGGCACCGCCACCGCGACCGAGGCCATGCGGCTTTTGGAACGCGGCTATACGGTGCAGAAGTTTTTTCCAGCCGAGGCCAATGGCGGTGCGGCGGCGCTCAAGGCCATTGGGGCGCCGATTCCGCAGGTCAGATTTTGTCCCACCGGTGGGGTCAGCCTAAAAAATGCGCGTGACTATCTGGGGCTGAGCAACACGCTTTGCGTTGGCGGGTCCTGGGTCGCGCCCAAGGACAAGGTACTGGCTGGCGATTGGTCAGGGATCACGTCACTGGCCTCAGAGGCGGCAGCACTGGCCTGATCTGTCGCAAGGTGTCCTCTGCAAAGGGGTCTTACAACCGCCCGCGACGCCCGCCTCGCCGTCGCGGCGCCGTCGCCGGCTCCTGGAGCGCTGCGCGCAGCGTGACCAGCATCGGATGAGAAGCAGCCACCTGATCGGCGTAATGCGCCAGAAGCTGTGCCACTTCGACACGCGGATCACGCCCCGGCGGCAGCCCCAAAGCCCAATCAAGAAAAATGCTGCGACATTCAGGCGCGGCGATCCCATCAATGGCAAAAGCATCCCGGATCAGACCTTTGGGGTCAAAAAAAGCGTCTTGTGTCATGTCCCCACCAGATAGCGATGAATGATTGATCCGGCCTGTTGCTGCGCCGCCGCAAGCCGGGAAAGCACTGTCGCCTCGTCTTTTGACGCGGTTTCACGCAAAATCAATCGCTTCGCCCCCTCTGACAGGTCCTTCAGGTCGCCCTCCGCCCCGGCCAGAAAGCGCAGCGCAGTTTGCAACTGCCAGAAAAGATCGAAAGCCTCCTGCAAGGCAGCCGCATCCGCGGCATTCAGCCAACCATCCACGACACCGGCTTGCAATTGTCCCGGTGTGTCCACCGCTTCGCTGGCCACTTTCAACGCCACGGTCTGCGCGAAGAGTTCGATGTCCTGCATCCGGCCGGGGCCGACCTTCGCGTCCCACCCCGCCGCCTGCGCCTTTTGGACGGCGATCCGGGCGCGCATGTCCTCTACATCCGTCAGGATCGCCGGACCGGCCGCCTTGGAGGCAAGAAGGCGCCTGCGAAACGCCTCGATGTCCTGGCACAGGCTGTCGTCGCCTGCCACCGCGCGGGCGCGGGTCAACGCCAGATGCTCCCAGGTCCAGGCTTCATTTTCCTGATAGTCCCTGAATGACGTCAACGAGGTGGCCACCGGCCCTTGTCGCCCCGAAGGCCGCAGGCGCATATCGACCTCATAAAGCCGCCCCTCGGCCATTTGCGCGCTGAGCGCGGTAATCAGCGCCTGCGTGAGCCGCGCAAAATAGGTCCGTGTGGCCAGCGGCCTGCGCCCGTCCGATGCGTCCACACCCTGCGCGTCGTAAACCACAATCAGGTCCAGATCAGAGGTGGCCGTCAGGCGCCCGGCCCCCAGCGAACCCATGGCGATCACCGCCCCACCTCGCCCCGGCATGGGCCCGTGTTTGCGTTCAAACTCCTGCGTCACCACAGGCCAGACCGCCGCAACAACCGCCTGTGCCAGATCGGCGTATTGTGCGCCGCATTGGGCGGAATCGATCAAATCGCGCAAGAAATGCACACCGATGCGGAAGTGCCATTCCTTTGCCCAGCGGCGGGCTGCCAGCAGTTGGGCCTCATAGTCGTCCAGACCCTGCAAAATATCCTGTAACTCTTTGATCAACGCCGCTTTGCCCGGCCAATCAGCAAAGAACGACCCGCCCAGAACCGCGTCCAGCACACCGGCATTTTGCGACAGGTATTGTGCCAGCGCAGGCGCCGTGGCGCAGATATCGACAATGAGCCGGGTCAGCTGCGGGTTGGCTTCAAACAAGGAAAACAGCTGCACCCCGGCAGGAAGCCCTGCCAGAAACCTGTCAAACTGGGCCAGGGCTTCGTCCGGTTTTGCGGCCTCTTGCAACCGGTGCATGATTTCCGGCGTGATCCGGGCGAAGATCTCGGTTGCGCGGGCAGAGCGCAGCGCGGGATAGCTGTGCCACCGCGCAATCACGTCTTGCCCCCAATCTGATGCCGCCGCTTCGCTTGCCGGGGCATCGGGGGCAAAGAAGCCTTCTGTCAGCTCATGCACGTCCTCCAGCCGCGCGCGCAATGTGTCGCGCAAATCCGCTACCTCAAGATCCATGAATGCCGCCAGCCGCGCGAAGCCTTCTGAATCTGCGGGCAGTGTCTGGGTTTGCGCATCGTTGATCATTTGCAACCGGTGTTCGACTTCCCGGTGAAACCGGTAATGATCGTAAAGACTGTCTGCGGTCTGCGCGGGAATCCAGCCGGCGTTTGCCAGCGCCTGCAGGCCCCCCTGCGTGCTGCTGGCCCGCAACGACGGATCGCGACCTCCAGCGATCAACTGCCGGGTCTGGGTGAAAAACTCGATCTCGCGGATGCCACCGCGCCCCAGTTTCATGTTGTGAGCTTCAAGAACAAGCGGCCCGTGCAGCCCTTTGTGATCGCGGATTTTCAGGCGCATGTCATGGGCGTCCTGAATGGCCGCGAAATCCAGGTGCTTGCGCCAGACGAAGGGGCGCAGCGTTTCAAGAAACCGCGCGCCTGCCCTTTGGTCCCCTGCGCTGACCCGCGCCTTGATATAGGCGGCCCGTTCCCATGTGCGTCCGACGCTCTCGTAATAGCGTTCCGCCGCTTCCATCGACAGGCAGACGGGCGTGACGGAGGCATCCGGACGCAGGCGCAGATCGGTGCGAAACACATATCCGCCTTCCCGCAGGTCTGACATGATCGCCGTCATCTTGCGGGTCACCCGTATGAAGGCGCTGCGCACGTCATGATAGTCATCCGGGTCAAAACGGGTTTCATCGAACAGACAGATCAGGTCGATGTCGGAGGAATAATTCAATTCGCCCGCACCCATCTTGCCCATCGCCAGCACCACCATTCCGCCTGCCTCGGCAAAATCACCGCCCCGGGGCAGCTTGCCGCGCGCCACCTCTGCTGCGACCAGCTGCGTGACCGCCGCCTGAACGGCGGTATCGGCAAAATCTGTCAGGACCTGGGTGACCGTTTCCAAAGGCCACACGCCGCCCAGATCGGCAAGGCCCACCAAAAGGGCCACACGGCGCTTGGCTTGCCGCAACCCGGCAGGCAGAGCGCTCAGACCCATCTCGGCAATATCAGTCAGGACAGCGCTGATCGCGGCTTCTGGATCATCAAACGCCGTTGCAATCCAATCGCCCTCGTGACGCAAAAGATCAGCCAGATACGGGCTGCATCCTGCTGCTCCGGCAACCAGCTCGGCAATGGCTGCCTCGGCAGAGGGGAGCAGCGCACGGGCCTCCTGCCCCCGGTCTGGCTCAAAGGGACGGGGCGAACGGGTAATGCGGGCGGCAAACGACATGGACGCACCCTGCGGCCTGCGTCCGCTCTGGTCAATCCAGATTGACCGGTTGGGCCACCCAAAATGGTCAAGACAAAGATGATCCAGACACCAGTAAGTGGGAATGGCCGCGAACACAAAATACAGGCCGCTGAAACGCAGGCGCACGGCCGACGACCTGCCAATCGTGGCCCCCTGTCATTCAGCGCAGCATGCAAAAACCTGCGCGCGTAACAGGTTGCTTTCGCAGCAAAATACCCGTCAATGTAAAAAACATTCACATCAAGTCTTGAAGCAGCGCCGTCGGACCCCGATATCTGTCATGTGAAAAGCATTCACATCCAACGCAAACAGACCATTAAGGAGCCCAACCATGAACACTGCCACTTCCCAATCCCCGATTGCCCTGGAGCGCGCGCCGGGGTTCTTCACTCGGGCCGAATCCTGGCTTGATGAGCGTGGCAAAGGCGCCTGGATCGCCGCCATGGTTCTCGGATTCATCCTCTTCTGGCCTGTCGGCCTTGCCCTTCTTGCCTATCTGATCTGGAGCAAACGCATGTTCAACTCTTCCTGTAAATCCAAGACCCGTAGCCGCCATATGGGTAAATCATCCGGCAACAGCGCATTTGACGCCTACAAGGCCGAAACCCTGCGTCGTCTGGAAGAAGAGCAGGACAACTTTGAGGCCTTCCTCAAGCGTCTGCGCGACGCCAAGGACAAGGCGGAGTTTGACCAGTTCATGGACGACCGCGCCAAAAAGATGACCGACGCCGACGACGAAAACACCGGTCCCGCGCCAGCATAGGCCCCGGTCCGGACCAAAGGTGGCCCGCTATCCCCGGCGGGCTGCCTCAATTGACGCCCCTGCACCAAAAAGAACGGCAAGTTCCATGTCTCCCTATACTGCATCTGCCCGCACCTATGACCCGCGCCTTTATGACGGCGTGACCATCAAGCGCGGCATCGCCTGGGTCTTTGACCTTGCCTTGATCGCCTTGCTCAGCGCATTGGTGCTGCCTTTCACCGCCTTTACAGGGATCTTTTTCTTTCCCTTTCTGATGCTCGTGGTCGGTTTCATTTACCGGTGGTTAACGCTGACCGGCGGTTCATCGACATGGGGAATGCGTATGGTCGGCATCCGCTTTCGCGACAATCGCGCGGCACCGCTCGGCTCTGGTCTGGCACTGGCCCACACGGCCGGATACACTGTCAGCATCGCCGTTTTTCCCCTGCAACTGATCTCGATCATCCTGATGCTGGTCACCGCGCGGGGCCAGGGCCTGTCCGACCATCTGCTTGGGACAGAGGCGATCAACATCCACCGTTAAGCATGCCGATTGCGAAGGGCTTGGCCTATGGTGAACAGATTGTTAAGCTTTCTTGAAATCAACCGGTATTCCCATGCGTCACACGCTGCCAATTGCACCGCAGTTTTATGTCACTGCCCCCCAGCCCTGCCCTTATCTTGAGGGGCGGATGGAGCGGAAATTGTTTACCGCCCTGCAGGGTGACATGGCCGCAAAACTGAATGACAGCCTTTCAAAACAGGGGTTTCGCCGATCCCAGAATGTGCTTTACCGCCCGTCCTGTGCCGAGTGTTCGGCCTGCATGTCGGCCCGTATCGAGGTGGCGCAGTTCACACCAAGCCGCAGCCAGCGCCGGGTCGCCAAGCGGGCCGCGCATTTGCACCGGCGTGCGACCTCGCCCTGGGCGACCGAGGAGCAATACGACCTTTTCCGTGATTACCTTGATGGGCGTCACGCCAAGGGCGGGATGGCGGACATGGATATGTTCGAATTTGCCGCGATGGTCGAAGAAACACCGATCCGGTCGCGCCTGATCGAATATACCGCAGAGGACGGTCTGACGGCGGTTTGCCTGACTGATATCCTCGATGATGGGTTGTCGATGGTTTATTCCTTCTTTGACCCGGCCAATGACAAGCTGTCACTGGGGACCTATGTGATCCTGGATCACATTGCTATCGCCCGCGAGCTGGGCCTGCCTTATGTCTATCTGGGCTATTGGGTGCCGGGCAGCCCGAAAATGGACTACAAGGCCAAGTTCAAAGGGCTTGAGGTTTACCACGACGGCGCGTGGAACCCGGTCCAGGACCCCAGCACCTACAGCGCCGACATGCACCCGCTTTCAACCGATCCCATCGCCGAGCAAGTCGCACGCATTGACTTGCCAGACGGGCGCAACTGAGCTTGTCAGAACCAACGACAAAGGGCGGCGCCATCGGCACCGCCCTTTTTTCTTGCATTGCGCCCTGCTCTAATTCAGCAGGTTCGGCACAATTGTCACGACCGCCGGAAAGAACGCCAGCAGAAGCAATCCAAAGACCTGAATGCCAATGAACGGCATCACCCCCTTATAAATCTGCCCCGTCGTAATCGACTTGGGCGCAACCCCGCGCAGATAGAACAGCGCAAAGCCAAAGGGCGGCGTCAGGAAGGAGGTTTGCAGGTTCACCGCAATCATGATCGTGACCCATTTGGGGTCAAAGGTGCCGCCATAGATGACCGGGCCGACGATCGGGATCACGATGTAGATGATCTCGAGGAAATCCAGCACGAAGCCCAGCAGGAACAGCACCAGCATCACCAGCAGGAACACGGTCCATTCATTGTCGAACGAGCGCAGGAACTGCTGGATGTATTCCTCACCCCCGAAAGAGATCAGAACAAGGTTCAGAAGTTGCGAACCGATCAGGATGGTGAACACCATCGACGTGACTTTGGCTGTCTCGCGCACAACCGGCGCCAGCACACCGCCCGCGATCAATACCCCACACGACCACAGCAACCCAAACAACGCAAACAGGAACGATGCAAAAGCAATCAGATAGGCCAGACGGTTCTCAAACAGGACCACTTCCTGGCCCAGACGCATATCGAAATTCACACCGATCAGCAGCATGACCACAACGGCACCCGCCGTCAGCAGCACCATGCGCCCGGAACGCCCTTGGTCGTTCAGCTTGCGATAGGCCGCCAGCAGGATCGCACCGCCGGCCCCCAATGCCGCAGCCGGGGTCGGATTTGTGATCCCTCCCAGGATAGAGCCCAACACCGCGATGATCAAAACCAGCGGCGGAAAGACCACGCGCAGGATCTCATTGCCTGCCAGCATCCTGGACGCGGCACGCAGGCCGATAAAGGCAACGATCACCGGTATCGCCAGAAGCAGCGTGGTTTGCCCCGGCGTCGTCAACGGTGAAATGATAAGGATATCCGTCAGCAGGACCAGCCCGACGCCCACCGCACCGATAATCAGAGGGCGGGGGTTAGCACTGGGTGCGACACCGCGTGCAACCGCCAGCACAAGGGCCATCAGCACCGCAAAAGTCGCGATACCCTTGCCAATCGGGGCTGCGTTTTCCACCTTTTGCATGACCCGCTCGGCACGCTCTTCGGGTGACAGTTCCCGCGCCAGCTCAACACCACCTGCGGCATCGATTGTGGCCTGTTCGTCCAGCGCCTGCTGCCAGGCTTCTTCACCATGCAGTTCCAGCATTGACGCAGCACATTCGTCGCCGACATTTGTGCGCAGGGATGAGGTTTGACCGGCAGCCGTAAAGCTGTCCACGACAACCGATTGGGACCCCACCAGGTTCACCTGCCCCAGGCCGATCATCAGACCGATGATGCCGACAGGCACAGCCAAAAACCAGGTAAAGCTGTCGTTGCGGGTGATCACCTCGCCGCCTGTTCTGTCTCCGAACTGGACAGGTGGGGCCTTGGACGGGTTGAAAAGTGCAAAGATAAAAGCGTAGCCCGCATAGAGTACCGCCAGCATGATGCCGGGCAGCAGGGCGGCCTGAAACAGGGTGCCTACAGACACAACCGCAGGCTCTCCCAGATAGGTCAGCGCGTCAGAGCAACCGGCCAGTTGTGCGCGCTCTTCCTGGGCGGCGGAATAAAGATCGCCCGCCAAGGTTCCCAGCAACACGATCACGATCGAAGGCGGAATGATCTGCCCCAGCGTGCCCGAGGCGGCAATGACCCCGGTGGACAGTTGCGGCGAATATCCGTTCTTGAGCATGGTCGGCAGCGCCAGCAAACCCATGGTCACAACCGTCGCCCCTACGATCCCGGTTGAGGCCGCAAGGAAGGCGCCCACGATCACGATGGACACCGCCAGACCACCCGGCAAGGGTCCAAACACCTTGGCCATCGTCGTCAGCAATTCATCGGCAATGCGCGACCGTTCCAGCACGATCCCCATCATCACGAACATCAGCACCGCCAGCAGCGTTTCAATCGACTGACCCGCCAGAACCCGTTCGTTCATCCGGTTGACCATGAAGCCCACATTGCGGTCGAGCGCGATTTCCCAGCCCTGCGGGAACAGGACATCCTCGTAGCGCGGCAATTCAGGGTATCGGAAAACCGAGATCGCGTCAGGGCGTACCCCTTCGGCAATCAGGGCCGCATATTCTGTCGAATTTGTATCGACAGCCGCGTGGATCAACAAACCAGAGCTATCAAGGGCCGCGATAATCGCAAAGGAGATCACCGCCGAGCCAGAGATTGCGAATGCCACAGGGAAGCCCGAAAGGATCCCGGCGAACAGGGTCAAAAAGACGATAATGATACCGACTTCGATGCCATCTAATCCGAAAAGCATGTATCTACCGCCCTACTTTAGTGAATATCTGCGACAAGTTCGGCGGTTTCATCGCCCAGCCTGTCTTTATCAAGGTATTTGCCTTCGCTTTCGGGCCCTTCTTTCCACTCCAGGTAAGAGCGGTAGAAGAAGGCGACCGCCTGCAACATGATCATGGCGGTGAAGAACACCAGCAGGACCTTGAACAGGAAGTAGGCGTTAAAGCCATTGGGCGAGAACCCGATGGTTTCCACATTCCAGCGCAGCGCGCGGGCTTTGGTCAGCAGGCGATCCAACGAATCTGACGCCGAAGGGTTTGGCACCACCAGAACCCGCCACAAGAAAAACCAGCCGTAAAGCCAGGTCAGGACCGCCGCAGGGACCATCAGCAACAGCGACCCGATCATGTCGATCACCCGCTTGGCGCGGTAACTGATCGCGGAATAAACAAGGTCCACGCGGACATGCCCGCCCTGCACAAAGGTATATGAGGCGCAAAGCGTGACGATCATCGCGTTGTAAAGCTTGAGTTCTTCGGACCACCAGCTGACGTCCTTGGTAAAGGTCACGCCAAAGCCCATGCCGATCTCGGAGACCGCAAAAACACGTTGCATGAAGATGATGACGACCTGTTGCAGCACCATCAAAAGGCCCGCCCAGGCGGCGGTACGGCCGACCACATTGGCAAAGCCTTCAAGGCCGCGCACACAGCTCCACATGAAACGGTTGTTCATGAAGCCGATGATGCTGACGATCAGGAAGATCACGAAAATGACGAAGAAAAATTCGACCGAGGCGCCGTAATAGATAAAGCGCATGAGCGCCTCTTTCTGACCGGTCTCCATCGGGCCATTGATCGAGGGCACCCAGGACAGCCAGGCGCCGGGATTAAAGAGCGCATAAAAGAAGTTGTAGAATGCGTCGATCAGGTTCCCAAAGAACCACCCTATCGCGTTTCCACCCCATGCCTCGCCTAGGCCCATGAGAATTCCCCTTCTTGCAAGCTGGTCTGGATGCTTTCGCATCTTTGCCATGAAGGCCCCGGCGCAGACAGCACCCGGGCCTTCACGTTGGTTTGGATCATGTGAACATGATCTGCCGCCAGGGCTTAGCCCATCACGCGGTCACGCTGGTTACGGTACGCACTTTCGGAGCGTGTGATCCAGCCGGACGATGCCTGCATGGAGGCGTTGTAGTTGGCCCGGAGACGATCATAGATGTCATCGCCATTGTACTGGTCCATGGTTTCTTTCGCAGCCGAACCCATCGCATCCCAAACGCTGTCCGGGAATTCCAGGATCTGCACGCCACCGGCCTGCAAGCGCTGCAATGCTGCACCGTTGTTGTCCATGAACTGTGACAGGCTCCACTGGTTTGTTTCGCCAGCAGCGATCTCGATGATCTTCTGGTGCTCAGGGCTCAGGCTCTCGAACACGTCAAGGTTTGTTGCCAGCGACAGGCCTGCACCCGGCTCGTGCATACCGGCGGTGTAGTAGAACTTAGTGATTTCCTGGAAACCGGCCTTTTCGTCAGCCCATGGGCCAATCCACTCGGTCCCGTCGATCGCACCGGATGCCAGCGCCTGATACACTTCTGCACCCGGCAGGTTCTGTACGGACGCGCCCATGCGACCCAGCGCCTGACCACCCAGGCCCGGCATACGGAATTTCAGACCCTGGAAGTCCTCTGGGCCGTTGATTTCCTTGGCAAACCAGCCACCTGCCTGTGGGCCTGTGTTACCGGACAGGAACGACTTGAGGCCAAAGATCGAGCCCAGCTCGTCATGGAAGGCCCGGCCTTCGCCCTGATAGTACCAGTTCGAGAGTTCCTGTGGTGTCATGCCGAATGGCACGGAGGTAAAGAACGCATAGCCCGGGTGCTGACCGACAAAGTAGTAATCCGCACCGTGGTACATGTCCGCCTGACCTGATGTCACCGCGTCAAAAACCTCAAACGCGCCAACCAGTTCGCCGGCGGCCTTCAATTCGATTGTCAGTGATCCACCGGACATGGCAGTGATCGAGTCAGCAGCGCGCTGGGCTGCGTCATGCACACCAGCCAGACCCCGGCCCCAGGTTGTGACCAGCGTCAGCGTCCGGTTGCCCTGTGCATAAGCAGGTGCTGCCAGCGCAGTTGCCGCGGCCGCAGACCCGCCAAGTGCTGAATTCTTTAGAAATGAACGACGATCCATATAAGTTTCCTCCCGGATGTTACATCGATGCAAGGCGCCTCCACGCGCCCCACAGATGGATTTCGTGTCCGGAGCCTAACGTGGCGCCTTGTCAGGTGGAATACGTAGTACTGCGTAGAAATGCCACTTTTGTCACATTTTCTAACCAATACCGCCTGTAGTTTGGGCGCTAACAGAACTGACGAAAGCGTCAGTCAGCGATTCTTGGCATTTGATTCGCAAGCGATTCTTGGCTAACGATCACCCCATGAACGGCCTGCTTTCGCGCTTGCGTGACAAGATGAGTATCAGCTACGGACAGAAGGTGTTCCTTCTGGCCACCCTGCCCCTGATCGGCGCGGTTTTCCTGATTACTTTGGTGGTGAGCGCGCAATCCCGGCAACTGGCCGAGCGCGAGATCCAGGCGTTGGAGGCACAACTGATCGCCACCAAGCGCGGGGAACTCAAGAACTATCTGTCCATTGCACGCACCGCGTTTGTAAACACCTATGGCCGCGCCGCCCCTGATGACGAAGCGGCAAAGCTTTCGGTCAGCCGGGAACTGGCGGCGATGCTTTACGGGCAAGACGGCTATTTCTTTGTCTTTGATTACGATGGCAACAACCTCGTGGCGCCCCGGCAGACTTATCTGATCGGCAGAAACTGGACCGGGCTGGAGGACGTGAACGGCACGCCGATCACCAGTGAATTGATCCGCATTGCGCGCACCGGCGGCGGGTATCACAGCTTTGACTGGCCCAAGCCCTCGACCGGGGAGACAGAGCGGATGATCGTCTATGTCAACGGCTTGCAGGACTGGCGGTGGGCGGTCGGCACCGGAGTGTTTATCGATGATATTCTTGAGAATGTCGCCTCTGCCCGCGCAGAAGTGGAATCGCGGATCAGAACCACAAGCTACTATATTGTTGCCATTGCCGTGACCGCGCTGATCGCGGTTTTCATGACCGGGATGGTCCTGAACCTGCGCGAACGCCGCCTTGCCGATGCCAAGCTCAAGCAGTTGACCCAGCGCATCATCGACATCCAGGAAGAAGAGCGCGGGCGGGTGGCGCGCGAACTGCACGACGGGATCAGCCAGATGCTTGTCGGGGTACGCTATGCGCTGGAACTGACCCGGCGCAAGCTGGGGGGCAACCCCGCTGTCAGCGACAGCCTGAACAAGGGAATTGATGGGCTGGGATCGACAATCCAGGAGGTCCGGCGCATCAGCCGCGACCTGCGCCCGGGCGTTCTGGATGATCTTGGTCTTGGCCCTGCCCTGCAATCGCTGACGGATGATTTCAGCTCCCGAACCGGGATCATCACAGAACTTGAAACCGTGGTGTTCCGCAATCGTCTGGATCCCGAAGCGCGGATCGCGCTTTACCGGATTGCGCAGGAGGCGCTGAACAACATTGAACGGCACGCCGAGGCGAAGAATGTCCAGATCGTTCTCAAAGGGCACCGCAAAGGTGCCATGCTGCGGATCAGGGATGATGGCGTCGGTATGATCTGGCCACGCCCTGTCCGGCGCCAGAACGCTGGGTTGGGGCTGCGCAACATGCAAGAACGCATTGAGCAACTGGGCGGGACGTTGCGGATTTTGTCAGCGCGCACCGGACAGACCGGAACAGTCATTGAAGCCCAGGTCCCTCTCAGTCATATGCTGCGCCCACAAAACACCGCAAAGGAAAGCGCATGACGACCCGCGTTCTAATCGTTGACGACCACCCAATGGTCGCCGAAGGCATCCGTTCCCTGCTGGAAAGCTATCCAGACATCACGGTGGTGGGGACATTGGGCACCGCGCAAGAGGCCATCGACCAGGTGATTGCGCTGGCCCCCGATGTCATCCTGCTTGATCTTAACATGCCGGGGTTGTCGGGACTGAACGCCACTGAAATCATCCTTGAAAAGCGCCCCGGAACCCGGATCCTGATCCTGTCGATGCATGACAGCCCCGAGTATATCTCGACCGCGCTGAGCCATGGGGCCAAAGGGTATATCCTCAAGGATGTCCCGACCGAGGAAATTCTTACGGCGATCGAAACGGTGATGGCAGGCAAGGAATACCTATGCACCGGGGCGAAAGGGTCGCTGCGTCCCAAGATCAGCGACGGGCGCGAAGTGCTGACCGGCCGTGAACAGACGATCCTGCTGGAGCTGGCGCAGGGGCACTCCAACAAGGATGTGGCGAACACGCTGAACATCTCGGTCCGCACGGTCGAGACGCACCGCAAGAACATCAAGCGCAAACTGGGTATCAGCTCGACCGCCGGATTGACGCGCTATGCGCTGGAACACGGTGTGTTGCAGGGGACAGGCATGTGACTGGCATGTGACTGGCACAGGCGAAAACGCCCGCTGCAATCAGGCAACGGGCGTTTTCTTCTTGGGAGGGATTATATCCTAGTTTTCGACGGTGTCCTTGATACCTTCGCGCACAATCTGGAACCATTCACCTGACAGGCGCAGCTCTTCCAGGCCGGCATTGATGATCGGCAAGGCGTCGTTTGCAAGCTGATTGTTCTTGGACACAAAGACGTGCATCGTCACGGAGGATGTCAGCGGTTCCAGTTTGGCGATCTGGCCTTCCAGACCCAGCTCACGATAGTCCTCTTCCGCAGGCAGCGCATCGAGCGTCACAACATCGACCTCGCCGTCCAGCAAGAGCTGCCAGCAGCCGCTTTGATCCACGGTTGTTTTCAGCTCGACATTCGGCGGCATCAGCTGTTCGCCTTCCAGATCGAAAGTGAACCAGGCTTCGGGGCGGCACAAGCGAGCGCCGAAGAGTTCAGGATAGGTCTGGACATTCTCATAGGGGCTGCCGTTCAGCGTGTAGAACCCGACCAATGCCTCGAAGAAGGGTGCGGACTGGTTGAATTCAGTGCAGCGATAAGCACTGGCTGGCGACAGGTTTTCAACCTTGTCGCAGTCCGGCTTGAACCAGGGGAAAACCATGTCAACCGCACCTGAAGGCAAGAGCGTTTCAAGATGCGCGCCCCAGTCGTTGATGAACATCAGTTGATATTCCTGATCGGGATTTCCAAGCTCCATTGCACGGTTCACCATGCGGGTAATCAGACCGCCACCCGGTGCGTCCTCATCTGTAAACGGTGCGTATCCGGTCGCCGTTGCGATGCGCAAAGGACGATCAAGCTGATCCGTAATCGGTGCAGTTGTGGCGACGGCGGGCGCTGCTGACGCAGGCGCGCCGGTATTGGGCAATGACCCGTCAGCACATGGAATTCTGAGAACCTGGTCCACCTCAAGCACGTTCGGACTTGTCAGAACGTCAGTGTTCGCACTGTAGAGCGCCTGAAAACCACCGTCGATGGCACCGGCGGTTGCGATGCTACTGAGCGTGTCACCACGAACGATCGTGTAAAGCGAACAGGCCTCTTGTGCCTGCGCCTGAACGGGGGCAATCGTTAAAATTCCTACGGCGGCTGCAACGGCAACGGCCCAACTCCTTGTGGCTATAAACATTGTAATTCCTTTCGTGCCCAAAGCGCCGCGGCGCAAACTCAGTGTCATGAACTGCTCTTTCAATGATAATTTCGTTTCCCTGAACGCCACTATCCTGCAGATCAAGGCAAAATGTTGACCAAAACAGGACGAATAATGTGTTTCTTTCTGCTCGCATTTGCGGTCTTGAGACGCGAGGATTGCGACCTGAATTTGATCCAACCTTGGCCCAACCCCATTATTGTTGCGAAATTTGAAACTTTCCGGCCGCGCAGTTTTGGCAACTTGTGACGGAAATGTGGCGTCTCATATTCTTGCGTCGCCATTGCGGTTTCACCGAAGACGCGGGACCCATCTCGCGCTTTCTTGGGAAAAAGACTTGCCGCGGCTGCGTTTTCACCCACATAGAACCAAGAATGCGACCCTGAACCGGAGCCGATATGTTAGATACCCCCACCTATACACCGCCAAAAACCTGGACATGGGACGCTGAAAACGGCGGCAACTTTGCCAGCATCAACCGCCCCATTGCGGGGCCGACACACGACAAGGACCTGCCGACAGGCAAGCATCCCCTGCAGCTCCACTCTCTGGCCACGCCCAACGGGGTCAAGGTCACCGTCATGCTCGAAGAGCTTCTGGCCGCTGGTCACGCAGCCGAATATGATGCCTGGCTGATCGATATTCAGGAGGGCGATCAGTTCGGCAGCGGTTTTGTCGATGTGAATCCCAATTCCAAGATCCCGGCCCTTTTTGACAAGGACACCGGTGTGCGCGTGTTCGAAAGCGGGGCGATCCTGCTCTATCTGGCCGAAAAATACGGCGCCTTCCTGCCCAAGGATGTCGTGGCGCGGACCGAGGCGCTCAACTGGCTGTTCTGGCTGCAAGGCTCTGCCCCTTACCTGGGCGGCGGCTTTGGCCATTTTTATGCCTATGCGCCTGAGAAGTTCGAATATCCCATCAACCGCTTTGCGATGGAGGCCAAGCGCCAGCTGGATGTCCTGGACCGACGGCTGGAAGGGTGCGCGTTTCTGGCGGGCGATGAATATACCATTGCCGATATGGCTACGGCCCCGTGGTATGGCGCATTGGCCAAGGGTCATCTTTATGATGCGGCAGAATTCCTCGATGTCGCGTCCTATGCCCATGTCAACCGCTGGGCTGACGCGGTGATGAACCGCCCGGCCTATCAGCGCGGCAGAATGGTCAACCGCGCTTGGGGGGATCCGTCCGAACAGCTGCGCGAACGGCATGATGCAGGAGACTTTGAGACGCAGACATGGGACAAGATCGGGGATATTGAATAAATTCCGTATCATAGGTTGTTTTCACCGGGCCGGGGGGCGCATTTTTCCTGCTGCGCCGGCCCGATGCCCGAAATAAAGTTACCAAAAGCCACTCAAATACGACATTTTCTCCAATCTGACTGTTGACCCCCCCAAACCGCCACACTAATGTCGCGCCAGACAAAGGAACCAACATGACAGACGTCGTACTAATCGTAAGGAAAACGCGCATGGGCCGGTAACGGTAAGACCATAACGATCCCATGCGCCCCCGAGAGTTTCGGGGGTTTTTTTATGACTACGGCACTCGAACAGCGATAGGACGCAAGACCAATGACAAAAACCATGACGGGCGCAAAAATGGTGGTACAGGCTCTGATCGATCAGGGCGTGGACACAGTCTTTGGATACCCCGGTGGTGCGGTCCTTCCCATTTACGACGAGATTTTCCAGCAAAACAGCATCAAGCACGTGTTGGTCCGCCACGAACAGGGGGCGGTACACGCCGCCGAAGGATACGCGCGGTCCACCGGCAAACCCGGTGTGGCGTTGGTAACGTCCGGCCCCGGCGCCACAAATGCTGTGACAGGTCTGACCGATGCGCTGATGGACAGCATCCCGATTGTTGTCCTGACCGGTCAGGTGCCAACCTTCATGATCGGGTCAGATGCGTTTCAGGAATGCGATACCGTTGGCATCACCCGCCCCTGCACCAAACACAACTGGCTGGTGAAGGAAACTGACCGTCTGGCCCCCACCCTGCACGAGGCTTTCCATATCGCGACCTCCGGTCGCCCCGGACCCGTGGTCATCGACATACCCAAGGACGTGCAGTTCGCAACCGGCAAATACACCGAAGCCCGCCAGGTTGAGACGCATTACAACCCGCAGGTCAAAGGTGACATGGAGATGATCACCGAACTGGCAGCGGCGATGGAAACGGCGAAACGTCCGGTTTTCTATACCGGCGGCGGCGTCATCAACTCTGGCCCGGCGGCCACGCAGTTGCTGCGCGAACTGGTGGCGGCAACCGGGTTTCCGATCACATCGACCCTGATGGGTCTGGGCTGTTACCCCGCCTCGGGCGACAACTGGCTGGGCATGTTGGGCATGCATGGCCTTTATGAGGCCAATATGGCGATGCACGACTGCGATCTGATGATCAACATCGGCGCGCGTTTTGATGATCGGATCACCGGGCGGCTGGATGCCTTCAGCCCCGGATCGAAGAAGGCGCATATCGATATCGATGCGTCATCCATCAACAAGGTCATCAAGGTCGATATCCCGATCCTGGGTGATGTGGCCCATGTGCTGGAGGACCTGCTGAAGGTCTGGAAATCGCGCGGGCGCAAGACCGACAAGGAAAACGTGCAGAAATGGTGGCACCAGATCAACGACTGGAAGAAGGTCGATTGTCTGGCGTTTGAGCAAAAAGGCAAGATCATCAAGCCGCAATATGCCCTGTCCCGGCTGGAAGCGCTGACCAAAAAGCATGACCGCTATATCACGACCGAAGTGGGTCAGCACCAGATGTGGGCGGCGCAATATCTGGGGTTCGAGGACCCCAACCGCTGGATGACATCCGGTGGCCTGGGTACAATGGGCTACGGATTTCCCGCGTCCATCGGTGTGCAAATGGGCCACCCCGACGCGCTGGTCATCAACGTGGCAGGCGAAGCGTCATGGCTGATGAACATGCAGGAGCTGGGGACAGCGATGCAATATGGGCTGCCCGTCAAACAGTTCATCCTCAACAACGAACGGCTGGGCATGGTGCGCCAGTGGCAGGAACTGCTGCATGGGGAACGCTATTCCTCAAGCTGGTCGGAATCACTGCCCGATTTCGTGAAACTGGCCGAGGCATTCGGGGCCAAGGGGATCATCTGTTCCGATCCGGCTGATCTGGACGATGCAATCATGGAAATGCTGGCCCATGACGGGCCGGTCCTGTTTGATTGCCTGGTGGAAAAGCACGAAAACTGCTTCCCGATGATCCCGTCCGGCAAGCCGCATAATGAAATGCTGTTGGGCGAGAACGCGGATACGGCAAATGCGATCAAATCCGATGGGGCGGTGATGGTCTAACGCCATCCCATCGCCTTTCGCATCAACAAAACCACGCACAAAGGGACATCTCATGTCACCGCTCAAAATCAAAAAAGGCTCAACCAGCCATTCCGCCTATGACCTCCGGCCCAATTTTTCCGACAAGGAAGAGCGTCATACGCTTGCCGTGCTGGTCGAAAACGAACCCGGCGTGTTGTCGCGTGTCATCGGCCTTTTCGCCGGGCGCGGCTATAACATCGACAGCCTGACAGTGGCCGAGGTGGACCATCTGGGCCACCGGTCGCGCATCACGATTGTGACCTCAGGTACGCCCCAAATCATCGTGCAGATCAAGGCTCAACTGGGCCGGATCGTGGATGTGCATAAGGTGAATGACCTCACGGTCGAGGGACCATCGGTGGAGCGCGAACTGGCGCTTTTCAAGGTGACAGGCACAGGCAACGACCGGATCGAGGCAATCCGCCTGGCCGATATTTTCAGGGCAAGTGTGGTCGATAGCACGTTGGAATCATTTGTATTCGAGATCACTGGCACGCCCGAAAAAATCGATGCCTTTGCCGAATTGATGCGCCCGCTTGGTCTGGAGGAAATCGCCCGGACCGGGGTTGCGGCCCTGTCGCGCGGGGCGGTGGCCTGAACGCAATCCCCCGCGCCCGATTGGGGCGGGACGCGAGGGACGCCAGTGGGCGCCGAACCCAAGGCTGATCCGGCGCGCGCCACGTGTCAGGTCGGCAGCAGGCCGGCTTCGGTTGCAGCTGCAATCTCGTCGGCATTTAGCAGACCATCGCCTGACGTATCAAGGACAGTGAAATCATCTTCCGTCATTTCAGGCATCACCGCCTGAAGCTCGGGATAGCTGTACATGCCATCGCCGTTGATATCGATCTCGGCGTTCTGGGCAAAGCTGGGAACGGCCAGCGCAGCCAGGACGGCCATTGGTGCGATCAGCTTGAGTGTACGTGTCATTCTCGTTCTCCTATCAGGACATAAAGAAGGCATTGTCGCCTTCGACGAAACAATTGGTCGCCCTGTTCCGAGCTTTCCATAGCCTGGCTCAAAAGAGAAGATGAACGGCGTTCCCGCGCCAGATTCCGCGACAGTGATGCGCAAAAGCACGCTGGGAATCCGGCCCCTCGCACCGGGCGGCGAATGTGGGCCGAGGCTGCGCGCGGGAAATGGCGGACAATGGCCCATCACCCAAAACTGATGTCGCTGTGAGAAAAGTCGCCGTCGCGCGCAGGCGACAGGGATGGTGCCGCCGGATGCTATGATCTTTTCAGCAAGAGGAGGACTATCATGGCCAAAGACATTGCCCCACAGAGCCTTGATGCAGTGCGTCAGCCCATTGAGACCGCCAATGGATTGCCCAACGCCCATTACATCGACCCTGATGTGTTCGCCGTCGAAAAACAGGCCGTTCTCTGCGCCAACTGGGCGGGTCTTGCTGTGACGGGGGATGTCCCTGAACCGGGCGATGCCAGGCCTATGGAGTTTCTGGGCATGCCGCTTTTGCTGGTTCGCGACCGTCAGGGGCAGGTCCGGGTGTTCCAGAATATCTGCCGCCATCGCGGCATGATCCTTGTCAGCGAGCCTCGCAAGATCGAAGGCGCGATCCGCTGTCCCTATCATTCCTGGTGCTATTCCACCGAAGGCAAGCTTGTCTCGACCCCGCATGTTGGCGGCCCCGGCCACAACACGCATGAGGCCATCGATAAATCCCTTCTGGGCCTGATCGAAGTGCGCAGCCATATCTGGTTCGAGACCGTCTTTATCAACATCGACGGCAATGCCGCCCCTTTCGAAGATGTCCACGCCGATCTGATTGCCCGCTGGTCTGATTTCGATCAACCAATGTATCATGGTGGTGCTGACAGCAGGTTCATCCTGCCGGTCAAGACCAACTGGAAGCTGGCCGTCGAAAACTATTGCGAAAGCTACCACCTGCCCTGGGTCCACCCCGGCCTGAACAGCTATTCCCGGCTTGAGGATCATTACCACATTGATGAAAAGGGCAAATACTCGGGCCAGGGCACGTTGGTCTATCGCCAGCTAAAGGGTGACGATGGCGCGGTTTTCGAGGATTTTCCCGGCCTTGACGACAAATGGACCGAAGGCGGGGAATATATCACGGTTTACCCCAACGTCCTGCTTGGCGTCCAACGCGATCATGCCTTCGTGATTATTCTGGAACCCGTCAGCCACGAGCAGACCCGCGAACACGTCCACATTCTTTATGCCACCGCGCAGACAGATGACGCCCTGCGCGCCAAAAACACGGCGCAATGGCGCGAGGTGTTTGAGGAAGATGTGTTCGTTGTCGAAGGCATGCAAAAGGGCCGCTATGCACCGGATTTCGACGGCGGCCGGTTTAGCCCTGCGATGGATGGCCCGACCCATTGTTTTCACGACTGGGTGGCGGGCAAGGTCACGGCGCATCTCGCCGCACCATGACGTCACTGCAAGACCGGCTTCTGGCCGCCCATGCCCGCGATGATCGGCCTGCACTTGTCGGGCTCTATACAGAAGCGGCAGAAACCGCTGACAATCTGGACGCCAGCTGTTTCTTTCTGACCCACGCCTATATCTATGCGCTGGAGATCGGCGATCCCGCCGCAAGGGCACTTTATCTGCGCCTCAAGGTCCACGGGCGCGTCTGACCCCTTGCCCCTGCCCGTTCTTCGGCCCAGTTTGGGGCGACGCAAGACAGGACGAAAACATGGCACCCCGCAAGATCATCATCGACACCGACCCCGGACAGGACGATGCAGTGGCGATCCTGCTGGCGCTCGCCTCGCCCGAGGATATCACGGTGTTGGGGAATACGGCGGTCGCTGGCAATGTGCCGCTGGCGTTGACCGAAAAGAACGCGCGGATCGTGTGCGAACTGGCAGGCCGGCCCGAGACACAGGTTTTTGCCGGTTGCGATGCGCCGATGACCCGCAAGCTGGTCACGGCAGAGCATGTCCATGGCAAGACCGGCCTTGATGGCCCGCTGATGGCGGACCCGACCATGCCCTTGCAAGATCAGCATGCCGTGGATTTCATCATCGAGACATTGCGCAATGAACCGCCCGGCACCGTCACCCTTTGCCCCATTGGGCCGCTCACCAATATTGCCACGGCCTTTGAACGCGCGCCCGACATCATCGAACGTGTCCAGGAGATCGTCCTGATGGGTGGTGCCTATTTCGAAGTCGGCAACATCACCCCCACGGCCGAGTTCAATATCTACGTGGACCCAGAGGCGGCCAAAATTGTCTTTGGCGCGGGTGCCCCCCTGGTCGTCATGCCCCTGGACGTCACCCATAAGGCGCTCACCACCCGGCCCCGCATAGATGCGTTCCGCTCCATGCACACGAAAGTCGGCGATATGGTTGCCGCATGGACCGATTTCTTCGAGCGCTTCGACATGGAAAAATACGGATCAGAAGGCGCGCCGCTGCACGACCCCTGCACCATCGCCTATCTGATCGAGCCGCAACTGTTCCAGGGCCGCCATATCAACGTCGAGATCGAGACCGAAAGCCCGCTGACCCTTGGCATGACAGTCGCGGACTGGTGGCGCGTCACTGACCGCCCGGCCAATGCGATGTTCATGAAGGACATCGACGCATCGGGTTTCTATGCCCTGCTCGCTGCCCGTCTGGCGCGGCTCTAGGGATGCGGATACCTTTTGACAACTCTTACGTAGGGCTACCGCCGCAGATGTATGCCGCGCAGCTCCCGACGCCGGTGAAGGCACCGCAGATGATCGCTGCGAATGCAGATCTGGCCGCGATCCTTGGCATTGATCCGGCCGCATTGGCCGCGCCAGAGGCCGCACAGGTCTTTGCGGGCAACCAGATCCCCGATGGGGCCGCCCCCCTTTCCCAGGTCTATGCCGGCCACCAGTTCGGCAACTGGAACCCGCAGCTGGGCGACGGGCGCGCGGTGCTGCTGGGTGAGGTCATCGGCTCCGATGGCATCCGCCGCGATATCCAGCTCAAAGGCTCTGGCCCCACCCCCTTTTCGCGGCGCGGTGATGGGCGGGCGTGGCTGGGTCCGGTGATGCGTGAATATCTGGTGAGCGAGGCGATGCATGCCCTGGGCGTACCCACCACCCGCGCGCTGGCCGCTGTGACCACGGGCGAGGATGTCTTTCGCGAAGAGGTGCTGCCCGGAGCTGTCATCACGCGGGTCGCCCAAAGCCATATCCGGGTCGGCACCTTCCAGTTTTTCGCCAGTCGCGGCGATATGACAGCGCTCCATGCGCTGACGGATCATGTGATTGCCCGCCATTACCCCCAGGCCAACGGACCTGCCGAGCTGCTTGATTTGGTGATCGCGCGCTCTGCGGCGCTGATTGCGCAATGGATGGGGCTGGGATTCATTCATGGGGTGATGAACACCGACAATATGTCAATCTCCGGCGAAACCATCGACTATGGCCCCTGTGCCTTCATCGACGATTTTCACCCCGATACCGTGTTCAGCGCCATCGACCAGTTCGGGCGCTACGCCTATTCCAACCAACCGGGCATCGGGGCCTGGAACATGGCGCAATTTGCAACATCCCTGATCCCCCTGATGCCCGACCGCGAAGCCGCCATTGAAAGGTTTACCTCTGCCGTCCACCGGATGCCCGCAATCTACGAGGCCGCCTGGCTGAAGGTTTTTGGCGCAAAACTGGGGATCGCGACCCCGACCCAGGATGACCGCCCCCTCATCGATGACCTGCTGGGGCTGATGGCACGGGACGGGGCGGATTTCACCCGGACTTTCGCCAATCTGAACAGCGCCAGCGCCCGCGACCATTTCATCAGCCGCGATGCATATGACGCATGGGCAGCCCGCTGGTTCCCACGCAAGTCAGCGGATGCGGACACCCTCATGGCCTCCACCAACCCTCAGATCATCCCCCGCAATCATCGGGTGGAAGAGGCGATAGCCGCCGGACGCGGCGGCGACTACGCCCCGTTTCACGCGCTGCTCAAGGCTGTGACTGATCCTTATGCGCCGCTGACCGACGCCACGTCCCGCTTTGCGCGCGCTCCCGGCAAGGACGAACAGGTCACGCGGACGTTTTGCGGGACCTGACGGGGCGAATGATCAGCAAGGCAGAGGTTGAGAGCCGGCAGCGGGTCAACACCAAACATACCAATCTGCGCCACCGGTGCCCCCGAGCGATCAAGTGCGCCGCAGCCACCCCTCACGCGAGACAGCCCATCATCATCTTGCTCCAAATACTCCCGCCGGAGGCACCTGACCCCGAACCCGGGGCGCAGGGGGCTCAGTTGCCGATCATCCATTCACCCTCAGGCCAGAACGCATTGAAGGCAAAAGCAAACATCAGATCATGCGGCAGATCATTGCCATCAGCATCCTGGACCCGCACGTTGCCAACCTCCTTGCCGGCCCCCAAAGTGGCCGAGTCCAGTGCCGAGGCCTGCCCTTCAACCCAGGTAAAGCTGATACCGGCTTCGGTCAGGCGTCCCGCGTCCGACAACCGCGTCAGTGGCCAGGCCTGATCGCCGACGCGCACGACACGCGCCAGGGCGGGAATGTCATGCGGCGGCATTTCCCCCGAAAACAGGAACGGGCGGTTGGAACTGTCATAGCGCACATAAGGATTGGCGCCATAGTTGCGCCGGAATGGCGGTTGCTCCATCACGAGGCCGTCAGGGTTGCGGGTGGTAAAGACCTCCCAGCTTTCCATCCAGCTTGGCAGGCTGGCCAGTCGGGTCCCGGTCAGATCACCCACGATCGCCTCACCAATGGCCTGTTGCCACCAGCTTTCGGTCTGGCGGTCGTACATGATCATGTCGGAATTGCGTAGTTTGCCAGAAACGCCAAAGCTGAGCGTGCCTTCGTCGGTCCGACGATCAAAGGTGATCGCAGAATTGCACAACGGGCAGAAGGTCACCGCGACAGGAATGCCGCCCACCACATCGTTCACGATTTCATGCCAGGTCAGGTAACGGATCGGATAGGCGCGCGGCACCTCGCCTTCGATTTCCAGTGTAATGACCGGCTCGCGCGGCATCAGGCCCTGTTTATCCATGGCGGCGATAAATGTCGGATCATCGATTGCGGGAATACCATCCTTGGGTGGCCCGCCGGACATGATTTCCACCCAGCTTTCGACGCTGGTCACTTCAAAATTCGTGTTTGGCCATTCAAACGACCAAAACTCGGGATTGGCCACAGACATGCTTGCGGTGGCGCAAAAGGCAACGATTGTAGGGATCAGGCGCATCGGTCTCTCCTCGCTGTTTTGCAAAGGGTGGCCGATTGTGCGCCATGCGCCTAGCCCCCTCGCGGATAAGTGAGGGGGCTTGCGATTTTCGTTACTCGGTGACGCGCACGGCTGTCATGACATCTGGCTTGCCGATCACCGCGCCATTGGCGCCCGTGCCACGCTTGAGCGCATCGACAATATCCATGCCTTCGGTGACTTCACCGACGACCGTGTACTGGCCATTCAAAAAATAGCCCGGCTCGAACATGATGAAAAACTGGCTATTGGCAGAATTGGGATTTTGCGCACGGGCCATGCCGACGACACCACGCTCAAACGGGATATCGGAAAATTCGGCCGGGATGTCCGCAAATTCAGACCCGCCGGTGCCGGCGCGCGACAGATCACCACCCATGACGCCGTTCTGGACATCACCGGTCTGCGCCATGAAGCCATCAATGACCCGGTGAAACACCACCCCGTCATAGTCTCCAGCCTCAGCAATCGCGGTGATCTGGGCCGCATGGAGCGGCGCGGTATCCTCAAAAAGATCAATGACGATAGTGCCATTGGCCTCGCCCTCGACGTCGATTTCCAGGCCGACGCTGAATGCGGGTGATGCGACAAGGGCCAGTATTGCGGCGAATTTATACATCGGCAGCCACCTTGACGCTGAGCATGCGGTCGGGGTTCATCGGCGGCTCGCCCCGCATGATGGCGTCGACATGTTCCATGCCCGACACAACCTGACCGTAGACAGTGTATTGCCCGTTAAGGAAATCATTGTCCTTGAAGTTGATAAAGAACTGGCTGTTGGCCGAATTGGGGTTCTGCGACCGCGCCGCACCGATAGAGCCGCGCGCGTGAGGGATTTTTGAAAACTCCGCCGGCAGGTCCGGCATGTCGGAACCACCGGTACCAGCGCTCCCGATGTTGAAATTGTCTTCCATGTTGCCATTGGCCACATCGCCGGTTTGCGCCATGAAGCCGTCAATCACCCGGTGAAAACACACGTTGTCGTATTTGCCGGCGCGGGCCAGCTCTTTCATCCGTGCGGTATGGGCTGGGGCCACATCGGGCAGCAGTTCGATAACCACATCACCGCCCTTGAGCGTCATGATGATGGTGTTTTCGGGGTCTTTAATATCGGCCATGGGGTACTCCTTCAATTTCGGTTCGCACCTGACATATGGCCCATTGGCCCGATTGCCAAGGCGGTCCGGTTGACGCGGGCGCCCGATTGCCGCAACACCGTTTCCAGATGGCAGATTGACAGGAGTCGGACGATGGCGTGGAAAACACTCGATGATATGGATTTTGCAGGCAAACGCGCGCTGGTCCGTGTGGATATCAATGTGCCGGTCGAGGATGGCGTGGTGACGGACACCACACGGATTGAACGGATCATCCCCACCGTTGACGATATTCAGCAAATGGGCGGCAAGGTTATTCTGATGGCCCACTTCGGTCGCCCCAAAGGTCAGGTTGTGCCGGAGATGTCATTGGAAATCATCGCCCCTGCCGTCGCGGATGTGCTGGGCCTGCCAGTCACTTGGGTTAACTCTGACTACGGCGATGCCGTGGCCGAAATGGAGGGCGATGAGGTTTTGCTTTTGGAGAACCTGCGCTTCAATCCCGGTGAGGAAAAGAACGACGAAGCCTTTGCCAAGCGCCTTGCCGGGCTTGGCGACATCTATGTGAACGATGCTTTTTCGGCTGCCCACCGCGCCCATGCCAGCACCGAGGCGATTGCCCGGCTCTTGCCTGCCTGCGCGGGTCGGTTGATGGCCGAGGAACTGGGCGCGCTGGAAAAGGCTCTTGGAACGCCAGAGCGTCCTGTGGTGGCCGTTGTCGGCGGGGCGAAAGTGTCCACCAAGCTGGACCTTTTGGGCAATCTGGTTTCTCAGGTCGACCATCTGGTCATTGGCGGCGGCATGGCCAATACGTTTCTGGCCGCGCAGGGCTTTGATGTGGGCAAATCGCTTTGCGAGCATGATCTGGCGGGCACCGCCCGTGATATCCTGGACAAGGCCGCGACCGCTGGCTGTGAGATCATCCTGCCACGCGACATCGTGGTGGCGCGTGAATTCAAGGCAGGTGCTGCCAATGAAACCGTCGCCCCCGATGCCTGCCCGGCCGACGCCATGATTCTCGACGCCGGACCTGCAACTGTCGCCTATATCAGCGAGGTTCTGGACAATGCCAGAACGCTGGTCTGGAATGGCCCCTTGGGGGCCTTTGAGATCGCGCCCTTTGACGCGGCAACCAATGCCGCTGCGGCAAAGGCCGCAGAGCTTTCAAAAGCGGGCAAGCTGATCTCGGTCGCTGGCGGCGGGGATACGGTCGCAGCTCTCAATCAGGCCGGGGTGGCAGATGAGTTCACCTATATCTCGACCGCAGGCGGTGCCTTTCTGGAGTGGATGGAGGGCAAGGAATTGCCCGGTGTCGCGGCCCTTGGCTAGCTGTTTGCGATAACATCCTGTCCGGTTGCGCTAACATATTTGCAACCGGGCAATTCGCCCCCTATCGGTCGGTTAATGCCGATCAGCCAAAAGGGGCCTGCCATGAAAACCACTCGCATCGTTCAGAAAATTCTTGCCAATTATGAAGGCGAAACGCCCGGTGTGAAGGCCAATCTGGCGCGTATCCTGATGAACGGCAAACTGGGTGGTACCGGCAAGATGATTATCCTGCCGGTGGATCAGGGGTTTGAACACGGGCCTGCCCGGTCCTTTGCGCCCAATCCCGGCGGATATGATCCGCACTATCACTATCAACTGGCGATTGACGCAGGCCTGAATGCCTATGCCGCCCCTCTGGGCATGATCGAAGCGGGCGCCGACACTTTCGCAGGCCAGATCCCCACGATCCTGAAAGTGAACTCTGCCAATTCATTGATACCAAGTGCGGCCCCCAAGACCCAGGCCATCACAGCCTCGGTTGATGATGCCTTGCGCCTTGGGTGTTCTGCCATCGGCTTTACCGTCTACCCCGGTTCTTCTGCCGCGCTCGATATGTTTGGCGACATCGCTGAAATGCGCAAGGAAGCCGCGGCCAAGGGCATTGCCACGGTCATCTGGTCCTATCCCCGAGGAGAGGCGCTGGACAAGGACGGCGAGACAGCAATCGACATTGCCGCCTATGCCGCACAGATCGCGGCGCTGCTGGGCGCGCATATCATCAAGATCAAACTCAGCACCGATCACCTGAGCCTGCCCGAGGCCAAAAAGGTCTACGAAGGGGAAGCCGTGGACATCGCGACGCAGGCTGCCCGCGTGCGCCACTGCGTGCAAAGCGCCTTTGACGGGCGGCGGTTGATGGTCTTTTCGGGGGGGGCCGCCAAGGGGGCCGATGCGGTCTATGACGATGCCCGCGCGATCCGCGATGGCGGCGGCAACGGGTCGATTATCGGGCGCAACTCGTTCCAGCGGGACCGGGATGATGCCCTGGCGATGCTGGGCAAGCTGATGGAAATCTATCGCGGCAAGGACTAGGGCCCAAGCAGCACTTCGGCTTTCCATTCGCAGCCAAATCTGAGGCAACGGGCGCGCTATTTCCTGGAAGGGACCATCTGATGAAGAGATGCTCTTTGTCAGTCGGGCGCCCGGCCATCACGCCCGACAGACTTTGCCAATACACCTGCCTGTGGTAAATGGTGAAGATGGTGCAGCGCTTTTTCGCCTTGGTCGGTCTTTTTGTCACTGTGGCCACGTCCGGCCTTGCCGATGATGCCGCGCTATGTGCAGACATTGATCTAGCGGCAGCCGACAGGATACCTGCCTGCGAACGCGCGTTGTCCGGTGCCGCGGATCAGGCCGCTGCGCTGACAGCGCTAGGACGTGCACAGCTTGACGCCGATCTGAGTGACCTCGCGGTCGCGACGTTCACCCAAGCCCTTGGGCAGGACGGTGACCGGGCCTATATTCTGGGCCGCCGATCCGTCGCCTATGTGAAACTGGGTCAGTTGGAAGAGGCAAAGGCTGATCTGGAAGACGCCATCGCATTGAGCCCTGAGTGGGTATGGGGGACCTATCGCCTTGGGTGGGTACTCAACCAGATGGGCAACCACACAGAAGCGATCGAAACGCTGGAGCGCGCCACGCAGCTTGACCGCGACTATTTCTGGTCGTGGCTAGAGTTGGCAACGGCCAACGACAGGATAAACAACCGACAGGGCGCGGCGCTGGCATATCATGAGGCGGCCCGCATTCGCCCGTTCCGCCTTGATATCCACAACCTTGCCCACAGTCGGGCCGACATTGCGGGCATGGCAGAACTGGCCGCTTATCATGCGCGCATTTCCTACGTTCTGAACCCCAATCAGCTGGGGCTTCGGGATTGGCTGCTGAATTACCTCGGAGAACGGGCGTCGCCTGACCTTCCGCCGCTTGCGTATCGTAGCCCCGATCCCGATCAGGTCATCAGGTATTTTTCGGTTCTCGCGCCCGTTGACCAACGCGATGACGTCACAAAATCCATTGAGGACATCATCGTGTTCTTCGGTGGTCAGGTCTACCCGCTTCCTGAGAGCGCCGCGGTTCAGCGCATTTCATTTGGCCCGACCGATGACAACCGCCTGCTGCCTGAATTGACGACCGAAGTGTCGCAGGCCAATCGCCCCGCCCGGACAGACCCGATGTATCTGTACCGGGGCTTGTTTTCACTTGAATTCCAACCCCTTGGCCCCGGCACCCCGGTGATTGTTCCGCAGTTTGACGACGGGGATATTCAAAGTGTCTGGCCGTTGGCGGCGGGAGGCACGTTTTCTGGCGGTGGGAACTTGGTCATCGTTTGTGCAGAGTCGTCCGGTTTGCCCGCAGTCTTGATGGGATGTCGCCCTGACCTTGAAGTATCACAGATTGGAACATTCAATTACGAGATAACCGTCTCGACCGAGACGATTCACGTGCCGATGGGAATTTTCGATACCTTCAGGTTGGATCTCATTTATGAGGCCGCGCCAACCATTATGGGCAAGACAAGACCGTTTTCCTATTCAGCCAGCTATTGGGTTGCGCCCGAGCTTGACACATGGGTGCAGCGCATCGTCACGGTTAACGATCGGTATGTATTTCATCAGGCGCTGGAAATCGTCACAGACGATTGACGCGCGCGGGTCGTGACCAATGATCTTCAAAGCCTGATGGCCCCCTTCGGTGTTGCGGAACCGATGGCGATTGCTCTGCCGTTTTGTGGCGGGTGCCGCCCATATCCTCGGTTTTGACCCCTGCTTTCAAGGTCTTACCCGGATGTTGCGGTTCAAACCGTCGCCGCCAGAGATGACAGCACCCACAGGCCAAACTCACCCGACTTATGTGCAATTAGGGGATTCCCTTTGAGAATCAGATATGCGATGCTCACGCGCAGCGGCCCGTCAGAGGCGGCAAAAAGAGGCAGTAGAATGATCCGACGCAGCCGCCCGCAACTGGGCTCCCTTTTTTATTATCTTGGTATGGTCATGCTGGGCCTGTATTTTACCTTTGCCGCTGTGCAGGGTGATTACGGCCTGTTCAAGCGGATCGAGGTGAATGCGGAAGGTCAGGCGCTGCAAGTCGAATTGGCAGCCTTGCAGGCAGAAGTCGCCCGGATGGAAAACCTGACAACGCGGTTGTCGGACAATTTTCTGGATCTTGATCTTCTCGATCAGCAGGCCCGCGACGTGCTGGGCATGATCCGCACCGATGAGATCGTCATTCGATAGTCCGCCAGACACAGGCAAGCGCTCAGCGCATTACAGCTATTCGCTCGATGATTGACCGTGGGTCACTTTGACTCTCGCAATTTTGTGACGCATGCTTTATGAGATAGTTTAACACTAAACTACTTGTGAAACCGCCGGAGGATTGCACATGCCGCCCAAAAAGGCCGCCGCGAAACCCAACGTCTCAGCCGAGGAACTGCTGGGACATTACCGTGAAATGCTGCTCATACGGCGATTTGAAGAAAAGGCGGGCCAGTTATACGGCATGGGCCTGATCGGCGGGTTTTGCCACCTTTACATCGGTCAGGAAGCGGTTGTTGTGGGGCTTGAGGCAGCGGCCGGCGAAGGCGACAAGCGCATTACATCCTACCGCGATCATGGGCATATGCTGGCCTGCGGGATGGATCCCAAGGGGATCATGGCGGAATTGACAGGCCGCGAAGGTGGCTTTTCCAAGGGCAAGGGCGGTTCCATGCATATGTTCTCGAAAGAGAAGCATTTTTATGGAGGTCATGGCATCGTGGCTGCTCAGGTGCCGCTGGGCGCGGGCCTGGCTTTTTCTGACAAATACAAGGGCAACGACCGCGTGACCTTTACCTATTTCGGTGACGGTGCGGCCAACCAGGGGCAGGTCTATGAGGCCTACAACATGGCAGAGCTTTGGATGCTGCCTGTCGTGTTTGTCATTGAAAACAACCAATATGCGATGGGGACATCTGTGAAGCGGTCCACCAAGTCACCCTCGCTTTGGCAGCGCGGTGCGGCTTACGGCATTCCGGGTGAGGAAGTCGACGGGATGTCGGTTCTGGCTGTCAAGGAAGCTGGTGAGCGGGCCGTGGCGCACTGTCGCGCGGGCAAGGGCCCCTATATTCTGGAAGTGAAGACATATCGCTATCGTGGGCACTCCATGTCGGACCCGGCCAAATACCGTACCCGTGAGGAAGTGCAGAAAATGCGCGATGAGCGTGACCCGATCGAGCAGATCCGCGATATGCTGCTGACCGGCAAGCACGCCACGGATGATGACCTCAAGGCGATCGACAAGGACATCAAGGCTGTCGTGAACGAAGCGGCCGAGTTCTCAAAAGAGAGCCCGGAGCCCGCTTTGGAAGAACTTTGGACTGATATTTACGCAGAAGTGGAGGCGTAAGCCATGGCAACCGAAATACTCATGCCCGCCCTTTCCCCCACCATGGAAGAAGGCACATTGGCCAAATGGCTTGTCAAGGAAGGTGATACCGTTTCATCCGGTGACATCATTGCCGAAATTGAAACCGACAAGGCCACGATGGAATTCGAAGCCGTCGATGAAGGCATTGTTGGCAAGATCATCGTGGCCGAAGGCACCGAAGGTGTGAAGGTCAACGATGTGATCGCCATTCTTGTCGAAGAGGGCGAAAGCGCTGACGATATCAGCGTCTCGACCGGTTCATCCGCCGCTGACGCGCCGTCTTCGCCTGAGCCTGCGCAGAGTGCCGCGCCAGCGGCCGATAAGCCTGCCGCAGTCGTCGCCGATGCCACCCCGGACTGGGATGCAGACGTCGAGGTCAAACAGACAACAGTACGCGAAGCCCTGCGCGACGCGATGGCCGAAGAAATGCGCCGCGACGAAGATGTGTTCCTGATGGGCGAGGAAGTGGCAGAGTACCAGGGCGCCTATAAGATCAGCCAGGGCCTGCTAGATGAGTTCGGTGCCAAACGTGTGATTGACACGCCTATTACAGAGCACGGTTTTGCCGGGATCGGTGTGGGTGCCGCTTTTGGCGGGCTCAAGCCGATTGTTGAGTTCATGACATTCAACTTTGCCATGCAAGCCATTGACCACATTATCAACTCTGCCGCCAAGACGCTCTATATGTCAGGTGGCCAAATGGGCGCGCAGATGGTTTTCCGTGGCCCCAACGGTGCCGCCGCGCGCGTCGGCGCGCAGCACTCTCAGGACTATGCCGCGTGGTACATGCAGGTGCCCGGACTGAAGGTGGTCATGCCCTATTCTGCTGCGGACGCGAAAGGTCTGATGAAAACCGCGATCCGCGACCCCAACCCTGTGATCTTCCTTGAGAATGAAATCCTCTACGGCAAGTCTTTCGATGTCCCCGTGATGGATGACTTTACCATTCCGCTCGGCAAGGCCAAGATTGAACGCGCGGGCGATGATGTCACGATTGTCAGCTTCGGGATCGGCATGACCTATGCGCTCGCCGCCGCAGAAAAGCTCGCCGAGGATGGTATCAACGCCGAGGTGATCAACCTGCGCAGCCTGCGCCCGATGGATACCGCAACGATCCTTGCATCGGTGCGCAAGACAAACCGCTGTGTCACCGTAGAGGAGGGCTGGCCGCAAGGCAGCGTCGGCGGCTATATCAGCAGCGTCATCATGCAGGAGGCGTTTGATTATCTCGATGCCCCTGTCATCACATGCACAGGCAAGGACGTCCCGATGCCCTATGCCGCCAACCTTGAAAAGCACGCACTTTTGACCGCTGATGAGGTGGTCGACGCATGTAAACAAGTCACCTACCGTTAAGGAGCCAGCGCAATGCCAACAGAAATCCTGATGCCCGCCCTGTCCCCGACGATGGAAGAAGGCACATTGGCCAAATGGCACGTCAAGGAAGGTGATACAGTTTCATCCGGTGACATCATGGCCGAAATCGAAACCGACAAGGCCACGATGGAATTCGAAGCCGTCGATGAAGGCACCGTGGGCAAGATCATCGTTGCCGAAGGCACCGAAGGTGTGAAGGTCAATGATGTGATTGCGGTCCTGCTTGAGGATGGTGAGAGTGCAGACGACATCGGCGATGTCTCAAGCGGTTCATCCGCCGCTCCCGCGCCGTCTTCGCCCGAGCCTGCGCAGAGTGCCGCACCTGCGGCCGATAAGCCAGCGGCGGCCCCCGCCGCACCCGCAAGGGACGGCCAGCGCATCTTTGCCACGCCATTGGCGCGACGCATTGCGGCAGACAAGGGTCTTGACCTTTCAGCCATCACAGGGTCCGGCCCGCATGGGCGGATCGTGAAGGCCGATGTGGCGAATGCGACTGCAGCCCCCAAAGCTGCCGCACCCGCCGCCAAGGCAGACACGCCCGCGATGGCCGCTGGGCCAGATACGGATGTCGTGCTCAAGACCTATGCCGATCGTCCCTTTGAGGAAGTCGCGCTGGACGGGATGCGCAAGACCATCGCCGCCCGCCTGACCGAGGCCAAGCAATCTGTGCCGCACTTCTACCTGCGGCGCGACATCCAGCTGGATGCGCTGCTCACATTCCGCAGCCAGCTCAACAAACAGCTTGAACCACGGGGCGTAAAGCTGTCGGTCAATGATTTCATCATCAAGGCCTGCGCGCTCGCCTTGCAGCAAGAGCCCGAAGCCAACGCCGTTTGGGCCGGTGATCGCACGCTGAAGTTCGAAAAATCCGACGTCGCCGTGGCTGTGGCCATCGAGGGCGGTCTGTTCACGCCGGTTCTCAGAGACTCCGAGATGAAGTCGCTTTCCGCGCTATCTGCCGAAATGAAAGACCTCGCCTCTCGCGCCCGCGATCGCAAACTGGCCCCGCATGAATATGTCGGAGGCAGTTTTGCCATCTCAAACCTCGGCATGTTCGGCATCGACAACTTTGATGCGATCATCAATCCGCCACATGCCGCGATCCTTGCCGTCGGCGCCGGTGTGAAAAAGCCAATCGTCGGCGCAGATGGTGAATTGACAGTCGGCACCGTGATGTCCACCACACTGTCGGTCGATCACCGCGTGATCGACGGCGCGCTGGGGGCAAACCTGCTGAATGCGATCAAGGCCAACCTTGAAAACCCGATGACGATGCTGGCCTGAACCCACCGCATTTGAATTCAACAGCGCCGATCCCGTCAGGGGTCGGCGTTTGCTATTCTGTATTCATCAATAGCTGGTCCATCGAGATCGCCGGCTGCGAACACCCGGCCTCGCCCACGATTCTCGCTGGAACACCGGCGACGGTTTTCTTCGGGGGTATGTCCTCAAGCACAACCGAGCCCGCAGCGATCCGGCTGCAATGCCCCACCTTGATATTGCCAAGCACCTTGGCCCCCGCACCAATCATCACACCATCACCAATCTTGGGATGGCGATCATCATCCTCTTTGCCGGTGCCACCCAAAGTGACCGAGTGCAGCATCGAGACGTTATCGCCAACCACCGCCGTTTCGCCCACCACGATAGAATGGGCGTGGTCGATCATGATCCCCTGCCCGATCCGCGCTGCGGGATGAATATCAACGCCAAACATCTCGCTGGTCCGCATCTGGATGAAAAAGGCCATATCCTTGCGGCCCTGCTGATAAAGCCAATGACCCAAACGATAAGCCTGAACCGCCTGAAACCCCTTGAAAAACAGCAACGGTTTCATGAACCGGTGGCACGCAGGGTCGCGGTCATAGGTTGCCACCAGATCGGCCCGCGCCGCTGCAACAAGCGCGGGAGCGTCGACATAAGCCTGATCGGCGATCTCGCGCATGATCTGTTCGGACATCTCAGGCGAGGCCAGCTTCATCGAAATACGGTAAGCCAGCGCGCCCTCGAATGATTTGTGATGCAAGATGCCCGCATGGATCAATCCACCCATCAACGGCTCTTTATCAATCGCGGCTTCAGCCTCTTCGCAGATGCGGTGCCAGACAGGATCGACCGCAGAGACAGTGGATTGTGGTTGCGCCATCACGCTCACCTCGCTTGGTTTCAAACCCATCTTTAGAGCAGATAGGACGGACAAGCCAAGAGCAAAGCTGTGATAGCCGATGTCACCGGGATTGATCTGTCGCGCGGGCAAGAAGCACCTGCAACACCACCCGATAGGCCTGCAAGGGATCTGCGCCAAGCGCCGCGGGACGCGGTGCCGCTTGCCTTCGCATGGCACAAGACATCAGTGAACCGGTACCAAACAAGGCATGCGGCGTGCCATTGGCCGTGCGAAACCGGTCCGCGATTTCAGCCTGTGCGATCATCTGCCGCATCACGGCCTGGCGGGCCTCTGGCGCCACCAGCATCAGGACCCGCGCGGCCCTTTCAATGTCTGCCAGTCCGACGGGTCTCATAGAAATCTGACAATTTCTGTCGTCAGGCCCGCTCCGAAACGTTCAGATATCTGCGCAATTTCAACGCTGTAAAACCCCGACCCGATATCCGCGCTCCGATCGGCACCCGCATAGCTCCATGCAGGCTGGGTCACTGTCTCCTCGCGTCTGACCTGGCCCGATTTCAAGACCCGCACCCGGTAAACCTCACGTTCCTCACCCAGGGGTATCTCACCATCGGCCCAGATACCGCCGTCAATCCGGCTGGACCTGATCCAGGACACATCCAGATCTGAGCCGTTGGTGCTGGCTCGCAGATGAACCACGGGATAGGGGCGCAGGCCATTGCCAGCAAAGGCGCGGGCTTGATGTCGGAAACTGGCATCACTGATCAGGTGTTGGGCCGGCCCAAAGCGATAGTGTCGCTCGGTGCCCCGCGCGGCGGTCGGAATGTTGATCTGTCGGGGCACAGCGTTGAGAAGAACCACGCGCGAGCCGATGGGCCAGCTGGCGGGCATCAACCCACTGCTCCCCGCCTGCCCGCGCAGCAGGCCGGACAGCAAAAACGCGCGCTCGGACACCGGTGTCGCGGTCTGAAACTGCAAGACTTCCCAGTTGTCGCCAGTGCCATCACCAATCGCCAGCGTATTCGCGCCCGCCAGCATCGCCTCAGGCATGGCAGAGCTGACGGTGCCGTTGATCAAGGACACCTCGACGCCGCGTTGTCTGTCCCAGATACCCACCGGGCCGCGCGCCAGCGGGGTTTGTGTCAGCCCAACGGTGGCAGGTTGGTTGAAAATGTCCTGCAACTGGTAATCGCTGTCCTGAGGCGCACCATATAGCGCGATGCTCCCCGGCCAGGGGTGCCCTGCTGCGGCAACGTAAGGGGCATGGGGCAGCTCATCCCCTGTCAAAAGCGGAAGATCGAGAAACAAGAGCTCTGCCGGGATCGGGCTGACATAGGGTTGCAGTTGCACCCCTTCTTCCGGGCACGCGTCATTGCGATAAACCTCAGGCACGATGCGCGTGGCGTCGATCAGACGCAGCCCGGCTTCTTCCACCCGGTCAATCCGGTAGGTGCGCTGATGCTGGCCGGTTGCAAGCGCCACCGTATCCCCGGCTGCGACGTTCAGGTGCGAGGGCGGCAAGGCAAATCGAACGGTGTCCCGTCCGACCCGCGCCTCTTGCAGCCAACGCGCCACGACCGCTTTGCCTTCAGCTCGGGTCAGCACCAGCGGCGCTTCGCTGCGCGTGACAGACGGGATCTGGTCATCGGGCAACACGATTTCTGCCGCGACGGCCTCGTAATCGCCGTCTGCGGCGATATGGGCAAACTGAACACGCCCGGCAATGTCGGCCCTGGCGGCCCGTGTCAGCGACAGGCTGCGGTCGGTTTCGGGGTCAAGCGCGATGTCGGCCTCTGTCAGGTCATGCTGCACCCGCCCATTGCGGCTTTGAAACATCAGCACCCCATCGCGCTCAACGGCATCAAACCCATAGGCCAGCATCAATGGCTGAAGTGCAGCCCGGCCTGTGCCAATGTCGCTGACCGTATAGCCGCGCACCACGCCAAACAGGCCCGTCACGTCATAGCGTTGCACACCAGAGCGTTCACATATCTCTGCCACCACGGATGCCAGCGCCCGATTCGCGGCCCGCCCATTCAGCCATGGTCCTGTGGCATAATCAGCCCCGTCGGGCCAAATCGCCCGATTGCCGGGCCAGAACGGATAGGGGCGCGGATCCCAGCCCCAGACATGCATGCGGGACGTATCGGTCATCCGCCCGCCATAGGCCGTGGATATGGGGTTGTTGTCGGGGTCAGCATAATGGCTGGTAAAGGCCCGCAGATATTGCATCTGCATCAGATCGTCGCGATTTCCGTTCGAGGCCAGGGGCAGCTCCGCCTTGCCACGCAGGACATGCCCCGGCCCATTGGCCCCCTTGTCAATCGCCGGACAGCCAACCGAGGTGAACCAGATCGGCTTACTCTGCGGAACCCAATCTGTTGCGACGCTCTGCCTGACCCCGTTCATCCGGTCATGGTGCTGATGCGCCCACCACCCTCGAAAGTCCTTTGCGCGCCAGACCCATGGCTCGCCTTCTGCGTCTTCGATCAGCACCCGCCGCTGGGCCTCTCTTGCCTCAGGGGTTGGGTAGGCCCAGTCAAAGTGTTCACCGCCTGCAACATTCGATTGCAGATAGGCCAGATCATGGATCACACCGGCACTCGCATCGCGGTGGGCCGTGCCGTCGCGCCAGTCGGACAGGGGAATTGCCGCGGAAATCCCGATGAAGTCGATGGTGGGATCAGCCCAGAGCGGATCAAGGTGGAAGATCTTGTCCTTTGTCCCCGCCGGCTGCATCCCGTGATACTCGGTCCAGTCGGCGGCATAGCTGATCTTGCAGCCCTCTCCCAGAATCGCGCGAACATCAGCCGCCAGATCACGCAAGGCATCGACCATGGGAAAGCCATCCGCACCGCGAATGCGGGTCAGGCCGGCCAATTCCGTTCCGATACAAAAGGCAGAGACACCGCCGGCTGCAGCGCAAAGATGTGCATAATGCAGAACAAACCGCCGATAGCTGTTTTCTGCGGGGCCGGAATAGCTGACCGCCGCGCCGGAAATCGTGAAATCTGTCACAGCCGCCTGTCCGATGAACGCCGCCACCTCTGCATCGGCAACCGCAGTGCCATCAGGGGAGCCATCAATGCCCGCAGCCAGCGATGTCGTGATCTGACCGACCCAAGGCAAGACAGGCTGACCAGTTTCGCCTGTCAGTGGGTCGGTCAAGGCATTGTCGGCCAGTTGCTCCATCATCAGGACCGGGCTGACAACAACCTCCAGCCCGCGTGTCAGAAGATCGGTGATGGCCTCGATCACGGCAGCATCCGCAGGCGTCCCGCCCGTGAACGGCATCCCGTCGATCTCGGCCACTTTGCCAGCAGTCCCGCGCGTCAGGCCCGAAACGGACCAGGGCATCGCGCCCGCATCGGTCTGCCCCTGCACCGGTTTGGGCGCGATCTGGCAAAGCCCGCAGCGCAGATCATCGGCAAACCAGGTCAGCGGCAACATGACCGACCGACAGGCAGGCAATTCTGCCTCCAGCGCATTCATCGATCCGGTGAAATCACTGCCCCCGAGGGGCGAATTGGTATTGACCGCCGACTGCACCCCAAAGGCGGTCGACGCAAAAAGCTGCGTGGTGGCCAGCGCATATTCCCCCGCACCCGGCATCAGCGCCACGGCCTGCACCCTATCCGCAAGTTCTGCCACAGCGCCCTGGCCCGGGCGCATCACCTCGAACGTCAGTTGCGGGATGCGATTGCCGAATTGCCCAAGGGCAAGGTCCTCAAGCACGACATAGGCCGTTCCGCGATAGGCAGGTGTATTGTCGGCCCCTTCGATCGCGGCAATCTTGGGATCGGGCAGCTGGTCCTGCGTCCCGACATAAAGGCGCATGTTCAGATTGTCGGGGGAAATTTCCGTGCCATCTGCCCAAATGCGGCCAATCCGGCTGATCTCACCTTCGCAAAGCGCCACCGCAAGGCTGACGGTATAGGCATAACTCGTGGTGCTTGGCGCAGGGGAACGTCCCTTGCCGCCGCCTGAGGTTGATGAGGATTCCTGAAATTGCGACGCCCAGATCACCTGCCCCGCAACCCGCATGCGGCCGTAAACCTGCTGGATATCGGCACCTTCCGCCGCCCCGGTCATACGGAACCGGTCAATCCGACCGGTCTCGACAGAGCCGCTGCCCCCTCCCAGAAGCTGCTGGTCAATCCGGCGGCCGATCGCCGCCCCCGCCGCGCGCCCGATCGTTGCCATGGACAGGCCCAGCACGGACCCGCCAATCGACCCGCCAAGCGCCATTCCGGCGGCGGAAAGTGCAATGGTAGCCATCAGTCATCCCTCTCGATGAATTCAAATCGCGCGGCAATCCGCTTGAGCCAGGGGGCGGAAAGCGGGCTCTCGACCACGCCATGCCCCTGATAGGCGTGGATGAAACGCGGCATATCGCCCGCTTCAGAGATCACCCCCAGATGCTTGGCGACAGCGCCCTGACGCATCCGAAACAAGATCACCTGACCGGGAACCAACCGCGCGCCCTTCAGGATGCGCAAATGTCGGCGTGCCGCCGTCATCAGCGCCTCTTCCCCCTGCGGTTCTGACCAATCAGGCGTATAGGCAGGGATCGCCTCCGGCTCGGTGTCGTATATCTCCCGCCAAATTCCGCGCAACAGGCCCAGGCAGTCGCAACCCACACCTTGCACCGAGGCCTGATGCACATAGGGCGTCCCGATCCACGCCCGCGCAATCGCTGCAACCTGCGTGGTCATCGGGTCAGGCTCCCACCGGTGTTGGCCTGGTCCGAGCGCGGCACACTCACCAGCCAGTCATCCCCCGGCATGTCGGGAAACCCCCGAAAGTTCAGGAAATTAGCGAATTTTTCGCGGCAGGTGACCGGGCGCTTGTCGCACCCGGCCGTCAGCCGCAGCGCATCACCCGGCCCGACCGGCGCATTCAGCGGCGCCCACAATGTGACCTCGCGGTCCTGCGTCCCTTCGTCGATCTTGATCAACCCCCGCAATCCCGCAGCCGGCCCGCTCCGCACTTCAAGCTGCCCGCCTTCAAACCATCCAGCATTGAAATTCTCGACACTGCTGAGCGCGAAAACCTGCCCGTCAGACGGCACACCAAGAGTGTAATCCAACCGGTAAGAGGCATGGCTCAGATCAAATGTGCAATCTGCATCCCCCAGGACGGCGCTGCAGGTCCGCAGATAGGACCGCCCCTGTATCAGGTTCAACGCTTCGGTCAGACCGTGCAGCTCTGCCTCAAATCCACCCGCGCCGCGGGTGATTTCCCCCAAGGAACCGCGAAACAGCGTCTTTCTGGCCTCTACATCGTCCCAACGGACCAACCAGACCTGGACGACGGCCCCGTCAAAGCGGCCAGCCAGAATATCAGCCTCCGAGATCGCGTCATCCGACAGAACGCCAAAGGCCTCGGTATTGTTGATCGACAGGCCCGTGGTGCTGGCGATCGCCCGCGCGGACAGACCGTTTTGCGGGGCAAAACCGATCCCATCGAACTGCAGGTGGCTATCGTGGTCCGTAAACCCCAGGGTCACACCATCACGCCTGCGGATCACCCAGCAATGGCAGGTATGTGTCACACCAGCCCGCAGGTGGGCATAAAGCTTGTCCTCGCTCATAGCCGCACCTCGACCACCGGCACATTGGGCACTTCACCGGCCTGAAACCCGGACACAGACGTCATGATCGCATCAGTGTCGAAACGGACAGGCACATCAAACTCAAACCCCGCACGCACTTCGGCACCTGCATCGGGCGCCGAGGCAAAGGTCAGCAAACCGCTGTTCTCATCCACCTCGTAATCGACACCTTCCTGGGCCAGATCCCCCCCGATCTGAACCCGGACAGAACCGGGCACCGGCTTGGTAATCGGTCGCTGATAAACCACGTCTCCGGACCGGTAGGATTTGGTCAGCTGAAAGACGTCAACGGCATCATCGCCGACCGCAATCAGCTGGTCAGAGGCCGCAACTCCGGCAGAAGGACGACAGGACAGGTAATCGCTCCAGTCCTTCCAGCGAAAGCCAATCAACTGACCCTGACGGGCCTCAAAGAACGCAATCAGCGTCTCAATATCGTCCAAGGATCGCAGGCCCATCCCGGCGTCATAGCGCCGGCGACCATGCGCCCAGGGTGTGTTGCGCTCCTCAAAGCCGTTGGCCAGGGTTACGATCTCGGTTCGTCGCTCCGGCCCGCCAAGGGCGCCAAAGCTCAAGGAGGCGGGAAATCTCACATCATGGAAAGTCATATCGGCTCCTACCTGTGGCGTTCGCTGCGGCCCATGACCCGGGCCATCTGCGCCGCGATCTGTCCGCGACTGCGCTGGAACCCCTGCACATCAGGGGTTGAGATATTCATGTTGATCGTCACCGATCCGCCGCCCGCCCCGCGCACGCCCAACCGCCCATCCGGGCCGCGCGCCAGCGGCATGATCGCCTCTGGCCCGGCTTCGCCCATCAGGCCCGTGCCACCGCGCATCGGAAAAGTGGTTGGAGTGCTGACAACGCCACCCTTCGCGAAGGGCATCACGCGCCCCTGACTGAAAGGGCTGCCTTCCGCAAAGGGCATCAAGCCGGAAACTGCAGAATTCAGCCCCTCTGCAAGCAGTCCGCCCAGTTGATTTGTCACTGGATTGACAGCCGCCGCATAGGCCGTATTGACCATCTTCCCGGCCAGGCCGCTCAATACATCGGTCAGGCTGCGCCCCTCCAGGACCAACCCATCAAACGCCGCCCGCAACCCTTGCGAAAACCCGCGCTCCAACTGGCCCAGATCGCGTGTCGTGTCGGTCAAGGCTCCCTGCACATTGCGCAACTGATCCTCGAATGCCGCCGTCATGACCGCAGCATCGCCAATCGCCGCCTCCAACGCCCCCACATCGGCTTCAAGCGCCTCAATCTTGTCGATGTCATCCATCATTCTTGTCCTTCGTGTCGTCAGGAAAATCATGCAGCAGGGCGTCAAACTGTGCGCGGCCCATCGGGGCCATGGCACCGGTGGCACCCAGCATGATCTGCAATTCCGCAGGGGTGAGCGCCCAGAATACCGGCGGTGTCAGGCGCAACTGATGCAGCCCCGCGTGCAAAAGTCCCGGCCAGTCCATCCGCTATTCCGGCACGGCAAATGCGCGCGCCAGCAGCAGCGCTGCCGCCTTCGCCGCCCCCACCGGACCACCTGCAATCTCGGCCGTCATCAGATCCGCCGCCGTCCCGGTCCAGCCACCGCCGCGCAATCCGGCCACAACGACGGCCATCACATCCGCCCCCGAAAATTCCGCACCCTCAAACCTGCGGATCAAATCCATCAATGACCCCGCACCGACCGCTGCTTCAAGCTCGGCCAATGCGCCAAGCGTCAGCTTGCCGTCATGGGACACACCATCAATCACGATGGTCACTTCACCAGACCAGGGGTTCGCCATCAGATCAGTGCCAGGAACGTCAGCACACCCGCTGAGGCCAGCGACAGCTCATAGGTCGCCTCCCCATTATGGGTCCCCGCGTATTCAATCGAGGATATCTGAAACGGCCCTTCCAGCGTGCCAAACCCCGGCACGATCACCTGAAAATCCGGAGTTTCGCCATCAAAGAAAATCTGACGCGCACGTTCATCCGTCGCCTCATCCTTGAACACACCGGAGCCAGAGATCGCAGCGGTCCTGAGCCCCGCACCGCCCAGCAACTCGCGCCAGCCCCCAGTGCTTTCCAGACTGGTCACATCCACCGTTTCAGCATTCAAACTGATCCGTGTCGCGCGCAATCCCGCCACGGTTTCAAACAGACCGTCGCCGGTCATGTCGATCTTGACCAACAGGTCCTTGCCATTTTGTGCAGCCATTTGGCCTACTCCTCAAATTCAGGGTGGGTTACGTGTCATCCGCGACGCGGGCGCGGAAAATCAGGTTGATCTGGCGCACCGCACCAGTGCCCACACGGGCAGCTTTGGCCTTGTAGAAGTTCAGCGACACCAGCGCCCCGCGTTCCAGCACCAGCGGCGCATCGACCAAAGCATCACTGACCGCTGCCGCCGCCGCCTTTGCCGTGGCAAAACCCGCGCTTTGGGTGACAACCGAGACGGTGAACTGGTGCCAGGCCCCTCCGCCGGTCTGGTCCGAGGCGTCCCGCACCTCTTCGGCCCCCAGCACCACATAAAGCGGCGGCAATGAGCCTGTCGGCAATGCATCGTAAATCTCGGTGCCCACCAGATCAGCCAGCGTAGCATCTGCGCTCAACCGGGCAAACACCGCCCGTTGCAGGGCCACAGCAACGCCATAACTCATGGGACCACCTCCTCTTGCGCGTGACAGGTCAGATAGGTCGCCCGGAGGTCTTTCTCGGCCACGGCGTAAATCTCGAACAGGCGCGCACCATCGCGAAACCTTTGCCCTGCGACGGGGCGCGACGGCGCTCCATAGGGGGCGGCTCGCACGGTGATGCGGTAAGGCACGCGCGACAGCGTTGCAGACGTTTCCGCCTTCTCTCGTCCGGGCCCGGGTTTGACCTCGGCCCAAAGCACGCCAAGCGGTTCCCAGTTGCGGGTATAGCCACCTGCGCCATCGGCCATCTTCACCGGGCCTTCCAGCACCAGTGAGCGGTTCAGCTGCGGTGCGGTCATGGGCGGCCACCCATGAACAGGCGGACGGTCCGGTACCGCTCGATCAGGGCAGAAACGCCCATCGGCATCGCCGGTGTCGCGCGCGAGACCTCGTGCCGGACTTCATAGAAATGGGCAGCAAGCAGCATGACGGCCTGCGCCAGATCAGCAGGCAAATCGCCCCACTCAGGACCAAACCCCGCCAACAGGCCAATCCGCACAGAGCCACCCATCGAAAGCGCCGGCAAGCTGCTCCCGGAGGGCCGCAAACTCGGACGCTGCATATCAGGTTCCAGATACCAGCGATCGGGATCAACTGCGGTTTCCTGCCCCAGCCTATCCAGCAGCGTCACGGCGCTAACGGCGTTGACAGGCGCCACCGGCAGGGGTTGACAGCGGGCATCGCGCCAGGCCGTCAGGGTCCAGCTGAACTCACGCTCGATCAGGATTTTGCCGGTGCGCGCCTCAATCGTCGCAAAGGCCGCGCGCAAATAGCTTTCCAGCACCGGATCCTGAATTCCATCGTCGGAAAACCCCGACCCCAGGCGCAAATGGTCTTTGAATTGAGCGACCGGAAGCGCCGATACAGGCACGGTGGTCTCTTCGACTAACATCATGGAATTACTCCGAAACTCTTGGGCCAATCGGCTGATTGAACCCGGACGCACCCGCCCCCCGCATTGCTCGGACGAAAGGGAACTGCTAGACAATGCGAGGATTGTCCTGATGTGCGTCCGGGGGTGGGTGCCGCTTGTCGAAAGCAGCACCCGCATCACGACACAGCTTTAGCTGATCGCGAATTTCAGCAGTTTGATCGCGGCAAAATCGCTCACAGCACCCCCAACGCGCTTGGTGGCATAAAACAGCACATGCGGTTTGGCAGAGAATGGATCCCGCAAGACACGCAGGTCAGGACGCTCAGCAACGGTGTAACCAGCAGAAAAGTCACCAAAGGCCACTGACATGGCGTCATCGGCAATATCCGGCATGTCCTCGGCAATCAGCACACGGTACCCCAGCAGGCGCGCCGGTTCTCCAACGGCGATGCCATCCACCCAGACAAATCGCCCGTCGTTGTCCTTCAACTTGCGAATATGGCCAGCCGTCTTTGAGTTCATCACGAAGGTCGCATTGGCGCGGTACTCTGCCCCCAGCGCGTAAACCAGGTCGATGATCGGGTCGGCACGAGTGATGCCACCGGCGGTTTCAGACGGCACATAGCCAAGGCTTCCCCAGGTCCAGCTGTCATTGGCCACGGTGCCATAGCTCAACAATCCGGTCGGCTTATCAATGCCGTCGCCATCGATAAACGCATTGGCCTCGGCACGGGCAAATTTGTCCGCGATCCGGCCTGCCAGCCAGCCTTCGATGTCAAAGGCACTGTCATCCAGCAAACGCTGCGATGCCTTGGGCAGCGCCGACAACTCGTGCAGCGGAATGGAAATCCGTTCGATCTTCGGCGTATCCGTTTCGGTAACGGCGCTCGCCTCGGTCGCCCAGCCAGCGCCCATCTCGGAATGATCCACCAGCACGTCATAGGATGTCGCATCCACATTCACGACGCTCGCAATCGACCGGATCGAGGCCGTCGAAGACAGCGTGTTCTGAATGGTGTCCGCGGTCTGCGGGTCGACCAGATAACCGCCATCCGCAGCGATCGCAGTCCCCAGCGCCTTGCCTTCCATCTCAAGGCCGCGCAGCGCATCATCTTCGCCAGAACGCAAGTAGGCTGCAAAGGCCTTCTGATGTGGCGCATCCGCCGATGCCGCCTGGGCAAGTGCCGTGCGGGCGTTGGTCATTGTCTTTCGGTCCAGCTTGTTCATCCGGTCATCCTGTTTTTGAAGTTTGGCATTCACGCCGTGGGAAAAGTCTTTGAAATCACTCATGAACCCGACAATTGCGGCGTTCAGTTCCTGGGCAGGAGACACATCTTCCCCGGCCCGAGAATCGTTCTCGGTCTTACGCATCAATCTTCCTTTGATCTGTCTCGGGCGGGCTCAGTCCCGCGCCATCATTTGGCGCGCACTCTCAAATGCCGCAGCCATCTCGCGCATTGCAGTTTCCGCGGGGTCATCCCCCTTGAGCCCCACACGCGCATCAGGAAGCATCGGGAATGTGACCAAGGACACTTCCCAAAGCTCCAGCTCTGACAAAAGCCGTCCGCCTTTGTCGTCTTTCCGGGCCTTTAGGGTACGATAGCCGATGGACAGCCCATCAATCGCTTTTGCTGCAATCAAGGACGCCGCTTCGCGTCCCTTTGCCACATCCGTCAGCAACCGGCCCTTTACCCAAAGCCCTGTTTCATCCTCTCGCACTTCGTCCCACACACCTATCGGCTGGGCCGGGTCATGCTGCCACAGCATCTTCACACCCCGCCCCCGGGCAAGAGAGGCGCCATAGGCCCCTTTCTCGACGATATCACCCCCCTGATCGGACTTGCCAAACAGCGAGGCATACCCGCTGATCGTGGTGCCGTCGGTCACGGTCACTTCGCTGCCAAGCGCACAAAACTTATGTTCCAAATTCATGACGAGACTCCACTCAGCGCTTTCACAATTTCAAAAACCAGTAACCCGGCACTGCCGCAGACAATGATCCAGACCTGCCATTCCAGGCGGGACACCATGAATTCAATGCGGCCAAGCCGAACATCAACCTGGGCAAACCAGAAATCCGATGCCGGCGGCGGCGCATCGCGATGCGGCTTGCCATCCATCTCAACAACATTACGCGCCATCACCGACCTCCAGCGCGGGCAACCCCAGAAGCGACCGTTTTTCCGCATCCGTCAGGAAACCCGCCGCGCTGACACGGCGCCACTGCGCATCGCGCTCTGCGGAAAGCGCGGGGATCTGGTCCAGGTCAGGGCGCAAGCCCAGCTCCTCGCCGCTGTAATCGGACAACCAGACTGCAATCGCACTCATGACCCGGGTCGCCAGTGGCAGAACCGTCAAGCGATAGAAGGCGCGGTTCGCCTCCTGATAGTTCGCATAGGTCGCATCGCCGGGAATGCCCAGCAACATCGGCGGGACGCCAAAAGCTGTCGCAATCTCTCGTGCGGCGGCTTCCTTGGTTTTCTGAAACTCCATGTCAGAAGGTGAAAACCCCATCGGTTTCCAATCAAGGCCCCCTTCCAGCAACATCGGCCGACCTGCATTGCGGGCCCCCTGGTGCTGCGTCTCCATCTCGCCCAGCAACCGGTCATACTGATCCGCCGTCAGCGACGCCTGACCATCCGCCCCGCGATACACGATCGCCCCCGACGGCCTGGCGGCGTTGTCCAGCAACGCCTTGGACCAACGCGATGCCGCGTTGTGGACATCGATCGCCGAAGCCGCTGCCTGCAATGCCGAAAACCCATAGTGATCGTCCTGCGGATGAAAGCTCTTGATATGGCAAATCGGGCTCAGCCCCTCTGCGACGTTGAAGCGATGCTTGCGCCCGTTCACCAGGTACTCATAGCCAACCGGCCAGCCATCAGCCCCCGGCACAACCGACATCCGGTCGGACCGCAGCACGTGCATCTCAACCGGCAGCGCATCATCTGCCACCGCCTCCAGATAGCCATTGCCCGTCAACAGGATCTGCCCGAACAAGGCCTCCAGCAGCTCTGCCCGGCCCTGCCCTGCATTCGGACGCGCCAACAGCGCCTGGACGGGGTGGCTCTCATAGCGGCGGTCCGCATCCTGCAAAACCACAGGCAGGGCCGCGGCGGCCTCGGCTATCAACTTCACCGCCCGAAACCCAACCGGGTTGCCTGAAAACCCGGCCCGTGTCAGCGACACCACATCGCGCGGCGACCAGGCAACACGACCGGCACCAGACATCGCCATCACGCGCCCCGTGGCCGAGGTCTTCACCTCAACCGGGGCCGGTTCGGGCGTGGTACGGTTTAAAAACTCAAACATTCAAAACTCCTGATGCCGGCCGCTGGTGACCATCTGCTGTTCACGAAAAACAATTTGCATCAAAGGGATGAGGGAAAGATTGGCGCACCGCACGCCACCGCGCGCAACACCCCTACAGCCCACGAATACTGGGGTTTTGCCATTTCGCAGCAGGCTCGATCATCAGGTCATACAGCGCCCAGACCAACGCATCGACGCGGTCCGGCGACCCCTTGCCTTCATACCCCCGAGAGGTCATCAACCCCATCTGGTCCTCCAGCACAGACAACCCGCGCAAATGGCTCACCCGGCCCTGTTCATAAAGCGCTGCAATCGGCTCTGCGCGGGCCACCTTGCCCCGGCTGGCATGAACAGACCGATAGGGCACCATCGCATCGACACTGCGCACCACCGCCTCAACCATATCGCCACCCTGGTTCACCTCAGCCACCAGCCGGTCAGCGCCATGCCTGCGCATGGCCGCAATCGCAGCCTCTGCCCAGACTGTCGGTCGCGCAGCAGACACGCTGGCATCCTCCAGGACCACCGCATGCCAATCGCGCAGATCACCCGTCATCCTTGCACCGGCAACGACTATCCCGCATTCATCCGACCCCGCATGCGACGTCCCCGGCGGATCAATCGCCACCACAATCCGGTCAAGTTCCGGCCTGTCAGCCACCTGACACCGCGCCAGATCATCCACCGACCAAAGCGTGCCCTCCACCTCGGCCAGCATCACACCTTCGATCTCCTGACGGCCCAGGGACGTGCCGCCATAGCGCCCTTCAATCTCCCTGAGGAAACTATCCGCCAGATTGGCCCTGTTCGCCTGCGTCGGCGCATGGGTGACAACGGTGGTGGGCAGTTCCAGCAATTCGCGCAACATCTGCGACTGGCGCGGCGTCGTGGTGACGCAGGCGCGCGGGCTGTCGCCCAGCCGCAGGGCAAACTGCAACATGTCCCAGGCCTCGCCCCCCCGACGCCACTTGGCCAGCTCATCCGCCCAGACTGCATCAAATTGCGGGCCACGGAGGCTTTCGGGATCATGGGCAGAAAACAGCTGCGCCTCGGCCCCATTGGGCCACACCAGCAACCGGCGGCCCGCAATCCAGTCCGGGCGGCGATCCGGTGGACAGACCGACATCAGGCCGCTGTCGCCAAAGACCATGACTTCACGCGCCTGATCCAGGGTCTCCGCGACCAGCGCCACACGACGGGCCTTGCCCGGCGCACGAGGCAGCGGCCCTTCGACCGCCTTGCGCACCCATTCAGCGCCAGCGCGGGTCTTGCCCGCGCCGCGCCCTCCCAGGATCACCCAGGTACGCCAGTCGCCCCGCGGTGCAATCTGATGCGGCATGGCCCAGAACTCGAACAGATACGGCAGTGCCTCAAGTTGATCCGCCGTCAGCCTCGCGAGGAATGCCCTCTGCCGCGAGGCTCTCGCGGAGGCGATCAAGCTGGCGCCCGATGTCAGCACGGATGGCGTCATGATCGATGGCTTCTGCATCACTGTCTGTTCCTATCTTTTCACGAAACGCATCTTCAGCACGCAGCACCCGAAGGTGGGCCGCGTGAACCTGGTCAAGCTTGTCAGCAAGGACTTTGGGTTTCATGTCAGGGGTGTTGCGCGCAAGGTCGCGCATGTCCTCAAGCGCCCGTCTGACATCCCGCGACAAACGCTCAACTTCAGCCAGCCTTTCGGCAGCCAATTCCGCAGCAAGCTGCTGCGGTTCGTCTCTTTTCTTCATGGTGATCAAGCCTGTAAGGAAATTTCCGTTACGGCCGAGGGGCACCGGTCGAGATCACTCAACACAGGCCATCTAGCTTGTTCAGATTAGGTCAGATCGTCCCAAAAGTCAATCAAACCGACAGGCCCATGCGGCCGCTTCGTTAAGCTTTTTGTCATATACTCAGCAGCTTAGCCATCGTTCTCGCGCTGTGCCTCAATCGCACGCCAACGCGCAACATTGCGATTGTGTTCTTCGAGGGTTGTGGCAAAGGCGTGGCCACCGGTCCCATCAGCAACAAAAAAGATATAGGGGGTCGTATCAGGATTGAGAGCCGCCTCAATCGCGGCCTGTCCGGGGTTGGCGATGGGCGTCGGCGGCAGACCTTCAATCACATAGGTGTTCCACGGCGTGGCCGCGCGCAGCTCGCTTTGGCGCAATCCACGGCCCAAAACGCCCTCACCACGGGTGATGCCATAGATGACAGTCGGGTCCGTCTGCAAACGCATCCCGCGGTTCAGACGGTTCACAAAAACGCTCGCGACCTGCTCGCGTTCATCGGGGACACTGGTTTCCTTTTCGATAATGCTGGCCAGGATCAGCGCCTCTTCCGGCGTGTCCAGCGGCAAGTCATCGGCCCGGTTCTCCCAGGCGTCTGCCAATATCCCGGCCTGTGTTTCCTGCATGCGCGTCAAAACCGAAGAGACCGTATCCCCTTCGTTGACATCATAGTCTCGCGGCGCCAATGACCCTTCTGCCGGCGCGTCGGTGACATCAGCACGCAAGATATCAATCTCTCCCAGGGCGTTGGCAATCTGCCAGCTCGTCGCGCCTTCCGCGATAACGACCCGATAGGTCGCACTGCCGTCCGTCTTTACGTCCTGATAAGAGACCGGAGCCTCATCCTCGGCCACGACAAAACTATCCAGCTCGACAAATTCATTGGTCGCAGGATCAAGCTCGCGGACATCCACGACGGTCCGGTTGATCCCCACGCGATAAATCACCTCGGCCCCACAGGTATTGCGCCCACCACGGGTCACAATATCAACGATCTCCTCCATGGACGCCGCCTCGGGGACCCGGAAGCGTCCGAATTTGATGCTCCCTGATTTTTCGCTGTAACGCGCACCCGCCTCATAGACGAAGCCCGACGAAATTGCCCCCTTCTCCAAAAGGGTTTCGGTCAGAACATCCGTATTCGCGGCCCCCTCGGGGACTTCCAGGCAGATCGCCGCCGCCAACGGGCCGGGCGCGCTATATTGCCGGGTGCCCCAGGCGACGGCACCGGCCAGCAAGAACAGCGCAACAATCAGAAAGCTCAGCCCGTTTGCGGCGATATGACGCCACATTACTCTACTTTCCCCAGAACAACGCTGGCATTCGTGCCGCCAAAGCCAAAGGAATTCGACAGCGCGACATCAATCTTTGCCGGCCGTTTTTCATTGGCGCAAAGGTCAACAACCGTCTCGCAATCCAAGTTATCAAGGTTGATCGTCGGCGGCGCGACCTGATCGCGGATCGCCAGGATCGAGAATATCGCCTCGATCGCGCCCGCCGCACCCAACAGGTGGCCGGTCGCCGATTTGGTTGACGACATCTTCAACCTCGATGCCGCATCGCCCACCAGACGCTCAACAGCGCCCAGTTCAATCGTGTCAGCCATCGTGGATGTGCCATGGGCATTCACATAATCGATCTGCCCCGGCTCAATCCCCGCATTGCGGCATGCAGCGCGCATCGCACGCTCGGCGCCTTCGTGATCGGGGGGCGGGGCCGTGATGTGGTGGGCATCACCGCTCAATCCATAACCCAGAACCTCGGCATAGATCTTGGCGCCCCGGGCCTTCGCATGCTCATATTCTTCCAGCACCACAATCCCTGCGCCCTCGCCCATGACAAAACCGTCACGGTCCGCGTCCCACGGACGGCTGGCCTTTGAAGGGTCATCATTATGCTTCGTGCTCAAAGCCTTACAGGCGTTGAACCCGGCCATGCCCAATTCGCAAATTGCCGCCTCTGCCCCGCCGGCAATCATCACATCCGCATCGCCATGCTGGATCAGCCGGGATGCATCGCCGATCGCATGAGCGCCGGTGGAACAGGCTGTCACAACCGCGTGGTTGGGGCCACGGAACCCGTATTTGATCGACACCTGCCCGGAAATCAGGTTAATCAGCGCGCCCGGCACAAAGAACGGCGACACGCGCCGCGGGCCTCTTTCCGCCATCATCACGGCGGTGTTCGCAATCGAATTCAGCCCCCCGATCCCCGATCCGATCATCACCCCCGTCCGCTCAAGGTCCTCGCGGTCTTCTGGCGCCCAGCCCGCATCCTCGATGGCCTGCTGTGCGGCGGCCATGCCAAAGATGATAAAAGTGTCAATCTTGCGCTGCTCTTTTGGGTCAAGATAATGATCGGCATTGAAGGTCCCGTCGGTCCCATCGCCCAATGGGACTTCGCAGGCATATTGTGTGGTCAGTCGGCTGGGATCAAAGCCGGTGATCTTCCCTGCGCCAGACTGGCCGTCCAGAATCCGTTCCCAGGATTTTTCCACACCGTCTGCAAGGGGCGTGACCAACCCCAGACCTGTCACAACAACACGACGCATATTCTGCCCTCACCTCTTGGCGTATTTGTGACCACTGATAGCGTAGCGAAGGTCCAAGGGGCAAGTGCGGCAATCCAAATCGGCAAGGATTGGAGCCAGAGCTTCACCTTCATTTAACGCATTCCTGCTAGGTCTGGTCGAAATTCGAAAGATAACAGTATGAAAAGGCATATGGGGTTTATCGCCGTGCTGATCCTCAGCATGTTCGGGGCGGGCAATCCGGCCTATGCTGATTGCGCCCTGATTGACCGCATCGACAGACTGTTCACCATCCAGTCCCGGCTCGCGCGTGATCCCGATACCACCTTTTTTGCCACAGATATCAGGCAGCTACGCCGCATCAGCGCCGGGATCAGCAGCCGCGCGGTATTGACCGCCGTAGACGGCAACAGCTTCACCGGACGCGGGGCAGAATTTCTGCGTTTCTTGCAGGATACACAGGCCCTCTTGCGTCGGGCGAGCCTTGATGACCCGCAATCGGTGCGCGCCCATTTTGACAGCAAAACACAGGCAACCCTAAAGAATATCGAAGGCTACCTCACAGATCTCAGATGCACGGCAGAACAAATCGCGATTGCATCAGCGACCCCGGCAGAACGAAACCCCGGCAGCAACAGCGACGCAGAGGACCTCGCAGAGGTTGCCGAAAGCCTCACCTCGCTGGCGAAAGTGGCGATCCAACCGCAAAACCTGGGAATTCTCGCGATGGCTGTCATCGTCATCGCCAGGGGCCTGCCCCTATTTCTTAGCTGGAGGCACCTGCTCCGCAGGCGGGCAAAACGTCATAATTGTCAATATCTAACCCACTATATTTGGGCAAATCACAGGCATAGCGGGGTGTTGGTCGATATCAGTTGCCACGGCACGAAACTCAGGCACGACGCGGACACGCCGCCCCCCATTGGCACATCGGTTGGCATCTCAATCGGTGAAACGCTCGTCGATGGCACAGTCATCTGGAGCAACATGCACTACAGCGGCGTGAATTTCCGCAGATCCATTTCCCTGGCAACAGTGAAAATGGCGCGTCTTGCAATTCACCAAACCCAAAAGCAAAACGGCGCCCCAAGGGACGCCGCATAGCAAATTCTTGACCTAGCGCTTATTTTGCGCCGTCGATGAACTTCACTGCATCGCCGAAAGTCTGGATGGTCTCGGCAGCGTCGTCAGGAATTTCGATCCCGAATTCTTCTTCAAAAGCCATGACCAGCTCAACAGTATCAAGGCTGTCAGCACCCAGATCATCAATAAAGGACGCAGCTTCCGTCACTTTGTCTTCTTCAACACCAAGATGCTCTACAACAATCTTGCGTACGCGGTCTGCAACGTCGCTCATATCAAATCCTTACGTTTCTGTGGGCTTGCGCCCGTTGTTCCCAGGGCTTGTGCCCGTTCTCTTGCACCCCATGCGGAGCGCAGTCTTTTATCTGCGGTACACGAATACGACGTCACGTCATACGTGCATTTCAGCAAATCTGCGTGGCCTATAACAGAGAATTCCCCGATGGCAAACGCTTTCAGCCGTCGAAAGTGACGACTTGCTAGAACATGGCCATACCACCGTTCACATGCAAGGTCGTCCCGGTCACATAAGCCGCCTCGGGGCTGGAAAGATAGAGCGTTGCGGCTGCGATTTCCTCAGCCTCCCCCATCCGACCCGCAGGCACCTGCGTCAAGATCGCCGCCTTTTGTTCCTCGCTCAGCTTGTCGGTCATGGCCGTGGTAATAAAGCCCGGCGCCACGCAATTAACGGTGATGCCCCGGCTGGCAACTTCATAGGCAATCGACTTTGACATGCCCACCATACCGGCCTTGGAGGCTGCATAATTGGCCTGCCCCGGATTGCCCGTCGCGCCAACCACCGAAGAGATATTCACGATACGTCCCCACCGCGCCTTCATCATGCCACGGATCACGCCTTTGCACAGGCGCATGGTCGAGGTCAGGTTGACTTCCAGAACCGACGCCCATTCCTCATCCGACATCCGCATGAAAAGGTTGTCACGTGTGATACCCGCATTGTTGACCAGCACATCCACCGATCCCATTGCATCAGCCGCCTGTTTCGGCAGGGCCGTCACCGCTTCCGCATCGCTCAGATCGCACGGCAACACATGCGCACGCGCGCCCAATGACGCCGCCAGTTCCTCAAGCGGGGCAACCCGTGTGCCAGACAAAGCAACAGTGGCTCCCGCATCATAGAGAGCCTTTGCAATGGCCCCACCAATGCCGCCGGAGGCACCAGTCACCAATGCCGATTTTCCATTTAAGTCAAACATTTATAAGCCTTTATTTATCTTATTTGGTTATGTCAGCAGCGGCCGCAACCACCTGCTCTGGTGTTCCGACAGCCGCAGTCGCCAGACCGCGATCAATCCGCTTGATCATGCCAGACAGCGCCTTGCCAGCGCCAAGCTCATAAAACGAGGTGACACCCGCTGCCGCCATGAACATCACGCTCTCGCGCCAGCGGACTGCACCTGTCACCTGATCCACCAGCAGGCTCCGGATCATCAGCCTGTCGACCTCTGGCTGCGCCAGAACATTGGCCACGACCGGAACCGCAGGGCGGGAGATTTCAACATCGTTCAATGCGCGGGCCATCACTTCAGCGGCAGGCTGCATCAGACTGCAATGAAACGGCGCGCTGACAGGCAGGAGCAATGCGCGCTTCGCCCCCCTATCCGTCGCAATTTTCACGGCGCGTTCGACGGCGGCCTTATGCCCGGAAACAACAACCTGCGCGGGATCGTTGTCATTCGCCGCCTGGCAGACCTCACCCTGCGCGGCCTCACGGGCCACGTCGTTCACGGCCTCAAAGTCCAGCCCCAGAATGGCCGCCATCGCGCCGACGCCAACGGGTACAGCCTCTTGCATCGCAGTGCCGCGGGCGCGCAATAGCCGTGCGGTATCGGCCAGGGTGATCGCACCGGCAGCCGCAAGAGCTGAGTATTCGCCCAGGGAATGACCGGCCACAAATGACACCGCCTCAATCGTGATGCCTTCGGCTTCCAGCGCACGCATCGCCGCCATCGAGGTGGCCATCAGCGCCGGTTGGGCATTCGCCGTCAGGGTCAATTCATCAATGTCACCTTCCCAGATCAGGCCGGACAGGTCCTGCCCCAGCGCCTCATCCACCTCATCAAAGACCGCTTTCGCAGCCGGGTACGCATCAGCGAGCGCCTTGCCCATCCCGATGGTCTGGGCGCCTTGTCCCGGAAATACAAATGCACGCATGGAACGTCCCCTATTCGTTGCCCTGTTGTTACCCGACGCTTACCGCGCCGCGCCCTTGCGCACAAGCAAACACGAAACGACCCCGATGAAATCGCACCAAGGCCGGCGAACCAGCCCACAGGAACGATCACGCCGCGCAGCAAGAACCAAAATGCGCTAAAACACGTCCGCTGATACCAGGTTAGACGGCAACCAGGCCGAGGCTCATGCAGCCTGCGACCCCGTCGCATTGGGCCTGCCCAACAGGTCCCGTGCCAGACGGTCGCGCAACGGCAGCAATTGCGCCTCAGTGCCCGAGGCAACAGCGATTGTCTGCGATGTATCGCCGTATCCCAGCAAAAGCTGGACCTGGCCCGTGCCTTCGTCGACCTCAAGGAAAATGCCGCTGATGTCGTCGAATGCATAGGTCGCCACCGTTGTCGGCTTTCCCGACCGGTTGCAGACCACTTCGTGAATTTCGTTCTGGCGCGTATCGACATGCACCTGGGCCAGTGTCCCTCGGCTGGCAAACCACAAAAGATAGAACCCAACGGCACCCATCATCGTTGCCCCACCGACCCGCATGATGCCCGCCCCGCCATCAAAGAACAGTGTCGGCAGAACAAGCACCCCAAACGTCGCCGTCACCAAGCTCACACCAAAGAAGAAACAAACCGCTTGACCAACCACCACCGAGAACGGCGCGCCACTGCCCGACCGAACCTTGTAGCCCCAAAACACGTCCTCTATCTCAAACGGCTCTGTCCGTGCAATTTCTCCGGCGAAATCAGCTGCGGATTGCTTGTGATCTGTCATAGTGCCCACTCCATGCTCAATGGCGACATGATGATGCTGAAAACGGGCAATAAAGGGGCAAAGGCCGGTCGCGGCCAAGAAATCTGCAAATGTTGCGAAAACGCAGCTTTTATCAGGCCCGGAAGGCTTGCATCACTGCCTTTGCCCTGTATAAGGCCGCATCCTTGCTGCAACACGTATGAACTGCGCAGCCTCTCGTGGATGGGACGCATGCAAGGCCACATGCCCATCCTTTGAAGTGCGCCGATATATGAACTGGAGTACGCATGCCGCTATACGAGCATGTCATGATTGCGCGTCAGGACCTGTCCAACACGCAAGCTGAAAGCCTGATTGAACATTTCGGAACCGTTCTTGCCGACAACGGCGGCAAGCTGCTGGAGAACGAATACTGGGGCGTCAAGACGATGGCCTATAAGATCAACAAGAACCGCAAAGGGCATTATGCCTTCATGCGCACTGACGCGCCTGCCCCTGCCGTGCAGGAAATGGAACGCCTGATGCGCCTGCATGATGACGTGATGCGCGTGCTGACCATCAAGGTCGACGCACACCAGGAAGGCCCTTCGGTGCAAATGCAAAAACGCGAAGACCGTGGCGAACGCCGCGAGCGCCGTTAATCGTTGATCAGATAAGGACAAACAATCATGGCAACCAAACCATTTTTCCGCCGTCGCAAGTCCGATCCGTTTGAGGGCGATAACGCGCCTGCGATCGACTACAAAGACACCCGCCTTTTGCAGCGCTACATCTCTGAGCGCGGCAAGATCGTTCCCGCCCGTATCACTGCTGTTGGTGCAAAGAACCAGCGCGCTCTCGCCCGTGCGATCAAGCGTGCCCGTTTCCTTGCCCTGCTGCCATACGCCGTAAAATAAGGACATCATCCCATGGATATCATCCTACTTGAGCGCGTCGCAAAGCTGGGCCAGATGGGCGAAGTTGTTTCCGTCAAGGAAGGCTACGCACGCAACTTTCTGCTGCCACAGGGCAAAGCGCTGCGCGTGAACGCGGCCAACCTCGCCCGTTTCGAGGCTGAAAAAGCCCAGATGGAAGCGCGCAACCTTGAGACCAGAACAGAAGCTGATGCACTGGCCGCAAAGCTTGACGGTCAAAAGTTCATCGTGATCCGCTCTGCCTCTGACGCAGGTTCGCTTTACGGCTCTGTCACCACTCGTGACGCCGCCGAAGCAGCAACCGAGGCAGGCTTTTCCGTCGACAAAAAGCAGGTCGTCCTGCTGGGCGCGATCAAAGAACTGGGCCTGCACGACGTTTCCGTCAAACTGCACCCCGAAGTCGAAGCAACGATCACCCTGAACGTTGCCCGTTCCGTGGAAGAGGCAGAGCTGCAAGAAGCCGGCAAATCCATTGCCGAGCTGGCCGCAGAAGAGGAAGCCGCCGCTGAATTCGAAATTCAGGAACTCTTCGACGATATCGGCGCTGCCGCATCCGAGGACGAAGACCTGGCCGACACAGCCGGTGTTGAAACCGAAGTGGCCGCTGAGGACGAAAAAGAAGATTGATCTTCTGATCCGAGCAAAGATAATGGCCGCCTCTGTCATGGGGCGGCCATTTTTTTGTGGGATAGGCCCGGACTGGCTCTAGGGATTGATATGGCTCTTGATTTACGGGATGCGCTTTTGGGAACGTGGTCCCTGCTGGCATGGTTCAATGAAACCAGCGACCGGCAGCGCATTTACCCCCTCGGAAAATCGGCGACAGGCTACATCAGCTATTCCCAGGACGGCCATGTCTTTGTGCATATGATGGCGTCAGACAGGCCTGCCTTTGCCACCAATGACCCCTTTGGCGGATCCGAGACAGAAGATTCCGCCGCCTTCAAATCACACATAACCTATGCAGGTCGGTTTGATTGTGCAGCCGATCAGGTCTTTCATCACGTCACACAAGCGTCCTGCCCCAATTGGATCGGGTCAACGCAGGTTCGCGATGTTGCATTTCTGGATGACCGGCTCAGGCTCAGCGCAGCGGGCGCGACGTTTCACGGCCAGTCAGTCACCGCATATGTGGATTGGGAACGGGCGCAAGCCTAGGACCTGCCGCCCGATCCGGCGCGGCCAAAGGCACCGGCGAATATGCGTGTCGCGCAACTGCACAGTCACACCACAAGATATCATATCTACCGATGGCCAGACCTAGCTTTGCGCTGTAAGACTGTCCTCAGCGGGGTAAAGGAATGCCGTCGATCCCTTCTGTATTCGTGGATAAAGCTCAATGATATGTGCCATCACCATGCGCACGCACCCCGAACTGGCGCGACTGCCAATGGACCAGGGCTGCGGCGTGCCGTGAATGCGCAGATAGGTATCCCTTTCGCCCACATAAAGATAGATGGCCCGCGACCCCAGCGCGTTGGTCGGTCCCGGCTCCACGCCATCGGCAAACTGCGCATAGAGCTCTGGCTCGCGCTTAATCATGGACCGGGTCGGTGTCCAATGCGGCCACTCAACCTTGCGCTTCATCGTATAGGTGCCGGGCTCATAAAGGTTGCCCCGACCAATCGCGACCCCGTAACGCATGGCGGTTCCACCATGTTCGATATGATAAAGATAGCGCGCCACGGCATCCACATGGATGTCCCCGGCGACCAGCCCATCCTTTGCCTCGACCCGTTGCGGCATGAAACGTTGCTCCAGCCCCCATGGGTTTGAGGTCTCCAGATCGAAGTTCGGCGGCGTCACTTCCGCATCCCAGGCGTCTTTTTGTGCCCGCGACGGCCAAGTGCTTGCCAATGCAGGCGTCGCAATCGGCGCAGAGAACATTGCCGCAGTTGTCGCAATGAAATGGCGTCTGGTAAGCATGGTGGTATCGTCTCCATCGTTGATCGTCTCAAGGCGGCTTGAACACCGCATTATTGGTGTGGCGATACAGCCTGCACCCACTAGAGCGTCAAGAAAAAATCGCGGCAACACACGGGATTGTGTGCGGACCGCCGGTCCGAGGGTTTCGGAAACAAATCAGGCGCCCCAAGATGGGACGCCTGCAAGAAAATCAACTGGCGACGTTCTTATTCTTCTTCAAGCTTCTCGACGGCCTTCTGCAAGTCATCCTTGCTGACCTCTTTGTCCTTCACCGCAGCCTGTTCAAAGATGTGGTCAACCACCTTGTCCTCAAACATCGGGGCCTGCATCTGCTGGCGGAACTGCGCATTTTGCTGCACGAATTCAAAGAATTGGCGTTCCTGACCGGGGTACTGACGGGCTTGGTTCATGATCGCCTGGGTCATTTCCTGATCGGACACTTTCACATCGGCCTTCTGACCGATATCCGCCAACAGCAGACCCAGCTTCACGCGGCGCTCCGCAAGCTTGGTGTGTTCCTTCGTAGGGGTAATCTCAGGATGATCGTGGCCTTCAACGTCAGGGTTCTCATCATGCCACAGCTGATGGGCGATCTGGTTTGCCTCGGCCTCGACCAGGGATGCTGGCAGGTCGAATTTGACCTTTTTGTCCAGCGTGTCCAACAGACCGCGCTTGGCGACCGCGCGCGATGCGCCCGCATACTCGGCTTCCAGACGCTCGGTGATCTGGGCTTTCAGCCCGTCCAGATCTTCCGCGCCGAATTTCTTGGCGAGTTCATCGTCCATCTTCGGCGCCTTGGGGCCTTTGACTTCCTTGATCGTGCAGGAAAACACAGCCTTCTTCCCGGCTAGGTTTTCGGCCTGATAATCCTCTGGGAATGTCACTTCGACGTCTTTTTCGTCACCGGCCTTGACCTTCAGCAGGCCATCTTCAAATCCGGGAATGAAAGAGTTTGAACCCAGCACCAGCGGATAGTCTTCAGCCGCCCCGCCTTCAAATGGCTCGCCGTCGACTTTGCCAACAAAGTCCAGAACCACTTGATCGCCATCCTTGGCCTGGGTTTTCTTGGGTTGATAGTCTACGGCCTGTGGGCTTTCAGCAAGATTATCAAGGGCTTCCTTGACAGAGTCCTTGTCGGCCTTCACAACCATGCGTTCCAGCTTGATCTTGCTGAAATCCACGTCATCGATCTCGGGAAGCTTTTCATAGGACACATCGACAGATACGTCGTCGCCCTCTTTCCAGTCCTCGTTGGTCATCTTCATCTCAGGTTGGGCCGCAGGACGATCACCGGTTTGCTCAAGGTGGGACGTCAGAGCGCCATCAATAGCCTCTTGCATGCTTTCGCCCATCAGGCGCTGACCAAACTGCTTGCGCAGCAGGGCCATGGGCACCTTGCCTTTGCGGAACCCCTTCATTTCGACCGTGGGCTGCGCTTCTTTCAGCTTTTCTTCAACTTTGGCATCCAAATCAGCCGCCGTGACGGTGATCGCATAACCGCGCTTGAGGCCTTCGTTCAGGGTCTCGGTGACCTTCATGTACTGTCCTTCTTTTTCAACTTTGGTGCGGGTGAAGGGACTTGAACCCCCACGCCTTGCGGCGCCAGAACCTAAATCTGGTGCGTCTACCAATTCCGCCACACCCGCATGATTAAAAGGGGCAGGTTTTGGGCCTACCCCGGGTTGGGCGCTGTCTAGCAAAGGTCGCACGGGGATGCGAGGGGAAAATCGCCCTAAATGCCAAGGCTGCGAAAGACCTTTGGCAATTCCTCGGGCAAGTCCTCAGCGATCAGGCCGGGGCCAAATGACAAGGCACATTCAGTATGTAGCCAGGCACCGGTTTCGGCGGCCTGCATCGGGGTGAAGCCACGGGCCAGAAGACCGGTGATAAAGCCCGCCAGAACATCGCCCGATCCGGCCGTCGCCAGCCACGGAGCGCTGCGGTCATAAACCGAAGCATTGATACTGCAACGCCCCGATGGATCGGCAATCACGGTATCTGGACCCTTGAACAGCACCGTACACCCTGCCCGCCTGGCGGCTTCACGGGTGGCATCCACCTTCGAATAGGCCGGCCCCTTGGTCGCAGGCGTCGCCAGCTTCTCGGCGATATCGGGAAACACCCGCGCAAACTCTCCGGCATGAGGCGTCAACACACATTGCGCGTGCAACATTGCGAAAAGTGAACTGTCCCTTCCAAGCAATGTCAGTGCATCTGCATCCAATACAACACCGCGCCCCGGACTTGATCCGGGGCCTCTGTCCGACCCATCCACTTGAGGTCCCGGATCAAGTCCGGGACGTGTCAGGTTTAGACATGTCGCTAATAATTGCGCTGCGCGCGCACCTAAGCCCATCCCCGGCCCAAGGCACAGCGCGTTGATGCGGGTGTCCTTCAAAGCCTCCGTCAGTGCATCCGCATCCTTGATCTTGCACAGCATCACGGCGTTCAGCTGAGCTGCATTCTCGATCAGGGCCGCAGGCGGACAACCAAGTGTCACCGCCCCTGCCCCTACGCGCAAAGCGCCACGAGCCGCAAGGCGGGCAGCGCCACCCTTGCCGACACCGCCAGATATTACCAAGGCAGCCCCGTGTGAATATTTGTGTCCCCGACCCTTCCCGAGCGAATCCGCGTTGATATCAACCGCGCCCTGCACAACATCAAGCGAACCCTGTGGATACAGAGTGCTCTGACCCAGCCCAATATCTGCAACGCTCACCCGCCCACAGTTGTCCGGACCGTCCTTCAAAACATGACCCAGTTTCAAACGATGGAACGTCACAGTCAGATGCGCCGCGCTACTCGAAAACATTGGGGATAGCATCTCGCCAGTGTCACTCGACAACATGCCGGGCAGATCAACAGCCACGCGGCGGCAATTCATCGTCGCCATCAACACATTGCGTACCTCATCCGGAATCGGACGCGCCAAGCCTGTTCCAAAAACGGCGTCTACAACAACCGGCTGGCGCAGCCACCTGTCAGATTTGCAGCTCGATAGTGGTGCAACCTCCCCCATCTCCCCCCACCGCTCATAATTCACCCGCGCATCCGGCGGCAGCTTCTCGGCATCCCCGTAAAGAAATACTTCAACCTCCCACCCCGCCTCTTTCAGCAGGAGCGCCACAACAAACCCATCACCCCCATTATTGCCCGGCCCGCACAAGACCACCGCGCGATGCCTCCCCACGCCACACTCAGGCCATTCCGCAAAGATCGCCTCCACCACTCCGCGTCCGGCGCGTTCCATCAACTCCAGACCGGTGACCTCACCGGACGCAATCGCAGCCTCTTCGATGGCGCGCATTTGCGCAGCGGTCAGCAGTTCGGTCATGGTTTCAGCATCCAGAGTTTTCAAACCGCCCGCCAAACAGACTAGTTGCACAAAATTTAAGCAACTCGTAGTCTTTCGCCGGGCCAACTTGCCAACAGGTTCCGCCACGAATTGTCCATATGCAAGAGAAATGGTCTCACCACAGACGAAACACCAAATGGGGAGTCGCGCACGTGAAAAAGATCGAAGCGATCATCAAACCGTTCAAACTCGACGAAGTGAAAGAAGCACTGCAAGAGGTCGGCGTCCAGGGCCTTTCCGTCGTCGAAGTCAAAGGTTTTGGCCGTCAAAAAGGCCATACCGAGCTTTATCGCGGCGCCGAATACGTCGTTGATTTCCTGCCAAAGGTGAAGATCGAAGTGGTCCTCGCCGAGGATCAGGTCGATGGCGCCATTGAAGCGATCATCGGGGCCGCGAAAACCGATAAGATTGGCGACGGCAAGATCTTTGTCTCTCCGGTCGAACAAGCCATCCGCATTCGTACCGGTGAAACCGGTGACGACGCACTTTAATCCAAATCTACGCTAAAAAAGGGACATCATAGATGGACAACAAAGCTGTTCTGAAACTGATCAAGGACGAGGAAGCCGACTATGTCGACATCCGCTTCACTGATCCGCGCGGCAAGCTGCAACACGTCACTGTTGTGGCTGATCTGGTCGACGAAGACTTCCTTGAGGAAGGCTTCATGTTCGACGGGTCCTCCATCGCGGGTTGGAAATCCATTGATCAATCCGACATGAAACTGATGCCACAGGCAGACAGCGCCTATGTTGATCCGTTCTATGCTGAGAAAACTGTTTGCATCAACTGCAACATCGTTGAGCCCGATACGATGGAACCCTACAGCCGCGACCCGCGCGGCACAGCGGTGAAAGCGGAAGAATACCTGAAATCCTCAGGCATCGGTGACGTGGCCTATTTCGGCCCCGAGGCAGAATTCTTTGTCTTTGACGATGTGCGTTTTCAGGTGTCCATGAACAAGGTCTCTTACGAAGTCGATGCCATCGACGGCGCGTGGAACACCGACACTGAATACGAAATGGGCAACACCGGCCACCGTCCGGGCATCAAGGGCGGCTACTTCCCGGTCAACCCCATCGACGACGCGCAGGAAATGCGCTCTGAAATGCTGTCCACCATGAAGCGGATGGGCATGAAGGTCGACAAGCACCACCACGAAGTGGCGTCTTGCCAGCACGAGTTGGGCCTGATCTTTGGGTCGCTGACCCATCAGGCCGATGAGCTGCAAAAGTACAAATATGTGATCCACAACGTGGCACAGGCCTACGGCAAATCCGCGACATTCATGCCCAAGCCGATCGCAGGCGATAACGGCACCGGGATGCATGTGAACATGTCGATCTGGAAAGACGGCAAGCCGCTTTTCGCAGGCGACAAATACGCCGATCTGTCGCAAGAGGCGCTTTATTTCATCGGCGGCATCCTCAAGCACGCCAAGGCGCTGAACGCGATCACCAACCCCTCCACGAACAGCTACAAGCGCCTGATCCCGGGCTTCGAAGCGCCCGTTCTGCGCGCCTATTCGGCCCGTAACCGCTCAGGCTGCGTACGTATCCCATGGGCCGAAAGCCCGAAAGCCAAGCGCGTTGAGGCGCGTTTCCCCGATCCGGCGGCAAACCCCTACCTGTGCTTTGCAGCGCTGCTGATGGCCGGCCTTGACGGGATCAAGAACAAGATCGATCCGGGCGCATCCTCGGACAAGGACCTTTATGATCTGCCACCAGAGGAACTCGCCGCGATCCCGACCGTCTGCGGATCCCTGCGCGAAGCGCTCGAGGCACTGGAGGCCGACCATGACTTCCTGTTGGCCGGTGACGTCTTCACCAAGGATCAGCTGGAAGGCTACATGGAACTGAAGTGGGAAGAGGTCTACGCCTACGAACACACACCGCACCCCATGGAATACAAGCTGTATTACAGCTGCTGATTCCTGAAAAACCAGAACGTAATGAGGCGCCCGTCCGGGCGCCTCTTTTTTTGCGTTTCCTCGCATCCGCATTATCTTTCTCTTGCAGCGCCATTGTTTCCCATCAAGAATTTTCAGTCGCGCTTCACACATCTGTGACGCTCTTTTAGCTCAGTTTTTGCCGCTTTTGTTTGACTGACCAAATCCCGCCGATACGTTAATGACTTGTTAATCATTTTGTGGAGTACCGTGATGACCAGTCTGATGAAGAGCCCCGTGGTAGGTTTTGCAGCACTTGCAGCCCTGTCGGTATCCACCCCAGTCCCCCTCCAGGCGCAGTCTCTTGATGTGACATGTGCATTCGGGATAGACTTGCCATTTGGTTTCGGCACGATCCCTACGCCGCTGTGCGACAATACCGACATGACCGAAGTTGAAACAGTCGTGAACCAGAATGAAGCGGATATCGCCGCAAACCTCGCCACCAACAACGCGCAGCAGACCGAGATCGATGCGAATACCTCGGGCGTTGCCGCAAATCTCGCCACCAATAACGCGCAGCAGACCGAGATCGATGCGAATACCTCGGGCGTCGCCGCAAACCTCGCCACCAATAACGCGCAGCAGACCGAGATCGATGCGAATACCTCGGGCGTCGCCGCAAATCTCGCCACCAATAACGCGCAGCAGACCGAGATCGATGTGAATACAACCAACATCGCCGCTAACGCAGCCAACATCGCGACCAATACTGCTGACATCGCAACCAACGCAGCAGACATTGTCGACCTTCAGGACGGGCTGGCCGATTTGCGCACTGACATGAACCAGGGGCTGGCCATGGCCAACGCCATGGAAGTCTTTGCACCTGACCCAGGCTCTAACTTCCGCCTGAATGTCGGCACGGGATACAATGATGGTGAGGTTGCACTCGGTGTCACCGGTTCGGGCCGCATTGGTGCGGCTGGCTCAACGATCGTCTACATCGGAGTTGCCGCTTCAGAAAACACAACAGCAGGCAAGGCGGGTGTTTCCTTCCAGTGGTAACACTGCGACATGCTCTTGTTTTAGGGATCGGGGTTGGCGGGCTTTTGTCCGCCAACTCTGCGGTTGGACAGGTCAATTGCACGTTATCCTTTGACCAGAACGCCCAAATAGACCTTGCCAACCTGTCTCGGGCCCTTTCGGATTGCGCCGATGATGCAACCGCCCCGGTCTGGTCTGAATTCATCGACCGGGGAACCTACCAGCTGAACTATTCGGCCCCGAAAGGCAGCGAAAACCGTCGGGTCACGGGAATTTCTCATGTCAATTGGGCCCAGGATATTCCGCTCAAGGTCGGGACGCTCTTTGGTTTTCGCGCAAGAGTAATGATTGAAGGCGCCTCCGACGGCGAAACCCTCCAGATCATCACTTACTTCCCAAATGGTCCTGAAGGTGCGCGCACGCCCGATATCACGACAAAGCCCCTCACCGCAGGTGCTGTTGAAGCGGCGCTTTTTTTGCTTGGCTCTGATGCTTTGCTGATTCCGGGCGAGTGGCGGATTGAGTTGCGCCATGGAAAACAGATCATAGCAGCGCAGCGCTTTCTGCTAGCCCCCTGACCGCCATTCAGCATCACGCGGGCGTTGATTGATGCGCCGTGCAAAAGCGCTCATACTGGTCATACGTTCTTTTTCATTTCCTGATTGGCTATCCGTTATGAACATTCGCCTGACCGCCGCACTGCCTTTCATCGTACTGGCCGCGCCCGCCGTCGCCGACATCAAGATAAGCCACGGCTATGCCACATTTGGCGACCTCAAATACGGGCCCGACTTCACGCAGTTCGACTATGCCAATCCCGAAGCCCCCCAGGGTGGCACCCTGAGCCAGCGCCAACTTTTCGGTACACCGACGTTTGACAGCCTGAACACCTTTATCATCAAGGGCGACAGCGCCCCCGAGGTGGGCGTACATATCTATGACAGCCTGATGGTGAGGGCAAATGATGAACCTGATGCGCTTTATGGGCTGATCGCGGAAACCATCGAATACCCCGATGATCTGTCCTATGTGGCCTTCAACCTGCGCCCGCAGGCCCGTTTTCAGGATGGCGAACCCGTGACCGCCCAGGACGTCGTTTTCACCATCGACGCGCTCAAATCCGACGGGCATCCCTATTACCGCAACCTGCTGGCCGATGTGATCAGCGCCGAGGCGGAAACGGACCTGCGCGTGCGGATTGATCTGGCCCCTGGCGCTGGCAGCGGGTTGCTGGGCAGCATTGCGGAACTGGCCATCCTGCCACATCATTTCTACGAAACCGTGCCTTTCGCAGACAGCTGGATGGACATTCCCCTTGGGTCCGGCCCCTACAAGGTCACATCAGTGGACGCCCCTCGCACGATCACCTTCTGCAAGGACCCCGACTATTGGGCAGAGGACCTTCCTGTAAACGCAGGCCGCAATAATTTCGACTGCTTCAACTACGAATATTTCGTTGATGATACCGTCGGGCTCGAAGCTTTCGCCGCCGGGGAATACCAGATGCGGGTCGAATACCGCTCTGCCTCCTGGGCAACCGGTTATGATTTTCCCGCAGCACAGCGCGGTTGGGTCAAACAAATGCTGATCCCCGATGGGCGGCCCGCCAACGCCCAGGGGATATGGCTGAACCTGCGCAACCCCGTCATGCAGGATATTCGCGTCCGTCAGGCGCTTGAATATGCGTTCAACTTTGAATGGACGAACGAGACGATTTTTTACGGCACCTACACCCGCTCCGATAGTTTCTTTGAGAACACCGAGATGCAGGCCACCGGCCTGCCAGAAGGCGCGGAACTGGCCCTGCTTACAGAATTCCGCGATCAACTGCCGCCGGAAATCTTCACCGAAGCCGCTCACACCCCCAATCCCGGCAGTGACCGCCCGCGTGACCGCGATGACCTGCGCAAGGCAGCCGAACTCTTGGACGCCGCAGGCTGGATCGTGGACGATGACGGGGTACGCCGCAATGCCGCCGGTGCGCCAATGAGGCTGGAGTTTCCCGACAGCAGCCGCAGCCTTGAACGGGTGATGATCCCCTATACCGAAAACCTCAAGGCACTTGGGATCGACGTGACATTCGAGGTGATCGACCCAAGCTCATGGACCCAACGCCGTCAGGTTTTCGACTTTGATCTGTCTTCAACTGCATGGGGGGTCAAAACCACGCCGGGGGCGGAATTGCGGGCCTTTTACGGCTCCGCCGCCGCCAATGCCGAAGGCAGCAATAATCTTACCGGTTTGGCTGATCCTGTCGTTGATGCACTGATCGAAAAGGTCGTCGTCGCCACATCGCGTGAGGAGCTGAACGCAGCCGCCCGCGCCCTTGATCGAGTCCTGCGCGCCAAGCACATCTGGGTCGGCGGCTGGAATCTGGGCGCGCACCGCGTCGCGGTCTGGGATATCTTCGGCATCCCTCAAGAACCCGCTCCCTATGATTTCTTCCGGAACGTGGATTTCTGGTGGTTTGATCGCGACAAATACAAAGCGCTGGTCGCCGAAGGCGCGCTAAACAGCGGGCTCTAGCGGGCGACACTGACCGGGAAATGTCGAAAACGGACATGACCGGGCGCATCCTCGGACAAGGACCTTTATGATCTGCCCCCAGAGGAACTCGCCGCGATCCCGAGCGTCTGCGGATCCCTGCGCGAAGCGCTCGAGGCGCTGGAGGCCGACCATGACTTCCTGACGGCCGGTGACGTGTTCACCAAGGATCAGCTGGAAGGCTACATGGAACTGAAGTGGAAAGAGGTCTACGCCTACGAGCACACACCGCACCCCATGGAATACAAGCTCTACTACAGCTGCTAACTCCACCAGCAAGACAATTTTCGGCCCCGTTAGAGCAATCTGGCGGGGCTTTGTTAGTCGGGCCCATGGTGAGTGTTCGGCTCTATGCGGGAAATCTTGAACGCAGAGACCGCGCAGGCGGATGCAAGAACGGAAGGCGTGCTCGTGAGGATCGTCTGGAACACAGTATGTGCCGGCCCTTGGAAAAAGGTGATGTTGTCCCAGGTCACCGGCATTGAAAGCGCCCACCACGGCACAGCAACCACTGCCATCATCCAGCCGACGCCTTTTGCCAATCGGGCGTGGCGCGCTGTCATGTGACGAGCCACGCGGCAATCATAAAAGAAATTCCACGCCAAAAATGGCGTCACCGCGGCACACAGACTGACAAGCAGAAACGCGCTCCAACCGATCAGTTCGCGCAGATCGGTAGACGCATCAACCTCCCCACCCAGAACGAAGAAAAGAATACTGCCCAGCAGAAACAGGGCCGCAACACCCAAAAACGCAGCAATTACCGCAAGAATTGCCGATGCGACCCGCCCAATGAATATCCATCTCTGTAGCGTCAATTTGGACCATTCACGTTACCGCCGCAGGAATTGCGCCATTTTGACGGGTCCGAATGTCGATTTTAGACAATCCTGAACAGCCCCTGCGCCGTCATACTCGGCACGACCATAAGGGAAGAGCATGCATGAACACCCACTATCGCGACACCCGCAAGATCGATCCGTCACGCGGTGCGACGCTTGGCGATGGCACCCCCAACGATCAGGACCGGGTAGAGATCGGCCCCACCCAACTGGCCTTTGCCGAATGGGCCGCCGCGGGTCTGACGCTTCCCAACCTGCCCGCGATGCGCGCATGGCGGCACAAGCGCCTGACAGACGCGGTGAACGCCCGCAACTACGGCGGCATCCTGATGTTTGATCCGCTCAATATCCGTTACGCCACCGACAGCACCAACATGCAGCTTTGGAACAGCCACAATCCGTTCCGCGCCTGTATCGTCTGTGCCGACGGCTATATGGTGATGTGGGACTACAAGAACGGGATGTTCCTGAGCAAATTCAACCCGTTGGTGAACGAACAGCGGACCGGTGCGGACCTGTTCTATTTCGATCGGGGCGACAAACTGGAACCCGCCGCTGACAATTTTGCGGGCGAAGTCCGTGACCTGATCCGCGAGCATGGCGGCGGCAATATGGCGCTGGGTGTCGATAAACCCATGCTCCACGGGTTGCGCGCGCTCGAAGCCGTCGGGTTCACCGTCCACCCCGGCGAGGAACTCACTGAAAAAGCCCGCAGCATCAAAGGCCCCGACGAAATCCTTGCCATGCGCTGCGCCAGTCATGCCTGCGAAGTCGCCTGCCAGGCAATGGAGGACGCCGCACGCGCGGGCGTCCCCCTGGGGAATATGTCAGAGGATGACATCTGGGCGGTCCTGCACGCCGAAAACATCAGGCGCGGCGGCGAATGGATCGAAACCCGGCTGCTTTCATCCGGCCCGCGCACCAACCCGTGGTTTCAGGAATGCGGCGGGCGGATCGTGCAGAACAACGAAATCGTGGCCTTTGACACCGATCTGATTGGCGCCTACGGCATCTGTGTCGATATCAGCCGGACCTGGTGGATCGGCGATCAAAAGCCGCGCCCCGATATGATCGAGGCCATGCAGATAGGCGTCGAACACATTCGCTATAACATGGACATGTTGGCGCCCGGTGTGAATATCCAGGAACTGAGCCGCAACACTCATGTGCTGCCGGACAAGTACCAGAAGCTCAAATATGGGTGCCTGATGCATGGCGTCGGCCTCTGCGATGAGTGGCCCCTGGTCGCCTACCCCGACAAGATGGTTCCGGGTGCCTTCGATTACGATCTGCAACCGGGCATGACGCTCTGTGTCGAAGCGCTGATCAGCCCCGAAGACGGCGACTTTTCCATCAAGCTGGAGGATCAGGTCCTGATTACCGAAGATGGATACGAGAATCTGACAAAATACCCCCATGACCCGGCCCTGATGGGGCTTTAGGGCGTCAAAGATGCGTTGAAAAGACCGGCCAACCACTGTCCTGCAAGCGCATCGCGCCAGCCTGGAGGGTCTGGTGCGAAGCTTTCACGACAGTAACATCTCTCACCTTGGCGCGATAAACCTCAGTTGGCGTTGCTTGCTGTGAAGCTGATTGGCATCTGTTGTGCATTGTTTCCAAAGACCGCCACAGAAAGGTCCCTCGAATGCCAACGGAAAAGCTTACTTTCACAGGTCATGCGGGCAACACGCTTGCTGCCCGTCTCGATATGCCCGACGGGCCACATCTGGCGACCGCGCTTTTTGCGCATTGCTTTTCCTGTTCCAAGGACATCACCGCAGCACGCCGGATCGCGGCACGACTTTCAGTCATGGGCATCACCGTCTTGCGCTTTGATTTCACCGGGCTCGGCCATTCTGAGGGTGAGTTTGAAAACACCAGCTTTACCTCCAACGTCGACGACCTGATCGCCGCCAGCAAAGCTCTGGATGCGCGTGGCATGCCGCCCTCGCTCGTTATCGGCCATTCTCTGGGTGGGGCTGCGGCGCTGAAAGCCGCACCAATGATGGAGAGCATCAAAGCAGTTGTCACCATCGGCGCCCCATATGATCCGGCCCATGTGACCCAGAATTTCGCCGATGCAATTCCTTCGATCCTCGATCAGGGCGTGGCAGAGATATCACTTGGCGGGCGCCCCTTCCGCATCGGCAAGGCGTTCTTGGCAGACGTGAGCCAGACCAACCTCAAGGCCGCCATCGCCGAGCTGAATGCGGCCCTGCTGGTCCTGCACGCGCCACGTGACGCAACGGTGGGGATCGAAAACGCCTCCCAAATCTTCCTCGCGGCAAAACACCCCAAAAGCTTTGTCACATTGGACGACGCAGATCACCTGATAACCCGCTCTGCCGACGCCGAATATGTTGCTGATGTCATTGCGGCGTGGTCCAGGCGCTATCTGGAGCTGGAAGAACCGGTGCCCCTCGCGGCGGCCCCTGAAGGCGTGATGCGGGTGACAGAGGCAGACGCGAACGGATTTCTCCAGGACGTCCAGTCGGGGCGCCACCACATTCTGGCCGATGAGCCGGTCAAATTCGGTGGAACCAACATGGGCCTGTCCCCTTATGGCTTTATCTCTGCGGGGCTGGGTGCATGCACGTCGATGACAATCCGCATGTACGCGCGGCGCAAAGGGTGGCCTCTGACAGGTATCAGCGTCGATATCCTGCATGCGAAAGAACACGCGGCAGACGCGGAAAACCCCGGCGAAAAGGTCGATCACTTTGAACGGATCATCCACCTTTTCGGTGATCTGGAAGATGCGCAGCGCGACCGGCTTCTTGCGATTGCCAACAAATGCCCGGTACACCGCACCCTCGAGCAGTCTTCGATCGTCACAACCTATCTCGCATGACAAAAAAGGCGCCGCGAAACGCGGCGCCTTTTTGCTTTCTTTTCCCGGCCAGCTTCTATGACCGTGCGTTGCCGATCAGCTTCCATGCCGCCGGCAGCAACAAGGCCGCCAGACCCAGCTTGAGCGCATCACCGATCAGGAACGGTGTAATTCCCCAGGCCAATGTCTGCTCCCAGCCAGATGAAAACTGATGCAGCCACAGCAAGCCGGGGATATAAATCAGGGCCGTCCCGATCAGCATTGCAACTGCCATCTTAAGCACGCTGCGATCCCAGCCAAGACGCGCTGCATAGCCAAGCGCCAATGCGGCCAAAGCATATCCAACCAGATAACCGCCAGTCCCGCCCATCATGTAAACCAGACCGGCCTTTTCAGCGGAGGACCCGGCAAAGACATCAAAACCCAGCGCACCGATCACAAGGTAGCCAACAATCGTCAGCAGCCCCAGACGCGCGCCATATGCGGCGCCAATGGTCAGCACACCGAATGTCGTCAATGTAATCGGAACCGGATTGCCGGGAATGAACACCTGAACCTTTGCGGTCAGTGCCAGCGCCACTATACCCAGCACCACCATGGCCACCTGCTTGACGCGCAGGGCGCTGCCTTCGGCGGGACCAAAGGCCTCTGTCAGAACTTTATCGTTGAGCGCGAGGGCCATGTGCCACTCTCCCCTATTGTTTATTTCGCTTGAGGTTTTATTGCCTATGCCGCGACGCGGCGCAAGTGGGGCGTTGGGGACCAGCTTCCCGATCTTGCCCCACAACCACAAACGGCTGTCCCGTCACAGACGCCCGGTCAGGTTCGGGACGGCTCATAGACCGACGTTGAAACGTAATCCTTGCGGGGCCCCTTGACCGTCCATTCGGCGGTCCATTGCGGCCATCGGGTAAAGTCATAGCGAACCGTATAAAAGTCCTCTCCACACGGATGATCTGTCCCTGCACCATGACCCGATGGGACAAACTGATGAAACGATCGCCCGTCCGCAAAGGTCACGATCACCGCGTCCGGCGCGAATTCCCACAAATACCGGCGCGTGGCCTCCATTGTGGCCCCGTTTTCCAGCCGCAGCGTTCCTGTCTCCTCATAGGTCATGCGCGCGGCATCGGTGGCCGTGAAAACGGCCCGCCCCCGCAATGTCCCGTGCTGGCCATGCAAATGGTCGCGAACACTGCGCCGCAATTCCCATGGCCCCGCAAAATCCTCTGGCTTGTGCATCATTTGCCCACCCAGACTGTCCCGGACGCCAAAGGCAACACCGTCAATACCAGCGACATCTGCATCTCTCCCTTGAGGGTTCCGCCCTGGCCCAGTATGACCCGTCAGGAATCCTCTGCCCACCCCTCGCATAAGGTACTCCCACATGATCCCCCGCTATTCTCGCCCGGAAATGACTGCCATTTGGGAACCCGCAACCAAGTTTCGCATCTGGTACGAGATCGAGGCCCATGCCTGCGACGCCCAAGCCGCCCTTGGCGTGATCCCAAAGGAAAACGCCGAAGCGGTGTGGAAGGCAAAGGACGTTGAATTCGACGTTGCCCGCATTGATGAAATCGAGGCGGTCACCAAACACGACGTCATCGCCTTTTTGACCCATCTGGCCGAACACATCGGATCTGACGACGCGCGTTTCGTGCATCAGGGCATGACGTCATCGGACGTGCTGGACACCACACTGAACGTCCAACTGGTCCGCGCCGCCGATCTGCTGATTGCGGATATGGACCGGGTGCTGACCGCACTGAAAACCCGCGCCTATGAGCACAAAGATACCGTCCGCATCGGGCGCAGCCACGGCATTCACGCCGAACCAACGACGATGGGGCTGACTTTCGCCCGCTTCTATGCGGAAATGGATCGCGGCCGCGCACGTCTGGTCAACGCCCGCGAGGAAATCGCGACCGGTGCCATCTCCGGCGCGGTAGGCACCTTCGCCAATATCGACCCATCCGTTGAAGAACACGTCTGCGCGCAACTGGGCCTCAAACCGGAGCCGATCAGCACACAGGTCATTCCACGCGACCGCCACGCGATGTTTTTTGCGACATTGGGCGTCATCGCCTCAAGCATCGAAAACATTGCGACAGAAATCCGTCACATGCAGCGCACCGAAGTGCTGGAAGCTGAGGAATTCTTTTCAAAGGGCCAGAAAGGTTCTTCGGCAATGCCGCACAAACGCAACCCCGTCCTGACCGAAAACCTGACCGGTCTGGCCCGACTGGTCCGGATGTCCGTCGTGCCCGCGATGGAAAACGTCGCGCTCTGGCACGAGCGTGACATCAGCCACTCATCCGTCGAACGTGCCATCGGGCCTGACACAACCGTGACGCTGGATTTTGCCCTGAACCGCCTGGCGGGCGTGATCGAAAAACTGGTGATCTACCCCGATAACATGCTGGCCAATATGAACAAGTTTCGCGGCCTGATCATGTCACAGCGGGTCCTGCTGGCGCTGACCCAGGCGGGCGTCAGCCGCGAAGACGCCTATAAGCTGGTGCAGCGAAATGCGATGAAAGTCTGGGAAGAAGGAGCCGATTTCAAAACCGAGCTCCTCCGTGATGGGGATGTGTTGGACGCACTTTCCCCCGCAGAGATCGAGGAGAAATTCGATCTGGGGTATCACATGAAAAACGTTGATACGATTTTTGCGCGCGTCTTTGAGACACGCTAGAGGGTCATTTGACCTGATTTCCCAACCAGAGGCGCTCAGGTCTGACGTGGGGCAAGCCTAGATCTTGGATGGCGCATGCACCGCATGGTGCTGCATCATATGGGTCGATTTTGGCATTTTTGTCATCTCAGGAGTGCGTTCAACGGTCCGGAGGACAGCTGGCATAGCCATTGCAACATAGCGGCGATCATCGTGCAGGTTCGTATAAGGTTCGCCAATGATCTTCGCGGGGTACCCAAGTTGACGCAGGGTTCTTGCAAATACAGGCGGGCACAAGGCGATGATTTCGGTCGCTCCTCTTGAGGTCGCCTGCTCAACAATACCATCAAGAACCAAACCAAGGCACTCTGACCGCTCGGCATGGGTTCCCAACTTGTCCGAAATCACAACCCGCGTTGCTTCCCAGACATTCGGTGTCACCTCGGCATGTGGAATGATGTCCGCAGGAATGCCAATCAGCTTTCCATCAACGGCATCACGCAACATGTATGTATGTGACCCCCATTGTGCAGTCGTGGCCATCGCGCGCATCCCACCGACAACCTTGCCGTCTTTCAAGACAAGCGAGTAATACGCCTTGGGGTTGTCGTATTGGTCCATTTCCACGTCATCATCATGCGGAATGTCCCAGCCGAGCTGATCGACAAAGAACTGCTTGCGCAGCGCCAGGAACTCGAAGAACGCGGTTCCATGCTTGTGCAGCTCTGTCAGGTTAAAAGTAATTTTCTCCATAATCTTCCCTCTGGTTGTAGTCTTCATGGCGGCGGCCCCCACAACCGCCAATGTTGATGTTACCATAAGATCAACAATTTAGCTCTAATTGTTCAGAAAGAGGAAAAAAAGACTTAAGTTTTTTTAGATTAGGCCATATTGGTTGGCCAAAGCGGCCGCTTGTGTCCCGGTTTTGGCACCAAGCTTGAGCTTTGCATTCTTCAGGCGTTGCTTGATAGCACCTTCACTGACACTCAACTCAAACGCGATTTCCTTGAGCCGCTTTCCGTCCTTGACCATTGCCAAAGCCTCCAACTCGGCCTTGGTCAAATTTGTTGGTGGCGCAGTCTCATTGTGCCGGCGCGTCAGATAGGCCAGCAGAAGTTTGATCTCCAAGTCGGCATATTCACGGTCTGATCGGGTAAATGATGCGAAAGAACGCTGTGCATCTGCAGTGCTATCAAAAACAGAAACGGTGACGCCATAACGCATGCCAAAGGTCTGAGCCTGGGCTATAATCCGCTTGGGATCATCGTCTGAAAGTTCGGACCAACGCACCGCTCCAACATTACTGTATGCCCACCTAACTATCGGATCAAAGAGCATAAATCGCTGTTTGGTATAGTGGCTGATCCAGTCTGGCGGGAAGGCATTGACCTCCTCCATCGGGAAGGCAAAGCCGATGCGCAACGCCACATAGTGGCCCGATGGGGCAAGCTGCCCAATCTCTTCTGGACCAAGAAGTGTCGACATTCATTTCCCTCAGCGAGACCAGAGATCACAAAGCCCTTGTTGCCACGACAATCTTCACTCTAAAGTGATAATAGGAGTCATGTGGGGAGACTGTATTGGGATATGACTCATCTTGGCAACCGGAAAGCGAGTAAACGGCAATGACCTCTACGCAATTTGAGATCAGCGAGACACTTGGCCAGCTAAATAAGCTTGCTCCAACCGGTTATGCCTTGGGTATTCACATTGAATTCACGACGCCCAAGTTCATGTTTCAGACCTATCCAAAGGACTGGCTTGATTACTATTCCAGCAATGGATTGGTGATGTCAGATCCCATGGTCGCCTGGGCTTTTCAGGACGTTGGGGCCAAGCGCTGGTCAGAATTGGATGACCCCGCTGGTGTCATGAAAAAGGCAGCGGAATACGGAATGAGATATGGGGTGGTTGTTTCTGTTGCCTCAAATGATAGCCAAACGATTTGCGGGTTTGCGAATGCGGATCGTGAATTTACCGATAAAGAGATCGCGCAGATCGAAGCAAGTGTTAATCAAATTCATGACAATACAGCCGACACTGCTCGGCTAGATCCCAAGACGGTCGCACAGCTGAAAAAAATGTCGATCATGGTCACGCATCCCGGCTCTTGAGCCAAAAGAAATAACCAATAATTTACGATCATTCGCCAAAAGTGATGCATGGAAATCCATGCAACGCAGCAGCCCCTGATGCCTCTGACCCGACGCCGCAAAGCGGCGATGGTGGTGCAGATGTTGCTGGAAGATGGGGAAACACTGTCGCTTGGGCAACTCCCGGAAGCGCTGCAACTCGTCCTGACCGATGAACTCGGCGCGATTCGGCGAATCGACAAGGCCACTGTGTCGGCCGTCGCTGAAGAATTCACGGCCGAGCTGGAGGCCGTGGGTCTCACGGCTCCCGGCACCCGCGACGGGGCGATCAACGCATTGGCCGATCACCTCAGTCCGGTGCTGGCCGAAAAGCTGCGCAATCAGATGGACAGCGTGCGCAACGGGGATCATTGGCCCATTGTCGTTGCGCTGAGCGTTGAGCGGATTATCGCCATGATGCAGGCCGAAAGCATTGAGGTCAGCGCCGTGACCCTATCGAAACTGCCGGTCGGCAAGGCGGCAGAGGTCTTGTCAAAGATACAAGGCGCGCGCGCGCGACGAATCACCTACGCGATGTCACAGACCGAAGGAATCGCGCCAGACGTGGTGCGTCGCATTGGCACCGCCCTCGCCCAGGACTATGGCGCCCCCGCGATTGTCGCCTTTGACAAGGCGCCGGTGCAGCGTCTGGGGGCCATTCTGAACTCTGCGGTGACGGACACCCGCGAAGATGTGCTTGCAGGCCTGAACGACACAGACCCTGATTTCGCCAGCAACCTGCGCAAGGCAATCTTCACTTTCAAGGATATCGCTTTGCGCGTGAAACCGACCGATATCCCTGGCTGCATCCGCAAAGTCGATAATGACATGTTGACGACCGCAATCACGGCCGCGCTAAAGGGGAACGACGCCATGGTTGCCACGGCGGAATTCATCCTCGGCAACATGTCACAGCGGATGGCCGACCAGCTCCGCGAGGACGCGGATGAGCGCGGATCGGTCAAAAAGTCAGATGCAGAAGCGGCCATGGGGGCGGTCACAGCGGTTGTGCGTGAAATGGCAGATAGCGGCGCAATCACACTGATTGACCCGGACGAAAATAAAGAAGAGGCCAGCACCGCGCAGGATTAGTGATTCACGTCCGCGCAGGAATGCATTAGACTTCTGCACATGACCGATACTTCCGCATTCGATGGCCGCCGCTGGCACGACATGGGCGGCGCCGCCGCCGGACCTGTCCCCACCGATCAGCATGACTTTTCACTTTGGGAAAAGCGCGTTGATGCGCTAATGACCCTCACCTCGGGCAAAGGGCATTTCACCGTCGATGGCCTGCGCCGTGTCCTTGAGGACATGGGCGAAGATGCCTTCGAGACGATGACCTATTATGAACGCTGGATCGCATCCGTGAACCAGAACCTGATCGAGGCCGGAGTGTACACCACCTCCGAACTCGCCCAACGCATGACCGAGGTTGCCGCGCGGGGTGCCACATATGGTGAGGCCGCAAGTGAGTGACCGTCAGTACATGCGCGTTCGCTCTGACATGCCGCCGGGGCATGTTCGCACACCTGCCTACCTGCGCGGCAAGATCGGTTGGGTCGAACGCAGCCTCGGCCCCTTTCCGAACCCGGAACAACTGGCCTATCGCCAAACAGGCAGGCCCCAGCCGCTGATGCGCCTGCGTTTTTCCATGGCCGAAGTCTGGGGGCCTGACGCGGCCAACCCGCGCGACACGATCGATGCAGAAATCTATGGCCATTGGCTCGAACCGGCAAAGGCACCCCATGCCCCATGATCACCATGACCACCTGTCGCCCTCGGGGCATCCTTATCGGCCTGACGATGACCATCCGCTGACCTATTGGCAGCAAATGGAAATCGCCGTGCGCGAGCTTCTGATCGAAAAGGGCGTGACCACCGCACAGGAAATCAACGCCCAGATCGATGCGATGGATGCACGCACACCGTCCAACGGGGCCGCCGTCGTCGCCCGCGCCTGGACCGATCCTGCATTTCGCAAGGCCCTTCTGGCCGACGCCAGTGCGGCCACCCGCGCAATGGGTTTTGACATTGGCTCCTTGCGCCTGATCGCGCTGGAAAACACCGCCGACGAACACAATGTCGTAGTCTGCACGCTCTGCTCTTGTTATCCGCGCAACCTGCTGGGTCTGCCGCCAGATTGGTACAAATCCCGCGCTTACCGGTCCCGCACCGTCAGGGAACCGCGCAAAGTGCTGGCCGAATTCGGCGTCACCCTGCCCGACAGCACCACCATCCGCGTCCATGACAGCACCGCCGACATGCGCTATGTCGTGATCCCCGCCCGGCCCGCCGGCACCGATGGCTGGAACACAGCGGACCTTGCCGGGCTTGTCACCCGCGACAGCATGATTGGCACCGGCCTGCCCAAAAACCCGGATACCGCGTGACCCATGCAAACGGCCCCTGATGGCACCAAAGCGGACTGGTTGGCAGACCGCGCACTGCGCGGGCTGATTGGCACGTTGATGCGTCTGCCTTATGAGACACGGGTGCCCCTGATGGGCCGCGCCCTGCGCGGGGCCATCGGCCCGTTGACCGGTTACCGCAAGAGAGCCGAGGACAACCTGGCACTGATCTATCCTGATATGGGCCCGAGCGCGCGCCGAAAGTTGGCCGAACAGTGCTGCGACAACTTCGGACGCACCATCATCGAGAATTATTCATGGCAGGACTTCGGAAAATATCTTGGGAATACCAAGGCACAAGGCGATGGTCTTGATGCCTTGGCCGAGGCTGCAAAAGCGCAACGCCCGGTGATCTTCGTGACCGCTCATTTCGGCAACCACGAAGCCCCGCGCCAGGTTCTTACTGCGATGGGCCACACGATAGGTGGGCTTTATCGCCCGATGCAGAATGCCTATTTCAACGACCATTATGCCAGGACGATGACATCCTGGGGCGGCCCGGTTTTTGCTCAGGGACGCCGCGGCACTATCGGCTTTGTCAGGCATCTGCGTGACGGCGGGATGGGGACGTTGCTTTATGATGTCTCGGCTCCCGGCGCACATTTGCCGTTTCTAGGGCATCGCGCACGTACGTCGCTCTCAGCGGCAGAGATTGCGCTGAAACTGGATGCTGTTGTGATCCCCTACTTTGGTATCCGGCAGGAGGATGGGCTTTCATTCCAGATCGCGGTCGAGGCGCCGGTCGCCTGTGACACGCCCGAAAACATGCTGCTGGACATGAACGCCCGGCTTGAGGCGCAGATCGCCCGCAACCCGGCCCAATGGTTCTGGGTTCACCGGCGCTGGAAATAAGGCCGCGATGCGCCTAGCGAAGCTGCGCCGCCCCCACAATTGGTCCGCTCGTTGATTGCTGCACAATCACGACGACCGGGCTGTCACCCGCGGCGTCTGCTTCAAGCGCAAGCTCTGACTGCCCGTCCCACTGGCCGATCACATCCCATGACGTGACGATATTGGCATAGCTGAGGTTGCGCCCGGCGTTTTCACCGCGTTGGATCGCCACGGTCTCTTCTGGGGTGTAACGCACCAATTGCACAACATAGTCGCCACCCTGCCCCGAAGCTGCATTGATCATGACGCGGTTGCCGCGGCGCGTGAGCTGGACATCAAAGAGAAGCCCTGTGCGACCATGGTTCTGAAGTGAATCCATCACCTGCATCGGGCGTGATCCGATCATGCGATCCACGCCGTTGATGATCATCTGCGGGGTGTAAACCGTGGTCGCATTGGCCGCGCGTGCATATGCTTGCTGACGGGCCGTAAAGGCGGGGCTGGCAAAGATGTCTTTCCAGCCGATGTAATCCCAATAATCAACATGCAGCGCCAATGCGATCACATCATCCCGCTTTGCCAGGTCCTGCAAAATGGCATCTGCGGGGGGGCAAGCCGAACACCCTTGCGATGTATAAAGCTCGATGACAACCGGGCCTTCCTGTGCTGCGGCAAATGTTGATTGAAGCAAGCCGATGAACGATAGGATGGCAAAAAGGCTACGCATGGCGGCTCCGGGTGTTTGATATTCTTGTCTGGTGTAGTCAGCTTTCATTGAAATGGCCAATCAACGGTTCGCGAGTGCAAAGTTAACAATGTTTCAGCGGGAATCGCCGTTGATCTTTATTGTGTGCAATAGTATACAACGCGCGAAAGCACCACGGCGCATACCGAATCTGCCAGGTGCATGACCATCACGAATTGCCTTGCTCACGCTTAAGCCACGAAAGGGAACGCCATGACAATTACAGTCGGCAAAGATACCGCCAATACCCGCAAGACCCTCGCAGTTGGTGACCAGTCGGTCGCCTATTACTCTATCCCGGCGGCGCAGGCTGCGGGCCTGGGTGACTTTTCAAAACTGCCGGCCGCGCTCAAGGTCGTGTTGGAAAACCTGCTGCGGTTTGAGGACGATGGGTTTTCGGTGTCGGTCGATGACATCAAGGCCTTCTCGGACTGGGCCGATCAGGGCGGCAAGAACCCCCGCGAGATCGCCTACCGCCCGGCCCGCGTGCTGATGCAGGACTTTACCGGCGTTCCTGCGGTTGTTGACCTTGCCGCGATGCGCGACGGCATTGTGGCCCTTGGTGGCGACGCCCAGCAGATCAACCCGCTGAACCCTGTCGATCTGGTCATCGACCACTCGGTCATGATTGACGAATTCGGCAATCCGCGTGCGTTCCAGATGAACGTTGACCGCGAATACGAACGCAACATGGAGCGCTACCAGTTTCTCAAATGGGGTCAGGGCGCATTCAACAACTTCCGCGTCGTTCCCCCTGGCACAGGTATCTGCCACCAGGTGAACCTTGAATACCTGGCCCAGACCGTCTGGACCGATAAAGACCAGAACGGCGAAGAAGTCGCCTACCCCGACACGCTCGTCGGGACAGACAGCCACACAACGATGGTCAACGGTCTGGCCGTTTTGGGCTGGGGCGTCGGCGGGATCGAGGCCGAAGCCGCGATGCTGGGCCAACCCGTTTCCATGCTGATCCCCGAGGTTGTCGGCTTTGAGCTGACCGGCCAGATGGTCGAAGGCACCACAGGCACCGACCTTGTGCTGAAAGTCGTGGAAATGCTGCGCGAACTGGGCGTTGTCGGCAAATTCGTTGAATTCTACGGTGAAGGTCTTGACCGTTTGCCGCTGGCCGACCGTGCGACAATCGCCAACATGGCGCCGGAATATGGTGCCACCTGTGGCTTCTTCCCTATCGACAACGAAACCTTGCGCTACCTGCGCAACACAGGCCGCGACGAAGACCGTATCGCCCTGGTCGAAGCCTACGCCAAGGAAAACGGGTTCTGGCGCGGTGCCGATTACGCCCCCGTCTACACCGACACCCTGCACCTTGATATGGGCACCATCGTTCCGGCCATTTCCGGCCCGAAGCGCCCGCAGGACTACGTGGCATTGACCAACGCAAGGTCCGCCTTTGCAAACGAGATGGAGAACACCTTCAAGCGCCCCATGGGCAAGGAAGTTGCCGTCGCGGGCGAAGATTACACCATGGAAAGCGGCAAGGTCGTGATCGCCTCGATCACATCCTGCACCAACACATCCAACCCCTACGTCATGATCGGCGCGGGCCTGGTGGCGCGCAAGGCCGCCGCCCTCGGCCTGGACCGCAAGCCCTGGGTCAAGACATCGCTTGCTCCCGGATCGCAGGTGGTGTCCGAATATCTGGAGGCCGCAGGCCTGCAAGAGGACCTCGACAAAATTGGTTTCAACCTTGTCGGATACGGCTGCACAACCTGCATCGGCAACTCCGGCCCGATCCAGAAAGAACTCAGCGACGCGATTGCCGAAGGTGATCTGGTGGCAACATCGGTCCTTTCAGGCAACCGGAATTTCGAAGGACGCATTTCGCCCGACGTGCGCGCCAACTACCTGGCCTCGCCGCCGCTGGTCGTGGCCTATGCGCTGGCCGGGACGATGGACATAGATCTGTCCAGCGAACCGCTGGGGCAGGACAAGGACGGCAATGATGTGTTCCTGAAAGACATCTGGCCCACCTCTGCCGAAATCAACGCACTGGTCGAAAAAACCGTGACCCGCGAAGCCTTCATCAGCAAATACGCTGACGTCTTCAAAGGCGACGAAAAATGGCAGTCGGTGGAAACCTCGACAGGTGAAACCTATGACTGGCCCGCCACATCGACCTATGTTCAAAACCCACCTTACTTCCGCGGCATGTCCAAGGAGGCGGGCACGATCAAGAACGTCGTCGATGCCAAAGTCCTTGCTGTCCTTGGCGATATGGTCACCACCGACCACATCAGCCCCGCCGGTTCGTTCAAGGACACCACCCCCGCCGGTCAGTATCTGCTGGAACGCCAGGTCCCCGTGCGCGAATTCAACTCCTACGGTTCGCGCCGCGGCAACCATGAGGTCATGATGCGCGGCACATTCGCCAACATCCGCATCAAGAACGAGATGCTGGATGGCGTGGAAGGCGGTTACACCAAAGGGCCAGACGGCGCGCAAACCTCGATCTTTGACGCGGCCATGGCACATCAGGCCGCGGCGACGCCGCTCGTTGTCTTTGCTGGCGAACAATACGGTGCAGGCTCCTCGCGCGATTGGGCGGCCAAAGGCACCGCCTTGCTTGGCGTCAAAGCCGTGATCGCAGAAAGTTTTGAGCGCATTCACCGTTCCAATCTCGTTGGCATGGGCGTGGTCCCGTTCGAATTTACGGGTTCCGACAACCGCAAATCGCTGGGCCTAACCGGCGAAGAAACGGTGACAATCGAAGGGCTGGACGCTGTGAAACCCCTGCAAGAGATGACCGCCAGGATCACCTTTGCCGATGGGTCTGTGAAAGACATCACAGTGAAGTGCCGCATCGATACCGCCGTTGAGATCGAATACATCGAAAACGGTGGCGTGCTGCACTATGTGCTGCGGAACCTTGCCAAGGCTGCTTGAGTGCAAGCCACATGAAAAAGAAAAGCCCGGTCACAGCGACCGGGCTTTTTTGATTTGGCTGGTTTACGTCGGTTTCTGCATCCCAACGTCGTGTGGGTGAAACCTACTCCATGGCTTTGGCCAGCTCCGGCAAGAACATCTGCTCATAGGCCGACCCGACCAGCGGCCCGACGAACCGGTACAAAACCGTTCCGTCCCCATCCACAATAAAGGTCTCGGGCAGCACGGCCACACCCCAGCCATCCGCCCATGTGCCGATCTTGTCAAAACCAGTGGCGATGAAGGGGTCGTCGAATTCCACCAGATAAGACCCGGCCAGATCCTGCTGGTCGCGATAATTGATCCCGGCGATGCGGTAGCCCTCCGCCTCCAGCTTCAAAAGGTTCGGATGCTCAGCCCGGCACGGAGGGCACCAACTGGCCCAGAAGTTCACGATGGTCACCTCGCCGGACCGCAGGTCTGCATCCGTCAGCTGCACCGTTCCCTGCACCGCCACATCGGGCACAGCAGGCGCTTGATTGCCGACAACGCCCAGAGGCCCTGCATCCGGCGCGCCGCGCATTATTCCCACAAGAACCAGGCCCGCCAGCGCCACAAAGACCACCGGCAGCAAGATCATCCCGCCTGGCCCTCTAGCCACGCTTCTCGACCTTTTCCAATGCCGCGCGCATTTTCGCATAGCGCCGCCAGCTCAGGCCGATAATGGCCACAAGCAACAGTATGCTGACCGCATAGGCTGACAGCACTTCTACCGCATAATTTCCCAAATCAGGCACGGCGCGCCCTCGCTTCCAGAGCGCGGATTCGACGCGCACGAATTTCAGTGCGGGTGCGCAACAGCACCAGCGCGATGAAAAGCATCACGAACCCCGCAATCGACACAAGCAGCGGAAACCAGAACACGTCAGAAATGTTTTCTTCCTTGTCCAGCGACAGCGACGCCCCCTGATGCAGCCCCTGGTTCCAGAACAGCACCGCATAACGCGACAGGATCGCAAAGATCGACCCAACCATGCATAAAACCGAGGTCAGGTCAGCGGCGGTATCGGGGTCCTCGATCGCCTCCCAAAGGGCGATGTAGCCAAGATAAAACAGAAACAGGATCAGGAACGCGGTCAGGCGCGGGTCCCACGCCCAATAGGTCCCCCACATCGGTTGGCCCCAGATGCCGCCGGTGAAAAGCGCGATCAGGGTAAAGACAAGGCCCACAGGTGCCGCCGCGCGGGCCGCAAGCGCCGACACATGATGCCGCCGCACAACCCAGATCAACGAGGCCACCAACATCATGACCCAGGCGTTGATCGCCATCAGCGCCGCAGGCACATGCAGGTAGATGATCTTGACTGTCGATCCCTGGCGAAAGTCATCGGGAGTAAAAAAGAAGCCCCAGATCAGGCCCACCAGAAGAAACACCGCCGCAAGCGCAAACGCCCATGGCAGGACCGGTCTGGTCCAGCCCATGAACAGCTTTGGATTGGCATATTCCCACATCGACATGGCGATTATCTATCCTTCATCGTGCAACCCAACAATCCCCGATCACCGCAGATTGATGCGTAACACCGCCGCAGTGGCAAATGGCAAAAGAGCAAAAGATCCCGCCGTGACCCCTGCCATCAGCATCAGCGCGCCTGTCGGGTCCAACCCGTCAGCGCCCCTGCGGACCGCCTCGGCCCCGAAGATCAGCGTTGGAACGTAAAGCGGCAGCACCAATAACGACAGCAAAAGCCCTCCGCGCCGCAGACCGACCGTGAGGGCGGCACCAAAGGTCCCGATCATGGACAGGGCCGGTGTCCCGATCAAAAGCGAGATCAGCAGATAGACGTAGGCCTCTGGCGCAAGGCTCAGCAGAAACCCCAGCGCCGGGGCCGCCAATGTCAGCGGCAGGCCGGTCGTGATCCAATGCGCCAGCGCCTTGATCAGCGCCGCACCCTCCAGCGGCAGGGGCGATGTGGCAAGCAGGGCCAGCGACCCATCCTCATAGTCAAGCGCGAAGATTCGGTCGAGCGACAAAAGCGCGGCCAGCAGGGACGCCACCCACAAGATACCCGGTGCAATCCGCGACAGCAGTGCGGACTCTGGCCCAACGCCAAACGGCACCAGCACCACAACGATCAAAAAGAACGCAAGCCCCAGCCCAAAACCGCCCCCTGCACGGACCGCTAGCCGCAGGTCGCGCAGAAGCAGCGCGATCACAAGAAGGCCTCATCTGATCCGCCGGAAGCGTCGTCTGCGGCCTTGAACGGTGTCAGGTCCAGCTCCGGGGCCGCAAGCCCCAAATCAATGTGCGTCGCAATGACGGCCACGCCACCGGCCGCCAGATGGGTATTCTGCAACCAGTCCGCAAACAGCTTTACCGAAAACCCGTCAAGCGAAACGGTCGGCTCGTCGAGAAACAGAACCCTGCGACCGATGACGCCAAGACGGGCCAGACCCAGCCGGCGCTTCTGCCCGGCCGAAAGCGTCCCACCCAACCGGTCGCGCAAATCGGCGAGGTCAAATGTCTCAAAGATGCTGTCAGGCAAATCCGCGCCATGGACGTCTGCCCAGAAACTCAGGTTCTCTGTGACCGTCAGCGCGGTCTTGATCCCATCCGCGTGGCTGGCATAGGCGCCCTCTTCCTCGGGAAAGCTGACCTCACCTCCGGTCGCAGGTTGCAGGCGCGCCAATGTGCGCAACAAGGTTGTCTTGCCGATGCCATTGGGGCCGCGCAGGATCAGGGCCTGACCCGGTTCGACAGCGAAGCTGACATTTGCCAGCACAGGCACGCCACCGCGTGCGCAAGTCAGGTTCTGAACCCGGAGCATTCAGACAGGCAGCAGGGCAACAGCAACGCGCCGCCCCTCTGACAACAGCACGTTATAAGTGCGGCACGCAGCCGGAGAGGCCATCGCCTCAACCCCGATCCCGGCATCCTCGAGCGTTGTGCGGAAAGCCTGTGGGAGATGTGCGATTTCAGCCCCGGTGCCGACAAACAACACATCGATATCTGCGACATGTTCAAGCACCGCCTGCGTGTCGTCATACCCGCCCCAGGTGCTGACCCCCGCAGGCAAGACCAGCACCGCACTCTGGTATTTCTTGCCACCAACCCGAAAGAATCCCTGACCGTAGCCATCAATCGGCAGCGCGTCATTATAGCTGATTTCGTTCAGGCGCATGGTTCACCCCGTTTCAGGTGTCGATATGACCGTATTTGGTGCCCGCGCCTGGGTCTTTCTTCGACCAGTCGCGCTTGACCCCCAGCACCAGCAGGATAGCAGAGGCCACAAAGATAGACGAATAGGTCCCGATGATGACACCCCAGATCATCGCAAAGACAAAGCCGCGGATCACATCCCCGCCCAGCACGAAAAGCGAGATCAGCGCAAGCAATGTGGTCACCGATGTCATCAGGGTCCGGCTGAGCGTTTCATTGATGGAAATGTTCAGCACATCCTTGAGGTCTTTTTTCTTGTATTTGCGCAGGTTTTCGCGAACCCGGTCGAACACGATCACCGTGTCGTTGATCGAGTAACCCACAATGGTCAGCAAAGCCGCAATAACAGCCAGATCAAACTTGATCTGAAGCTGCGAAAAAATCCCAATCGTCAGGATCACATCATGGCTTAACGCCAGCACCGCACCGATCGCAAACTGCCATTCAAAGCGCAGCCAGATGTAAAGCAGGATCGCCACCACTGCCAGCGCCACCGCAATGATCGCCGTCTGGATCAATTCGCCGGATACTTTGGGGCCAACGGATTCGACTGACGGGAAAATCATGCCCGGGTCGATGGTCTGCAAAGCGGTCTGGACGGATTCAATCGTTTCGGTCGCAATCCGCTCATCGCCTTCCTGTGCCTGAATACGCACCATGGCAACATTCTGGTTCACGTCAAAGGATGGATCAAAGACCTCCGTAATCGAAATATCGCCCAAGCCCAAAGGCTCCAGCACATCGCGATACGCTGCAACATCGACAGGAACCTCGGACTGGGTCCGAATGCTGGTCCCACCCTGGAAATCAATGCCATAGTTCAGGCCCTGGATCAGGAATGATGCCAACGCCAGCACCACCGCCACCAGGGAAATACCCAGCCAGAGGCGGGCGCGGCTGAAGAAATCAACGGATGTTTTTTCGCGAACCAGTCTCAGGCGCATATCAAATCTCGATTGTCTTGGGGCGGGTGCGCGAGAACCAGATCACAATGAGTGAACGGGTCACGAAGATCGCTGTGAACACGGAGGTGATAATGCCAAATCCCAAGGTCACGGCAAAGCCGCTGACCGGTCCAGAGCCCATGGTAAAGAGGATCACCGCCGTGATGAACGTCGTGATATTGGCATCAATGATCGAGGACAGCGCCTTTTCATAACCCAGCTCAATCGCCCGCGCCGGCCCTTTCGCCGTCTTGAGCTCTTCGCGGATCCGCTCAAACACGATCACATTGGCATCCACCGCCATACCGATGGTCAGTACGATCCCCGCGATCCCCGGAAGCGTCAGTGTCGCACCAACCATGCTGAGCAAGCCAAAGACCAGGCCAACATTGATGACCAGTGCGACATTGGCGAACAGACCAAAAAGACCATAGCTCAGCGTCATGTAAACAAGCACCGCAATACCCGCGACAATGCTGGCAACCTGCCCCGCGGCAATGCTGTCCGCGCCAAGTTCAGGCCCGATCGTTCGCTCTTCGAGGAACGTCAGTTCCGCAGGCAGGGCACCCGCGCGCAACAGCACAGCAAGGTTCGTGGCCTCTTCAACGCTGAAATTGCCGGTGATGATGCCGGACCCGCCCGGAATGTGGGCCTGAATTGTGGGGGCTGAAATAACCTCGTCATCCAGCACGATCGCAAAGGGGCTGCCGATATTTTCCAGCGTATAATCGCCAAACTTGCGGGCGGCAGATGTGTTGAAACGGAAAGCCACCGCAGGCCGCCCGTTCTGGTCGAAATCAAGCTGGGCATTCTCAAGGTCCTCACCGGTCACGACCGGGCGACGCTCGAGGATATAATACAGACCGGGGGCCTCTTGAGAGGGAACAATCATGTTGCCCGTCCCCGCCGAGGCGTCAGGGCTGCTTGTCGTCCCCTCAACGGGGTTAAAGGTCAATTGCGCGGTGGTCCCCAACAACGCGATGATCTCATTGGCAGAGCCGACACCGGGAACCTGCACAAGAATACGCCGCGCGCCCTGGCGCTGGATGTTGGGCTCACGGGTGCCAACCTCGTCAATCCGGCGGCGGATGATTTCAAGCGTCTGCATGATCGTGCGCTCGTTCATCGCGGCGATCTCTGCTTCGCTCAGCGTGATCGTCAGGACCGGGCCGTTGATCCGCACCTCGATATTCGTGGCCACGGCCCCGGTAAATGACGCCACCGGCGAGGCCAGGCCGCGGGCGATTTCAAACGCCCGGGTCGCCCCGTCTGCCTGCGAAATACGCACGCGCAGTTCCGTGGGCGGGCTGTCCTCGCGGGTGACAAACCCAACGGAATCACGCTCGGCGGCCAATGCATCACGCACCGTGGGCCAGAACCCTTCCAAGAAAGAAGCCTGCACATCCTCAACCTGCACTTCGACCAGCAGATGCGCGCCGCCGCGCAGATCAAGGCCCAGATTGACAAGGCTCGACGGCAGAAAGCTCGGCCACTGGGCGGCGTCAGCCTCCAGCCGCGCATTCGTCTGACCGGTTTCAATGATCGCCATGGCGTCATTGCGCGTCTCAACCCGCCCGTAAAAGGCGTTGGGCAGTGCAAAGGTCAGGCCAACAACAACTGCGATCCAGATCAGCAGCAGCTTGGGAAAGGAGATATTCAGCATCAAGCGCGCCTCACCGGCCAGTTTCAGGTATTCGCCGGTTCGGTCTTGTTCATCACGGTGGCGATGGTGGACTTGACCACACGGACATTCACGCCCTTGGCAATCTCGACCTCGACCTCGTTGGTGTCATCCTTGACCTTGACGATCTTGCCGACGATCCCACCCTGGGTGATGATCTGGTCGCCCCGGCGCAGCGCCTCAAGCATGGCGTTGTGGGTCTTGAGCTTTTTTTGCTGCGGGCGGATCAACAAGAAGTACATTATCGCAAAGATCAGTAGCAGCATGATCAGGTCTTGTGGTCTCATATTCCATCCCTTTTGGTGGTGCGGCCTTGGCGCCGTGGAAACTCGCGGCACATTATGTCCGCGCCTCATGATTGGCAACCGCGATCGACCTGATTTGCACAGGCTTTCGTGCCATATGGGGGTATGGCGCCAGGAAAGCAATCTAGGATCGGATTCGACGCCGCGATACGGCACCCCTGCCCCATGATCACGGCAGAAAAGCCCACAACACTGTGCGGGTCTTTCCCGGCTTCACATACCCCCCGCATTCAGGCATATGACCCGCACTGAGACCGCGCAAAAGGACCGATGCCATGCATGATATCCGCACCATCCGTGACAACCCCGCCGCTTTCGATGCGGCGTTGTCCCGACGTGGGATGGCCCCGGTTGCGTCCCAGATCCTGGAATTGGACGAAGCGCGCCGCGCCCGGATCCTCGCCGCCGAAACCGCCCAGGCCGAGGCCAACAAAGCCGCAAAAGACGTCGGCGCCGCCAAGGGCCGCGGTGATGAGGTGGAATTTGAACGCCTGCGCGCGCTGGTCGCGGAAAAGAAATCGCAGATCGCGACACTGAACGATGAGGCCAAGGCCCAGGATGCCGCTCTCACCGAACTGCTGATGGGCATTCCGAACCTGCCCGATGACAGCGTGCCGGACGGCAGGGACGAAGACGACAATGTGGAAATCCATCGTTTTGGCACGCCGCCTGCGCTGGGTTTCGCGCCGCTTGAACATTTTGACATTCCCGCCATCCGTCCGGGGATGGATTTTGAGACCGCCGCCAAATTGTCCGGCAGCCGCTTTGTGCTGCTATCGGGTGCCGTGGCCCGCCTGCACCGCGCTTTGGCCCAATTCATGCTGGATGTGCATGTCGAAGACCACGCGCTGCTTGAGACCATCACCCCGGTGCTGGTGCGCGAAGAAATGATGTATGGCACGGGCCAACTGCCGAAATTTGGCGAAGACAGCTATCAGACCACAAACGGCTGGTGGCTGATCCCCACGGCTGAAGTGACGCTGACCAATATCGTCAACGGACTGACGGTCGAGGAAAACGACCTGCCCCGCCGCTATGTCGCCCACACCCAATGCTTCCGCTCCGAGGCCGGTTCGGCTGGTCGCGACACCTCTGGCATGCTGCGCCAGCACCAGTTCGAGAAAGTCGAGATGGTCAGCATTACGACGCCAGCGGACAGCGCCGCAGAGCATGACCTGATGACTGGTCGCGCGCAGGCCATTCTGGAAAAGCTGGAACTGCCCTACCGAACCGTGGTGCTGTGTACAGGTGACCTGGGCTTTGGCATGCGCAAGACCCACGATATCGAAGTCTGGCTGCCCGGCCAGAACACCTACCGCGAAATCAGCTCGGTCTCTGTTGCGGGCGATTATCAGGCACGGCGGATGAACGGACGCTACAAGCCCAGCGGCGGCGGCAAGCCGCAATTTGTCCATACGCTGAATGGATCGGGGCTGGCGGTTGGCCGCGCCCTGATTGCTGTGGTCGAAAACGGGCAACAGGCAGACGGATCAGTGGATCTGCCCGCCGCCTTGCACCCTTATCTGCGCGGCAAAACCCGGATCAATGCCAACGGCCAGATGGTCTGAACCGGAGGTCCCTGGCAGCCTATCGAGTGCTTTTCCTGGCTGATCGACCGCGCTAGCGGTCGCTCGGTCCCTTTTTGAGGTGCTTTGACAGGCGCGATGGCTGCGAGGATTTTTTGTCCTTATAGGGGTTCTTGTCACCCTGATCGCGCAGGAACAGCCTGATCGGCGTTCCAGGCATATCAAAGTCAACGCGCAAGCCATTGATAAGATACCGTTTATAGCTTTCCGGCATCATATCAGGATGCGAGGTCATCACCACAAATGCGGGCGGTCGCGTTTTCACCTGCGTCATATAACGCATCTTGATCCGCTTGCCGCCCGGCGCAGGTGGCGGGTGTTGTTCCAGCATGCCCGTCAGCCAGCGGTTCAGGTTCGCCGTCGAGACTCGGCGATTCCACACATCATGCGCGCGCATAATAGCCTGCTGCAAACGGTCCAACCCCTTGCCCGTCTTGGCCGAGACCGTCACCAGAGGCGCACCGCGCAACTGCGGCAAATGACGTTCAAAACTCTCTTTCAATTCCTTGAGTTTGCTTTGTTTTTCGTCCTCAACGTCCCATTTGTTGACAGCGACAACGACCGCGCGCCCCTCGCGCTCGGCCAGATCTGCGATCCGAAGATCCTGCTGCTCGAAGGGGATTTCCACATCGAGCAAGACAACCACAACTTCGGCAAATTTTACTGCGCGCAGGCCATCGGAAACTGACAGCTTTTCCAGCTTTTCCTGCACCTTGGCCTTCTTGCGCATCCCGGCAGTATCAAAGATCCGCATTGGCACGCCGCCCCAGTCCTGCTGGACGGATATCGCGTCACGGGTAATCCCCGCCTCCGGGCCGGTCAACAGACGCTCCTCGCCGATGATCTTGTTGATCAGCGTGGATTTCCCGGCGTTGGGGCGCCCGACAACCGCAATCTGCAATGGTTTGGCGCGGGTCGGCACGCGCGCCTCGTCTGCGTCATCCTCGCCGACATCGACGTCCACCTCGGGCGCATCCGCTGCGGACTGTTCGGCCGGCGCTTCAGAGATGGGGCGCAGAACGTCCAACAATTCGCCCATGCCCTCGCCATGTTCGGCAGACATGCGGATCGGCTCGCCCAGACCCAGCGAATAGGCCTCGAGGATCGTGGCGTCCGCGGCTTTGCCTTCGCCTTTGTTGGCCGCCAGGATCACATTTGCGTTCTTCTTGCGCAGGATATCCGCAAAGACCTCATCCGCAGGCAGCACCCCCGCCCGCGCATCGATCATGAAAAGACAGACATCTGCCATTTCGACCGCGCGTTCAGTCAAGCGGCGCATCCGCCCCTGAAGGCTGTCATCGGTGGCCTCTTCCAGCCCGGCACTGTCGATCACGGTAAAGCGCAGATCCGCAATCCGCCCTTCGCCTTCTCGCAGGTCACGTGTCACCCCCGGCTGGTCATCGACCAAGGCCAGTTTCTTGCCAACCAGACGGTTGAACAGGGTGGATTTGCCCACATTCGGGCGCCCCACAATCGCAAGAGTAAAGCTCATCTATCGGCTCCTGACGGCGTTAGACCGCGCAGCTATACCACTTCTGGCCTAACGGAAAGCGTGCAATTGGCCGGTTTTGCTCAGCACGTAAAGTGTCTCTCCGGCCACGACAGGGCCCGACGCAGCCCCACCGGGCAATTCAATCTGGCCCAGCAAGGCGCCCGAAACCGGGTCAAACTGGCGAAGAAAGCCATCCGAAGAGGCGACAATCAGCCGTCCCCCTGCCAGAACGGGGCCAAAATGCGCGATAATGCGCTTTTGACGGCTTGTGCGTCTGTCATTTTCAAATGATGGCAGCGCCATGCGCCAGACCGGATTGCCGGTATTGGCGTCAAGCCGCACCAGTTCATTGATGTCGTTGATGAGGAACACCGCATTGCCAACCGGCCAGACCGGGCTGACAGAGCCTTCGGCGGCCGTCCAGATCCGTGCGCCATCGCGCAGGTTGATCGCCACGGTCCGGCCACCGAAATTGCCGATATAGACACGATCACCCATGATCACCGGATCGCCGGAAATATCATTGATGACACCGGCCGCATTGCCAACCCGGACACCGGACACAACGGTGGACCAGCGGGTCAGGCCGCCACGCGGATAGGTTGCCAGAACTTCGCCTGACGGAAATGGAAACACGACAAATTCGCCACTGATCGCAGGTGATGCGCCTCCGGCAAAATTTGCAGTGGATGGCGTACCAGAGCGCTGCCAGCGAACCCGGCCATTGCCGGTGTCCAGCGCCCAGGCAGTGCTGTCACGCGCCACAACATAGACCAGATCGCCGCGCACCGTTGGGGCCGCATTTGCTGGTGCATCAAGCCTCTGCACCCAGGCCTCGGCGCCGGTCGCGGCATCCAGGGCGGTGATCTCACCAAAACCCGTCGTGACATAGACCTGCCCACCGGCAACGGAAATCCCGCCGCCAGAGGCATCGCCGGGGTTGTCACGGCCGGGGGTCAGATCGCGGGACCAGATGCGAAGGCCATCAACACCAGTGGCCGTCACCCTCGCGCGGGCATCAACCGTGAACACAACCCCGTTTGCAATCACCGGGTTCGAGGTGATGCGCGCAGATTTGCTGTTGCCTTCACCAATGTCGGCCACAAAAACAGGGCTCAGGTCTGGGCCAAGTGCAGGGTGGACGATGTTATGACCCGGGCCGCCGTTGCGATGGCTCCAATCGGCATTGACCCGGGCCGCCGGGAGGTTGACCGGACGGGTCTGGTTTTCAGCGGCCGTCTGTGCGCGGATGTCAAACCGATCACCCGGCAACACCACATCGTCACGGCCGCAGCCGGCCAAAAGGACAAGGCTCAGGGCGGCGGCAACGGTTACTCTTAAAGTCACAGGCAAGATCCAATCAGCGCTTACTGGGTCACAGGGTCGGGCATCGGCTCACCCAGTGCCACCATGAGGGTCTGCATCCGCTCGCGCAAGCCGCGCGTGACCCCGGCATCTTCTTCGACCTGGCGCATGATCGCGATTGCGCCATCGGTGTCACCTTCAGCAAGGGTCACATAGGCAATCTGCTCGAGCGCCAGCAACCGAAATGGCTGACCCGGTTGCGACAGCGCCTCCAGGTTGGCCCGGCGGGCGGCCTTATCCTCGATCGGCAACATCACCGCCTTGAAAGCCGCGAGATCGCGGTACATCTGCGGAATATCGGGGTTGAGGGCAACAGAATTGAGCGTCTCTGCCGCGCCCGCAACATCACCGGCTTCCTGTTGGGTGGCCGCTAGCAGCAAGGACGTCACCACGGTTGCAGCCCCGTCAGCGGCCACCTGCGCCATGCCGGCAGCCCGGGCGGCGGGATCATCGGCATCCAATGCAGCCAGCAGCGCATCACCGGTCGCCTGGGCCGCATTGCGCTCTTGCGCGGCCCGATACTCATTCCAGGCGGCACCACCCACCAACAACAGCACCGCCACCACGCCGATCCAGCCATAGCGGCGCAAATAGCCGAACAGCTTTTCGCGGCGAACTTCCTCGGTTACTTCGTTGATAAAACTATCGGTGTCGCTCACCCTGGTCCCCAATTTCATGCAAGTTCACAAACGTCTTTGCGGGTACATATCGTGAAGCCCCGGCAATGAACAAGAGGCCCGCGTAAATTGGCCGCGCGAAAGCGGCACTTCACACGTAAATGTGCACTTGCCGCTGGGGCATCTTCTGTATAAATTGAACTGAATGGTTTAGTACAATCATGTGATCCGCGCACGGAATTTTCGCGTAGAAAGAGCAAACTAGGATAACGGGTGCCGCCATGCTAGGACGGCCAAAAAGGACGACGAAATGAGAATTATTCCGGTGATCACCGCACTTTTGGTGCTGGCGGGCCTTTATCTGGTGGTGTTTGAGCGTGAAACACTTGTCAGCTTTGCCCGGCCCACCGCGTCCGAAGAAAGCCTTGTGGCTGGTGGCGATACAGGCACTGACGCGGCGGCTGTGACGGGCGAATCTGTGGTTGGTGTGGTCGCGATACGCTCTGTTGCGCAAACCATCGACAGCGCGGTCATCCTGCGGGGCCGGACAGAAGCCGCCCGCCAGGTCACTGTCGCGTCCGAAACTTCGGGTCTGGTTATTTCAGAACCACGGCGCAAGGGTGCTGTCATCAATGCCGGCGAATTGCTCTGCGAATTGGACCCCGGCACCCGAGAGGCCTCTTTGGCAGAGGCACGTGCGCGGCTTGCCGAGGCTCAGGGCCGCGTCCCGGAGGCCGAAGCGGGCGTGCTTGAGGCCAATGCCCGCGTCCGCGAGGCCGAGATCAACCTCAACGCCGCCCAGCGTCTGGCCGAGGACGGTTTTGCGTCCGAAACCCGGCTGGTCAGTGCCGAAGCGGCCATGGAAGCCGCAACCGCCGGCGTCGAGCGCGCACGATCTGCCGTTTCCTCGGCACAGGCTGGCATTGAAGCCGCGCAGGCCGCCGTCGCCTCGGCTGAACGCGAAATCGACAAGCTGGCCATCACCGCCCCCTTCTCTGGCCTGCTGGAAACCGACACGGCCGAACTGGGGTCGCTGATGCAGCCCGGCGCGCCCTGTGCCACCATCATTCAACTCAACGAGGTGAAACTGGTCGGCTTTGTGCCAGAGGCCGAAGTGTCCAAGGTCAATGTCGGTGCCATGGCAGGCGCCCGCCTGACCAGTGGTGATGAGGTGCAGGGGCGCGTGACGTTTCTGTCGCGCAGCGCCGATGAGCTGACCCGCACCTTCCGCGTGGAAGTCTCGGTGGCGAATGACGATCTCGCCATCAGCGATGGCCAGACCGCCGAAATCCTGATCGCGTCCGACGGGCGCACTGCGCATTTGATCGCGCAATCCACGCTGACGCTGGATGATGATGGCGTTCTGGGCGTGCGGACCGTGGGCGAAGGCAATGTGGTTCAGTTCATGCCAGTGACGCTGTTGCGGGACACCGCTGAAGGGGTCTGGGTGGCGGATTTGCCCGAGACGGTCGATATCATTACCATCGGCCAGGAATTTGTGGTCGATGGCGTTCAGGTTGCGCCCACCTATACGGAGGCCAAAGGATGACTGGACTGGTCGATTGGGCCGCCTCGCGCGCCCGCATGGTTCTGGCCTTTATCGCCCTTTCGCTTCTCGCGGGGGGCATGGCCTATGTCGGGCTGCCCAAGGAAGGTGAGCCGGACATCGAAATCCCCGCGATTTTCGTCTCGGTCCCTTTTCCCGGCATCTCGGCTGAGGACAGCGAGACGCTCTTGGTCAAACCGATGGAGACAGAGCTTTCAGACCTTGACGGTCTGAAAACAATGTCGGCCACAGCCGCCGAAGGCTATGCCGGTGTGGCGCTTGAATTTGAGTTTAGCTGGGACAAGACCAAAATCCTCGCCGATATCCGTTCGGCCATGAACAACGCCGAAGCGCAGTTTCCGGCCGGGGCTGACCAATATTCGATCAACGAAATCAACTTTTCGGAATTTCCGATCATCATCGTCAACCTCACCGGCCAGGTGCCTGAACGCACGCTCTTGCGCGTGGCAAAGGGCTTGCAGGACCGGATCGAGGGCCTTGATGCCGTCCTGGAAGCAGGCCTCGCCGGGCAACGTGACGAAATGCTTGAGGTCGTGATCGACCCACTGCGCCTGGAAGCCTATAACGTCACCGCCGGCGAGCTGATCGGTGTTGTGACCAACAACAACCTGCTGATCGCGGCAGGTGAGGTCGAAACAGCGCAGGGCACCTTTGCCGTCAAGATCCCGTCATCCTTTGACGACCCCGCCGATGTCTACAACCTGCCCGTCAAAACCAATGGTGACAGGGTCATTACATTGGGTGATCTGGCCACAATCCGCCTGACCTTCGAGGACCGCGTTGGCACCGCCCGTTTCAACGGCGTGAACACGGTGGCATTGCAGGTGGTCAAGCGAAAGGGCTTCAACCTGATCGACACGACCGCGCTCCTCAAAGAGGTCGTGGAAGAAGAACGCAACAGCTGGTCGCCAGAGCTGCAATCGGCCATTCAGGTCGGCACGTCAAATGACCAGTCCCGCAATGTGGCGTCCATGGTCAGCCAATTGGAAGGTTCGGTCCTGACGGCCATCGCTCTGGTGATGATCGTGGTGCTTGCCGCACTGGGCACCCGCCCGGCCCTTTTGGTCGGCTTTGCGATCCCCACGTCATTCCTGCTGACCTTTGCCCTGCTCGCGGTGATGGGGATCACGATTTCCAACATCGTCATGTTCGGCCTGATCCTTGCGGTTGGGATGCTGGTGGACGGCGCGATCGTGGTCGTGGAATACGCCGACAAGCGTATCAAAGAGGGCACCGGCCCGATGCACGCCTATGTCGAAGCGGCCAAACGCATGTTCTGGCCGATCATCTCCTCCACCGCGACGACGCTTTGTGCCTTTTTGCCCATGTTGTTCTGGCCGGGCGTGCCGGGGCAGTTCATGGGGATGCTGCCCGTGACGCTGATTTTCGTCCTGTCTGCCTCACTTGTCGTGGCTTTGGTCTATCTGCCGGTCATGGGCGGGGTCACCGGCCGGATGAGCCGCCTTTTCGGCAACACATCTGACTGGTTGCGCCACCGTCTGCCGTGGATCGTCCGCGCCTTGCTGATCTTTCCGGCCGTCATGGTTGTTTTCACCGGCGCGATGCTCACGCTGAACCCCGGCTACCTGACCCGCGAGGCGGTACAGACCAGCGGCTTGACCGATTCTTTGCCGGGCATGCTGCTGTTCCTGATCGGCGCCTTTTTGTTGTCGATCACCGTGGGCGCGGCGCGGATTGAACGCGAGGCCAAGACGATCAAGGCAGGCTACCGCCGATCACCCTTTGGCCATTTCATGAACTTCATCGCGGGCAACCCGGTGATGCCGCTGGTCACCGTCGGCGCTGTGGCTTTTGTCGTGTTCTCGATCTTTGGCTATTATGGAGCCAACAACAACGGGGTTGAATTCTTTGTGGAATCCGAGCCCGAGCAAGCCATCGTCTATGTCCGCGCGCGCGGCAATCTGTCCCTTGCGGAAAAAGACGATCTGGTCCGCCAGGCCGAAGAAATCGTCCTGGCCCATCCCGGCGTAATTACGGCATTTTCCTTTGCTGGTGACGGTGGCCTGAACACTGACGCCAGCGGCGCAAGCATCCCGGTCGATACCATCGGTCAGGTGCAACTGGAAACGATCCCCTGGGAAGACCGCGCCGGCATCGCAGAGCTGGACGGAGATGTTGTCCTTGACGAAATCCAGGAACAACTGAACACGATCCCGGGCATCCAGACCGAGATCCTTGCCCAGTCACGCGGACCGGCATCAGGCAAACCGGTACACCTGCGCCTCAAGAGCGATAACTGGGACGAACTGCAAGCTGCAACAAACATCACCCGAAGCCAGTTCGAACAGACCCCCGGTTTGATCACAATCGAAGATTCGCTGCCCCTGCCCGGTATCGACTGGCAAATTGATGTCGATGTGCAAAAGGCCGGGCGCTATGGCGCCGATGTGGCCACTGTCGGGGCCATGGTGCAGATGGTCACACGGGGTATCCTGCTGGATACGATGCGCGTTGACACCTCGGACGAAGAAATCGAAATCCGCGTGCGTTTGCCCGAGGAAGACCGGGTTCTCTCGACCCTTGATAGCCTTAAGGTCCGTACCGATCAGGGGCTGATCCCACTGTCGAACTTTATCACGCGCAGCCCGGTGAAAAAACTGGCCCAGATCAACCGGGTTGATCAAAAAAGGTACTTTGATGTCAAGGCGGGCGTCGAGGCGGGGCTGACGAACCTGACCGTCGATGGTGAAACCATCGCTGTGGTGCGTATCCTGAGCGAGGACGCCACCGGCATGGACCGCTATGAGGTCGTCACGCTGCTGAATGACACAAGTTTTGCCAGCCTGACCGAATTGGTGGACACCAACGCCACATCCGAAACGCCTTTGAACGCCAACGAACGGATTGCGGTGCTGACCGAATGGCTCGACACCAACCCCCTGCCCGCGTCGATCACCTGGGAATGGACCGGCGACCAGGAAGAACAGGCCGAATCCGGCGCCTTCCTGCAAACCGCTTTTGCGGGTGCCTTGGGTCTGATGTTCATCATCCTGCTGGCGCAGTTCAACAGTGTCTATAACTCCATCCTTGTGCTGATGGCGGTGGTGATGTCCACGGCAGGATCGCTGGTGGGGATGCTCGTGATGGATCAGCCTTTCTCGATTATCATGACAGGCACCGGGATCGTGGCCCTTGCGGGCATCGTGGTGAACAACAACATCATCCTGATCGACACCTATCAGGAATACAGCAAATACATGCCAAGATCCGAGGCGATCACACGCACCGCAGAGGCGCGTATCCGCCCTGTGCTGCTGACGACCATCACCACAATGGCGGGTCTTGCGCCGATGATGTTCGGGCTGAGCCTTGATTTCATGAACGGCGGCTATTCAATCGACAGCCCGACCGCGCTGTGGTGGAAGCAACTGGCGACGGCTGTTGTCTTTGGCCTTGGCATCGCGACCATGCTGACACTGGTGTTCACCCCGTCCATGCTGGCCATCCGGGTGTGGTTTGTCACTTATGTGCAATGGTTTGCACAGCTCTTGGCCAAACTCTCCATGGGGCGCAGCAGCAAGGCCGCCCGCGACTGGGCGCTGGCGCGACAGGCCCGCCGGATCAAGGCACCAGAGTTTATCTGGGACGATGGTGCGGACACCAAGCTGCCGCCGCTGGAACTCAATCCGGCCATGCTAGCCGCAGAATAACGCGCAGTTACCAAGGATTGTGGCTGTTCTGTTGGCATCAGGCGAAAAGGGTCAGCGAAACGATCTCGGAGGGTGGGTGAAACCCACGCGCGCGGAGGCTTTGCTGATCGGGTAAGGTGGGTTTCACCCACCCTACACCGCTGCTTCCTCTTCGGACTGCCGGTTCCACAGCTGCGCATAGCGCCCGTCACGTGCCAGCAGGTCGTCGTGGCGCCCTTCCTCAACGATGACACCTTCTTCCAGCACCACAATTCGGTCCGCATCCGAGATGGTCGAGAGGCGGTGCGCGATGGTAATGACCGTGCGCCCCTGGCCCATCGCTTTCAGCTCGGCCTGGATCTCCATCTCGGTTTCCGTATCCAGCGCGCTTGTCGCCTCGTCCAGCAGCAGGATCGGGGGGTTCTTGAGCAGGGTCCGGGCAATACCCACCCTTTGCTTTTCCCCGCCGGACAGCTTCAGTCCACGTTCCCCCACTGTCGTCTGATACCCATCCGGCAGGCTGGTGATGAAATCATGTATCTTGGCAGCCTTGGCCGCGGCGATAATTTCATCTTCGGATGCGGTCGGACGCCCGTAGGCAATGTTGTAGTGAACCGTATCGTTGAAAAGCACCGTATCCTGCGGGACCACCCCGATCTGCGCATGCAGGCTATCCTGGGTCACATCGCGCACATCCTGCCCGTCGATCAGCAATGCGCCACCGCCGACGTCGTAAAAGCGAAAGAGCAGACGCCCGATCGTTGACTTGCCGGACCCGGAAGAACCGACAATCGCGACGGTCTGACCGGGAGCTGCCTCAAGAGACACTCCCTTGAGGATCGGTCGCGCTGCATCGTAGCCAAAGGTCACATCCTCAAGCGCCACCCGGCCACCGTTCACCTGCAAAACCTTGGCGTCCGGCTTGTCCTGCACTTCGGCGGGCTGTTCAAGCAGATCGAACATATCCCCCATGTCAATCAAGGACTGCCGGATTTCACGGTAGACCGTGCCCAAGAAATTCAAGGGCAGCGTGATCTGGATCATATAGGCGTTCACCATGACGAAATCGCCCACTGTCAGATCGCCCCGCTGCACCCCAGCGGCGGCCATCACCATCACCGCAACCAGGCCCCCGGTGATCAGGACCGATTGACCAAAATTCAGAAACGCCAATGAATAATTCGTGCGGATCGCGGCGTTCTCATATTGGCCCATCGCAACGTCATAGCGGTCGGCTTCCCACCGTTCGGCCCCAAAATATTTGACCGTTTCAAAATTCAGCAGGCTGTCGATGGCCTTCTGGTTCGCATCCGTGTCCTGGTCATTCATCTCTTTGCGGATTCTCACCCGCCATTCAGTGACCTTGAAGGTAAACCAGACATAAAGCGCAATCGTCAGAACAACGACCGCCAAATACCAGACATCAAACAGAAAAAAGAGAACGACCGCGATCATCGAAAGCTCAAGAACCAGTGGCCCCATCGAAAACAGCAGGAAACGCAGCAGGAAATCGACACCTTTCACGCCGCGCTCGATGACCCGCGACAGCCCCCCGGTCTTGCGGCTGATATGGTAGCGCATCGACAGGCGGTGAATATGGGTGAATGTCTCCAGCGCCAGTTGCCGAAGGGCGCGCTGCCCGACACGGGTGAACACCACGTCGCGCAACTGCTGGAATCCCACGGTCATCAACCGGGCCAGACCATAGGCCAGCGTCAGACCGACAGCCCCCAGACCCAGCACCGTGGCCGCTGTCGCCCCCTCGGGCGCCAAGGCATCAACCGCCTGCTTGTAAAGAATCGGTGTACCCACGGCGATTAGCTTGGACAGCATCAAGACCGCCAAAGCGACAAACACGCGCCGCTTGACCCAGCCCTGCCCGTCCGGCCACAGGTAAGGCACCACGCGCCTGATCACGCTCCAGCCCTGAATCCGGGCATCGCTGAGATTGGCATCCGTTTTTGTGAGGCGGCGCATAGGAACTCCGAAAGTGGCGAAAGTCAGTTCTATGCCCCTGCGTCAGGGAAGACCAGTGCCTGTGCCCTACTGATTGATCTCGGGGATGCGAAATATCTGGCCGGGATAGATCAGATCGGGATCGCGGATCAGATTTCTGTTGGCCTCAAAGACTTCGACATAGAAAATCCCCTTTCCGAGGTTCTCTTCGGCAATCGCCCAAAGCGTCGCACCCGGCTGAACTGTCCGCACCGCGACTTCGAATCCTTCCCGAGAGGTCTCTTCTGCAAGGACTGCCGCGACCTCTTGCGGTTCTTCGCGTTTGAAGGGGGTTTCAAGACGCGAGACGACATCGCCCGCTCCGTCCACTTCGTCGATCCGCAACGTATAGACCCCGGTATCGATCGCCGGCAGGTCAATGCGCCAGTCACCGCCCTCAGTGACGGGTGATGCCGTCACGGGCTCGTTGTCGATATAGACCTGCACCGCCCCGTCCCCGGCGGCGCGGCCCGAAAGCTGGACCGTGCCATCAGGATCATAGGTAATCGCATCTAGGGCCACGTCGTCCTCTGCTTGGGGCGTATCGAGGGCCGGCGTGCCTTGAACGACACGCACGCCGTCGGCATCGGCGCGCAACACGGTTGGTGGGGTCGGTGGCGTTGGCACCGGGGTCGGCGCGGTCGCCACAATATCGACCTGCGGTGCCAGAGGCGCTTCGGCAACAGGTGGCAGGGTATCGGCAATCTCGGCGCCCACGACGCCCTGCGGTGCTTCAACAGGGATCTCGGCAACCTCTGGCAGGGCTTGCGGAACAGGCTCCTCTGCAACGATGACCGGGGCGGCGATGGGGGCCACGATATAGCTCGTTGTCGACGCGATCGCCGCGCCCTCTGGATCAGCCAGCAAAGACAACCGGCGCGGCCGTTCAGAGGGGCCTGCGGTCGGCAAGGCGACGAAATTGCCTGCGGCATCTGCAGTGACGCGATCAATGGCGGCACCCGCCAATATCACATCGACGACCTGCCCCGGCTCGGCGCGCCCCGCGATCACCATGCTGCCGTCAGGTTCGACCCGGAAGGTATCGAACTGGGGCACCTGCGGCTCCTGCTTCGGTTCAGGAGCCTCAGCGACGATCTCTGGTGTCTGGGTCGGTTCGGACTGAATTTCAGTCGTTGGCGTCACCGGCGCGACGGCCGGCGGCTCCTCGCTCGGCTGTTCCTGTTGGGTTGCCTGCACCGCCGGCACATCCGCAATTTCCGGCTGTGGCAACAGCACAAAGATCACCACGCCGAGGACAACAGCAGCAATCGCGCCAAGCACCACCGGCCTTGCGCCTGATTTTACGTCGTCTGTCACGTTTCTTCCCTTTTGCAGCACCAATTCCTGGCAGCCCCGCCCCTGGTGGTTGAGGCACCTTAACAACGCGGCTATGACCGGTCAAAGCGAAGCTGCGCAAAGAGGTCACAATGTCTGCATATCCCAAATCAATCTGCGTCTACTGTGGCTCTCGGGACGGGAATGCCCCGCAATTCGCACAAGCGGCCAGCGACACAGGGCAAATGCTGGCCAGAAATGGCTGGCGCCTGGTCTACGGAGCAGGAGATGTCGGTCTGATGGGGCGCGTTGCCAATGCCGTCCAGGATGCAGGTGGCCGCACCTTTGGCGTGATCCCGACCCACCTGATGGACCGGGAAGTCGGCAAGCGCGACCTGGACAGTTTTGTCATCACCGAGACGATGCATGAGCGCAAGAAAGTCATGTTCATGAACGCCGATGCCGTTGTGGTGTTGCCTGGCGGGGCCGGGTCACTGGATGAATTCTTCGAAGCGCTGACATGGCGCCAATTAGGCTTGCACGACAAGCCACTGATATTGCTTAATATTGACGGGTTTTGGGACCCGCTCTACGCTCTGTTGAGGCATGTCGTCGATGGTGGCTTTGCCGGGAATGATATTCTGGGTTTCGTGCAAGTGGCCCAGGAAGTGACTGAGCTGGAAACGATGCTGAAATCGAGCCTATAGCGTAGCCATCAGGGCCTCATACCGATCAAGCGAGATATTCGACCCACAGGCGATAATGCCGACCTGACGTCCGGCCAGGTCATCCTTCAGTGGCCCCAGGATGGCCGCGAGCGAGGCCGCGCAGGCAGGCTCTGCGGTGAGGCGCAGGATATTTTGATAGATATCCATCGCAGCCAGCATATCGCGGTCGTCAATCCGCACAATCCGGTCCACATGAGCCCGCACCACGCCATAGGTCAGCGGCATCGCCAAGGGCGCACCAAGGCTGTCGGCAATGGTATCGACCCTGCCGATCCGCACCGGTTCACCGGCAGCGAAACTCTGTGACATACTGTCTGCACCATAGGGTTCAACCCCGATCACCTGTGCTGTGGGGTTGATCTGCTTGATGGCACAGGCCATGCCACTGATCATCCCGCCTCCTCCGATCGGGATCACATAGGTGTCAATCAGCGGCGCCTGCGTGGCATATTCATATCCGCAGGTGGCGGATCCAAGGATCATATGCGCCGCCTCGAACGGATGCATCAGTGCGCGCCCTCTTTCCGCGTCTTTCATTGCGGCAAAGGCCGCCGCCATATCGTCATGCAACGTTACAGTCGCCCCCAGCGCCTCGCACCCGGCAATGCGCGCAGGATCGGTGGCCTTTGGCATTGTGATCAGCGCGTCAACGCCTGCGGCCCTGGCAGCCCAGGACACTGCCAATGCGTGGTTGCCGCCACTGGCTGCCACGACCCCGGCCGCGCGCTGCATCGTGTTGAGCCGCCGGATGCCCAGCAACGCCCCGCGCGCCTTGAAAGAGCCGGCCTGCTGAAACAGTTCGAGCTTTACGGTGACGCCCGAACATTCTGGCAGGATGCTGTCCCAGCGGGCGGATGCAAGGGGCAAAACCGGCGTCTCGATCAGCTCCGCCTGCACCTCTGCCCTGGCCGCAATGATCGCGTCTAGGGTCGGTCCGATCATCGCATTCTCCCAAGCAAAAGGCCCGTCGAACAGATGTCCCACGGGCCTTGCAGATTGTCCAGATGGACCGGGTTTACAGGCGCGACGCGACGTTTTCCCAGTTCACCAGGTTATCAAGGAAGTTGGTCAGATAAACCGGGCGCTTGTTGCGGAAATCGATGTAGTAGGAGTGTTCCCACACGTCACAGCCCAACAGGGCGGTCTGCCCAAAGCAGAGCGGGTTCACACCGTTTTCGGTCTTGGTCACCGCCAAGGACCCGTCAGCGTTCTTGACCAGCCAGCACCAGCCGGAACCGAACTGACCCGCACCGGCGGCGCTGAATTGTGTTTTGAAATCGTCAACAGACCCAAAGCTTTCAACCAGAGCCTTTTCCAGCTCACCGGGCATTGCGCTATCGCCCGGCCCCATCATTTCCCAAAACTGGTTGTGGTTCCAAAGCTGGCTGATGTTGTTGAAGATACCGTTCTGGGCGACGGCGGATTTGTCGTATGTGCCGACAATAATCTCTTCAAGGGACTTGCCGTCCCATTCAGTACCTTCAATCGCCTTGTTGCCATTGGTGACATAGGCGTTGTGGTGCAAGTCGTGGTGAAATTCGAGGGTTTCGGCGGACATGCCTTTGGACGCAAGCGCGTCGTGGGCATAAGGAAGATCGGGAAGTGAAAATGCCATGGCTCTGATCTTTCTGAGTTGAGGACAGGGTATAAAGGATAAATGTCACATGAGGCCCCAAGGTCAAGGGGGCCGAGGGCCGCAAACTGTCAAGGAAAGTTTGGCACCCTTCAAGATGGCGTGGAGAGATGCCCCACCGCCCCCGCATTTGCAGAGGCTGCCAGCAGGTCAAACGCATAGCCAGCCACCGACCGGAAACAGATCACTTCGAACGTATCTTCATCCCGCATCCAGAAGGCCGCTGCCACCTGCCCCAGACGTGTCCGGCGAAAATCGCCCGGTTTGAACGTGTCGGGATGCAGATCAACGGGGGCCAGCTTGGCGATCACCTCGCGGCAAAACGCTCCTTCGACAAAGATCACGGCCCGCGCGTCTGACACGTTTTCGGCCAGATAATGCGATCCCGCGAGCGCCTCGTCGATCAATGTGATCGCCAGCGCCACGCCGTCATAGGGCACCAGCACCAGCAATTCATCCGGTGACATCCAGCACAGACCCTTCTCTCCGACACAGTTTGCCTGACCCTGATCGGGGAAATCGACGCCGGATATCCCGGTGCAGATCGCCCGCAGTTTCTTGTCACGCAGATCACCGCGCAGGATAATCATCCCCCGCAAGCCCGCCTCACGAACGGTCACTTCACCGGCGGTCATTTTGCCTTGCAGGGCACTGACAGCATTAGACATTCTGCTTCTCCCCTTCTTTGTCATAGACCACAGGATCAACGATTTTGGCACGGACTGTCGTGCCATCGACCTTGTTGAACTCGATCACCTCGCCCATCCTTTCCGGTCCCTTGTGGACCAGCCCCATCGCGATGCCCCGATCCAGGTTGGCCGAGTAATAGGTCGAGGTCACACGCCCTTGCGTGTTGCGCTGCCCATTGGCGTTTTCACCTTCGGCAATCGCATAGGCGCCATCGGGCAGAACCGAGCCGTCCTCAGTCTCCAGCCCCACCAGCTTCCAGCGGTTCGGGTCGGCCATATGGCTGCGCAAATGGGCGCGTTTGCCCAGATAGTCCCCTTTCTTCTTGGATAACGCCCAATTCAGGTTCAGGTCCTGCGGGATCACCGTGCCGTCGGTTTCATCCCCGATCATGATAAAGCCCTTCTCGGCCCGCAGGATGTGCAGCGTTTCGGTGCCATAGGGCATGATGCCAAACTCTTCGCCCGCCGCCATCAGTGCATCCCAAAAAGCAGCGCCCTGACCGGCAGGAACGGCAATTTCGTAAGACAGCTCACCCGAGAACGAGATGCGGAAAACCCGCGCGTCAAAACCGCCGATCTTGCCTTCTGCCCATTGCATGAAGGGCAGTGCCTCGGCTGAGACATCCATCCCGCCCAGCTTGCGCAGCAGTTTGCGCGCATTGGGGCCGACTACGGCGATCTGCGCATATTGCTCGGTCACATTGGCGACATAGACCTTCCAGTCCCACCATTCGCACTGCAACCAGTCCTCCATATGGGCATGGATATGTTCAGCACCGCCTGTGGTGGTGTGGCAAAGCCATGTATCTTCGGCCAGGCGTACAACAACGCCATCATCCATCAGGAACCCGTTTTCGGAACACATCAACCCATAGCGGCATTTGCCCACCGGCAGGGTCGACATCATGTTGGTATACATCATGTCCAAAAACTTGCCCGCATCCGGGCCTTTGACGATCAGTTTGCCAAGGGTCGAAGCATCAAGCAGGCCAAGGTTCTCGCGGGTGTTCCTGACCTCGCGATTGACCGCATCATGCACGCTTTCACCGGCCCGCAGATAGGCAAAGGGCCTGCGCCACTGCCCGACAGGTTCATTGTCAGCCCCATGGGTGTTGGACCAGTCCGACACGGGCGTCATCCGTACCGGCTGGAACAAGGCATCCTTGGCCACACCCGCGATCGAGGCCATCGAGATCGGCGTGTAGGGCGGGCGGAAGGTCGTGGTTCCGACATTGGGAATTTCTGCATTCAGAGATTGAGATAAGGTCGCCAGCCCATTGATATTGCTTAGCTTACCCTGATCTGTTGCCATCCCCAGCGTGGTATAGCGCTTGGTGTGTTCGACACTCTCAAAGCCTTCGCGCGCGGCCAGTTGCACATCGCTGACTTTCACATCGTTCTGGAAATCCAGCCAGGCCTTTGAGCGCAGCGCATGGGCTGCGCCCTGCGGCATCAACCAGACCGCAGACATCGGGCCTTCGGCGGCATCTTCGCCCATTGGCGCCTGCGCACCGCGTTTGGTATGCCCTGCTGCCTTGGCCGCCGCGCGCCCCGCGGCCCAGCCATCGCTGACGGCTTCGGCTGTGAACAAGTGACCGTTGGCAACGCCTGCCGTGATCACGAACGGCTCTCCGTCACTGCCTGTCGGCGCATGTTCGGGATCAGGCCGGAACATGGCCTGGTCTGCATCCCAGTTCAGCTTGCCGCCGCAATGCGACCAAAGATGCACAACAGGAGACCAGCCCCCCGACATTGCCACACAATCGCAGGCGATCTCCTCCAGGACGCCGCCCTCGCCAGCCTGGGCGCAAAGCGCGACACCCGTGACGCGCTTGCCGCCTTTGACCGACGCTATGCCCTTGCCCATCTCGATGCGGATACCCAAGGCACGGGCGCGGTCGATCAACGCTCCTTCGGCCTGGGCGCGCGCATCAACGATGACCGGCACATCCAGCCCGGCCTCCTTGAGGGTAATGGCGGTGCGATAAGCGTCATCATTATTGGTCACCACGACGGTGCGGTCACCGACGGAAACACCAAAGTTCACAACATAGTCGCGCACCGCAGAGGCCAGCAGGACGCCGGGCAAATCATTGGCAGCAAAGGACAGGGGACGCTCAATCGCACCGGTCGCTGTGACAATCTGCCGGGCGCGGATCCGCCATAGACGGTGGCGCGGGCCGTCTGCCTCGGGCGCATGATCGGTCAGGCGCTCATAGGCCAGCGCATATCCATGATCGTAAACGCCTGCGCCCATGCACCGCAGGCGCATGTCAACATTCGGCATGTTTTCAAGGGCTTCCACAGCAGAATTGATCCAATCCTGCGCCGGCATTTCGTCGATTGTCGGCGTGTCCACAACGGCACGCCCCCCCCAGTCGGCGGTTTGTTCAACCAGCAGAACACGCGCGCCGCGTTCGCCCGCCGCCTTCGCGGCCGCAAGGCCCGCAATACCGCCACCAACAATGAGAACATCGACGAAGCTGTGAAAATGCTCGTAAGTGTCCCTGTCACGGTCTTTGGGCGCCTTGCCCAGCCCCGCGGACTTGCGGATGATCGGTTCATAGACATGCTTCCAGAATGACCGGGGATACATGAACATCTTGTAATAAAATCCCGCAGGCAGGAACCGCGACAGATGCGTGTTGATCGCACCGACATCGAAATCCAGCGACGGCCAGTGGTTTTGCGATTGCGCAGTCAGCCCGTCGAACAGCTCGGTCGTGGTGACGCGCTGATTGGGTTCAAACCGCGCGCCCTTGCCCAGATTCACCAGCCCGTTGGGTTCTTCCGCGCCAGAGGCCACGACGCCGCGTGGCCTGTGATATTTGAACGATCGACCCACGAGCATCTGGTCGTTGGCGAGCAGGGCAGAGGCAAGCGTATCGCCCTCAAACCCACGCAAATGCTTGCCGTTGAAAGTAAAAGAGACGGGCTTGGCCTTGTTGATCAGACGGCCGTGGTTTGCCAGACGGGTGCTCATTTGAAATTCCCCCAGGACCAGCCGGGACGTTTGGCCGATATCTTGTCCTTGATTTCTTGTGGTGGCTCCAGGGTTTGGGCCGGATAGGTGCCAAAGACCTCCAATGTGTTGGTGCAGCGGGCAGCAAGGAACCATTTGCCGCAACCGTAAGCATGGCGCCAGCGTTCAAAATGCACCCCTTTGGGGTTTTCGCGCATGAACAGGTAATCCTCGAAATCATCATCCGATGATCCCGGCCCTTCGCGCTTGAGGTGGGCTTCGCCACCGCCGTGCAGGTCAGTTTCGTCCGTCTCTACGCCGCAATAGGGGCAATGCAGGATCAGCATGGGGCACCTTCGATCTTTGGGGTATGCACCGCGTGCAGTTCGTGAACCGATCTGGAACGCGCAGCTGTCATCAATGCACGAAAGGCGCACGCATCGCGGCGCACGCCCTTCGCTGTTCGGGTCAGAGTGGTCTTAGCCTTCGTCGCCCACTGCCGGGGCAGCTGGCTGGACCGGCGCGGTTTCTTCAAGCACAGGGGCACCGAGGTCAGTTGCACCCCCCGTCGCCGGATCGACAGGCGTGCCACCGCCGCCTGCGAAAAGCGCATAAAGCAGGACCAATACGACAATAACGGCTGCCACAAGGAAACCGATACCGCCGCGGCTCGAGGTGGTCGTCTTGGTTTGGCTGAATTCATCCATGATGCGTCCTCCTTTTGAGACGCTGACACCTTCGCAGCCCCTAGCAGGAAAGGAACATAGGCGGAAAGCCCCCAGGGATTTGGGCGATCCGCAGCCGTTTCCGCCCAAATCAGTCGGCCAGGCATTGCCGGGGTCGCGGCAGGGGGCGCAGCTGCTATGCTGTGGCCATGGAACTTTTGTTGATCGTCATCGGAGGCATTCTGACCACCGCCATCGTTTTCATGGTCATCGCGCGCCTGCGCGGGGACGTGTCCGATCAGGACAGGGACGGGTTTGAGTAGCATCAATGTGCCACCCCTGCGGCCACGCTTTCATCAATGAACTTGCCTTCGCGAAAGCGGAACATGCTGAATTCATCCGTCAGTGGCGATTGCCCTTTTGCCATCAGCTCGGCCATGGCCCAGCCTGATCCGGGAATCGCCTTGAACCCGCCGGTGCCCCAGCCACAGTTCACAAAGACGCCCTCAACCGGGGTTTTTGACAGGATAGGCGAGCGGTCGCCCGTCACATCCACAATCCCGCCCCACTGCCGCAGCATTTTCAGCCGGGCAATCATCGGAAAGGTTTCGACCAAAGCGCGAACGGTTTCCTCGATATGGTGGAAAGATCCGCGCTGGGTGTAATTGTTGTACCCGTCTGTGCCGCCGCCGATCACCATCTCACCCTTGTCGGACTGGCTCATGTAGCCATGCACGGTATTGGCCATCACGACGATATCCATCGCAGGCTTGATCGGTTCCGACACAAGCGCCTGCAAGGCCACGCTTTCAATCGGCAGACGAAAGCCTGCCATTTGCGCCAGCACACCCGAATGCCCCGCCACGACCAGCCCCAGCCTGTCACAATCGATCGGCCCTTTGGAGGTCTCGACGCCGACGACCTTGCCTGCGTCCTGCCGCACGCCCTTCACTTCGCATTGCTGGATCACGTCCATGCCCATATCCGAACAGGCCCGCGCATAGCCCCAGGCCACCGCATCGTGGCGGGCCGTGCCGCCACGGGCCTGCCAGAGCCCGCCAAGCACCGGATAGCGTGGCCCGTCGATATTCATGATCGGGCAGAGTTCCTTGACGCGCGCGGGATCAATCCATTCGGTCTGCACCCCTTGCAACGCATTGGCGTGGGCTGTGCGTTTGTAGCCGCGTACTTCGTGCTGGGTCTGGGCCAGCATGATGACGCCACGTGGGCTGAACATGACGTTGTAATTCAGGTCCTGGGCCATCGTTTCATAAAGCGAGCGGGATTTTTCGTAGATCGCGGCCGAGGGGTCTTGCAGATAGTTGGACCGGATGATCGTGGTGTTGCGCCCGGTGTTGCCGCCGCCCAGCCAGCCCTTTTCCAAAATCGCCACATTGGTGATCCCGAAATTCTTGCCCAGAAAATACGCCGTCGCCAGCCCGTGCCCGCCAGCGCCCACGATAATCACGTCGTATTTCTTCTTCGGCTCACGCTTCGCCCAGGCCCGGTCCCAGCCGGTGTGTTGGCGCATGGCTTCTTTGGCGACTGCAAAAGCGGAATAGCGTTTCATCGGGTCCAGAATCCTTGTCAGGGGCGGGCTATGCCGTCGTATCTTATCTGGACCCTGCGCAAGTCCAAGAGGATACTCTCAGCGGCGTATGGATTGCTTTTTACGACATGCTGGCAGGCGCGTGAATTGCCAACTGGTCCAAGACCCTTTTCAGCCGGGCATCGGGGGTTTATGTGAAGTGCTGCGAAAGGACGCCCAAGTGATGATTTTCTGGCTTGCCTGTGCAGGTGTGACTGCCGCTGTTGCGGTGCAAGAAACGGGCGCGTTGACCCTGTGATCTGTGATACCCCCCAGGAATTTGCGGCAGAAGTCCCCGCGATGGGCGCGCTTGCCGGGCTGGACCTTGGCACCGCGACCATTGGCGTTGCGGTTTCGGATGTGATGCGGTCGGTGGCCACCCCGCTTGAGACGATCAGGCGCAAAAAATTCGGGCTGGATGCGGCCAGATTGCTGGATCTGACAACCCACCGGATGGTCACTGGCCTTGTGCTGGGCCTGCCGATGAATATGGATGGCTCTGAAGGACCGCGCTGCCAGGCGACCCGCGCCTTTGCCCGCAATCTCGAAAAACTGACCCCCCTGCCCATCACTTTCTGGGATGAACGCCTGTCCACGGTCGCCGCCGAACGCGCATTGCTTGAGGCGGATACGTCACGCAAACGTCGCGCCGAGGTGATCGACCATGTTGCAGCAGGCTATATTCTGCAAGGTATGCTGGATCGCATGGCACATCTGAGGAACCAGACGTGAGCAAACCTGAAAACACCGACCACATCTGGGCACGCTCCGAGATGGAAAGCCCTTGCATCAAGATCTGCGTGATCGAACCGAAAAGCCGCTTATGCACCGGCTGCCTGCGGTCGGTCGATGAGATCGGAGCGTGGTCACGGATGTCAACCAAGGCGCGGTCTGCCGTCATGGCGGACCTGCCATCGCGGGCAGGCAAGATCACCAAGCGGCGTGGCGGACGTGCGGCAAGGGTGAAGTAGTCATTTTTAAAGGGCGATCGCTTTGCCGGGTAGCGCGGTGGTTGAATGTACGAGACTTTTTGGTGGCCAACATGGGAAGGATCAGGCGCCACAGTGTCTTTCGCGGTGGCCCAGACAATTTGAAGCCCAATTTCTTGTAAGCAGCGATCGCCCGTTCATGGCCTGGGTGCAGATCGGTGGCGGTCACTTGAAGCCACTATTCCAGCGCCTGCTGTGCGGGTGTCCAACCAGAGCGTTAGTCTTCAATTCTCAGGATGAGAGGAGTTTCCGTGCGCCCATCGACATCGAAGGTGGAACGCCCCGTATGATTCAAATGGCGCCCATAGGTGTGAAGCGATACCGCAACTTTGTCACCATTATTGACGACGCTGTGAATATCTTCTGGCAAACAGCAAACTGCGGTACCGGGGAAGAGCGTCTCGGTCCTTGCCGGTACTAGTTCTGCATATCCTGGCTTTGAGCCGTCGTCCAACCGCTTGTAATTTGTCTCTTGCTCCTGACCTTCGATCCCCGAAACAACCGCCCACGTCTTGTGATTATGCGCCTCAACACCCCGACCGGGTGCCCAGGCAATAGCGAACACAGCCAGGTCGTGATTCTCCTCTTCGTGCAAAAGATGCAGACCGACCCCCTGCTCCGGGTCCGTATAGCGGTATTTTTCAACGAACCAACTCGGATCGGAAGCGAGCCGGAGAGCAAGAGGCTTGATCTGTTCTGTGATCGCTCCAATGTCGGTTTCCCGCGCAACGATGGCGCGAATGTCGCCGACATAGTCCTTAACTGAATAAGTGGTCATACAAGGTTCTTTCCGACGCTTCGTTCACATGCAGGTTAGCAAAGAATCGTGGGCAAATCTATCTCGCAGGAGCTTCCCCGTTAGGAAGCATTCTTTCAGAGCGGGCCGTCAGGCAATATCAGGAACCGGCGCATCTGGTTTTCTGCTCACCTTAGCCCAACGACAATTCACCCCCGGGCAAACACAAAACACCGATCCCGCCGGATCATCAGCCAAAGCGGCAGGCCGGGTTTGGGCAGGAAAACCGATGGCACCACCGCCTTGAGGATAGACCCATCGAAATCCATGCGGAACTCCACAAGGCTGGAGGCTCCCATGAACCGTGCCCGCTCAACCACGCCGCGCGCGGCGGTGCCTTCGGCGGGGGTGGGGCTGGGGCCGCGCCCACCACGATCAAACTCGATCTTGATATGTTGTGGCCGAATCACGATATCCACCTCGGTCCCATCCGGGACCCCGGGGGCAAGAAACTGTCCAAAGGGCGTGTCGGTTAAAGCGCCTTCAACTTTGCCCCGGATTACGTTGATATCACTGAAAAAAGAAGCGGCTTCAATATCGGTTGGCGCATTGTAGATGTTATACGGCGCGCCACGCTGCACGATCTTGCCGCCCCGCATCAGGGCTATCTCATCGGCCATACGCATCGCCTCGCCCGGTTCATGTGTGACCAGTAGCACAGCGGTGCCTTCGCTCTTGAGGACGTCCAGCGTTTCATCGCGGATATCATCGCGCAGCCGATCATCAAGGCCGGAAAACGGCTCATCCATCAGCATGATCCGGGGCCGCGGCGCCAGCGCCCGCGCAAGGGCAACACGTTGCTGCTCACCGCCCGACAACTGATGTGGGTAGCCATCAATATGGGATGACATGCCAACCTTGGCCAGCAATTCATGCACCCGGTCCGTTCCTTTTTGCCCTTTCAACCCAAAGGCCACGTTCTGCGCGACAGTCAGGTGCGGGAACAGCGCAAAGTCCTGAAACATCAGCCCGATGTTGCGTTGCTCGGGCGGCAGCGAGACTACAGCGTCGCTGACCAGCTGTCCGTCCACAAGGATTGTGCCGCGATCTTGCCTCTCAACCCCGGCAATGATCCGCAAGGTCGTGGATTTCCCGCAGCCCGAAGGGCCCAGAAGGCAGGTTACCTGCCCCGGCATCACCGTCAGGCTCACATCGTCCACAACCCGGCGGCCGCCAAAGTCTTTGGCGATATCTGTGATCTCAAGGCGGGGGGCTTGCATGGGTTGGGCGCTTTATCCCTGACGGAAATTATTGGGTATAGCGCACCTAACAACCAAAATGCAGCAGGGCAAGCGCCGCGTCCTTGCCCCGCTGCCATTTGCGCCCGATCAGATCGTGGCGTTGATCGCACCACCATCCAGCACGATGTTCTGCCCGACAATAAAGCCGGCGTGCTGCGAACACAAAAACGCGCACATCGCGCCGAATTCTTCGCGCGTGCCGTAGCGCCGCGCCGGGATCGTTGCCTGACGTTGTGCCGTGGCCTCTTCCAGGGCAATGCCTTGCGCCTTGGAGACAACGGTATCAAGGCTGACCGCGCGATCGGTCGCGTGAATGCCCGGCAGCATGTTGTTGATGTTCACGCCAAACTGCGCCACCTGCCGCGCGGTCCCCGCCGCATATCCTGTCAGGCCAGCGCGCGCCGAATTGGACAGGCCCAATTGCGGGATCGGGGCTTTGACAGAACCCGAGGTGATATTCACAACCCGGCCCCAGCCCTGGTCGATCATGGCGGGCATCAGCGCCTTCATCAGCGCAATCGGGGCCAGCATGTTGGCATCCAGAGCCGCGATAAAATCATCGCGGTCCCAGTCAGACCATAGCCCTGGTGGTGGCCCACCTGCATTGTTGACAAGGATATCCACGCCAGAGGCCGCTTCCAGCAGCGCTGCCTGCCCGTCCCTGGTTGACACGTCAGCGGCGACCGTCACGACATCGACGCCGTAGCCGTCGCGAATTTCTGCCGCTGTCGCCTCCAGTGCCTCCGCACCGCGACTGTTCAGCACCAGACTGACACCCGCCCCGGCCAGGGCTTCGGCACAGCCGCGCCCCAGACCCTTTGATGACGCACAAACCAGCGCACGCTTTCCCTTGATCCCCAGATCCATGATGACATCCTCATTTTTCATGTGTTCATGCTGCACCTAGCACTGCGTCCCGGTTTGGGCAAACATTTGGCGCCTTCACGGGTTCCGGCTTGGCCTGTGCCGCAACCCGGTGTATCTGCACATTCATGAGCCCGCAAAAAATCACGGTTGAGGTTTTTCACGCCGCCCAGGTCGTTGCTTGCGATGGCGTCACCAAAGGTGAGCCGATTTCATTTGCCGATGAACTGGTGATGGATGATGTTTTTCAGATTGCCCCCGCGGCCGCAGTCACTGCGCTTGACCTCGCAACCGACAAAACAGGGCTGCACCGCGCCGATGCGGGGCAAAGCCCCGTGTATCTGGACAGCTGCGTGACGTTGATGGCGCCTGATGGTGCCACGCATGAGGCGCTTATTCTTGTTGAAACCGATGATGACACCGTCGCGGATGTCTTTCTCTTGCCGCTGGGGGAACTGCTGCCCGGCATCAGCTACCGCCTTGTCGGCATTGCCCGCCACACCGCAACCCGCCGCTTTGCCGAAGCCGCCTGCGGGTCCTTTGGCCGCGGGACCCGCATCACGATGGGCAATGGCCGGATGCGCCCCATCGAGGAGCTTGCCGCAGGCGATATCGTGCTGACCCGCGACGCAGGCAAACAACCGATCCGCCACATTGCCCACGCCACCCTGCGCGCCAGCGGCAGATTCGCGCCCGTTGTCATCACCAAGGGTGCCTTGCACAACGAAGGCAATCTGGTGGTTCGCCCCGATCATCGTCTTTTCATCTACCAGCGCGCGGATCATTTCGGTGCCGGCCGATCCGAGGTGCTGATCAAGGCCAAGCATCTGGTGGACAATAGCGCCGTGGTACGTCGGCGCGGTGGTTTCGTGGATTACTATCAGTTGATCTTTGATGAGCACCACATCATTTACGCCGAAGGCATTGCCGCCGAATCGCATCTGATCACTCCGCATACACGCCATGCACTCCCGGCCGGAATTTCATCCCCGGATCACGCACACCGACGCCATCTCGATTACGAAGTCGAGGTTAGCCTGATCCCGGTGAACCAGGCCGCATCACTGCTGCGCAAGGCGTCAATTGGCTAGGACATGTCATTGGAAGCCTGCAACTCTATTCTTCCTGACAGCCAGACCGCGCGGTCTCTCTGCTAGTCCCGCAACCAGGACACAGGATGCTTGCCCTGACTTTCGTCTCAGGGCGACAATATCCGTTCCAGCGTGATCACGACGGTTGCATCTCTGGTGGTGCCATTTTGATTGACCATCGCCTCCAGATCAGAGGCCGAGACCGCCGCCACCGGATTGCCCAGAAACACGCCATTCAGCGCGCCCTCAAAACCCAGCGACTGTCCCGCCGTGGTCAGTGTCCCCAGATAGGACAGCGGCATGTCCTGCCCGGTGGCGTTCCCCTCAAGCGACAGCGCCCCGTCATAATCTGCAACGGTCTGGGCATCGGCGTTGCCAAACAGGTTTTCGACCGCGCCCACTGCGGCCGTGCTGTCAAAATCAACCGTCAGATCCGCATCGCCAAACAGAACCAGCGGCGTGATGCCGACCTCAACCCGCAGTGTCGCAAAACCCGAAAATGACAGGCTGCCGCCGGCGGGTATGTTGGCATCGGTGGTCAACAACATCCCCGGCACCCCGGCCTCCGGATCGCCCAGAACCCGCAGCTCCAGCGCCTCATAAGCGTCAAGCCGGGCCAGACGCGGATCTGTGCCACCGCCGCCGCCACCACTGCCGCCGCCGCCACAACCCGCAAGCCAAAGCAGCAGGATCACAGTTGATGCCATTGGTCTCTTCATCTCTTCTCCCGGGGCCGATGGCGTAGCAGCCAAATCCAAATCTTGCGTTAAGCGCCCGGCGATGATTGCCCTTTGTGGTGCAAGCGCATAAAGCGGGGCCATGACAAATCGCCCTGACCTCCCCCCTGAAATCGCCCGCCGCAGGACCTTTGCGATCATTTCGCACCCCGATGCAGGCAAGACGACGCTGACCGAAAAATTCCTGCTTTACGGTGGCGCCATCCAGATGGCCGGACAGGTGCGCGCCAAGGGCGAAGCGCGGCGCACGCGCTCTGACTTCATGCAGATGGAGAAGGATCGGGGCATCTCCGTCTCGGCCTCGGCCATGTCGTTCGATTTTGAAAAATACCGGTTCAATCTGGTGGACACGCCCGGTCACTCGGATTTTTCCGAAGATACCTATCGCACGCTGACCGCAGTGGATGCGGCCGTGATGGTGATTGACGGGGCAAAGGGCGTTGAAAGCCAGACCCAAAAACTGTTCGAAGTTTGCCGCCTGCGCGATCTTCCTATCTTGACCTTTTGCAACAAAATGGACCGCGAAAGCCGCGATACTTTCGAGATTATTGACGAAATTCAAGAAAACCTTGCGATTGACGTCACCCCGGCCTCCTGGCCTATCGGGGTCGGTCGCGAGTTTGTCGGGTGCTATGATATCCTGCGCGACAAACTGGAACTGATGGACCGGGCGGACCGCAACAAGGTCGCAGAGAGTATCCAGATCAGCGGGCTCGATGACCCCAAGCTGGCCGAACATGTACCCGCACATCTGCTGGAAAAGTTCCTTGAAGAAATCGAGATGGCGAAGGAGTTGCTACCAACACTTGACCCGGAGGCATTGCTGAACGGGTCCATGACACCGATCTGGTTTGGCTCCGCGATGAATTCGTTCGGGGTCAAGGAACTGATGGACGGGCTCGCGACCTATGGCCCTGAGCCGCAGGTGCAAACCGCCCAGCCCCGCAACATCGCGCCCGAAGAACCCAAAGTCGCCGGGTTCGTCTTCAAGGTGCAGGCAAACATGGACCCCAAGCACCGCGACCGGGTGGCGTTTCTGCGCCTTGCTTCGGGGCATTTCGAACGGGGCATGAAGCTGACCCATGTGCGCAGCAAGAAACAGATGGCGATCACCAACCCGGTTCTGTTCCTTGCCGCCGACCGCGAATTGGCGGAAGAGGCATGGGCCGGTGATATCATCGGCATCCCCAATCACGGGCAATTGCGCATCGGCGATACGCTGACCGAAGGCGAAGCGTTGCGTGTTTCCGGCATTCCATCATTCGCGCCGGAATTGCTGCAAACCTGCCGCGCAGGAGACCCGATGAAAGCCAAGCACCTGGAAAAGGCGCTGATGCAATTCGCCGAGGAAGGGGCGGCGAAAGTATTCAAGCCTACCTTTGGTTCGGGTTTTATCGTCGGCGTTGTGGGGGCGTTGCAATTCGAAGTGCTCGCCAGCCGGATCGAGATGGAATACGGGTTGCCGGTGCGGTTTGAAGCCTCGCAATTCACCTCTGCGCGCTGGGTCTCTGGCCACAAGGATGCCGTCGATAAATTCGCAGATGCCAACAAACAGCACATCGCGACCGACAATGATGGTGACACCGTTTTCCTGACACGCCTGCAATGGGATATTGATCGGGTCGGGCGCGACTATCCGGACGTCAAGCTGACGGCGACAAAGGAAATGATGGTGTGATGCACCTGCTAACGATTGGTTAACCCTCTTTTGCGCATGTCTAGAGGATGCGTCTTGGCCTCATTCTTTTCTTTGTTGTTGTATCTGCCTGTAGCTCGGCTTCACAGAATATCCCGGTTGAGGACCCGTGGACAGGGTTCAGGCAGGTGGTAACCCCAGAGCATGAAATTCTGCGGGACAGCACCGCAATCATGACGGCGAGGGGCATCGTTGTTGCGCGCGACGGCCAGCGCGCCTTTGCCATTCTGACCAGTCTGCGGCGGCTTTCCCCCAATGGCCCGATGATCCGGTCCATCTATAGCGGCGATAGCCGATTGACCTATCGCAGGCATGACAGGCTTTTGATCCAATGCATCGATCGTTGCCGACGGACCGAAACCGGCGCGATCTACATGACCGAAGAAGCCTTCAGAATTGCGGCCCGTACCGGCCTGCCCCTGCGCATACAGGGGCGGCGCGGGCGCTATCGTGCGGAGGTTCCGGCAGCACTGTTTGCCGAACTGCTGGCCACCGTGTTCTAGGCGCCTGCGGGTTGCCAACCGACCCCGGCATCTCAATAGTGCAGCCAAACGGAGATTATCACACCCTTGACCGCACCTGTTGAAACATACCCCGGCGGCATCGCATCCTTGCTGCCGCAATATCAAAAACGCCGTGCGCTGCTGACAGGTGCCGATCTGCCGCCAGGGGACGTGGACTTCAAGGCGCTGGCGGCAATCCCCCTGCCCCCGCAAAAGCTGCCCCGCCCCGAAGGGCTGAGCCGTACCGACAAAAAGCGGCACATGCTGCTGGGCGAATTGGCCGGACATAGCGAACTGGCCATGCTGCATGGGATGCTGGTGTCGCATTTGCGCAAACACACCTACCCCGAAGGCGCGCCCGCCATGTTCCTGCGGCTGTGGGACGAAGAAGAGGCCTGGCTTTTGGACAACCTGCCGACCCGCTGGCTGATCTCCGCTGCGATCACCTTTGCCGAACACGGACCGACCGAGGCCGACCGCAACCTGGCAGCGCGCATGAACATGCTGTTTTCCTTGATGAAAATCTACGAATCCGAGCGCTGTTTCTCTGGCCGCCCGCCGCAAAACCCCTTCCGCACGCAAGATCGCAACAAAGCCCCTCTGCCCATGGGAATGAAGGATTTCTCGGTCCTGCAAGGCGATCTCGAGGCCCATCTGCTGGCCCCACTGTGGCGTGATGCAGATCATGCGCCCGCCTCCGGAAACCTTGCCCGCCACCTTCTGACCACCCTGAACGAAGATGACGGCACCCTCTTTCGCCGCCTGTCAATCATGCGGGCGCGGGCGGCAAAAAACCAATGAACGTGGGGGCATACCACAGCGCCAACTTGACGCATGACCGCTTATCCGCTATCGGAGACCACGGCTAAAAGAGCCGTTTGACGCGGGACGCGCGGAACATGCGTCCTTTCACAAAAATGCGGACCGATCCGCATATATAGGACGTATATGACCAAGTTTACTGACTTGAACCTTGCCCCCAAGGTTCTCAAAGCCGTCGCCGATACAGGCTATGACACCCCCACCCCCATTCAGGCCGGCGCCATTTCACCAGCCCTTGAAGGTCGCGATGTGCTGGGCATTGCCCAGACGGGGACCGGCAAGACCGCCGCCTTTACGCTGCCAATGATTACCCTGCTGGGCCGTGGTCGCGCGCGGGCGCGGATGCCCCGGTCGCTGGTGCTGGCGCCCACACGCGAATTGGCAGCCCAGGTGGCCGAGAATTTCGACACCTATGCCAAATACTCCAAACTGTCGCGCGCCCTGCTGATTGGCGGGACGAGTTTCAAGGATCAGGACCAGATCATCGACAAGGGCGTCGATGTGCTGATCGCCACCCCCGGACGGTTGCTCGACCACCTTGAGCGCGGCAAACTGATCCTTACGGATGTGAAAATCATGGTGGTGGATGAGGCCGACCGGATGCTCGACATGGGCTTCATTCCCGATATCGAAGAAATTTTCAAACGCACACCATTCACCCGCCAGACGCTGTTTTTCTCTGCCACGATGGCGCCCGAGATTGAGCGGATCACCAACACGTTCCTTTCCAACCCTGCCAAGATCGAAGTCGCCCGCGCGGCGACCACGAATGTGAATATCAAACAGGGCGTTGTGATGTTCAAAGGCTCTGCAAAGCCTAAGGAGCCTTCCGAAAAGCGCGCGCTGCTGCGCAAGTTGATCGACGCCGAGGGCGAAGCCTGCACCAACGCAATCATATTTTGCAACCGAAAGTCGGATGTGGATATCGTTGCCAAGTCATTGAATAAATACGGCTATAACGCCGCACCGATCCACGGTGATCTGGACCAGTCGCACCGGACAAAGACGCTCGACAAGTTCCGCGACAATGAATTGCGCATCCTTGTTGCCTCTGACGTGGCCGCGCGTGGTCTGGATATTCCGGCAGTGACCCATGTATTCAACTTTGACGTGCCCAGCCATGCCGAGGACTATGTTCACCGCATTGGGCGCACCGGCCGCGCAGGCCGGTCCGGCACCGCGATCATGATCTGCGTGCCAAGGGACGAGAAAAACCTCGAAGATGTGGAACGGCTCGTGAAGGACACGATCCCGCGTTTGGACGCACCGGGCGGCAAGACGGCCCCTGATCCGACCAAGGCGGAGCAGGCCGAGGAAAAGCCCAAGCGCACGCGCAGCCGTCGCAAGAAAGACGACGCGCCAGAGGCCAAACCCGAAGAACCCAAGGCCGCAGAAACCAAACCCGGCAAGGCACCAGCGCCCGAAGCAAAACCAGACGAAAAACCACGCCAAGAGCGCAGTCGCGGCGGACGCGGCAACAACCGCCGGGACAATGGGCCAAAGGTCGTCGGCATGGGCGATGAGCCGCCTGCGTTTATCGCGATGAGCTTTGCGGAGCGTGCGAAGGGGTAGCTTTCTCAGAGCGCCCCGACCTCTCGCCTCGTTTCACTTCAGCCATCGCAACAGGCCGCCCGCCCCCTCCCGGAGGGCGATTAGGCGGCGTCTGGGGAATTGCCACGTTTCGTATTCGGATTGGGCGTTCAAGGCGGTAAAGCCGTCACGCCCTCCAGATCGGGCGCGGCCCTACTGTTGTTCTAACCCAACCTGCTCACAATCACCGTCACCTCAGGCTTCTTGCCAATCTCGGCTTGCGCTGACTTGCGGGCAATCGACTTCAGCTCTTTTTCCAGCTTCACATCGTCGCGCAATGTATTGGCCTTGGCGCGGTTGATGAACTGGCTCAGGTCTTCTTCGACCACCTCGACCAAGGCAGCATTGTTGCGGCCCGTATCGGCCAGCCCCAAGGCCTCAACCCAGGGATCACCCAAAGGCTCGTCGTTTTCATCGATAATCAGCGTCACGATCAGATGCCCGTTGAGCGCCATGCGAATGCGGTTGCGCACCACACCGTCCAGCGCGCCGATCTGGACGGTGCCATCCAGATAAGTTCGCCCGGTTTCAATGTATTCAGCAACCGTTGGCTGGTTCCCCGACAGGTCAATCATCATCCCGTTCACCGCCACGATCCCTGACAGGCCGGACGCCTCGCCCAGCTTCACATGCTCGCGCAGGTGCCGGTGTTCGCCGTGCATCGGGATCAGGGTTTGCGGCCTGGTGATCTGGTGCAGTCGCTCCAGATCGGGCCGGTTGGCGTGGCCCGATACGTGGTACTTGCCGCCTGCATCGTCCACGACATCAACGCCCAGCTCTGAAAGCTGGTTCATGATACGGATCACGCCGCGTTCATTGCCGGGGATGGTTTTTGACGAAAACAGGAATGTGTCGCCGTCCTTCAGCTTGATCCCCATGTAATTGCCCTGTGCCAGTTGGGCAGAGGCCGCGCGACGTTCGCCCTGGCTGCCTGTGACCAGCAGCATCACGTTTTCGCGCGGCATTTGCAGCGCCTCTTCGGGGGATACGACGGAAGGGAAACCTTTGAGGATCCCCACGTCGGTCGCCGCCTCGACCATACGCCGCATTGCACGTCCCAACAGCACAACAGATCGGTCGGCCTTTTGTGCCGCAATCGCCAGTGTCTTCAATCGTGCAATGTTTGACGCGAATGTGGTCGCGACAACCATGCCCTTCGCCTCTTTCATCATATCGGCGATGGCATCCCCGATCGAGGCCTCCGACCGCCCTGGTTCAGGCGAAAACACATTGGTGCTGTCACAGATCAGCGCCTTCACACCGTCTTTGGACACTTCTTCCCAAAGTGCCGCGTTCCACGGATCGCCCACCACCGGCGTTTTATCGATCTTGAAGTCACCAGAGTGCAGCAAACGGCCCTCTGGAGTATCGATCAACAGCCCCGCGCTTTCCGGGATCGAATGGCTGATCGGCAGATAGGATACCGACAAAGGGCCGCATTTGATCATTTCCGGATAGACATCCACGACCTTGACGACCGAGGGCGGATGCCCATGTTCATCCAGCTTGCGCCGCGCGATATTGGCCGTGAAGGGCCTTGCATAGACAGGCGCGCCCAGCTTTTCCCAATAATGCCCGATCGCACCGACGTGATCTTCATGGGCATGGGTGATGAAGATGCCTTCGATTTGCGCCTTGCGCGCCTCAAGCCAGGCGATATCGGGCAGGATCAGATCCACCCCGGGGGTGCCGTCCATATCGGGGAACGTCACACCCAGATCGACCACAATGAGCCGCTCCTTGCCCGGTGCGCCATAGCCATAGACATAGGCGTTCATGCCGATTTCACCGGCACCCCCCAGGGCGAGATAGATCAGGCGGTCACTCATGCGTTATCCTTGTTGTATTGGTGGATCACGGTCAGACCGTGGATCGTCAGATCGTCCTCGAATGCGTCAAACAACGGCTCGGACTGTTGGAAAAGCGGGGCCAGCCCACCGGTCGAAATGACCTGCATCGGCAGGCCACGCTCGGCCTTGATCCGCGCGCATATCTCACGCACGAGGCCGATGTAACCCCAAAAGACACCCGATTGCATGCAAGCCACCGTATTGGTGCCGATCACCGCCTGCGGTTTTGTGATATCGACATGCGGCAGCGCGGCAGCGGCGCTATGCAGCGCTTCCAATGACAGGTTCACGCCCGGCGCGATGACACCTCCGACATAGGCGCCATCATCCGCAACCACATCAAAGGTGGTTGCTGTCCCGAAATCAACCACGATCAGGTCTCCACCATGCCGGTCAAAGGCACCCGCGGCATTGACCAACCGGTCAGGCCCCACCTGGGTGCCCTCATCCACCCGCGGGTCGGCGGGCAACAGGCAATCAGGCTTGCCCACGACCATCGGGCGGCAATTGTAATAGCGATCCGCAAACACCCGCAGGTTCCACACCACACGCGGGACGGTCGAACTGATGATGACCTCATCAATGGTGACATCAATCTCCTGAAACCGCATCAGCGTGGACAGCCAGACATAATATTGATCCGCGGTGCGCTGCCATTCTGTGCTGGTGCGCCAGGTGGCGATAAACTCGGATCCGTCCCAGATCGCAAATACCGTGTTGGTGTTGCCGCAGTCGATGGCGAGAAGCATGAGGTCGCCTCCTTCGTTCAGAAAAAAACATCCGCCGCAGAAATCGCGCGCGGACCGGTTCCGGTGATTAACACCAGGTTTCCATCATGGTCGATGCTGTCGAAGATCCCGGTGACATCCTCGCGCGGGGTGCGGGCTGTTATCACCTCGCCCAGGCGCGCGGCATTGGCCAGCCAGTCATCGCGGATCCGGTCAAAGCCAAGACGCAAGAGTTTCGCCTCCTGTGTGGCATAGGCGTCGGCGAGGGTTGCAAGGAAATCCAGCGGATCAACATCGCCGCCACCGCCGTCTTTTACACTGGTCGGCGGAAAGCCCGTATCCGTCACCCCTTCGGGCGTGTGCCGCAGATTGACGCCGACCCCAATCGACAGCCAGTCCATGAATGGCCCCTGACCACTGCTTTCCAGCAGGATGCCCGCGACCTTGCCGCCGGACATCAGCACGTCATTGGGCCATTTCAGAGCGAGCTTGTCGGCAGGCACATAGATCGCCAATGCCTGAAAAAGCGCATTCGCTGCCAGAAATGACCGTTTGGCCGCCTCTGCCGCTGTCGCCTCTGGCCGGAAGATCAGCGTGGCATTCAGGTTGCCTTCCGGGACGACCCATTTTCGTCCGCGCCGCCCGCGTGCCGCTGTCTGGGTTCTGGCCATGATCCAGGTCGGGCGCTCGATATCCTTGGCGCGCCGCGCGGCCTCGGCCATTGTGCTGTCAACTGTATCCAGCACGACGCGGGCATAGCCTTCCGGCCATGGCCCGTGATCGGCCAGATCAGTTGACAAGCGTTGTCGCCGCCGCCGCTGCAATCGGTTCGATCCCAAAGAGATTCACAACACCGATCAGCATGATCGCGGCAGAGCCCATCAGGAACGTCCAGAGAACCGGGTGCATCTTGCCGTCCAACTGCTCGCCTTCTTCGCCGAAGTACATGAAATAGACGATACGGATGTAGTAGAACGCGCCGATGACGGATGCGATCACACCGGCCACGGCCAGCCAGGCCAGACCGCCATCATAGGCCGCGCGCAGCACGTAAAACTTGCCAAAGAAGCCCACCAAGGGAGGCACACCTGCGAGACTGAACAGCAAGATCAGCATGGCAAGCGCACGCAACGGCTGGCGCTTGGAATACATCTTGAGGCTCTCAATATTGGTCACCGGGCGCCCGTCACGCTCCATTCCCAGGATGAACGCGAACGTACCGACATTCATCGTCACGTAGATCGCCATATAGATCAGCATCGCCTGCACACCAAAGGCCGTGCCAGCCGCCAGCCCCATCAGGGCAAACCCCATATGCGCGATAGAGGAATAGGCCATCAGGCGTTTGATGTCCTTCTGGCCGATCGCCGCAATCGCGCCCAGGAACATGGATACCACCGACAGGAACGCCACGATCTGCTGCCAGTCGCCCACTATCCCGCCAAAGGCATCATGCACGACACGCGCGAAAAGCGCCATGGCGGCAACCTTCGGGGCCGTGGCAAAGAAGGCTGTCACAGGTGTCGGTGAGCCCTCATAGACATCAGGGGTCCACATATGGAACGGGGCAGCTGAAACCTTGAACGCAAACCCCGCAATCAGGAAGACCAGGCCAAAGAGCAGACCAAGCGAAGGTTCACTGGCCGTCGCTTCGATGATGCCCGCAAAGAGCGTGGTGCCAGCAAAGCCGTAGGTCAGCGATGCGCCATAAAGCAGCAATCCTGATGACAGCGCGCCAAGAACGAAGTACTTCAGCCCCGCTTCGGTCGATTTCACGCTGTCCCGGCGCAGCGCCGCAACCACGTAAAGCGACAGCGACTGCAATTCCAGCCCCATATACAGCGCCATCAGATCGCCGGCGCTGACCATCACCATCATCCCGACAACAGCCAAAGTGACGAGCAGCGGATATTCAAAGCGCAGCAGCCCGCGTTGCTGCATATAGCTTTCCGACATCAGCAGCACCGCAGCCGCTGAGACCAGGATCACGACCTTGGCAAATCGCGCAAACCCATCATCGACGAACATGCCGTCAAAGGCGATGTTCGTCCCCTGCCCGTTGATCCCGATCCAGACCGCCAGAAGCACAAACAGACCAGAGGTCGCCCATGTCAGCAGCGGGGCCATCCCGTCCTTGGTCGTATAGACCGCGGCCAGCAATGCGCCCATGGCGTATATCGCCAGCATAATTTCGGGCATCAGGATTTGAAGATCAGCGCCAATCATTTCGGGCCTTCCTTAATTCGAAGCAAACTGCGTGGCGGACTCAAAGGTCGCCAGCGCGGTTTCATAGTTGCCGACCAGTGCCGAAACACTCGGGCCAATAATGTCGAGTACAAACGCGGGATAGACCCCCAAAATCAGCGTCATTGCCACCAGTGGCGCAAAGATCATCCGCTCGCGCGTTCCCATGTCCTTGATCGTCCTGAGGCTTTCCTTGATCAGGTCGCCCAGCACCACACGGCGATAAAGCCATAGCGCGTAAGCGGCAGACAGGATGACACCAGAGGTCGCAAAGACCGCGACCCAGGTATTGACCTGGAAAATCCCCACCAGTGTCAGGAATTCACCCACAAAGCCCGATGTGCCCGGCAGGCCGACATTGGCCATCGTAAAGAACATGAAGATCAACGCATAGGCAGGCATCCGGCTGACAAGGCCGCCATAGGCGTCAATCTCGCGCGTGTGCATGCGATCATAGATCACCCCGACACAGAGGAACAGCGCACCAGAGATAAACCCGTGGCTGATCATCTGGAAAATCGCACCGTCAATACCCTGCTGGTTGGCCGCAAAGATGCCCATCGTCACATATCCCATGTGGGCCACGGAGGAATAGGCAATCAGCTTTTTCATATCTTCCTGCACCAGCGCCACCAGCGACGTATAGACAATCGCTATGGCTGAAAGGCTCAGCACCAATGGGGCCATGACATCGGATCCGACAGGGAACATCGGCAGGCTGAACCGCAGAAAGCCGTAGCCCCCCATCTTGAGCAGGATCGCCGCCAGCACCACGGATCCCGCCGTCGGGGCCTGCACGTGGGCATCCGGCAACCAGGTATGCACCGGCCACATCGGAAGTTTCACCGCAAAGCTGGCGAAAAATGCCAGCCACAAAAGTGTCTGCATGCCACCGACAATCTGCACGCCGAACAGGCTGAAATCCTCGGTGCCGAAGCTGAAGGTCATCAAGGTTGGGATATCCGTCGTGCCGGCCTCTGCAAACATCGCGACAATGGCCACCAGCATCAACACGGAGCCAAGGAAGGTGTAGAGGAAGAACTTGAAGGATGCGTAGATGCGGTTCTGGCCGCCCCAGATACCGATAATCAGGAACATCGGGATCAGGCCCGCTTCGAAGAACAGGTAGAACAGCACCAGATCAAGCGCGAAGAACACACCGATCATCAAGGTTTCAAGGATCAAAAACGCGATCATGTATTCCTTGACGCGGGTGTTCACTTCCCAACAGGCCGCAATCACCAAAGGCATCAGGAATGTGGTCAGCAAGACAAACAGGACCGAAATGCCATCGACGCCCATCTTGTATTGCAGCCCCAGCAACCATTCGCGACTCTCGACCATCTGGAAACCAGGGTTGGCAGGGTCAAAATTCGTCAGGATGAACAGCGACAGAATGAAAGTGACCACCGTGGTCACCAGCGCCACCCATTTGGCATTGCGCTGTGCGGCTGCGTCATCACCCCGCAGGAACAGCGCCAGGATCGCAGCACCCAGAAGCGGCAGGAACGTTGTGAGTGAAAGTATATTGCCCATTAATTCGCTCCCCCGAACAAAGACATCCAGGTCAGAAGGATCGCAATGCCAAGGACCATCGCAAAGACGTAGCTAAAGATGTAACCAGACTGCGCACGCCCGGCGAGCCGCGTCAGGAACGGGACAATCCCCATCGCAAGGCCGTTGATCCCGCCGTCGATCGTCTTGGTGTCACCGCGCTTCCAGAGCAGGCGGCCCAATGCCACAGAGGGGCGCACAAAGAGGAAATCGTAGATTTCGTCAAAGTACCATTTGTTCAGCAGGAACTGATAAAGCGGGGCTTGCTGCTCGGCCAGCTTGCGGGGCCAGTCGGGTCTGCGGATATACATCTGATAGGCCAGTCCAAGCCCGGCCAGCATCGCCACAAAGGGGGATAGCCTGACCCAGACAGGCACCTGATGCGCCTCGTTCAGGACATCATTGTCCGGGCTGTTATGGATGGCCCCCTCGCCCGGTGCGCCGACGAGACGGTACTCCGGCTTGGCCTCCTTGGCCTCCTCGCCCGGTGTCCCGCTTTCCTTGACCTGCTCTTCGCCATGTTCGGATGCGGCCGCATAGGGAACGCCAAAGAACTTGCCCACCTTCTGGTTCGATCCAAAGAATGAACCGTACCAGACCATACCCGAAAACACCGCGCCGACAGCCAGCACATAGAGCGGCGCCAGCATGATTGACGGGCTTTCATGGGCATGCTCGTGGGTATGTGCATCGCCGCGCGGCGTGCCATAGAAGGTCATGAACATCAGGCGCCAGCTGTAGAAGCTTGTCATCAGCGCTGCGATCACCAGCATCCAGAAGGCATATCCGCCGTTCGTGCCCGCATAGGCGCTTTCAATAATCGCGTCCTTGGACACGAACCCCGAAAAGCCGATGGGAAAGCCGACATAAAGCAGGGGAATACCCACACCCGTCAGTGCCAATGTCCCGATCATCATCATCCAGAATGTCTTGGGGATCTTGTGGCGCAATCCACCGTAATTGCGCATGTCCTGTTCGTGGTGCATCGCGTGAATGACCGACCCGGACCCAAGGAAAAGCAGCGCCTTGAAGAAGGCGTGCGTCAGCAGGTGGAACATTGCGACCGAATAAACCCCTAGTCCCGCTGCGACAAACATGTACCCCAGCTGCGAACAGGTGGAATAGGCGACAACGCGCTTGATGTCGGTCTGGACCAGTCCAACAGACGCGGCAAAGAATGCCGTCGTCGCACCGATAAAGACAATAAAGCCTGTGGTGGCTTCGGCATATTCCATCAGCGGCGACATCCGGCTGACAAGAAAGACGCCGGCAGTCACCATGGTGGCGGCGTGGATCAGGGCCGACACTGGGGTTGGGCCTTCCATTGCGTCAGGCAGCCAGGTGTGCAGAAACAACTGTGCCGATTTGCCCATTGCCCCGATGAACAACAGGAATGCAATCAGGTTCAAGGTATTCCATTCGCGCCACATGAACGAAATCGTGTCGTCCTGCAGATCGGGGATCGCGGCAAAAATATCCTCAAAGCGGATACTGTCGGTCACATAGTAAAGCGCAAAGATACCCAGCGCGAAACCAAAGTCACCGACACGATTGACGACGAAAGCCTTGATCGCGGCGGCATTGGCGGACGGTTTGCGAAAGTAAAACCCGATCAGAAGGTAAGAGGCGAGCCCCACGCCTTCCCAGCCAAAGAACATCTGCACAAGGTTGTCAGCGGTCACGAGCATCAACATCGCAAAGGTAAAGAGCGACAGATAAGCAAAGAAGCGCGGGCGATAGCTTTCGCCTTCCTTGAAGTTTTCGTCATGGGCCATGTAGCCGAATGAATAAAGATGCACGAGCGCCGAAACCGTGTTGATCACGATCAGCATGATCGCTGTCAGACGGTCCATGCGGATCGCCCAATCGGTGCTTAATGTGCCGCTTTCGATCCAGCGCAGGATGTCGACGGTATAGGCGCCGTTGGGATAGGCTGATGGATCAAACGTCAGGAACATAACCCAGGACAGGATCGCGGCCAGAAACAGAAGGCTCGCCGCCGTCCACTGGGCGGCGGTTTCACCAATCAGTTTCCAGCCAAATCCGCAAATGATGGCACCCACCAGAGGGGCAAAGAGGATGATGGATTCCATGGTATTCAGCCCTTCATCACGTTGACGTCTTCAACGTCGATGGTCCCGCGGTTGCGGAAGAAACAAACAAGGATGGCAAGGCCGATGGCAGCCTCGGCAGCGGCGACCGTCAGCACAAACAAGGTAAAGACCTGCCCGACCAGATCACCCAGATAGCTTGAGAAGGCGACAAGGTTGATGTTCACCGCCAGCAGCATCAATTCGATGCTCATCAACAGGATGATCACGTTCTTGCGGTTCAGGAACAGCCCGAAAATGCCGATGACAAAGAGGGCAGCGGCCACTGAGAGATAATGTTCAAGTCCGATCATGAGGACAGTCCTTCAATCTGTGTCACAGCAAAGAATTTTTTCAAAAATTCTTTCTGCCCCAAGATTTTTCGCGAAAAATCTTCCATTACAGCCCCTGCCCCGGCTTTACGTCACGCAGCTCCATCGCTTTCGCGGGATCGCGGTACATCTGCGCCAGCACGTTCTGGCGCTTGATATCCACGCGGTGCCGCAAAGTCAGGACAATGGCCCCGATCATCGCCACCAGCAGGATCAGCCCGGCAAGCTGGAACAACAGCAGATATTTGTCATAGATCAGCAGGCCCAGGGCGCGGGTGTTGTCGATATCTCCGACAGGAGCCGCAATGCGCCCTTCCACCCCATAGGAAAAGCCCCAGACCCCAAAGGCCAGCGACAGCTGCATCAGGATCACCACGCCAATCAGCAGCGCCAACGGCAGGTATTTGGTCATTTCCGCCTTGAGTTCGGCAAAATCCACATCGAGCATCATCACGACGAACAGGAACAAGACGGCCACCGCGCCCACATAGACGATAATCATCAGCATCGCCACAAACTCGGCCCCCAGGGTCACGAACAACCCGGCCGAGGACAGGAACGCCAGGATCAGCCACAGGACCGAATGGACCGGGTTGCGGCTAACCACGGTCATCAGGCCCCCGATCACCGTCGTGGCGGCAAACAGATAAAAAATGAACGCGAAGACGGTCATGCGCTTTCGTCCTTCTCTAAGACTTCTGTGGCCAGTTCCATCGCTTTGGTCATGGCCGGAACGCCCGCGAACATACCCATTTGGGCGATCACTTCGGCGATTTCCTGTTTGCTGGCCCCGGCCTCTACCAGATGGCGGACGGTCAGCCTGATCTGTGCCTCGGCCTGCGCGCCCAGCACGGTCAGCCCCGCCAGCGTCAGCATCAGGCGGGTCTTGGCATCCAGCCCTTCCGGGTTGATCCCCTTGCCAAAGAACATTTCCATCGCCTCAGCGGGCATGGTGGGCCAGAGGGCCTCAAAGCCCTTGGGCGTAAAGGTTTCCATATCGACGTTCATCGATCTGGCCCAGTCCTGGCTCATCTTCATCATGGCTTCAAAGGGGTTCTGATCACTCATCGGTACGGGGCATCCAGTTCAAGGTTGCGTGCGATCTCAGATTCCCAGCGGTCGCCGTTTTCCAGCAGCTTTGCCTTGTCGTAATACAGCTCTTCGCGGGTTTCGGTGCTGAATTCGAAATTCGGACCTTCCACGATGGCATCAACAGGGCAGGCTTCCTGACAGAAACCGCAATAGATGCATTTCGTCATGTCGATGTCATAGCGCGTCGTCCGGCGAGAGCCGTCATCGCGCGGTTCGGCGTCAATGGTGATGGCCTGGGCGGGGCAGACGGCCTCGCATAGTTTACATGCAATGCAGCGTTCTTCGCCGTTGGGATATCGGCGCAGGGCATGTTCACCCCGAAAACGGGGCGAAAGCGGCCCTTTTTCATGGGGGTAGTTCAACGTGGCCTTGGGCGCGAAGAAATACTTCATCCCAAGGCTGAAGCCTTTCCAGAAATCCTGAAGCAGGAAATATTTGGCCGCGCGATTGTAATCGATCTGGGTCATTGATCAGCCCCCTACAGCCCAGCGGGCCCAAAAGCCGCCGAGTACTTCGTATTTTGCCAGGAATGACACCAGCACCACCCAGCCCAGCGACATCGGCAGGAACACTTTCCAGCCGATCCGCATCAATTGGTCATAGCGGTAACGCGGCGTGATCGCCTTCACCATCGAGAACATGAAAAAGACCAGCGCCATCTTCAGCACCATCCACAGGATGCCATCGGGCAGCCCCGGAATAGGCGACAGCCAACCGCCAAGGAACAGCAGAGCCACAAGCGCACACATCAACACAACGGCCAGCAATTCGCCAATCATGAAAAGCAGGAACGGCGTGGATGAATATTCCACCTGATAGCCCGCGACCAGCTCCGATTCCGCCTCAGGCAGGTCGAAGGGCGGGCGGTTGGTTTCAGCAAGCGCGCTGATGAAGAACAAGAACAGCATCGGGAAATGGGCGACCCAGTACCAGTTGAACAGGCCCGCATTCCCGTCTTGCGCCGCGACAATATCGCCAAAATTCAGCGACCCTGTTGAAATGATGACACCGACGATAATGAGACCGATTGACACCTCATAGGAAATCATCTGCGCGGCAGAACGGAGCGACCCCAGGAAGGGATATTTCGAGTTCGACGCCCAGCCCCCCATAATCACGCCGTAAACCTCCAAAGAGCCGATGGCGAAAATATAAAGGACGGCCACGTTGATATCGGCCAGCACCCACCCGTCATTGAACGGAATGACGGACCAGGAGACGACGGCCAGAACAAAGGCAATCATCGGGGCCAAAAAGAAAACCGCCTTGTCGGCGCCCGCAGGCACGACGATTTCCTTGACGATGTATTTGATGAAATCCGCAAAGGATTGCAGCAGCCCGAATGGCCCCACGATATTGGGCCCCCGGCGCATCTGCACCGCGGCCCAGATCTTGCGGTCTGCATACATCAGAAAGGCCAGCGCCACCAGCAAGGGCACCAGAACCAGCAGACTTTGGAACAGGATCACCAGCACAATGCCAAGGTTGGTGTTGGTAAAGAATTCAACCATCGTCATCGTCCTTATTCCGCAGCCATCGGCTGGGATCTACGTGCCTTCGCATTCGCGCTCAGTTCGGCCATCAGGCTGGAGGCGCGTGCAATCGGGTTCGTCAGGTAAAAATCGGCAATCGCGTTGCGAAAATCCGCCTTGCCGGGCTTTTTGACAGGCAGCGGCTGCCAGGCGTTTTCAGCCACCACGTCAATCTCGCCCAGATGCGGATAAGCCGCGACCAGTGCCTGGCGCAGTTGCGCCATGCTGTCGTAGGGCAGCGTTGCGTCCAGTTCAGCGGACAACGCCCGCAGGATCGCCCAGTTTTCCTTGGCTTCACCTGGCGGGAAACCAGCGCGCAGGGCCAGTTGCGGGCGGCCTTCGGTGTTGACAAACAAACCATTCTCTTCGGTGTAGGCCGCAGCGGGCAGGATGATATCCGCACGATGCGCGCCGCGGTCACCGTGGCTGCCCTGGTAAATCACGAATGCGCCGTCATCGATGTCAACCTCGTCGGCGCCAAGGTTATAGATCACCTCTGCCCCGTCCAAAGCAGCCTCAAGACCACCTTCGGTGGCCGCACCGACATCCATCGCGCCAACGCGGCCCGCAGCGGTATGCAGGATCATCAGCCTGGAATTGCCCAACTCGGCAATTTTCATTGCCGCAGACAGCACCGCTTCGCCGTCCGCTTCGTTCAGCGCACCTTGCCCGACGATCACAAGACCCGGCGTATCGGCACCATCCGAAAGGCCCTTGTCGTCCATCAGCTTGGTCAGCGCCGCGCGATCGCTTCCTAGGTGATGATAGTCATAGGTCAGGTCTACCGCTTCGCCCAGAAGGGCGACATCGGCGCCATTGCTCCAGGCACGCCTGATCCGCGCATTCAGGACCGGGGCCTCAGTGCGCGGGTTGGTGCCAATCAGCAAAATCCGCTTGGCATCGTCGATATCTTCGATGCTGGAAGTGCCGACATAGCCGGACCGGTTCCCAATCGGCAGCTTCGCCCCATCAGTACGGCACTCGACGTTTCCGCCCTGCCCTTCGATCAATTGCTTCAGTGCGAAAGCCGCCTCGACCGGCGCCAGATCACCAACGAGACCGGCCACCTTCTTGCCCTTCATCGCGGCGGAGGCTGCCGAAAGCGCCTCTGGCCAGCTGGCCTTGCGCAGCTTGCCGTTCTCGCGGATGTAGGGGGTGTCCAGACGCTGCTTGCGCAACCCATCCCAGACAAAACGTGTCTTGTCGGAAATCCACTCTTCGTTCACGCCGTCATGGTTCCGGGGCAAAAACCGCATGACTTCGCGGCCTTTGGTATCCACGCGAATACTGGACCCAAGCGCATCCATCACGTCAATTGATTCCGTCTTGGTCAGTTCCCACGGGCGGGCCGTGAAGGCATAGGGCTTTGAGACGAGCGCACCAACGGGGCACAGATCAATGATGTTACCCTGCATGTTCGAATCGAGCGTTTGCCCCAGATAGCTGGTGATTTCGGCATCTTCGCCGCGACCGGTCTGGCCCATCTGGTGAATGCCCGCAACCTCGGTCGTGAAGCGCACGCAGCGGGTGCAGGAAATGCAGCGGGTCATATGGGTTTCGACAAGCGGCCCCAGGTCAAGATCTTCCGTCGCGCGCTTGGGCTCGCGGAAGCGGCTGAAATCGACGCCGTAAGCCATGGCCTGATCTTGCAGGTCACATTCGCCACCCTGATCGCAGATCGGGCAATCAAGCGGGTGGTTGATCAGCAAAAACTCCATCACGCCTTCACGGGCCTTTTTGACCATGGGGCTGTTGGTTTTCACAACCGGAGGCTGGCCATCGGGGCCGGGGCGCAGATCGCGAACCTGCATCGCGCAAGAGGCCGCAGGCTTAGGCGGACCGCCCACAACCTCGACCAGGCACATCCGACAATTCCCCGCAATCGAAAGCCGTTCATGATAGCAAAAACGCGGGACTTCGATCCCCGCCACTTCGCAGGCCTGTATCAGGGTCATGGCCCCTTCAACTTCGACCTCTTTTCCATCAATGACGACTTTGCGCAGATCAGACATGGCGTGCCTTATATATTCCCTATCGCGCTTCAGACCGCTAGGGAACGTGCGCGTTGCCCCGCGTTCTAACGCGGCAGGCCCCGCGATGCCAGTCTGATCGACAAAAAAACAATCAAAATTCGCGCCCGTGCCAGCGCCTTAACGCAAGAGCCACCCCACGCGGGTGTTCGCAGCGATCTGGGCCCGGCCAACGGCACAATAGCTGTCGCTTTCGCCGGGTACGACGCCAAGACGGGCCAGTTGCGCGCGGGCAATCCCTTCGAGCCGGTCTTTCTCGGCCGCGTCATTGATATAGGCTTCGATTTCCGCCTGCGAATAGCCCAGCTCGCGGGCATATCGGCGCAGGGATTGCAGGTATCCCAACCCACGAAACAGGCGTGCATTGATGCTGTCGCATTGCTCCGAAATCTCATAGGCCATCCCGGTGTAAATGATCCCGTCACGCACTTTGGCCACATCTTTCAAGGCGGTCTGCGCCGAGAGATGCCCGGCGGACAGGACCGCTCCGAACGCGACAACGGCAATCACGGCCAGTTTTCTCATCGACTACCTCCTGTGGGGTCACCCTTTTGCGACCCCTGATCTGACGTTGAGATCGCGCTTTAGGCAGCGTTATTCAATATCAGGGCGGTCAAATGCGTGAAATCATGCCACCCCGCGACAATAGCCGCCCATGCCCCCGCAGAGCGGGATGATCGGGGTTGCGTCCAGATCCGCGCGCGCCGCGGTGTGACCGCAGATGTGACAAGGGCCGCGAAAACTCGCGGCCCCGACCAGATTACGGTGACATGCCTGCCCGGACTAGGCCGGGATCAGCAGCGCACTGATCGCAGACCCTTCCAGCACCTCGGCATCGCCGGCAGCACAAAGATCATCGGATGTCACGTCAACATTGTGCTTCACTTCGAAGCTGCGACGACTGACATCCGTTTCCAGTTCAATACCGGCACGCTGGCTATTGGCCGCCAGTGACCCGCGACCAACCTCGTTGCGGGCATCGTTCAAGGCCTGATCAAGGGCCGCGTCATAGGAATAGCGCGTGCAATTCTGCGCCACCCGGTTGGCCAGGGTCAGGTTGGCATAATACTCTGGCGTTGACATGTTAAAGAGCTTTTGCACAGCAGGATCTTCCAAAGACCGCGCGCCGCCGGTTGTACAGGCCGCCAACGTCAAAGTTGCGCCAAACATCAATCCACGTATCATCATTCTGCTGCCATCCCTGCCATCTGTTTGCCTTTGATCCGGTCCTCGATCTCGTCCCGGAAGTTTTTGATCAAGCCCTGGATCGGCCATGCGGCCGCATCACCAAGTGCGCAGATTGTATGACCTTCGACCTGTTTTGTCACGTCAAGCAGCATGTCGATCTCTTCCACCGAGGCGTTGCCCTCGACCAGGCGCGCCATCACGCGCATCATCCAGCCTGTGCCTTCGCGGCAGGGCGTGCATTGCCCGCAGCTTTCATGCTTGTAGAATTTCGACAACCGCCAGATCGCCTTGATCATATCGGTCGATTGATCCATCACGATGACCGCCGCCGTGCCAAGCGAAGATCCCTTTTCCTTGAGCGCATCGAAATCCATCACCGCATCGCGCATGTTTTCGCCGCGCACACAGGGCACCGAGGATCCGCCGGGGATCACCGCCTTGAGGTTGTCCCATCCGCCGCGAATGCCGCCGCAATGCTTTTCGATCAGCTCTTCAAAGGAAATCGACATTTCCTCTTCCACCACGCAGGGGTTGTTCACATGGCCCGAAATCGCAAAAAGCTTGGTGCCGGCGTTGTTCGGACGCCCCATGCCGGCGAACCATGCGCCGCCGCGACGCAGGATGGTGGGGACAACGGCGATTGATTCGACGTTGTTCACCGTGGTCGGACAGCCATAAAGACCCGCCCCTGCCGGAAACGGCGGCTTCATGCGCGGCATGCCCTTCTTGCCCTCAAGGCTTTCGAGAAGGGCCGTCTCTTCGCCGCAGATATAGGCGCCCGCCCCGTGGGTCAGGTAAATGTCGAATGGCCAGCCGGATTTGGCGGCATCGGGCCCAACCAGACCCGCAGCATAGCATTCGTCAATCGCCGCTTGCAGGGCCTCTTTTTCGCGAATGTATTCGCCGCGGATGTATATGTAGCAGGCATTCGCGTTCATCGCGAAAGATGCAATCAGACAGCCCTCGATCAGCGTATGCGGATCGTGGCGCATGATTTCGCGGTCTTTGCATGTGCCTGGCTCGGATTCATCGGCGTTGACCACCAGATAGGCGGGCCGCCCGTCGCTTTCCTTGGGCATGAACGACCATTTCAGACCGGTCGGGAACCCCGCACCACCCCGGCCGCGCAGACCGGAGGCCTTCATTTCATTGATGATCCAGTCACGGCCTTTCTTGATGATCCCGGCCGTGCCATCCCAGTGGCCCCGCGCCTGCGCGCCTTTCAGCGTGCGGTCATGCATTCCGTAAAGGTTTGTGAAAATCCGGTTCTCATCTTTGAGCATCAGTCATCGCCCTTGTCGTGCACGCTTGCGCGCGGTTGATTGTCGTTTTGGCGCGCGCGCCAGAGTTGGAAGGTCTGCCACAGGGCAAACCCGAATCCGCCGAGCGCTGCAAGGTCAAAAAACGACCGAGTGCGGTTCGACCAGCTATATTCTGCCCCAATCAGGTTAGCCAGAACCCACAAAACACCGGTCCCGGCCACGATCAACGCAATCCGCCGTCCGGCCTGTGCTTCTTTTGTGTCGCCATGTCGGGTCATGTCTGATCGCGTACTTTCGTGAAAATCGCCCTAGGTGGCCTTCTTGGAAAACTCTGTCTGGCCACCGGCGGCCAGCGTTCCGGCCTGCTCGACCCAGTTGTCGCGGCTCGCGCGGCCCTTGAACCCTGTCAGATTATCGTCAACCCAGGCTTGTTCCTTGGGACCCCAGGCTGCGATCTGGTCAAAGTGATAAATTCCCATGCCATGCAGGGTCTTTTCCAACTTCGGGCCAACGCCCTTGATCAGTTTCAGATCATCGGGGCCGCCCTCGCGGGCCGCGGTCAGGAAGGCCGGTTTGTCGCTTTTCTCCACCTCTGGCGCAGAGGCCGGTTCAGGGCTGGCTGTCGCTGCGGCGGCGGGCGGTTTGCTGGCCTGCGCTTGCGTGACCGGCTCAGTCGCAGGTGCGGCCACTTGGCCGGGGGCGCTGTCTGGCTTGGTCTCTGGCGGGACCATCCCAAGTGCGATGACAATCGCAACGATCACCGCAACCAAAAGGCCTATGAACAGCCCGGCAAACAGGCCGAAATTGAAAAGTATGATCGCCACCCCGGCGGATACAAATCCAAACAGGGCGGCAACGGCCATTGCGCCCTGACTGATCGGTGCCGTATTCTTCATCTGGTCTCTCTCCCTCAGCGCGACGCATCCGCAGCCTTGCGGCTGAAGCGCCCGCGATTGCGCCGGTTTATGCCGGGCGCATGTGCTATGTCATCTCTACCCGATCGCTGCCCCATGGGTAAAGAAATACCACATCCTGGCGCAGTGACAGGTGCCGACCGCAGGCCAACCTGCCCAATCTTCAGGCGACCTCAGCCACCCTTGGCCAGGTCGGCGGCTTGTGCCATCCAGTTGTCCCGCGCGATGCGGCCCTTGAATTTCAGGCGACTGTCCACCCAGGCAACTTCATCTTCCGTCCACTTGGCGATCTGATCAAAGTGCCAGAACCCCAGTTCGTTCAAGACAGTTTCCAGCTTTGGCCCGACGCCGCTGATCTTTTTGAGATCATCCGCTCCGCCCTCGCGGGGGGCAGAGAGTGTCTGGGGCTGTGTTTCAGCAGCAAGCGCCGCGGGCGCTGCCTGCGTTTTCGCCTTCGCGGCGGCTGGTCTGGCCGCCTTTGGCTTTGACGCGGGCGTCTTGGCGTCCTTGACCCACGGTGTCAGCAATGGCACCTCGGTCCCGTCGATCCGCTTGACTGTATCGCCAATATCCGTTGCCAGTTGCACGCTGGCATTGAACTTCGTCTTGCCGCTGTCGTGATCCTTGAGGCTGGTCAGCCCCTTGAGCGGCTCTGCCGCATACCGCCCGTTTTGCGGCCCCGGTGTGGGCACACGACCAGAGGCCAGTTCGTCAATGATTTCGCCCAGACGCGCGGCGGTCAGGTCTTCATAGTAATCCTTGCCGATCTGAGCCATTGGCGCATTTGCGCAGGACCCGAGGCATTCAACCTCTTCCCAGGAAAACTTGCCGTCCGCAGACAGCGCATGCGGCTTGTCGGCAATCTTGTCCTTGCACACGCCGATCAGGTCTTCGGCACCGCAGATCATGCAGGACAGCGTGCCGCAGACCTGAATATGCGCCACGGACCCGACGGGCTGCAACTGGAACATGAAGTAGAACGACGCCACTTCCAACGCGCGAATATAGGCAAGGTCCAGCATCCGGGCCACATATTCAATCGCCGGGCGGGTCAGCCAGCCTTCCTGTTCCTGCGCACGCCAAAGGATCGGGATGATGGCAGAGGCCTGACGGCCCTGCGGAAACTTTTTCATCTGTGCCTCGGCCCATTTGAGGTTCTCGGGCGTGAAGGCAAATGTTTCTGGCTGATCGTGATATAGGCGGCGTAGCATCAGGTCTTTTCCGGTTACATCGTTGCGGCGAAACGGGGTTCACCAGTTTTCCATTCATCCCCTAACACACCGGACACGCCGGGCAAGGGGTTTGTCATGACGCGCAGACCCCGCTGGTCACGCGAAAGGACTGGCCATCGATCTCGCCGCGCCCTTCCGCGCGCAGCTCGGTCATCACCCGCGCAAGGTCCTCACGCGACAACACGGCCTCGGCCATGATCTTATCGGTATTGGCGCCGGTCAGCGCGCACCCATTGGCCGCAACGCTGGTCACAAAGCGTTCCTTGGCCGACTGCGGCATTTCCATCATCGGCGCGGGCGCGGGCGTCATGACAGGCAAGGGCATGACAATCGGCATGGCACAGGCCGACAGTGCAAACAAGCTCGCGAAAGATAAACGACGGGGCATGAGTTTTCCCTTTCCAGTTTGAGCGGAGCTGAGACCAGAGGTCATAAAAGCCCCCGCGCCAGATCGACCAGCAGGACAACCACAGCACCGACGATTGCCGCCTTGACCAGACGGTTGCGGCCACGCGCGGCGTAGGCTCCGGCAAGACCGGCAATCGCACCATAGATCAAGAGCCAGATCTGTAGCGTAACGGTCATACGGCCTTTCCGATCCTATCCATCATTCTGTTGCCACAGGCATCATATCAACAACGGCGGGCAAACCAAATGCGAGGATCGTTACCGAAAACCCCAGCCCGATGACGCCACCCAGCAGGATCCCTGCTTTCCAGTTGCGGAACAGACGCGATGCGGCGGAGGCCACGAAGAAGCCGACCGAGACCAAAAGACCAAGCGCGATATCTGCGGGTGTCATCTGTCGATCTCGCCAAAGACGACATCCAGCGACCCGATGATGGCGCTGCAATCTGCCAGTTGGTGGCCCTGGGAAAGATAGTCCATCGCCTGCAGATGCAGAAAGCCCGGCGCGCGCAGTTTGGCCCGGTACGGCTGGTTTGTGCCATCCGCCACCAGATACACCCCAAATTCGCCTTTGGGGGCCTCAACCGCGGCATAAACTTCGCCCGCCGGCACATGGAACCCTTCGGTATAAAGTTTGAAATGATGGATCAGCGCCTCCATCGAAGTTTTCATCTCACCGCGTGTCGGCGGGGTCATCTTGCCGCGGGCCATCACGTCGCCTTTCTCAACCCGCAGCTTTTCGCAGGCCTGACGGATGATGTGGGTGGATTGACGCATCTCTTCCATTCGGACCAGATAGCGGTCGTAGCAGTCGCCGTTCTTGCCGACAGGCACCTGGAATTCGAACTCATCATAACATTCATAAGGCTGGGCGCGGCGCAGGTCCCAGGCCAGACCAGAGCCACGGACCATCACGCCAGAGAACCCCCAGTCCTGAATGTCCTCTTCGCTCACGACACCAATATCGGCATTGCGCTGCTTGAAAATCCGGTTTTCGGTCAGCAATCCGTCGATATCATCCAGCACCTTGGGAAATTCCACGGCCCAGGCGTCGATATCCTCGACCAGCTGATCGGGCAGGTCCTGATGCACGCCACCGGGGCGGAAATAGGCCGCGTGCAGGCGCGCCCCGCAGGCGCGCTCATAAAAGATCATCAGCTTTTCACGCTCTTCAAAACCCCAAAGCGGCGGGGTCAATGCGCCTACGTCCATCGCCTGCGTGGTGACGTTCAAAAGGTGGCTCAGAATGCGGCCAATTTCGGAGTACAGCACCCGGATCAGCGAGGCACGACGCGGAACTTCCGTCTTGGTCAGCTTCTCGATCGCCAGACACCAGGCGTGTTCCTGGTTCATCGGCGCCACGTAATCAAGCCGGTCCAGATAAGGCAGGTTCTGCAAATAGGTCCGCGATTCCATCAGCTTTTCGGTGCCGCGATGAAGCAGACCAATGTGCGGGTCACACCGCTCGATGATTTCGCCATCCAGCTCCATCACCAGGCGCAGCACGCCATGCGCGGCGGGGTGTTGCGGGCCAAAGTTGATGTTGAAATTCCGGATCTGCTGCTCGCTTGTCGCAGCATCTGTCGATCCATCATCATAGGTGTTCACACGGATATTGCCGTCCATCATGGCTTCAAGCCCTCGCTAGATTATCTTGCCACCGCTGTGGCAGGGGCCCGACATTGCGGGCCACCCATTCGTAATGTTCGTTCAACAGGCCCAAGGCACGCGGGCGCAACCTGTCCAGCATCGCGACGTCCGGCCCTTCGTTGGTTGCTCGCGCAAGCGCCGGCTTGACCTGCTTGATCCCCAGAAACGCGCAAAGCTGTCCCAGCCCCAGCGGCGTGAACAGGTCTTCGGCAAACTGGACCAGCAACCGCCCCTCCGGGATCACACGGCGCAGCTTGCGGATAATCCCAGGATAATCCCCCCGTGCAAGGATATGTGTCTCCTGACCCCGGTTGAGGATGCGGTAAAGGATATTGTTTGCTTTCTTGGCGTATTGCTCATGCGGCTGCCGCTGGCGACGGGCCTGCATCCGGATATGCGACCACAGGCGGTCCAGCGGATCACGGATCAGATAGAGGAATTTTGTATCGGGTGACAGATCGCGCATCCGCGCCAGATCATCGTCCGACAGCGTGGCATAGTTGGGGGTGATGTCAGCGACCACCTTTGCACCAACGCGCCCGTCCACAAGCCAGCCGGCATAACCTGCATCATCGGTCCGGTCATCTTCCAACGTGGCGATCAGCCGCTTCATCTCATTGATGCGCCGATCCATATTGGCGACCTGCCAGTCACGGCCCGCTTCCGTCGCATCAGCCTTGGCCGTGCGCATCTCGCGCAGGCGCAGGCGATAAGCGACCAACTGCTTTGCACGTTTCTCAGGATCAAAGGTATCCCAATAATGGGCTTCCTTCACAGCAGGCACGCCACACTCAGGATGATCATGCAGATAGCGATAAAGCCAAGTGGTGCCGGCCTTGGTGGCACCCACGCAAAAAAGAAGGGTTGGCGCGGCCATCAGCCTGCCTTCTCGTCTTTCTTCTCATCACCCGGCAGGATGTATTCCGCACCCTCCCATGGCGACATGAAATCGAACTGACGGTATTCCTGCACCAGGCTGACGGGTTCATAAACCACCCGCTTCTGCACCTCGTCATAGCGCACCTCGGTGTAGCCCGTCGTCGGAAAATCCTTGCGCAGCGGATGCCCGCGAAAGCCATAATCGGTCAGGATGCGGCGCAGGTCGGGGTGACCGGAAAACAGGATGCCGAACATATCGAACACCTCTCGCTCGAACCAGTTGGCCGACGGATGAACCGAGATGATCGAAGGCAACATATCCTCTTCACGTATCTGCACCCGCAGGCGGATACGCTGGTTCTGATACATGCTCAGGAAATGATAGACGACATCGAACCGCTTGGCGCGGCTGGGATGGTCAACAGCGGTGATATCAACCAGCGAAGAAAACTTGCAGGACGAATCGGCCTTGAGAAATTCGACAAAGCTGACCAGTGATGACGGCGCGACCGTGACCGTCAGTTCACCATGTGCGACCTCCCATGACTTCACGCAATCGGTGCGTTTCAGCTCCAGATGGAGCCCGAGTTCTTGAAGGGCCTCAGTCATATGTTCATCCTTTCGCCGCTGTCAGCGTACGATATCTAGTCCCGCGCGGCCTAGCGCACGATTGTCCCGGTGCGGCGCATCTTGCGCTGCAATTGCAGAATACCATAAAGCAATGCCTCGGCGGTTGGCGGGCAGCCAGGCACATAGACATCAACTGGCACGATTCGGTCGCAACCGCGCACCACCGAATAGCTGTAGTGGTAATAACCCCCGCCATTCGCACATGACCCCATCGAGATCACATAGCGCGGTTCGGGCATCTGGTCATAGACCTTGCGCAGCGCGGGGGCCATCTTGTTGGTCAGGGTCCCGGCCACGATCATCAGGTCGGACTGACGGGGAGAGGCGCGCGGTGCGGTGCCGTACCGCTCCAGGTCATAGCGCGGCATGGAGGTATGCATCATCTCAACCGCGCAGCAGGCCAGGCCAAAGGTCATCCAGTGAAGCGACCCGGTGCGCGCCCAGTTCACGATGTCCGCAGTCGAGGTCACAAGGAACCCCTTGTCCTGCAGTTCCGTGTTGATCAACTGCGCGCCATGTTCTTTGTCAGCCCCGACAGAGGTTCCGGTCATCACTCCCATTCCATCGCCCCTTTCTTCCATTCATAGGCAAAGCCGATGGTCAGGATCGCCAGAAACACCATCATCGACCAGAAACCGACCATGCTGACATCCTGAAAGGCGACCGCCCAGGGAAACAGAAACGCGACCTCGAGGTCAAAAATGATGAACAGGATCGCAACCAGATAAAAGCGCACATCGAACTTCATCCGCGCATCATCGAAGGCGTTAAATCCACATTCATAAGCTGACACTTTTTCAGGGTCCGGGTTGCGGACCGCGATCACGGCAGCCGCCATGATCAGCATCAGGCCCAGCGCAATCGCAAGCCCCAGAAAGATCAAGATCGGCAGATATTCAGACAGCATTTCCTGCAAGGGGTGTTCCTTTCGGCTCGACACGCATATCCGCGCGCCGTCTGTTGGCTGCACGATGCATACCTTTGCCACCCCGGAGGGTCAACCAAGCGGAGCGTCTCAGACGGTCAAATCGAAGGGAATTATTCGGCGCGGCGAGCGTCCGGATGGCGTGGGGACAAAAGCATCCCCGCAACCGACAAAAGCGACACCGCATGCGCCTGCCCATTGGCGCGCATATCATGGCCCACAATGATGTCTGACATTTCAGTAAGGTTGTCGGCTTGCTGGTCGGTTAGCCAGAACAGCGCATGCATGCCAGCGGTAAAATCGCCCGGCATATCCGTCACGACAATGCGACACCCCTGAGAGGTTGGCATGAACGACTGCGAAGTGACGGTGACAGAGCCATTTGGCAACACGATCATCACGTCATGCTGGCTTTCGGATGTGGCCAGCACCTTGGCGTCTACCTTGACGATCAGCGGCTGATCGGGATTTTCTGGATCATCTTCGTGGCATGACGCGACTGCCACATCGAAAAACCCGTTGTCATCTTCCGGTCCGGTCAGGACACGGCCACGCCGGGTCTGCGGCAGCAAAGCGCATTGCCGCCGGGCGACCATGGCCGAACACGGCAGATCAAGACGGGTCCGCAAACGCAGGCGCATCATGGGCCCGGCATAGGCCAGACCGTTCAGCACGATCTGCAAAATAGCCATCAGCACGCCCATCCCGGCCACGGCAAACGCCACAAGGATCACGAGCGCTGCGGACTGATGTTCAGCCGGTGCCCATCCCGCGACGATCTTGATGACTGGCATTGCGACAATCAGTGCCGTCACAGAGAGTGACAGGCTGATCGTCTCCAGCGTCACGTTCGGAAACAGGACGACATGGCCCACAACCAGGATTGCCACAGCCAGAGACGCAATCGTCGCCCGCTCAGGCGACAACACGGCCGGATCAAGCAGTGCCACGCCCAACATGACCAGAACAGGAACCGCCACGGCCACGGCAATCAGGCGCCGCAGTCGCATCACGCGATACATCATTTGATCTCTGGTGGGCCATTCGAAAGGCATCTGTCACTCCTGTTTGACAGACAGAATGCCCCGCGAAATCAGTCAGAAGTGAGACAGCAATCTGACAATTACGGCTCCTTTGTGACGGCCCAATCGGGCTTTCTGCGGTCAAAAAAGGCAGAAATGCCTTCTTTCGCTGAACGGCCCTCCCATTGCGCGATCAATGCGTCGATGGAGCGGTTTATCACCGATTCGTCGATCACAGGCCCCAGACTGCGGGCAAATCGCTTGGCCGCCGCCACGGCATCGGGGGCGCATTGCAGGTAGGGGGCCACTTCTGCATCCACAGCCGCGTCCAGCTCTGCCGCTGGCACGGCCTTGGCCACGACCCCGAGCGTCACCGCCTCTGCTGCATCAAAGAGCCGGCCTGACATAAAGACCCGCCGCGCGTTCGCCTCTCCCATCCGGGCCAGCACATAAGGGCCGATGGTGGCCGGGATCAGACCCAGCTTTGTTTCGGTCAGCCCGAACCGCGCGTCATGCACCGCAACCGCCACATCACACACGCAGGCCATCCCCACGCCTCCGCCAAAGGCATTGCCCTGGACCCGGCCAATCACCGGTTGCGGTAACGTGTTGATCGCCCCCAGCATCTGCGCAAGTGATCGCGCTGCTGCCCGCTTTGTCGCGGCGTCGCCCGCCATCTGGTCGCGCATCCAGCCCAGATCGCCGCCGGCACAAAACGAAGCGCCCTGCCCGGTCAGCACGACAACCCGAATGGACGGATCCGCCGCAATCCTGGTTGCTGCCGCGTGCAGCGCATCAATCAGCCCCTGCGACAAGGCGTTGTGCTTTTCAGGGCGGGCCAGAGCCAAAACCGCCACTCCGCGCCCGTCCACATCCAGATCAATCATCGCATGTCCTTTGCCATTGCCGCCGCCTGCGCAATCACGTCGGCGTTCACCCCGGTGTCATAGCCCAGCCGCGCCAGCAGTGCCAAAACCGCCTCGGTCGCGACATTGCCCGGCGCCCCGGGGGCATAGGGGCAGCCCCCCAGGCCGCCCACGGCGCTGTCAAAGGCCCGCAGACCCAGATCGAGCGAGGCTTCGATATTGGCCAGTGCCTGCCCGCCAGTATCGTGAAAATGCCCTGCAAGCATGGCGGCGGGCGCCACTTCCAGAACGGCCTTGAGCATCGCGGCCACCCGCACAGGCGTGCCTTTGCCGATGGTATCGCCCAGGGACACCGGCATTGGGGCCACGTCACGCAACAGCGCCACGGCATCGGCCACCTGCCGCGGGTCGGTCGGCCCTTCAAAAGGGCAGTCGGTCACACAGGAGACATAGCCGCGCACCGCAACACCCGCGTCCTGTGCCGCCCTGACAACCGGACGCAGACGTGCGACCGATTCCGCGATAGAGCAGTTCAGATTGCTTTGCGAAAACCCTTCGGAGGCCGAAATGAATACAGCGATATCGGTCACCATGTCCTTCCGGCGGGCGGCCAGAAACCCTTCCCAGCCGCGCATATTGGGGACCAACACAGCATAGCGCACGCCCGGCGCGGGGCGCAGACGCGCCAGCACCTGATCAGTATCGGCCATCTGCGGCACCCATTTGGGGCTGACAAAACTCCCCAGCTCGATATCGCGCAGACCTGAGCGGCTGAGCAGGTCAATCAGCGCGACCTTACGGGCCACTGAAATCAAACGCTCCTCATTCTGCAACCCATCCCGGGGTCCGACCTCATGGATGCGGACAAACTCTGCCATCACGCCCCCCTTCTCATGTTCCCAAATACCTCGGGGGCGGCCCGCAGGGCCGGGGGCAGCGCCCCCAGCAACACCTGCCCGATCACGCCGGCCCCTCCCACGGGGGATAGAAATCCCGCGCATAAAGGCCCGGTCCATCTGGCAAAGACCGCTGATACCCCTCCCGCGCTTCCAGCCGCGCAAACCAGTCAGCCACCCGAGGCAATTCATCCAACGTCACAAAATGCCGCGCCATATAGACCGCCTGCCCCACCCCGATGTCAGCGGCGGAAAAATCCGACAACAGATAATCCCCCTCCAGGCGCTGCTCGATCGTGGCCAGCGTCTTGGCCAATCGCTTGGCTTCCAGCTTCATGATGATGGGCGAGCGCATGCTGTCGTCATAAAGCGCGATATGCTGTTGCGTCAGGGCGGCCGTATGCTGAGAGATCGTCTCGGCGAAATGGATCCAGTTGAGCCACAAGGGCCGTTCCGCGTGATTTGGGTCGCGGCCCAGGCCCGCCTGCGGGAAACGCTCGCAGAGATATTCGGTGATTGCCCCGCTTTCGGTCAGCACCACATCATCAATCTCCAGCGTCGGGACACGGCCAGTGGGGTTGAGCGACCGGTAAGGTTCCTGGCGCAAGGTCTTGTCAAAAGGGTATTCAACCAGCTCAAAATCCAGACCCAGTTCATGCAACAGCCACAGGCTGCGCATTGAGCGGGTTTGCGGGCAATGGTGCAAACGGATCATACGTCCTCCTCCAGACTGACGATCAGCGCACCGGCAGTCACCTGATCCCCGGTCGCAACGGTGACAGTCGCCACGACGCCGCCCCTTGGGGCACGCAAGACATGTTCCATCTTCATGGCCTCCAGCACAACCAGACGGTCACCCTCCTGCACCTGCTGGCCCGGTTTGACAGCCACATCGCGGACCAGCCCCGGCATCGGGGCCAGGACCGCATCACCACCTGTCGCGGCATCGGCTCGGGCCAGCGGATCCACAATCGCAAAGCTCAGGCTCTGCGGTCCAAACACGGTCACATTCTGGCCATGCAAAGCCGCTGGCAGGCCCCAATGGCCTGCACGCCGCCGCAACGGGACGGTCGTGTCGCCTACCTGTACGTCGCAAATATCCGCGCCCCGCACCGTCAGCCGCGCCACATGCGTCACATCGCCATGGCGCAGGGCAATGTCCCAGCGCAACGGCTGCCACAGCGCAAAGCCGGCCAACCCATCGCCCGGCAAGCGCGCCACAGTGACCGCCGCAATGGCAATATCGCGCGGCGTCGGCGCAACCTCGCTGCAAAGCGCTTCACCCTGTCGGTCAATCAGTCCGGTATCCACGTCCCCTGCCACAAACCCCCGATCGCGCGACAGGCGACGCAGGAAATCCAGGTTGGTCACCGTGCCTGCGACCTGTGTTGCATCCAGTGCCGAGGTCAGCGCCTGCAAGGCGCGCCCGCGCTCCGGGCCATGCACCGTGACCTTTGCGATCATCGGATCGTACCAGGGCGATATTTCGTCGCCCGCAGCCACTCCGCTGTCGATTCGGGCATTGTGCGGGAAAACCAGATGCTCAATCACCCCGGTCGCAGGCAAGAAACCCGCAGGCACGTCCTCGGCATAAAGGCGGGCCTCGAAGGAATGGCCGGTGATCGACAGATCATCCTGAGCCACCGGCAAGGCCTCACCCGCGGCAACGCGCAACTGCCACTCCACCAGATCAACGCCGGTTATGGCTTCGGTCACCGGGTGTTCGACCTGCAACCGCGTGTTCATTTCCATGAACCAAAAGCCATCGGTGCGCAGACCATCACTGCCATCGACGATAAACTCAATCGTCCCTGCCCCGGCATAGCCGATGGCCTTGGCTGCCTTGACCGCCGCCGCCCCCATGGCCGCGCGGACCGCATCAGTCATCCCCGGCGCGGGGGCTTCCTCGATCACCTTCTGGTGGCGACGCTGAAGCGAACAATCGCGCTCAAACAGATGGAGCGCATTCGCGCCATCACCGAAGACCTGCACCTCAATATGGCGGGGCGAAGTGATGTATTTCTCGATCAGCACATCCGGGTTGCCGAATGCCGTGCGCGCCTCGGCCTGCGCCGAGTCCAGTGCTTCGGCAAAATCCGCGGCGCGTTCAACCAAACGCATGCCCTTGCCCCCACCCCCGGCCACGGCCTTGATCAGCACCGGATAGCCGATCTGATCCGCCTCACCAGCGAGAAAATCAGGGTTCTGGTTGTCGCCATGATACCCCGGCACAACCGGCACACCGGCGTCATGCATCAGCGCCTTGGCGGCATCCTTCAGCCCCATCGCCCGGATGGCATCGGCGGACGGACCAATGAATGTCAGCCCCGCCGCCGTCACGGCCTCAACGAAATCGGGGTTCTCGGACAGAAAGCCATATCCGGGATGGATCGCCTGCGCGCCGGTGTCCAACGCCGCCTGCACGATCAGATCGCCCCGCAGATAGCTCTCCGCAACCGGGGCCGGACCAAGGCGCACCGCCTCATCGGCCATGGCGACATGCTGCGCCTGCGCATCGGCGTCGGAATAAACAGCGACCGTGCGGACGCCCATGGCGCGGGCGGTGCGGATGACACGGCAAGCAATCTCACCCCGGTTGGCGATGAGGATTTTAGTGAACATCGCCATCACATCCTGAACACGCCAAAGCGTGTCTCCTCTATGGGCGCATTCATCGCAGCGGCCAGCGACAGCGCCAGCACGTCGCGGCTTTTGCGCGGGTCGATGATGCCGTCGTCCCAAAGCCGGGCGCTGGCATAAAGCGGGTGGGATTGTTCGGTGAACATATCAATGGTGGGCTTCTTGAAGTCCGCTTCATCCTCGGCCGACCACTCCCCGCCGCCCCGTTCAATCGCGTCGCGTTTGACGGTGGCCAGCACCCCCGCCGCCTGTTCACCGCCCATCACGGAGATCCGCGACGTGGGCCATGACCACATGAAGTGCGGGCTGTAAGCCCTTCCTGACATGCCATAATTTCCGGCCCCAAAGGAGCCACCCACGACCATCGTGATCTTGGGAACCTTCGTGGTCGCCACCGCCGTGACCATCTTGGCCCCATGCCGCGCAATACCTTCGTTTTCGTATTTCTGACCGACCATGAAGCCGGTGATATTCTGCAAGAACACCAGCGGGATCTTGCGCTGACTGCACAATTCCACAAAATGCGCGCCCTTCTGCGCGCTTTCCGAAAACAGCACCCCATTGTTGGCGATAATCCCGCAGGGCCAGCCGTCAATATGGGCAAAGCCACAGACCAGCGTTTCGCCGAACCGGGATTTGAACTCATCAAATCTTGAGCCATCCACGATACGCCGGATCACTTCGCGAATGTCGTAAGGCGTGCGCAGGTCGGCTGGCACCACGTCAAAGAGACTGTCAGGATCTTGCGCTGGACGTTCAGACGGCAACCTGTTGGCCTGCAACGGTTTATCGATATTGCATGACGCGACCGCCTGCCGTGCCAGCGCCAATGCATGGGCGTCATCCTCGGCCAGATAATCGGCCACACCTGACAGGCGCGTATGCACGTCGCCACCGCCCAGGTCCTCGGATGAGACCACTTCACCGGTTGCAGCTTTCACCAGCGGCGGCCCAGCCAAAAAGATCGTGCCCTGTTCACGCACGATGATGGACACATCCGCCATCGCTGGCACATAGGCCCCGCCCGCCGTGCAAGACCCCATGACGACTGCGATCTGCGCAATGCCCTTGGCCGACATCTGTGCCTGATTGTAAAAAATCCGGCCAAAGTGGTCCCGGTCCGGGAAAACCTCGTCCTGGTTGGGCAGGTTCGCCCCACCGCTATCAACCAGATAAACGCAAGGCAGCTGGCAGGCCTCGGCGATTTCCTGGGCGCGCAGGTGTTTCTTCACGGTCATCGGATAATAGGTGCCGCCTTTGACGGTGGCATCGTTGCAGACAACCATCACGTCGTGGCCGTTGACCTTGCCCACACCTGCGATGACACCCGCACAAGGGGCTGCGCCGTCATAAAGACCGTGGGCCGCCGTCGCGCCAATTTCCAAAAACGGACTGCCGGGATCGAGCAAACCCGCCACACGGTCACGCGGCAACATCTTGCCCCGCGACACATGCCGCGCGCGCGATTTGTCTCCGCCGCCCAGCGCAGCGGTCTGGGCAGCCTTCACCACATCGGCCAAGGCCGCTTCATGCAAGGAACGGTCCGTCATGCTTCCGGCCCCGCCGGTTCGGGCAATGCCTCGCCCCGCAGGCCGACATAATAGGTCGTGGTCAGGCCCAATGGATGCAGGCAGTTAATCACCAAACGCACGTCCGGGTCAGGATGCGGGCTTGCCGCGCAATCGGTCAGGCTGGCCCCGCTGGGTGCAATGTCGAGATAGGCGGCCGCATAACGATTGATAATCTCAGCCTCGTCGGGCAACCGGCCGGACTTCAGGCCAAGATAGCCGGCCAAGCCCAGCAAGGCGACGACTGGCAGGAAGAAATAGCTGCGTTTCATTCCCCATCCCTTCCGCAATAGGCGGCAAAGCGGCCTGGCGCGGCCTCTTCACAGACCTGCCGCACAGTAAATTCCAACTCCAGAGCGATCAACGCCGTCTCCCGCATTTCGCAGGCGGCAAGATCCTGCCCCGGCGTATCGCTTTTCCCATCCCGGCCAACCCGCAAGGCGCATTCCAGCGCGACATTTGCTGTCACCGCGCCCGGATTTGCAACGGATGCGCGCAAATCAGCATCCGTTTCATCCTCTGGCAAGTCGGCCACCCATGCCTGCAACCCGGTATATGTCTGTGTAATCCGCCAGTCCCAATAGCCCTGCTCCAGCCCGAAACAGACCGCGGCATCGGCTTCGCAAAATCGGGCAGATCGCCCGATACAGCTGCGCGCCGCGCGGGTGACAAGGCCGCCGGGGCCTTTGGTGACCTGATCGTTGATGCAGGCGTCTGTTTCAACGGCCTGGGCCGTCACGCCATCCATTTCGACAAAAGGAGGAGCGCCAAAGGATTGCGCAAAGGCCGTTCCGGGCAACATCAGAACCAGCAGAAGGGCTTTCATCACATGGCTCCCATCAGTTCGCGCCCTACCAGCATCCGGCGGATCTCGGAGGTGCCTGCGCCGATTTCCATCAATTTGGCGTCACGGAACAGCCGGGCGACAGGGGCATCATTCATGAACCCCGCCCCGCCCATCGCTTGTACTGCCTGATGCGCCTGTTTCATCGCCTCTTCGGAGGCGTAAAGACAGCAAGCGGCGGCGTCCTGGCGCGTGACCGTCCCGCGATCGCAGGCCTTCGCCACTTCATAGACATAGGCCCGCGCAGAGTTCATGGCCGTATACATATCCGCGATCTTGCCCTGCATCAGCTGAAAGTTCCCGATCGGTTCGCCAAATTGCTTGCGGGTGCTGACATAGGGCATGACCTCATCCAGGCTGGCGGCCATGATCCCAAGGCCGATGCCCGCCAGCACCACCCGTTCGTAATCCAGCCCCGACATCAGAACCCGCACGCCTTTGCCCTCTTCGCCCAGCACGTTTTCAAACGGAACCTGAACATCGTCAAAGACCAGCTCGGCGGTGTTGGACCCGCGCATCCCCAGCTTGTCGAAATGGGGGGAGGTCGAGAACCCGGTCATCTCCTTTTCGATCAGGAAGGCCGTGATCCCCTTGGACCCCGCATCGGGGTCGGTCTTGGCATAGACCACCAGCGTATCGGCGTCCGGGCCGTTGGTGATCCAGTATTTGTTGCCATTCAGCCGATAATGATCGTTACGTTTCTGCGCACGCAGCGACATCGACACCACATCAGAGCCCGCCCCCGCCTCGGACATGGCCAGTGCTCCGACATGCTCGCCCGAGATCAGGCGCGGCAGGTATTTCGCCCTTTGCGCATCGGTGCCATTCAGCTTGATCTGATTGACGCAGAGGTTTGAGTGCGCACCGTATGACAGTGCCACCGAGGCGCTCGCCCGTGCGATTTCCTCGACCGCGACGGTATGGGCCAGATAGGACATGCCCGCCCCGCCATAGGTTTCATCGACGGTCACACCCAGCAATCCAAGCGCGCCCATCTCGGGCCAAAGTTCGGATGGAAAAGCATTTGCCTGGTCAATCTGTGCTGCCATCGGTTTGACACGGGTTTGCGCCCAGTCATGCACCATATCACGCAGGGCATTCACATCTTCACCCAGATCGAAGGTCATTGAGGCATGAAACATTGGTGGCTCCACATTAATTGAACGCTTGTTCAATAATAGGACGTGTCGGCGCGCCCTGTCGAGTCATTTTTGCCTCAGCAGGCCATCACTCAGCCGCGCCCTGCCCTTGATAAGCGGCAGAGACTTCGGCCCGAATGATCCGTGCGAGCATGGCGCAATCCTCAAGGCTGAAGGTCAGCGGAAGGCGCATGTCGATCACCCCGGCCAGAACGCGGTCGGACGCAGGCATCGGAGCGGACGGGGCATAGCGCCAACTGTCGTAGCGCGAGGTAAAGCCTTTGGGCTCTGCCCCGCCGAACCATTTCAGTTCAACCCCACGGGCGATACAGCGGTCCAACACGGTCTGAACCGCTTCCTTGTTCCAATCCAGCAACAGGAACTGAAAGGACGAAGCCACGAATTGTTCTTTCTCAGGGCGCGGGATCAGGCGCAGCCCGGGGGTTTCGGCCAAACCATCTTCTAACACCCGGTATCGGGTATTCCAGCGTTCTGCCTGCGTCGCGAGATCGCGCAATTGCGGGCGCAAAATCGCGGCGCGCAGATTATCCATGCGCCCGGAAATATTGGGGGTCTCGTATTTGATCGTGGCAAATGTTTCGGCCGGCGGGGCGGCGCGGTGTTTTTCAAAGAGCATGTAACTACCCGAAAGCATGATTGCGCGCGCCATATCCTCGGCCCCGTCGCAGATCAGCAACCCGCCCTCGCCAGAATTGATGTGTTTATAGGTCTGGGTGGAATAGCAGCCAAACCGCCCCCAGCGGCCGCTTGGGACGCCGTTCCAGGCAGCCCCCATCGTATGGGCGCAATCTTCGATCACGGCCACACCTGCCGCATCGCACATCGCCATCAGGCGCTCCATATCGCAGATATGCCCGCGCATATGGCTCAGCAGCAGGACCCGGGCCTGATCCAGCTTGGCAGACAGATCATCAAGATCAATTACCAGATCCTCGGTCACCCCAACAAAGACAGGCACCCCCCCGACGGCGGCAATCGCCCCCGGCACAGGGGCCAGCGTAAAGGCATTGGTCAGCACCTTGTCGCCATGCTGCACGCCAGAGGCGCGCAGGGCCGTTGTCATGGCATAACCGCCCGAGGCCACGGCAAGGCAGTATTTCGCGCCTGTTGTCGCGGCGAACTCTTCTTCCAGCAACGCCGCCTGGGCGATTTCATCGCCGCTGGTGTTGTAGCGATGCAGCCGCCCGGATTGCATCACGGCATTGGCCGCCGCGATCCCTTCATCGGGGATCGGTTCCTGCTGGGTGAAGCTGCCTGTGAATGTCTCTGTCATGGTACCATTCTTTAGGCGGTTCGACCTCGCGTCAAATGGCCACTTTCGCCTAAGCGTTAGGACCAATTCAGCCGATCAGCCGCGCCACCACATCATCAAGCTGGTCATAGTTGTCAATCGTCGCCTCTGGATCAAGCGCCAGCACATCGTCGCGGCCCGGACCAAAAGTGACCAGAACAGACGGCACCCCGGCATTTCGTGATGTGTCACGATCAGTTGCGGTATCACCCACCAGCAAGGAACGCCCGGTGTCGCCGCCCGCCCGGCGCACAGCCTCGAAATGATGCTCGGGATCGGGCTTGCGTACAGGCAATGTGTCAGCCCCGATCAGGGATCCAAAGGCATCGCGCACGCCCAGATTGGTCATCAGCAACTCGGCCAGCCCTTCGGGCTTGTTCGTGGCAATGCCGACAACATAGCCTTCTGCCAGCAACCGCTCTACCGCGTCCATTGCTCCGGGATACATGACGGTATGTGTGTCGATATCCGCGGCATAGGCAGCCAGCAAAACGGGGTATTGCGCGTCCACCTCTGCCTGGCCGAAGCCCTCGACCCGCGAAAACCCCAGGGTCAGCATCGCCCGCCCACCGCGCAGTGCTGTGGCGGCATCCTGCGCTGGGTCCAGCAAATCGCCCAGTCCCAATCCGCGAAAACAGTTGTTGGCTGCCGCGATCAGGTCGCCGCTGGTGTCGGCCAATGTGCCATCAAGATCGAAAATGACCGTGCGCTTTGTCATGGGTCTGCCTTTTGTTTGCTGACACTCTGTAACGCCGTGTAAACTGATGTGAACCCCCATCCCCTTGTGATAATCAAAAAGGGCGGTAGAAGTCTGGACAACAAAAAGGTTTGAGGCAGCAATGGCAACCGCACTGATTATCCTGGCCGCAGGCATGGGCACCCGCATGAATTCCGACCGGCCCAAGGTGCTGCATGAAGTCGCAGGCGCGCCCCTTCTGGTGCATGCGATGAAATCAGGTGCGACACTTGCGCCCGCAAAAACCATTGTCGTTGCCGGGCATGGGGCACCGTTGGTTGAACAGGCGGCCACGTCATATGATCCCGATGTCACTGTCGTCGTCCAACCCGAACAACGGGGCACGGCACATGCGGTCAACCAGACCCGCGACGCCCTGGCCGGATTTGAAGGTGACGCTCTGGTTCTTTATGGCGACACACCGTTCATCCGCCCTGAAACGCTGGCCGCGATGAGCGCGGCGCGGCTGACACATGATCTTGTCGTGCTGGGCTTTGAGGCGGCTGATCCGGGGCGCTATGGCAGGCTGGTCGTGAAAGATGGTCAACTGGAAGGGATCGTTGAGTTTCAGGATGCATCAGAGGAAGAACGCGCAGTAACCCTTTGCAACAGCGGGGTTATTGCGGCCGATAGCACGACTCTTTTCGATCTGATCGCCGCCGTTGGGAACGATAACGCGGCGGGAGAATACTATCTGACAGACATCATCGGGATTGCCCGCGCCCGCGGCCTCTCGGCGACCGTGGTCAGTTGCGATGAGAGCGAAACATTGGGGATCAATTCACGCGCGGAACTTGGCAATGCCGAGGCGCTGTTCCAGCAACAGGCGCGTGCGGCGGCGCAAGAAGACGGGGTCACGCTCATCGCGCCCCAGACCGTCTTTTTCGCCCATGATACGGTGATCGGACGGGATACAGTGGTGGAGCCAAATATCGTCTTTGGCCCCGGTGTCACGATTGAATCAGGCGCCACGATCCGCGCCTTCAGCCACCTGGAAGGGTGTCATGTCTCACGCGGGGCGGTGGTTGGCCCCTATGCCCGCCTGCGCCCCGGCGCGGAACTGGCGGAAAACGTAAAAGTCGGCAATTTCGTTGAAATCAAGAACGCGCAGGTGGCCGATGGCGCCAAGGTCAACCACCTGTCCTATATCGGCGATGCCATGATCGGCGCAGGCAGTAACATCGGCGCAGGCACGATCACCTGCAACTATGACGGCGTTTTCAAACACAAGACCACGATTGGCGCTGATGTGTTCATCGGCTCCAACACCATGCTGGTCGCCCCTGTGACCATCGGCGATTCCGCCATGACCGGCAGCGGCTCTGTGATAACCAAAGACGTGCCGCCCGGTGATCTGGCCGTTGCGCGCGCAAAGCAAGAAAACAAGGCAGGTTTTGCAACCCGCCTGTTTGACAAACTCAAAGCCAGAAAAGCAAAAGGGTCCTGAACCATGTGTGGCATTGTCGGTGTATTGGGCGATCACGAGGCCGCCCCGCTTTTGGTCGAGGCTCTCAAGCGGCTGGAGTATCGCGGCTATGACAGCGCGGGGATCGCCACGATCAACGACCAAAAGCTGGACCGGCGGCGGGCTGTCGGCAAGCTGGTGAACCTCTCGGACGTATTGGTGCATGACCCCCTGCCCGGCAAGGCGGGCATTGGTCACACCCGCTGGGCCACCCACGGCGCGCCGAATGCAGACAACGCGCACCCGCATCGCGCGGGTGGCGTAGCCGTCGTGCATAACGGGATCATCGAGAATTTTCGCGAATTGCGCCGCTTTCTGGCCGATCAGGACATCGGGTTTGAAACCGACACCGACACCGAAACGGTGGCCCTGCTGGCCGATTACTATCGCAATCAGGGGCTTAGCCCCCGCGATGCAGCCGAACAGACCATCGCGCGGCTGGAAGGCGCCTATGCGCTTTGCTTTCTTTTCGAGGGCGAGGCGGATTTGCTGATTGCCGCGCGCAAAGGGTCCCCGTTGGCGATTGGCTATGGCGAAGGCGAGATGTTCGTGGGGTCCGACGCCATCGCACTTGCCCCGATGACCAACCGGATCAGCTATCTCGAGGAAGGCGACTGGGCCGTGATTACCCGCGACAGCGTTGAAATCCGTGATGCGAACGGAACAGTCGCGAACCGTGCCGTCCGAACGATCCATGTCGACGCCACGCGCGTTGACAAGGCCGGGTTCAAACACTTCATGGCCAAGGAAATCGCCGAGCAGCCCGTGGTTTTGCAGGGGGCGCTGTCGCATTACATCAGTGCAGATGGCACCTCTGTGACATTGCCAGAACCCGCGATAGATTTCACCAAGGTCGAACGGATGACGATGGTTGCCTGCGGCACCGCCTTCTACGCCTGTCTGGTCGCCAAATACTGGTTCGAGCAGGTCGCAGGTATCCCGGTTGAGGTCGATGTGGCCTCTGAGTTTCGGTATCGCGAACCGCCTGTCACATCGGGAACCGTCGCACTTTTCGTCAGCCAGTCGGGTGAGACGGCAGATACACTTGCCGCATTGCGCTATATGGCAGGAAAGGCCGATCAGATCGTGTCGGTCGTCAATGTTCCCGAAAGCTCGATCGCGCGGGAAAGCGATGTTTCCTTGCCGATTCTGGCCGGAGCCGAGATCGGCGTGGCCTCCACCAAAGCCTTCACCTGCCAGTTGACAACGCTGGCGATCCTTGCGCTGCAAGCCGCCCGGACGCTAGGCAGGCTGGACGATGCGGAGCTGACCGAAAAGCTCGCCGGCTTGCGGGCCTTGCCGGGGCTTTTGAGCCACGCGCTTGGGATTGAAGACAAGTCCAAACATCTGTCGCGCAAGCTGGCCGAGGCCCGCGATATCCTGTTTCTGGGACGCGGGGCGATGTATCCCTTGGCACTGGAAGGCGCATTAAAACTAAAGGAAATCAGTTATATACACGCCGAAGCATATGCTTCCGGCGAGTTGAAGCATGGGCCCATCGCCTTGATCGACGAACAGGTCCCCGTCATCGTCATGGCCCCGCGCGACAGCCTGTTCGACAAGACAGTTTCAAACATGCAAGAGGTCATGGCGCGTGGTGGCAAGGTGCTGTTGATCACCGATCATAAAGGGGCAGATGAGGCCGGGATCGGCGTCTGGGACAGGATCATCATGCCGGACGTTGATCCCTTCCTCGCCCCGGTCCTCTATGCGATCCCGGCGCAACTGCTTGCCTATCACACGGCGGTCGCCAAGGGGACGGACGTGGACCAGCCGCGCAACCTTGCCAAATCCGTGACCGTGGAATGACCCCAAAGGCCGCCATCGCCGAACTGCGCGCCCTGGGTGATCCGGTCAAGGCGGCCGAAATGCACCGCTATCACAAGGTGGACCGGCCCTATCTGGGTGTCGCCAACCCGGTGATCGACGAACACGTCAAGGCATGGCGCGCCGAGGTCGACCTCAGCACGCGGCTGGCATTGGCCAGGGGGCTGTGGAAAAGCAATACACATGAAGGGCGCATCGCAGCGGCCAAACTGCTGACGCAGGCGCGGATCAGGCCGGATGACCAGGGCGCCTGGTCGCTGATCGCCTCATGGGTGCCAGAATTTGACGCCTGGGCCATCGCCGATCACGCCAGTATCGCAGGGCAAAAGCGGCTGGTCGCGGACCCTGCCCGTCTGGATGAGGTCGAAACCTGGACCACCTCCGGACACATGTGGACCCGGCGGGCGGCGCTGGTGATGACCCTGCCGTGGACCAAGCAAAACCACCCCAAACCGGCTGATCTTGTCATCCGTGACCGGGTTCTGGGCTGGGCTGCGGGCTATGTGACAGACCACGACTGGTTCATCCAAAAGGCCGTCGCGTGGTGGCTGCGCGAGCTTTCCAAGCATGACCCGGACCGGGTTAGGGCATTTCTTGTCAGTCACGCAGCCGACATGAAACCCTTCGCCGCCAAAGAGGCCGGACGCAAGCTATCCTCCTAACGCCAGAGCCCGGTCTTTCTTCGTCCCGTCAAACTTCCGCCGGAGGCATCCCGCCCTTGCCGGCAAGCGCAACGGATCGGCGGTTGGCACCATCGCGGCCTCACAGGCCACCAAACACCGTCAGTTCCGGAAGTGACGTCAGCGGTGCCTCGATCAAGCGCATAGCCGCAAGGCTGATCTGACTGCCAGACCCCGGCTCGCCTCCTGACGGGCGCAATTCGACATTGATGCGGTTGCCCTGATAGTCGACCAGGCCCGGCGTGACATCCCTCACCAATGGTGTCTTGAGCCATATGCCCGGCTCTTGCGGCGACCCCAGCGAGGCGATCGTCTTGCCCAGCGGCTGTGCCCCGCCCGGGAGGAAGTCGGCGACGGCGGCGGCCCGGTCTTCCTTGGTGGTCGTGTCGAATTGTTCGACGGTCACCGCAGATGGCGGCGGCGCTGGGGCCACCTGCACCTCTGTCGCGACGGGGCCGGAATTGCCCTGAAACGACGGGGTGGAACAGCCCGATAGGGCCAGGGCGGGCAGGATCAGGATCATTCTCATACCGCAAGCCTATGCTGCGCATTGCCACCCTGCAACGCTGTGCTTGGCGCTTGCGCAGGGCCTTGCCCATGCATAGGTTGCACGCATGACCGCACCATTGATCGACCCATTCGCCCGGACAATTGAATACCTTCGGGTGTCTGTCACCGACCGTTGCGATTTTCGCTGCGTCTATTGCATGTCGGAAAACATGACGTTCCTGCCCAAGAAGGAACTGCTCACGCTCGAAGAGCTGGACCGCATGTGTTCAACCTTTGTCGGGCTGGGCGTGCGCAAGTTGCGCATCACCGGGGGCGAACCCCTGGTGCGCCGCGATATCATGACATTCTTCCGCAGCATGTCACGACATCTCGACAGCGGCGCACTGCATGAGCTGACGCTGACCACCAATGGCAGTCAGTTGGCACGCTTTGCCGATGACCTTTACGCCGCGGGGGTGCGGCGCGTGAATGTCTCGCTGGATACGCTGGACGAGGAAAAGTTTGCCGACATCACCCGCTGGGGCCGTCTGCCGCAGGTTTTGAAAGGCATTGACGCCGCCCAAAAGGCGGGCCTGCGCGTCAAGATCAACGCGGTCGCGCTCAAAGGCTTCAACGAGGACGAGCTGGAAACACTGACCGACTGGTGCGCCTCGCGCGACATGGACCTGACCTTTATCGAGGTCATGCCGATGGGCGATCTGGGCAACGAGGACCGGTTCGGTCAGTACTGGTCGCTCAGGGACCTGCGCGCGCGACTGGCCGAGCGTTCGCCGTTGACCGACCTGCCTGAGCGCACGGGCGGACCTGCGCGCTATGTGCGCGTGGAAAACACTGGTCAGAAAATCGGATTCATCACTCCGCTCAGCCATAATTTCTGCGAAAGCTGCAACCGGGTGCGGATCACCTGCACCGGTGAAATCTATACCTGCCTGGGGCAAGAAGGGCATTCCGACCTGCGTGGGCCCCTGCGGGCATCAGAGGCGGACGCCGATCTGGAAACAGCCATCCGGGCGGCCATCGCGCTGAAACCCAAAGGCCATGACTTTGACTATTCGCGCCAGCAGGTCGATGGGCAGGTCAGCCGGCATATGTCGCATACGGGTGGGTGATACGGCATCCGGCGGCACCCTGTCTTATGGTTTGCGCGCGACGAAATCGATCAGGGCAGCAAGGCCGACATGGCCGCTTCCCGCGCTCTGATCGCGATCATAAGCCGCGCAGCGTTCAACCTGCCACCCGGTAAAGGCATCACGCAAGAGCGCTTCGGTATACATGTTTTCCACATATGGCGGGCCACCGGTGCCGCGCCCGACTTGTTCGGGCCGATACCCGTGCAACAGGATCCGCCCGCCCGATGGAAGCACCGACCGCATCGTCGCGAACTGGCGCGCCTGAAATTCGGGGTCCGCGAACTGGATGAATATCCCCGCGACCAAATCAAAGGAACCAGACCAGTCCCAGCCGTCCCAGTCCGCCACATGGCTGTCGATCGTGACACCTGCCCCCCTGGCAAGCTCATTGGCGCGTTTCACGGCCGTGGGTGAAGGGTCAAATGACGTCACCTGCATTCCCTGACGGGCCAGATACACACTGTTGCGCCCTTCCCCGTCGGCCACACAAAGCGCAGTCTTTCCCTTCAGGATAAGCCAGGGGTTGTCCTCCAGGACGCCCGCTGGCGCGGTACCGAAAAGATAGTCGTCACTCGCGCGATAACGGTCCTCCCAGATCATCGCGCTGGCATCCTTTGTTCGACAATTTCCGCCCACCATGAACACCCCGCCGGTATGGCGTCATCGGTGAAATTATATTCAGGATGATGTACCGCGGCGGTATCGCCATTGCCGACCAGGATATAGGCACCGGGCCGTTCCTCAAGCATGAAGGCAAAGTCCTCGCCGCCCATGATCAAGGGGGCCACGGCACATTCGCCCGATACGGATTTTGCAACCTCAGCGGCAAATGCTGTCTGATCCTCACTGTTCACCATGACGGGGTAGCTGCGCGTGTAATCCACATCGGCCTGCGCGCCAAAGGTCGCGGCGACCCCCTCTGCGATGTCCACCAGCCGTTTCTCGGCCAGATCACGGGTCTTGGCCGTCAGTGAACGCACGGTGCCGCGCAAGCGCACCGACTGCGGGATCACATTGTGGGTCTTGGAGGATGTCTCAAAACTGGTGACCGAGACGACGACCTGTTCCACCGGATCGACGTTGCGCGATGCGATGGTCTGCAAGGCAACAACGATGTGACTGGCGACAACGGTGCTGTCGATGGTTTCCTGCGGTTTTGCGGCATGGCCCCCTTTGCCCTCGACCGTGATTTCAAACTGGTCGGCGGCCGCGAAAAATGGGCCGGGGCGGATGGCGAAACGGCCCACAGGCACGCCTGGCCAGTTATGCATGCCATAGACTTCCTGAATGCCCCAGCGGTCCATCATGCCGTCGTCGCACATTTCCTTGCCACCACCGCCGCCCTCTTCTGCGGGCTGGAAAATCACCACCACCTGACCGTCGAAATTCCGCGTCTCGGACAGGTATTTCGCGGCGCCCAGCAACATCGCCGTGTGGCCATCATGGCCGCAGGCGTGCATCGCCCCATCGACGCGGGATTTGTAATCCAGCCCGGTTTCTTCCTGGATCGGAAGCGCATCCATGTCGGCCCGCAGGCCGATCACCTTGCCGGAGGTATCGGACTTGCCCTTGATGACCCCGACCACGCCGGTCCGCCCGATCCCCGTGACGATTTCATCGCAGCCGAATTCCTTCAATTTCCCGGCAACCATGGCCGAGGTCCGGTGCGTCTCAAACAGGATCTCGGGGTTTTCATGCAAATCGCGCCGCCACGAGGTGATGTCAGGCAGCAATTCGGCAAAGCGGTTCTTGACAGGCATGCGGGCGTCTCCGGTTGGGTCTGCCTACTTATGTGGGGTCACCCGCCGCCATGTCTACAGAGAAGCGCATGAAAAGCCGCCCTTGCCAGTCAGTTCGGCAAGGGCGGCATTATTGGGTCAGTGTCCCGCACCGCATCACCGGGCGACCGATCCCGGCATTGAACCGATCACCAGACCGGGGGGCCTTAGTCGATCTTGGGCAGCAACGTGTCCAATGAGGCCTTGGCATCACCATAGAACATCCGTGTGTTTTCCTTGAAAAACAGCGGATTTTCGATACCGGAATAGCCTGTGCCCTGCCCGCGCTTGGACACGAACACTTGCTTGGCCTTCCAGCACTCAAGCACCGGCATGCCGGCGATCGGGCTGTTGGGATCATCCTGTGCCGCCGGGTTCACGATATCGTTAGAGCCGATCACGATGGCCACATCCGTATTCGGAAAGTCCTCGTTGATCTCATCCATCTCCATCACGATGTCATAGGGCACCTTGGCTTCGGCCAGCAGCACGTTCATATGCCCTGGCAAACGTCCGGCAACCGGGTGGATCGCAAAGCGCACGTTCTTGCCTTTGGCCCGCAGTTTCTTGACCAGTTCGCTCACTGCATTCTGTGCTTGCGCGACCGCCATGCCGTAGCCGGGAATGATAATCACGCTGTCTGCATCGTTCAAAGCCGCAGCAACGCCATCGGCATCAATCGCCACCTGCTCGCCCTCGACGGCCATCTGCTCGCCTGCAGGGCCGCCAAAGCCGCCCAGAATGACCGAGATGAACGACCGGTTCATCGCCTTGCACATGATATAGGACAGGATCGCACCGGAGGAACCGACAAGCGCGCCCACCACGATCAGCAGATCATTGCCAAGGCTGAAACCAATCGCCGCCGCCGCCCAGCCGGAATAGCTGTTCAGCATCGACACGACGACCGGCATGTCCGCGCCACCGATACCCATAATCAGGTGATAGCCGATGAAAAGCGCTGCCAGTGTCAGCAAAAGCAAGGGCAGGAACCCGCCAGAGGACAGATACCAGACCAGCGAAATGACCGAGAGAGCCGCCGCGGCGATATTCAGCAGATGCCCGCCCGGCAGTTTTTCAGCAGCAGAGCTGACGCGCCCGGCCAGCTTGCCATAGGCGATCACCGACCCGGTAAATGTCACCGCACCGATCCAGATGCCCAGAACCAACTCGACCCGCAGGATGTTAATCTCAACCCCGGTTTTTTTGGCCACGATGGCAGCAAAGCCGCGGAACTGGTCAGCGACCTCTTTCGCGGCCCCTGTCAGCGAGCCGTAGGTTTCCTGCGGGAATGGCAGGCCAGCCTCGCCAAAGGCCGCGGCAACGCGCCCGATCTCGATATGGGCGTTCAGGCCCACGAAGACCGCCGCAAGCCCGACCAAAGAGTGCATGGCCGCCACCAGCTCTGGCATCTGGGTCATCTGGACCCGCTGTGCCAGTTGCATCCCGATCAGGGCACCGCCCGCGATCAGGATAAGCGAAAAGAGCCACAGCCCCGCCCCCGGCCCCAAAAGCGTGGCCACGACGGCCAGCGCCATGCCCGCAATCCCGTACCAGATCGCGCGTTTCGCGCTTTCCTGGTTCTTCAGGCCGCCCAGCGCGAGGATGAAAAGAACAGCCGCAACAACATAAGCGGCAGTGGTAAATCCGAAATCCATGAGTTCTGCCCTATCTTATGATTTCTGGAACATGGCGAGCATCCGCCGTGTCACCATGAAGCCGCCAAAGATGTTGATCCCGGCCATGAACACAGAAAGTGCCGCCAGGATCATCACCAGCCAGGAGCCCGATCCGATCTGGGCCAGCGCACCCAAGATGATGATCGATGAAATTGCGTTGGTCACCGCCATCAGCGGCGTGTGCAGACTATGCGCGACGCCCCAGATCACCTGGAACCCGACAAAGACCGCCAGAACAAAGACGATGAAATTCTGCATGAAACTGGCCGGGGCCACGAGGCCCACCCCCAGCAGAAGAACAGCACCGACGGCCAGCAGGGTCACCTGATTGCGGGTCTGCTGTTTGAACGCCGCGACCTCTTGGGCGCGTTTTTCTTCGGCTGTCAGCTCTTTGGGTGCGGCCTTTTTGGGGGCCGCCGCAATCGCGGCCACTTTGGGGGGTGGCGGCGGGAAGGTAATTTCACCCTGATGCGTCGCGGTTGCCCCCCGGATCACATCATCTTCCATATTGTGATCCGGCGTGCCGTCCTTTTCGGGCGTCAGGTCGGTCATCATGTGACGAATGTTTGTCGCATAAAGGGTTGATGACTGCGCCGCCATCCGGCTTGGGAAATCCGTATAGCCGATGATGGTCACACCGTTGTCGGTGACGATCTTTTCGTCCATCACCGTCAATTTGCAGTTGCCGCCCCGTTCAGCCGCCAGGTCGATGATGACCGAACCGGGTTTCATCGCGTCAACCATATCCTTGGTCCAAAGCTCTGGCGCATCACGGCCAGGGATCAGCGCGGTGGTGATCACGATATCCATGTCAGGCGCGATTTCGCGAAACTTGGCCAATTGGGCGGCCGCGAACTCGGGCGATGACACGGCAGCGTAGCCGCCGGTGGCGGCGCCGTCCTGCTGCTCTTCCTCGAAATCAAGGAAAACAAACTCGGCCCCCATCGATTCGACCTGTTCGGCCACTTCGGGGCGCACATCGAATGCATAGGTGATTGCACCAAGCGACGTGGCCGTCCCGATTGCGGCAAGACCGGCGACACCAGCGCCAACGACCAGAACCTTGGCCGGGGGCACCTTGCCTGCCGCCGTGACCTGCCCGGTAAAGAAGCGGCCAAAGTTGTTGCCCGCCTCGATCACCGCGCGATAGCCCGCGATATTCGCCATCGAGGATAGCGCATCCATTTTCTGCGCCCGGCTGATCCGCGGCACCATGTCCATTGCGATGACGGTGGCCCCTTTCGCGTTCGCGGCCTCCATCAGGTCTTTGTTTTGCGCGGGATAAAAGAAGGACACCAGCGTCTGGCCCTCGCGCAGGCGCTTGACCTCTGTATCCGAAGGGGGGCGGACCTTGGCGACGATATCAGCGGCCTTGTAAAGCGCAGCGGCGGTCTTGACGACCTTGACGCCAGCATCCTTATAGGTCTGATCTGAGAAACCGGCACCTGCACCGGCACCCGTTTCTATCACGCAGTCATAACCGAGCTTTTGCAGATCCCTGGCCGACGCGGGCGTCATGGCTACCCGGTCTTCGCCTTCAAATATCTCTTTTGGTGTGCCGATCTTCACGGACCATCCCCCATATCTGTACTAGCAGTGAGTGTGGACTATCGCGCGACAGAATGTTTCGCAAGGGACTGGCCACCATGACATTTCCTGTCATGCCCAATCAGTCACACCCAGCGGCGCGTCGTTTGGCAATAGCGGGCAAATTCCGCCCGGAATTTGACCCGCAGGCCGTTTTCCTCGGGGATGATAAAGCGCTGGGTAAGCGTGAACATGAAAAGCGGGACCAGCAGCAGCGCGATAGGCGCGTCCCACCGCAGGGCCAGCCCTGCCAACACAAGCGCGTCACCCAGATAGATCGGATTGCGGCTTCGCCTGAAAATACCCGTTGTGACCAGGTGATCTGCCTCTCTGTGCGGGACGATCGTTGTGCGTTGCTTGCGCATCTCGACCGCCGCAAGCACCATCAGCACAATTCCGCCCCCGACCAGCAGACCGCCCAAAAGGTCGGTCACCGGTCCGCCGATGGCCCAGGACATGGGCTGCAAGGCTGAAATCCACCAAGTCAGCACAATGGCCAGCAGCAACCAGATGGGCGGGAGGTCAAGCTTTTTCATACCCAGATTCTGCCGCAGCGCTTTGACCTTGTCCATGCCCAACTTGCCGTTAGCATGTGACGTCAACAAGAGGATGGGTCATGGAACACGCAGGCAAACACGCATTGGTTACCGGCGGCGGAACAGGTATTGGCGCGGGCATCGCCCTGGCTTTGGCAGCGGCCGGGGCCGAGGTCACGATCACCGGACGCCGGGCCGACAAACTGGAGGAAGTCGCGGCCAGTTCCGAGCGGCTACATGCGCTTGTGATGGACGTGGACGATGAAGCTTCCGTGCGCAAAGGTATTGCGGCAGCGGCAGAACAACGCGGGCCGATCCAGATTTGCGTGGCCAACGCTGGCATTGCCGAAGGCGGCCCGTTTGAGAAAACGACGCTGGCCCAGTGGCGCAAGACAACGACGACGAACCTCGACGGCGTTTTCCTGACCTTTCAGGCCGCCCTGGCCACGCTGGAAGACGCCACCCCGGCCCGCATGATCGTGGTCAGTTCCATCGCCGGCTTGCGCGGTCTGAAAAACGCGATCCCCTATACCGTCACCAAACACGGGGTGATCGGCCTGATCCGGGGTCTGTCCGAAGAATTCATGCGCCGGCCCCTCACGTTCAACGCGCTTTGCCCCGGCTATGTGGACACCGACATCGTGCGCAACCAACTGCCCGGCCTGATGAAGCGCTTTGACCTGGACGAACAAGGCGCGATTGACGCGATTGCCAAGGGCAACCGCCACCGCAAATTGCTGGAGGTCGATGAAACAACCGCCGCCCTGATGTGGCTTTGCTCTGATGGCGCGCGCAGCGTCAACGGGCAGACGATCCAGATTTCAGGGGGGCAGGTCTGATGACCGATTTCGCCGCGACCAAGGCGATGTTTCAACTGCCAGAGGGCATGATCTATCTTGATGGCAACTCGCTGGGACCGCTGCCCAAAACCACGGCGGCGCGGGTGGAACAGGCCATCACGGCGGAATGGGGCGAAACGCTCATCACCGGGTGGAACCGCGCGGGCTGGATGGCGCAACCAACGACGCTTGGCGACCGGGTCGGGCGCCTGATTGGCGCTGAACCGGGGCATGTGGTGCTGGGTGATACGCTGTCGATCAAGGTCTATCAGGCGCTGGCAGCGGCGATTGACCTGGCGCCGGACCGCCGCGTGATTCTGACCGACAGTGGCAATTTTCCCTCTGACATCTACATGGCCGAGGGGCTGATCCGGTCGCTGGGGCGAGGGCATGAATTGCGTGTCGTGGACCCTGAGGATGTGGTCAACCACATCAACGATGATCTGGCCGTTCTGATGCTGACACAGGTGGATTACCGCACAGGGCGTTTGCACGACATGAAGGCGCTGACCGACAAGGCGCAAGCTGTGGGGGCCGTCACCTGCTGGGATCTCGCCCATTCTGCCGGAGCGATGGCGGTTGATCTGCAAGCCTGCAACGCAGATTTCGCTGTGGGCTGCACCTACAAATACCTCAACGCAGGCCCCGGCGCGCCCGCATTCATCTACGTGGCACCCCGTCATATCGACCAGTGCCAACCGGCACTTTCCGGCTGGCTAGGGCACGAGGCCCCCTTTGCCTTTGACCCCGACTATCGCCCCGGAAGCGGGATTGAGAGAATGCGCGTCGGCACGCCGCCCGTGCTGCAAATGGCCGCACTTGATGCCGCGCTCGATATCTGGGACCGGGTGGATATGGCAGCCTTGCGCGCCGCCTCTGTCGCGCTGACCGAGAGGTTTATCGCCGGGGTCGAGGCGCAGTGCCCGATGCTGAGACTGGCCAGCCCACGCGACCCGGACCGACGCGGCAGTCAGGTGTCCTTTGCCTTTGCGCAAGGCTATGCCGCGATGCAGGCCTGTATCGACCGCAATGTTGTCGGCGACTTTCGCGCGCCAGACATCATGCGGTTCGGGTTTTGTCCGCTGTTCCTTGACGCAGGTGACATCGATGCCGCCGTCGCGGTGATCGCTGATGTGATGGGCCGGTCCCTGTGGGACAACCCGGCATATCAAAAGGTCGCCCGCGTCACCTGACACCTGCGACAAACGCCTTAGACAAAGGTCGTGTCGGTTGTGACAGCCGGGCTGTCATAGCCGTGGATTTCCACGTTCAGAACTGCCCCCAGCAAGACCAGATATGCGCTGACATAAAGCCACAACAACAGGCCGATGACAGCCCCGATAGAGCCGTAAACCTCATTGTAGCTGGCAAAATTGGTCAGATAGTAAGACAGCCCCGCCGACGCGGCGATCCACAGCACCACAACGACAAACGCCCCCACCGTGAACCAGCGCCCCCGGTTGCCGATCCGGGCGGGACCAAAACGGTACAGCAGGCTGAGCGCGATCATCAAAACCCCCAGAGCAATCAACCAGCGAATGCCTTCCAGGAGCCAGGCAGTTGAATTGGCAACAGGTATGAAGGCCAGCCCAATCGGCACAATCACGACGACCGTGAGCGCCACAATCGCCAGCGTCACCAGAGCGAAGGTCAACAGCAGCGCCACCACCATCTGCCAGATCCCGTTGCGCATGCGCTGACCGGCAATCGCATTCAGACCGCCGATCAGTGCCGCGACCCCTGCCCGGCTCGACCAAAGCGCCAGCGCGATCGAAACAGCCGTCGCCCACCCCAACGCATCGGCAGGGGCGGCAACAAGGCGAAAAACCTGGGACGCAATCAGATTATAGGCGTCTGGAGGAATGATGTCCTCCATCAGGCTCAGCTGTTCGGCAATCACCATCGGATCAGCGATCAAACCGAAAATGGCAATGACGGCCGCGATGCCCGGGAAAATTCCGAACATGCCAAAGAATGCCACCCCGGCGGCGATCAGGCCAAGGTGCTTTTCACCTGCGGTGGTCCACACCGCGACCAGGACCTGCCATATTCGCCTTATCGTCGCCATTTCTTCGGCTGCCCGCCATTTTTTGCTGTCTGCGCTTTAACTTAGGGCAGAAGAGCGCGAACTGCTACTTTTCTCAACATCTCGCTGCGACCGACCGTGCCGGCCCAGCAGGAATGCACAGAAAACTGTCGCATCAACGTGAAAGACACGCTAGCATCGCTCAAAACCGGGGATAACCCCGTACCAAAGGCAGATGCAGTGAATACCCTGACCGCACATACCAACACGCTGGCAGAGCGTGTGTTGGCCAGCGAAGGCGACCGATATCTGGTGGCCATCACCGGCGCACCCGGCTGTGGCAAATCCACCTTGGCCAGTGAACTGGCGCGCCGGCTGAACGCGCAGGGGCGCAAATCCATCGTCGTGCCGATGGACGGGTTTCACCTTGATAACACCATCCTGGAAGCCCGCGGATTGCGCCCGCGAAAGGGCGCGCCCGAGACGTTCGACTCGCCGGGCTTTCTGCGTCTGGTCCGGGCGCTCAAAACCGGGGATGAGGTTTTCGCGCCGTCATTTGACCGCACGCGCGATCTGGCCATTGCCGGGTCCGTGGCTGTGCCTGCTGCGGCAAGGGTCGTGATCGTCGAAGGCAATTATCTGATGTTTGATGAGGCCCCATGGGCGCAGCTGGCGGGGCTTTGGGACCTGTCTGTGCGTGTGAACGTGCCGATGCCCGAGTTGCGCGCGCGCCTGATCCACCGTTGGCTGAGCCTGAATTATTCATCCGCCGTGGCGACCCGCCGCGCTGAGGGCAATGACATCCCCAATGCCCAGCGTGTCATCGACCGCGCCCTGCCCTGCGATATTGATCTCAGCGGGGAACCCGCGCGGAATGGGGCCTGACCCTAGACAAAAACCAGTGTAATCGCCGGAAACATCAGCAGGATGAACACCCGCACCACGTCTGATCCGACAAAGAACAGCACCGCCTTGTAGGTTGCCGTCATCGGCGTGTCCCGGTCCATGCTGTTGATGATGAACAGGTTCATTCCCACCGGCGGCGTAATCAACCCGACTTCGACCACGATCAGCACCATGATCCCGAACCAGATCGCCAGTTCCTCAATGGTCATGCCGAAATCCAGGCCAGAGATAACCGGCCAGAAAATCGGAACCGTCAGCAGGATCATTGACAGGCTGTCCATCAGACAGCCCAGGACCAGATAGAACACCAGGATCAGCACCATGACCGTCCAGGGGCTGAACCCCTGTAGCGTGACCCAGGCCGAAAGTTCCTGAGGCACCTGCGTCAGGGCCAGAAACCCATTGTAGAACGCAGCACCCAGCACGATGAAAAAGATCATTCCGGTGCCTGTTGCCGTCTCGGTGATGCTCTGGCGGAACATCTGCCAGTTGAGCGCCCCGGAAAACAATGCGATCGCCCATGTCCCCATCGCCCCAACAGCGGCCCCCTCGGTCGGCGTGAACCAGCCCTGATAGATACCGCCCACCACCAGTCCAAAGACGATCAGCACAGGCCAGACCGCCCCCAGCGCCCTGAACCGCGCAGCATAGGGAAGGCGCGGATGCGTCCCGGCCTGATCGGGATAAAGCCGGACGTAAATGGCAATGGTCAGCATATAGCCAAGCGCCGCAAGAATGCCGGGGATAAAGGCGGCTGCAAAAAGCTTGGCGATGTTCTGTTCGGTCAGGATCGCATAAATCACCAGGATGACCGAAGGCGGTATGAGAATTCCCAGGGTCCCGCCTGCCGCCAGTGTCGCAGTCGAAAATCCCCCCGAATAGCCGTATTTGCGCAGCTCTGGTAAAGCCACCTTGCTCATCGTGGCGGCAGTTGCCAGCGACGACCCGCAGATCGCCCCAAACCCTGCACAGGCCCCGACGGATGCCATCGCCATGCCGCCCTTGCGATGCCCCAGCCATGCCTCACCCGCCTTGAAAAGCGACCGCGACATCCCCGAATAGGTCGCGAACTGACCCATGAGCAGGAACATGGGAATGATCGACAGGTTATAATTGGAAAAGGTCGAGAACACCTCTGACTTCAGCCGCGCCATGAAAACGGTTGTCCCGTCCGTCGCCAGCCAAAGCCCGCCGATCCCGCATAAAAGCATCGCCAGCCCGATCGGCGCGCGCAGAAAGATCAGTAAAAGCAAGAAGGGAAAGGACAGATAGCCCAGCGCCAGATCACTCATATGATGCGCTGACCTGTCAGACGCATCGCGGCACAATAGAGGCTGACAATGCAGGTCGCCAACGCGGCCACAAGGCTGGCAGCATAGGCCCACCAGATCGGGAACTGGATCAGATAGGTGGTTTCGCCATAGCGCATCTTGTCCTGCATCCCCACAAACAGCCGCCAGGTAATAAGCAAGACGATCACGGCCATGACAACGCTCCAGAATGTCCCCAGTGCGCGGTTGATCCGCGGCCCCATCCCGCTGGTAAACACATCCACCTTGGCGTGGGCACCGCTGAGTTGTGTCAGCGGCAAAAAGGCAAAGATGGCAAAGGCCATGCCGGCCTCGACCAGTTCAAAATCGCCCAGGATCGGGCCGATCCCACGACCAATCAGCCAATCGCCCAGACCACCCAGAACGCCTGAATGGGCCAGATCGCTCAGCTCGCGCCCGGAGACGCTGACGGTGACCATCAGCACCAGAAGCGACAGCACCACCCCGCCAAGCAGCGCCATGACTTGTGCGAGCGTCTGAATGGCCTTGTGCAGCACGCGATTGCCCTATTTGTTCATGTTGTTCTTGGCGATCAATGCGGTCGCATCCTCAAACAGCCCGGTGCCATCAATCCCGGCTGCATCAGCCGCGGCAATCCAATTGTCGATTGTCGGCTGGCTGGCGGCGCGCCATGCGGCAACCTGATCGGCATTCAGCGTGATGATGGTATTGCCCCGCGCAGCGGCCAATGCCCGACCGGGGGCGTCGTATTCCTGCATCGTGCGCCCGGCAAAAGCCGAAAACTCCAGCCCGGAATTGGCATCAATCACCGCCTGCAAATCAGCGGGAAGCGCGTCATAGGCATCCTGGTTCATCGCCATGATGAAGGCGGTGGTATAAAGCGCGTTACCGGGAAATTCGGTATGATTGCTGACCAGTTCCTGCACCTTGAGCGCCGGAACGACCTCCCACGGGATCACCGCGCCATCTATCACACCGCGCGACAGCGCCTCGGGAACCGCGGGGACCGGCATCCCGACAGCGGTGGCCCCCAGTTCGGTGAACAGTGTCGTTGTTGTCCGGGTCGGGGCGCGCAGCTTCAGCCCGCGCAGGTCGGCGACATCCGTGATGGGCCGGTTGGCGTGAATCACACCGGGGCCGTGGACCCAGAGGCCAAGCGGCTTGAAGGCCGCGAAATCGGTCTCCATCATCCGCGCCTCAGCCAGTTCCCAGAACGCCCGCGAGGTGGCCTCGGCATCTGGCGACAGGAACGGCAGCTCGAACACTTCCAACTGCGGGAAGCGGCCGGGGGTATAGCCTGCAACGGTCCAGATGATATCGGCCACGCCATCAATGGCCTGATCGATCAACTGCGGCGGTGTCCCGCCCAACTGCATGGATGGGAAACGATCGATCTTGATCCGACCACCGCTGTCGGCCTCAACCTTGTCGGCCCAGACATCCAGGATCTGCGCCGGCACATTGGCCTGCGCCGGCAAAAACTGATGCAAACGCAGCGTGACTTCCTGGGCAGCCACAGAGGTGGCCAGGCTCGCAGCGGCCAAAGCCCCTAGCAGTAAGCGGCGGGTGAGTGTCATGGTGATCCTCCATCGGGGATGAAATTTGGGCGGCATTGTCACGATCCAGCGCCGGGCCGCAAGGCACATTCAATCAGATGATGATGGTCCCGACCGGGGCGAAATCGCCGATTGTGCCGCAGAATACGTCACCTTTGCCAATCGGCCCACCCCGGCGGGTGTCGCCGCCAAGATCCTTGCCCCTGTCAGGGATGGCGCTGGTGTCCTTTCAAGAAATGCGCCAAACAAGAACGCCTGGCGCCCTGCCGCCGGATGGCCGGTGCCGGGAAGGGTGGGAATACGGCATCTTTCATCGCGGCCCTTGCACCTTGCGTTGAAGAGGACAGGCGCATGGCATATCTTGCTTGCACGCGATAACCTCGCGACAGCTTTGGGGAATGTCCCATGGACCGGCAGGAGCCTGAACCCGCGTGACGATGCAGACAACGCCACTTGACGATCTGGTCGCCTGCCCGCAGTGCGACACATTGCATCTTGCCAGTGACCTGCCAGAGAATGCGCGCGCGCATTGTCAGCAATGCGGGATCGTCCTGATGACATCGCAACCGGCCGCCATGGCCCGAATCCTGAGCCTTGCCCTGACCGCTTTCATCATGATGATTGCGGCTGTCAGCTTTCCGTTTCTGACGTTGAATGCGGGCGGTTTGCGCAACGCGACCTCTGTGATTGACGCTGTGCTGGCTTTCAAGAATGGCTTTGCATTTCCGCTGGCCGTGGCGGTCGCCTTTTTCATCGTGGTGATCCCGCTTGTACGGTTGAGCGCGCTGATCTATGCCCTCGGCCCGCTCGTGCGCGACCAAAGGCCGCGACAAGGCGCGCGCAGGGCCTTTGCGCTGGCCGAACAACTGCGGCCCTGGAGCATGGCCGAGATTTTCATTGTCGGCGTGACCGTCGCGCTGATCAAAGTGGCGGGGTTCGCTACCGTGACCATCGGCCCGGCGTTCTGGGCCTTTGCGGGGGTGGTGGTTATCACCGTCCTGAAAGATCAACTGATTTGCAGGTATTCGATTTGGGAAGCGCTGGACAAAACCAAGGCTTGATCACCGCCCGCGCGGCGGGATTGGTGTCTTGTCAGCGATGCGGCCAGGTTCACAGCCTTGAGACCCGTCTTTGCAAGCGCTGCGAAGGGCGGTTGCAAAGCCGTGATACCGGCAGCCTGCAACGGGTCTGGGCATGGCTGCTTGCGGGCATGATTGCCTATGTTCCGGCGAATATTTACCCGATGCTGTTGACCTCTACCCTGACCGAACGCTCCGAAAGCACGATCCTCGGCGGTGTGGTGGAGTTGTTCGACTACGGTTCCTGGGGGATTGCCGCGATCGTCTTTGTGGCATCGGTCATGATCCCGGTGGGGAAATTTGTGGCTATCATCTACCTGGCCGTCAGTGTTCAACGTGGTTCTGCCGCCAACCGGCACGAGCGGCACAAGGCCTATGAGGTCGTTGAATTCATCGGGCGCTGGTCCATGATCGATGTCTTTGTCGTTGCAATCCTGTCAGCGCTGGTGCAACTCGATACGATCGCGACCATAAATCCAGGTATCGCGGCTGTCAGCTTTGCTTTATCGGTGATTTTTACAATGCTATCAGCGCAGGCATTTGACTCCCGGATGATCTGGGACGCAGACAGGACGCAGCAATGAGTGACCCAAACCTCTCCGGCCCCGCGCCGCTTGATGTTCGGCCCGCCAAAAAGCGGGTCCGGCCGTCGCTGGTTTGGCTGGTGCCCTTGGCGGCATTGGCAATTTCATTGTGGGCTGCCTGGCAAAGCTACGCCGATCGCGGCGCTCTGATCACCATCAGCTTTGAGAATGCAGCTGGCATTTCGGCTGGTGAAACAGAGATCAAATATCGCGATGTGGTCGTCGGGCAGGTCGAAGAAGTCGAATTTTCCGAAGGCCTGACAGATGTGCTGGTACATGCAAGGGTGTCCAATACTGTCGCCCCCTTTCTGGACGATGACGCCCAGTTCTGGGTTGTGCGCCCCGATGTATCCGTGCGCGGCATCACCGGGCTGGAAACCGTGCTTTCCGGCGTTTTCATCGAAGGCAACTGGGACACGCAGGCCGATGTCGCGCAAACCCAGTTCACCGGGCTTGAGCAACCTGTCCTGACCCGGGCCAATCAACGCGGCACGCGCATCGTCTTGCGGGCTGACGATGGTGGCAGCATCGCCGCTGGTGCCCCGATCCTGCACAAGGGCATCGAAGTCGGCTATCTCGAAGAGCCGGAATTGTCCTTCAATGGGCGGCAGGTTGTGGTCAGTGCCTTTATCGAAAGCCCCTATGACCGGCGCATTACCAGCAGCACACGGTTCTGGGATACATCCGGTTTCAGCGTCTCATTTGGTGCAGGCGGCGTGTCGCTGGACGTCAACTCGCTTGCGTCACTGATCGAAGGCGGCATCGCCTTTGATACGGTCGTATCAGGCGGTGATCCAATCCAAGAAGGCCACCGCTTTGACATTTTCCCCACCGAGCAGGCCGCCCGCGATAGCCTGTTCACCGATCCCAACGCCGAGGTCCTTGAAGTCGCGGTTCTCTTTGAACAGTCGGTCAGCGGCCTTGCTGTCGGCTCAGAGGTGCGTTTTCAGGGGATCCGCATCGGCGAGGTCAGTGACCTGAACGCCATCGTTGTCGGCGACGCTACGCAAGCCCAGGTGCGGCTACAGGCAGTGCTGGCCATAGAACCCGCACGTCTGGGCATGGGCCCTGATGCCACCGTTGATGACGCCTTGGCGCTGCTGTCTGATTTTGTCACCCGTGGCCTGCGTGCGCGTATGGTGACCGGCAATATTCTGGCCGGCACGCTGTTTGTAGAGCTGGTCGAAATCGAAGACGCTTTGCCGGCCATCATGAACCTGACCTCTGGCGAGTTCCCGGTGATCCCCACGACGGCGTCTGAAATCTCTGATGTTGCGGCCACCGCCGAGGGCCTTTTGGCACGGATCGACGCGCTGCCGGTGGAAGAGTTGATGGACGGCGCCATTGACCTGATGGACAGTCTCGAGCGTCTGGCAAACGACGAATACACCCGTGCCACGCCGGCAGCTCTGGTCGCACTTCTCGACGAATCCCGGGATCTGATCAATTCCGACGATATTCAGGCGATCCCCGGTGATCTGCGCAATGTAATCGGCGATCTCGATAGCCTGGTGACAGAGGTCGCCGAAGCGGGATTGATCGCCGATATCGACGCGGCCGTTGCAGCGGCATCAAAAGTTGCCACCAATATCGAAGTGGCCACCCAGGAACTGCCACAGATCACTGCGAACATCGAGGCGCTCACGACACGGGCCAATGAACTGGAACTTGAGGCGCTTGTCGCCTCTGCCACGGATTCGCTCAATGCGATCGACGCCTTCCTTGGCACCGATGACGCTGTTGCCTTCCCCGGTGAAGCGAACGCAGCGCTCTCTACCATGCGGGCCTTGCTGGACGATGTGAGGCAGGGTGGCGCTGTCGAAAACGTCAATGCCGCCCTGACGTCAGCCAATGAGGCCGCCAAAGCCGTGGAGCAAGCCGTCAGCACACTGCCCGCCCTTGCTGCCCGCGCCCGCGAATTGGTCGATCAGACCGAGGCGGTGGTAAACAGCTACAGCGAGCGGTCGCGGTTCAGCGCCGAAACGCTGGCAACATTGCGTGATATCCAAGAGGCGTCGGATGCGATATCCTCATTGGCGCGCACGATTGAACGTAACCCCAATTCCCTGCTGATCGGACGGTAAGACATGCTTTCACGATTGATGGTCCTTGCGTCGGCAACTCTTGTCGCCTGTACGCCTTTGGCCGACCGGGTGGCGCTCAGCCCGGTGCCTTCGACGCTTGAATTGCGTCCGCTGGTGGGCAGTGCCATGGTGCGGACCGTTTCATTGCCAAGCTATGCCGCCGCCGAGGAAATTGCGCTCGAAACCGCAGGCGGCCTGATCGCGATCAACGAAGATGTGCTTTGGGCGGACGACCCGGAGCGCGCTGTGACCCTGATCCTGACACGCACCGTTGGTGATATCCTGAACACGGATGTCGGCCCCGATCCCTGGCCCTTTGTCGGTCTGCCGGATGTCTCTGTTGATGTTCGGGTCGCACGCATGCTGGCCGGATCGGATGGCACGTTCGAACTGAACGGCCAGTTCTATATTGCCAGCGAAGGTGCGCGTTTCCGCGACAGCACCCAGAGCTTTTCGATCACCGAACCGATGGCGGATACATCTGTTGGCAGTATTTCAGCCGCGCAGGCGGCAGCCCTGCTGAGACTGGCCGAACAGATCGCGGCGACACTGGGCCGCTGAGATTTCGCGCCCTGCGATGCGGCCTGCCCTGCACATGACTAGTCCGACGCACCGGTTGCGTTGAAGGTAAACAATTGCTCTCCGGCAATCTGATAGCCGTCGATCAGCGCCGCCGCCCGCTTGGAAGTCAGCCAATCCTCGAGGATCAGCGCCGCTGCGTGCTTGACATCATCGTGGCGCGAAGGGCTGACCGGAATATAGGCATATTGATTGAACAACGCAGGATCACCGCCAAACAAAAGCGCGAGGTCGCGCTTGTTGCCAAAATTCAGCCAGCTTGCGCGGTCTGCCAGGATATAGGCACTCATCGCAGAGGCCGTGTTGAGCGCAGCCCCCATGCCCGCCCCGACCGGACGATACCAGGCGCCCTCGGGGTCCACCCCCGACGCGACCCAGAGCGCCAGTTCTTTTTGATGGGTTCCGCTATCGTCGCCCCGGCTGACAAAGGGCGCGCCCGCCTCAGCGATGGCGGCCAGGGCATCACGCGCTGTCTGCGCCCGAGCAATACCTGCAGGGTCATCTGCCGGACCGATGAGAACAAAGTCATTATACATAATCTCGCGCCTGTAGGTGCCGTATCCTTCGGCAACGAAAGCCTCTTCCGCGGCGCGGGAATGCACCAGGATTGCATCGACATCGCCCGCCCTGCCCAATCGAAGGGCCTGCCCCGTGCCGACGACGAGAAGTTGAACGGTGATGCCGGTATCCTCGGCGATTGCGGGCAGCAAGATGTCTGAAAGACCGGAGTTCTCAAAAGAGGTCGTGACCGCCAGCCGGATCGTTTCGGCGGCAGCGGACGCACCCCACATCATCACGATCAGGGCAAACAGCCGGATCATTCCACGATGTCCCCTTGCAGCAACGCGATGGCCTGTCGCGTCTGAGGGCCAGCAAAGAACGCCTTGGCCGGTCCTTGTTCGATGATCTGACCATGCATGACAAATACGATATCCTCGGCCAGCCGTCTGGCCTGCCCCATGTCATGGGTTGCCATGACGATGCGGGTGCCACCGGCCTGCGCCTCTTTGAGAATCGCTTCGATTTCGCGCGTGGCGCGCCCATCCAGATTGGCGCAGGGCTCGTCCAGAAATACGATGTCAGGGTCGCGGATCAATGCGCGAGCCAGCGCCAGCTTTTGTTTTTCGCCGCCCGACAGGCGCGGCGCGGAACGGTCGAGCGCATCAGCCAGACCCACGCGCGCGGCCCAGTCTGCGGCACGGGCCAGTGCGGTTTTCCTGGCGACACCGCGCAGACGCAGCGGATAGGCCAGGTTGTCACGAACCGAGCGGCGCAGCATGATCGGCGCCTGAAATACAAAGGCCTGCCGGGCCTGTGCCTCGGCCACTGGCACCTGCCATGTCACCTCACCTGCGGCCAGCCGCTCGACCCCGTGCAGCGCGCGCAAAAGCTTGGTCTTGCCTGCCCCGTTTGGGCCCATGATGATGGTGAACCCCTGCTCGGGCAGCTCCAGATCGATTGGCCCCAGCAGGGTTTCCCCCCGCCGCTTGACCACGGCCCCCGACATTCTGAGCGGTAGAATGGGCGTCACCATTTGCCCTCGCTTTCGGTCTGGCCGATGGCATGGATCGTCAGGTTCACCGCAACGGCCAGCCCGATCAGGACAAAACCCAACCCCAGCGCGAGCGCGAAATCCCCCTTGCCGGTTTCCAGAGCAATCGCGGTGGTCAGGACGCGCGTGGCATTGTCGATGTTGCCACCCACGATCATGATTGCGCCCACTTCTCCTATGGCACGGCCAAAACCGGCCAGTGCGGCCGTAATCAGCGCGCGCCGCCCGTCCCACAGCAAAGTCCTGATCCGTTGCCCCTTGGTCGTGGACAGCGAAATCAGAAGATCGTGGTAATCCGCCCAGATATCCCGGATCGCCTGATGCGCGATGGACGCAATCAGCGGGGTGATGATAATGACCTGCGCGATAATCATCGCCGTGGGTGTGAACAACAGGTTGAACACGCCAAACGGCCCGGCTCGTGACAGCAGCAGATAGACAATCAGCCCCACCACCACGGGCGGCAGCCCCATCAGCGCGTTCAGCAGGGCAATCGTCGCGCGCCTGTGCCGGAACCGGCGAATGGCCAGCCAGGCGCCAAATGGCAGCCCGATGGCCGAGCCGATCACCACCGCAGTCAACGTCACCTGAAGCGAGCGCAGCGTGATCTCGACAAGGGCCGCGTCAAAGGACACGACCAGCCAGAACCCGGCCACCAGCCCTTCCCAGATTTCACCCATATGTGCTGCCCTGTGCCACGTCTCGCGCGTATGGTTTCATGCGCGAGACAGCCGTTCAATGCGAAATCCGACACATTGTCCGTGGTTTGACGCATCCTGCGGTTGGTGGGGGGGCGGCGGCGGCACTTAGGGCAGGATGAAAAGCCAGACCCAGACCGTCAGGATCGACAAGCCCGTTCCCATCAGCACCGCAGAGGCGGCAACGCGCCGGGCCCTGCCATACATATCGGCAAAGACATAGGTGTTGATCCCCGGCGCCATGGCCGCGGTCAGAATGGCAGAGCGCAGGGCTGCGTCGGAAAGATCATTCGCCCGTGCGATCCCCCAAACGACGACCGGGTGCAGCACCAGAGATATGGCAACAACAAACAGGATCGTGCGGAGATCACCCTCGGGGCGGTATCGGTAAAGCACACCGCCCAGACCAAAAAGAGCGGCGGGCAAGGCGGCACGGATCATCAAATCAAGCGCATCCGTGAAAACTCCGGGCAAGGGAATGCCACCAATATTCACCACAAAACCCAGGGCGATCCCCACAATGAGCGCATTGTTGAACATCGCTCTGAGAACTTTGACAGGCAGCGTCGCCAAGCTGCCGCCACGGTTGCGCGCGATTTCCATGGCGGTAATCCCCACCATGTAGCAAAACGGGGAATGGATCGCGATGATCGCATAATTGGCTGCAAGGGCAGAGACACCATAGGCACGCTCGGTGATCGGCAGACCCAGCAAGAGCGAGTTGGAAAACAGGCCGCAAAAACCGATGGCGACGCTGTCTTCCCAGTCGCGCCCGAAGATATAGCGCGCACCCAAAAGCCCAGCCGTGAACCCTGCCAGCGCGCCCGCGTAGAAACTGCCCAACAAAGCCAGATCAAAGTTCTGTTGCAGATCAAGGGTCGAGATTGCCCGGAATAGCAGGAAGGGAATGGCAAACCCTTGCGTGAATTTCATCAGCCCATCCACACCGGCGTCGCTGAAATACCCCTTCCAGACAGCCAGATAGCCAAAGCCGATCACCAGAAAGACCGGCAGGATAACGTCGATCAGCGCGGCCATTGCGGCTCCTTCTTTGGCTCTAGGCTGCGGGCACCGTCACGGTCATTCCGTCATAGGCCGGATCAATGTGATCGGGGGTTTCTGCGGCCAAAGTCGCATAGTCCAGATCATTGTGCATATTGGTCAGGATCGCCCGTTTTGGGGCAGCTTTTGCGATCCATTCCAACGTCTTGGCCAAATGCGCGTGGGTCGGATGCGGATCGCGGCGCAGGGCATCGACAATCCAGTAATCCAGTCCCCGCAGCACCGGCCAGGCCGCTTCGGGAATCTCTGACACGTCAGGCAAATAGGCCACATCGCCAATCCGAAAGCCCAAAGCCTCGATACTGCCGTGTTTGACCTCGAACGGGCGCAGCACGATGTCGCCTCCTGGCCCGCTGACCGTGATGTCACCGGTGATCGTGTTCAGCTCGCAGATCGGCGGATAGGATGATCCTTTCGGCTGCACAAATGCATAGCCAAACCGCCCCAGCAGATCATTGCTGGTGTCGCCATCGGCCCAGACTTGCAGCCTTTCACGCAGATTGAACACGATCATGCGCAGATCATCAATACCATGCACATGATCGGCATGACCGTGGGTATAGACCACCGCATCCAACGTGCCGACCTCGGCATCCAGAAGCTGGGCGCGCATATCAGGTGATGTGTCAATCAGCACCCGTGTCACCCGATCACCGCTGGAGCGGGTCACAAGCAGCGAACAGCGGCTGCGCCGGTTTTTGGGGTTGGTCGGGTCGCAGGCGCCCCAAAGCCCGCCAAGACGCGGGACGCCGCCCGATGACCCACAGCCCAAGATCCGAAAGTGAAGGTGATCGCTCATAGCGCCGCCTTCCAGAAGAGCCGCTCAAAGTTCGCGGTGGTCTGACTGGCAAATTCTGCATAGGACAGACCGAACACTTCGGCCCCGACTTTTGCGGTCTGTGCAGTATAGGCGGGTTCATTGCGTTTGCCCCGGTAAGGTGGCGGCGCCAGATAGGGGCTGTCGGTTTCGACCAGCACCCGGTCCACAGGGGCTGCCGCAAAAATATCGCGCAGGTCCTGGCTTTTGGGGAAGGCCGCAATGCCCGACATCGACAGGTAGAAATCCATATCGAGGGCGGCTTTCGCGAGGGCCGCACCACTGGAAAAGCAATGCATCACGCAGGTGTAGGCGCCTTTGTCGAATTCCTCGCGCAGGATCCGCGCCATATCGTCATCCGCCGCACGGGCATGGACGATCAATGGCAGTTTCGTTTCGCGCGCCGCCGCAATATGCACCCGCAGCGATTGCTGCTGAATTTCGGCGCTTTCAGCGGTGTAGTGATAATCCAGCCCGGTTTCGCCGATCCCCACGAACTTTGGGTGATCGGCCAGAGCGATCAATTCCTCCTGGGTCGCCAGCGGCTCATCTGCCGCGCTCATCGGGTGGGTCCCGGCGGCGTAAAACACCGGATCATAGCGCTCGGCGATGGCCCGCACCTGAGGCTCCAGCCGCAACCTGGTGCAGATCGTCACCATGCGGGTGACCCCGGCATCAATCGCCCGCGCGATCAGATCATCCCGCTCACCGTCGAAATCGGGAAAATCCAGGTGGCAGTGACTGTCTACAATGGTCGCTTGGGTCATTTTGCGGCTTTCAGGCTTTGGGCGATCCCTTGTGCCGTTTCTTCAATCTTGAAAATCATATCAAGGATCAGCGCCGCAGGGTCAAGGTTCACTGCGCGACCGTGGCGCGACCGGTCTGTCAGATGTTGCTGCAACTGCGCCCATTTGCGCGCTGCACGATCGTCGGGCGAAATCCGGGCCAGCAACAGCGCTTCTCCTGGTGCCCCTTGTGCCGATGGCGCGCCCATCAACCCGGCCCGCGCCGCGCGTGACAAAAACAGATCAATCAGATCAAGGGTCATGCCAAACCGCACTTCTGCCGCCTTGCCGACGCATCCATCGGCAAGACGCAGCGCCGCCGGGCGGTCGATGTGCGGCAGCTTGCCAAAGGTCTTGATCAGCTCAGCATAGAGCGCCAGCCCGTCGTGGTTCAAAAGCCGGATGGCATCACCGGCAGACCCACCAGCCAGAGCGGCAAGGCTTTCGGAATGGTCGGTCGGGTGGCCTGCCTGCGCCAATGCGCCTTGCAGGTCTTCGGCGTTCAGCCGCGCGCAGCGCAATTCGCGACAGCGCGACCTGATAGTCGGCAACAGGCGCGAAGGCTGGTGCGCAATCAAAAGAATTGTGCAGTTTTCGGGCGGTTCTTCCAGCTCTTTGAGGATCGCATTTGCGGCATTGCGGTTCAGCTCATCCGCGGCATCCACAATCACCACACGTCGCCCGCCATCCGCCGCTGACATCTGGAAAAACCGTTTCAGATCGCGCACCGCATCGACGGTAATCTCTGTTTTCAACTTCTTTGTCTTGTCGTCCCAGGGTCGGCGGATCACCGACAGGCGCGGATGCGCCCCGGCCTGAACGAGGCGCGCCTGAGGATGTGCCGGATCGATGGCAAGCGAAGGATCGCCAAAAAGCCCCGCTTCGGGGTCAGTCAGCAGAAATGTCGCGATTTTCCACGCCAGAGTGGCCTTACCCACCCCGCGCGGCCCGGTGATCAGCCAGCCTGAATGCAGGCGCCCGGCGCCAAATGCGTCCAGAAACCCCGCCTCGGCCTGGGCCTGTCCAAAGAGTTGGAGCGTTTCTCGCGGGTGGGGCGCACCTGCGATCCGGTCTGGTTCTGGGATATCATCGTCGCTCATGCGTGGGCGGCAATCTCACTGGCGATCTGGTCGGCGGTGCGGTTGCCGTCGATCAGAATACAACGCGCCGGGTTTGCATGGGCCAGGGCCAGAAACCCGTGACGCAAGGTTTCCTGAAACCCCAGTCCAAAGTCCTCGAACCGGTCCTCGCCCGATCTGCGGGCCAGCCCACGTTCAAGCGCTGTGGCCGGATCCATATCGATGATGAAGGTCAGATCAGGCTCCCGGCCGATCATCAGCTCGTGCAGGCTATCGACCATGGCCCGCAGATCGCCGCGCGTGGCCCCCTGGTAGACGCGGGTACTGTCGGCAAAGCGGTCGGACACCACTGTCTTGCCTTGCGACAAGGCCGGTTCGATCGTCTGTTCCAGATGATCCCGGCGCGCGGCCGTAAACAGCAGGATTTCCGTTTCGGCAGACCACCGGTTCGGATCACCGGTCAGAACCAACTGCCGGATTTCCTCGGCTCCGGGGCTGCCGCCGGGTTCCCGGGTCAGAACAACGTCGTCGCCTCTGGCACGCAGATGCTCGGCAAAACGGCGGGATTGCGTGGATTTCCCCGACCCGTCAATGCCTTCAAAGGTAATGAAGCGGGGGTTGCTCATGCCCCGTCCGGTACGTCATCGGTAATCACGGGTCCGTATTTTTTCCACAAAACCAGGGCCGCGGTACGCATGCGCATCGCAAACCCACCCCGTGGCACAGCGGCTTCGGCAACCAGCGGAATGCGTTTTTCGGGCAGGCCATCAAGTGCGACCACCAATTCGCCCAATTGCTGACCGGCCGCGATTGGCGCCTCGATCGGGCCGTTGTAGACCACCTGCGCGTCGATCTGCCCTTGATTCAGGATTGGAACCAAAAGCGAAACATCCTCGGCCACGGTCAGCCCGACAGTCGGCATGTCGCCCATCCAGACATCGGCCGTCGCGATGCGTGTTCCCGCCTGCGCCACGTCCTCTTGGGCGAATTGCCGAAACGCCCAATTGATGATCTTCTGGGCTTCTTCGGCGCGCTGTTGGCGGCTCTCCATCCCTGTGACCACAAAAATGATGCGGCGGTCGCCCTGTTTGGCGGACCCGACCATGCCAAAGCCCGCCTCGTCGGTCCGTCCGGTTTTCAGCCCGTCAGCCCCGATGCCCATCGACAAGACGGGGTTGCGGTTGCGCGAATTCGCCGGGACCCGCCCATCAAACTCGAACTCCGTTTCCGCAAAAAGCGGGTAGAATGTTGGAAAATCAAGGATCAGGCGGTTCGCCAAAATCCCCAGGTCTTCCATCGACATACGGTGCCCTGCGGCTGGCCAGCCGTTGGAATTGACAAAGGTCGAATTCATCATGCCCAACTGGCGCGCCCGGTCGGTCATCATCCGGGCAAAGCCGGCTTCGGTCCCGTCAGGCGACAGGGCTTCGGCCAGAACAGCGCTAGCATCATTGCCCGAAAGCACGATGACCCCGCGCAGCAGATCTTCTACCCTGACCCGATCGGTGGTGTCGAGAAACATCGATGAGCCGCCATAGCTGGCGGCCTCCGTGGAAACCGAAAGCTCTTCGTTGATGTCCAGCCGACCATTGGCCACGGCTTCGAACGCCATGTAGAGCGTCATCAGCTTTGACATCGACGCCGGCGGCAATGGCAAATCGGCGTTCTTTGATAACAAGACCGTGTCGGTGGTCTGGTCATAGATATAGGCCGCTGTTGCCTTGGTCTCAAAGGCAGAGGCCAAAACTGGCGCCAGCATCAATGTCACGATCAGCGCAAGACGGCGTAAAGAACCCAAATGCATCACGGGGGGTCTCCTTTCAGACTGGTTGCTACTCGGCGTTTTCGATCACAAAGGCATCGACGAAACCCATCTCTCTGAGCCGGGTAATATCGCCGGTATCCGCCAATGGACCCGCGATCACGCGCCAAACGGTGCGTCCCCCCAGTTCTTCGGGGGTTGCGCGCGCCTCCATTCCGGCAGCTGAGATCATCTGGACCGCGTTGTTGGCGTTCGCCTCGACACTATAGACCCCGACCTGGGCATTGGACCCAGCCGGAAGCGGCGCCGGGGTTTCGAGAACAGACGACACATCGACCGTCTCGCTGACCTCGGCAACGGCCTCGGTCGCGGTACTCGCCGCGGCGGCGGTTTGCTCAACGGCCGCTGTCGCAGCCTCGACCGCGGCAGGCAGGACGGTCGCGGCCGCGGCCGCGGCGGCAATGGCAGCATCGTCGCCTTGGGCGGGCTCCAGTGGTTCTTCTTCAACGGTGACCGGAGCGTCGAGGCTGGCAACAACAGAGTTTTCCCCTGCCCCTTCGGGTTCCTCAGTTTCGACCTGCTCGCGCCGCAACACCACAACCTCCAGCCGTGTTGGCGATCCCGGCAGAAGCCCCAGCGCCTCAGCGGCATCCGAAGACACCTGCAAGCGCGGTCCCGGGTTCAGCCGTTCGCGCCGGAACAGGGCGCCGATCACCTCTTGTCCGCCTTCGGTGTTGCGGATCACAACCCGCTCAGGGTCGGTGACATCGGGATAGGCCACCCACACACCGCCCAGAGAGGGGCGACCGTCCCACAATCCATCGTCGGTGATGGCAAGGATATCAGGGCGCTCCACGTCAATGTCGCGCTGGACACGCTGGTTCAAGGCATTTGCCGGCACGAATTCGGCCGGGGCCGCCGCTGCGCCATTGGCTGTCGGGAACGCGAATTCGCCATTCTCGGTGCAGGCCCCCAGAACCACCGCACCGACCAACGCCAGCGACACAGGTCGCATTCTGGCGTTCAAAAACACAAAGCCCGTCATCTTTTGCCCCTCTGTTTGCACCCGCAATTGAACAGGTATCAGCTGTTTTCAGCCGTGTTTGTTGCTGCTCCATGCCCTTGTGATGGACATCATCGTCCGGCGCAACAGGCGTGCCATACGATATCCCGCGAAAGGATAGCGCCCGAAAGCGAAATTTGAAAGGCTCTCGCGCCTCCTTTCGGCGGATTTTCCCCAAAGCGTGAACCTGCTTTTCGAATCACAAATGACCCGCTAACAGGGCGGGGTCGGAGGAGTGGCAGAGTGGTTGAATGCACCGGTCTTGAAAACCGACGTAGGTGAAAGTCTACCGTGGGTTCGAATCCCACCTCCTCCGCCAGATCAAATATGATGTTAAATTTACACCCAAAGAAACAATGGCTTAACGGGGTACCTAGAGCCACAGATTGAGTCATGTGGTGCAGTCTTGTGTGACAGATCGTGTGACCGAAACCACACCGGCAATCTTGCAATTGCGGCAGACCCAGGTGATGAGATGTTGTTTTTGGCACGTCGGGTACCGCGTTCAGGTGCTGACGTCACCGCTCAGACGTATGTTTGGTCTGGTCGCTTCTCTCGCATTATCTCATATTTCACGGCCTGGCATTCCAGCCTCGCTGGTCTGACACCAGCGGAATAGGTTAACCGGTCAAAAGAAGGCCAAGACCTGAACCGAGCTAACCTATAAGTGCGGACTCGAAGGGGAGCAGGTCACCGACCTGCCGGAGAACGCCCATGCGCGGATCGCCCGGTTTGGCATACTCCAAGCCATGAGACGACACACCTATCAACACACAACTGTTACCAACGTATGGTATCCGTGTCTGGATGTGTGCGTTACGAAGTTGCATCAATTGTGCAGCACCCAAGCATCGGGTTCCGAACCAGTCTCGTAGGGAATTCCACTGGGTGATCTTGGTATGTATCCTGCGCGACGTCTAAGCAGGTCGCAATTTCCATCATGCGATTAGCAATACCTCGAAAACTCTGACTGGCTTCAGTCAACGTACCCGAGAAGAACGCATCAACCGATGTAACACCCATTCTTCTCAGCAACATGCATCGCAACGACCATCATCTTCTGGATCAATCAATGACGCCTGACCCTAAGTCTTTGAGATCAGCTCGTGCGCAAAGCCGTTTGCAAACAACCATTCCATCGCATTTGCCTTCATACCATGTTCGGCAGAGGTGTTGACTGCAGAGCTTTCAAATATCTGCGCATAGACTGGCCAATCACTTTGATCAGCTGGATGGAAGTTACCAGCCATCCGGTTCAACTCCCAAGGATACATCTGACCAATAACGACTCCAAATGCAATTTGGCCCGGGACCTTTGGGAACCCTCGATAGTCTGACCCCGATGGATCGCCAAACTGGCGTGACCCAAACCCTTGAATAAAGCTGACATTTGAAGGGTTACAACCCAGACCAAACCACAAGCCTTCCACCACCATATCGCGCATCAATCCAACCTCGGGTGATCCAATGGCGAACTGTTGAGCCAATTCAGACGCCCGCCAGTTTGATCCCGGTCCAAAGCGCGCCCATCCCCGACCCCATGGGTAGCTTGGCGTCGTGTGCAGGCCATAGTCGCTCCCCATACGCTCTGACATCCCAAGACGTTTGGACACCCATTCCTGCAATGCCGTCGCCACATCGGGATTTACGTCCCGACCATCCCGCCCAGCAAGAAGGTACTCGAGCTGCTCTGTGCCATAAACGCCGGGACGCGCGCCTAAACTGCCAAGGTCAGATTGCGGCAGGAAAGGATTGTGTGCTTCAAAAATCATGCGCGCATCACTCCTTCCGGACGCGCGATATACCGTTGCGGCAGCAGCAATGCGCGCGCGATTCAGGCTTGACGGCACTTCGGATGCGTCCTTTGGTTCAATGTCTTCGGATGATGCGGTCGTATGTTTTCGTAAAATCTCTGGCCATCGTGATTCTGCCCACTTCCAAGCTGCAACCGCCTCTTGAATCAGGCTTTCTCCGAGGGTTTGGTCACCGACAGTGTTTGAAATGACGTGCCCCAGTTTTGACGCCCCTATGGCAAATCGGTAGGCCGCCCATGGCTCTGGCTTATATGCGTAGGAAATCTGATGTGGGTTCCACGACACCGCCCCTGACACACCGTCAGAGGAGTACTCGACACCGCCAATGATGCCTCCCTCGCGGGTCTGTGTGCGCCGCCATAATGAAATACCCCACAGGGCTTCGTGGATCAGGTCCGGCAAAACCGTGATTCCGTCGCCCGTATCCTCTGCAGACTTCTTTGCGCGAACCGAACCATCCGCAAACGTTTTGCCGCTCTCCGGAATATTCAGATCAACGGCCCGCATGGTTGCAAAAAGCTCCACCATGTTTGCCATCGTAAAGACAGCATCCATATGCTGAATGCGGCGATCCCAGTCACCCGCATCGTGCCAACCGCCCCAGGCATGGGGATGTTCGGAGCCAACGGGGTAGCCTTCATCTGTCTCCACCAAGAGTCCAATATGTTCTGTAGCGCGCACTTGTTCTGTCGCATCGCCCGAGCCGAACCCTTCACGTGTCTGGCCAAGCTCGACGTCTGACTGCCAGACCTTTAGCCCATCCTGAGGATGCCCATTCCGCGGGCGTGAGCGCCCTTCGCCATGGATCGCATCAATTTCAATCCCTGACCGTTGGTGGAAGTACCATCTGGCAGCCGCCCTAAGGCAGTCATGATACGGGTCTTCGCTTACCTGAAACGGGCACGAAGATCCGATGCCTTCGATCTCTAGTCGGAACCTGCCGTCTGAAACCAGATCAGAAAAATCTGCTTCGTAGATATCGCAACCGTTGAAGTTCAAATTTGCCCTGTGTTCCTCACTGCCAGCTTTCGCAATTTCAAGCCGACCCGTGACGACAACCTCGTTTGAATCGGCATTTATCAACATCCATGCAGTCTCCTCAGAGATGTCTTGATCTGTGTTGCCGGCCTGCCCTGAAAGGGTGTGTCCCAACCACAGCCCCACATAGCCCTTTTTTGGGCCCACAGTTGGATAGCCTTGCTGGCAAACATGAATCACCTCGGAAATGCCTGTGTTGTTTCGCGTGGCTTCAAGGGGGCCTAGACCGGGATGGAAAAGGTTAACGGAGGAGCCTTCTGGTATGGATGTTTCGAGCACGATCGTCAGCAAGTGGCGCAGACAGTGGATGTAATCGCGCCGTCCGGACCTTTCAGACTTTATCGGCAAAGACTTTCTATAGACGAGGCTTGCAGCCACCTCGCTCCCATCGATCTTGGCAATCCAACTTTGTGGTTGGTCAACCGGTGCCCTTGGTCCATCAAAAGCGCTCAATTCAGTTCCCGAAATCACTTCAGCCAAAGGCCGAAAGAGCTGCGGCGCGGTTGCATGCACAGCACCAGAGATGAACCCGGACCGATCATCCAAATCCACAAATCCTTGGAGACGAACATTATTTCCGCCGCGCAGACGGACGCGGCTTGCATCACTCACGATCTCACGCATTGGATTTGTCAGCTGGGCCTCGATAACAGTCAGCTGAACCTTGTTTGGCCCTACAAAAGAGATACTCTCAATCGTATCTTCCAAGGGCATGGCCGCGACGGACGAAGTGTGCAACAATACAGACGGAACAGCTGCATAGGCTGCGAAGGCGCCCGTCGTCAGAAGTACTGACCTCCTCGTTAATACGGTTTGGTCCTGCTTCATTGCGCGTTCCTCAGCGTCATGTGTCGCATGCGACTAGTTCTGACTCGACGCTCAGCCTTCAGTCCCAGATACAGGGCGTCGAACTGCCCATACCCATGCATGATGATTGACCGATCATGATGTGGCATTGGCATACCTTGCGATCAAGCAAGCCTTTGTTCCAAAGGCAACGAACGACATCCATGACAGACTGGTCCGGGACAGAATTGTGCCTTCAGTTGTGTTCATCAGCACAAAGGCAATCAAAATAAGAATGATCGCAGCAAGGGCAGTTCGATCCGATTTCTGTCGCATGATACGGTAACAGCTCACGCCGATGCGCAACAACGCAGCCATCAACACAAGAAGGCCAAGCAGCCCAAGGTGTAGCATCGTTTCGATAAGCCCGTTGTGCGAGTAAAAGGGCGTGAAACCCAATCCAAGGTCTCGGGATATCACCAGAACTCTGAATGAGGTAGGATCCCAAAATGCTCTGTACCCGTAGCCAACCCAGAACTCGTCCATGATGTATGGGCCCATCAAGCTCCAAAGTGGCAATCGGCCCGACAAGGTCGGCTTGCGATCGACAGCCTCAAAGAGTGGCTCCAGCACGTCCGTTGATAGCAAGTATGATGTGACAAACAGAAATATAACAATGATGAAGAGGTATCCGACACCCCAGATCAGAGCCCATCGCCTCATCGCGTGAAAGATGGTCACGGCGCTCAGGCTGAAAATCGCAATGATCTGCGGACTGCGTGACTCAGACGCGACAAGCAGCACTAGCGATAAAAGCAAACTAAACACAAAAAACCGCCGCTGATTTCCTTTTGAGATGTTGGCCGCACATAACGAAAAAATAAGAGCGAGAACGCTCGCTGCCCCCAATCCGTTCTTATGCCCAAAAACACCATTCCAAGTGTTTTCCCATGGTGGGATGCCCCTCGCGTCTGGCACGGTTGCAATCGCAAAAATGCTGCCAATCATAGTGCTTGCACCGATGAAGGCAAAAACCATGATCAAATTTCGCAGGGAAAAAATGCTCGCCAAGGTTATCGCGAACATCGTGGTGACAACCAAAGGTATCGCGCGCTCGACGGTGTTAAGGGGCTGGTAGCTCCAGAGAACGGAAACTGCCGCAAGCGAAACCAATAGGGGTACTTCTGGTAGGGCCGCGATCCCACGAAGTGACCTACCAAGATACAGGACGGTGATTAGTATTAACGGCAACAGAAAAGCATATTTGAGGCGCGCTACGACCCTGCTTTGCCCGACAAAAATGGTGATGGCGTCCGTTGTAACTACAAATGTGACAATCGTTATAAAACCAATCAGTAAGACAGAGTACAAAGTGCTTGCACGAACTGCAGCCCTCTGCTGTTTTTTGGTCAGCGTCGCCACAATTACTTCCTCACGCTCTTTAAAAGGCGTAAGGCAAGCTTTGGTCGTGCTAGGCTATCGGGATAAACCAGCAAGCCCAAAGCACTCAGCATCAACGCGGACCGTTTGCTTTCATATTGGTACATTGTGCGCACGCCTGACCAAAAAATATCAATGCGACGCATCCGCAGCGCCGGTCCAAGTCGCCACCCCAATTGTCGGCGCATAGCATCGTTTTTAGCGACGACATCCAAACAAGTGATATCGCGGGCGAAAGGCTTTGAAGCGGCGGTATGGTTCGCGCCTGATGCAATCTGTCGATATGCCAGCACGTGGCCACCTTCAACGGTAGAGACGCTTCCTTGGGTGAGCAAGCGACACCAGAACTCCCAATCTTCGCCGTACTTCAAGGTCTCATCGTAACCGGAAACCGCCTTCGCCACTGCTGTGCGAATTGCGAGGGCTCCGCCATTCACAATGAAGTTCTTTTTGACCAGCCCATAGAGTTGATCCTCCTCGGGCACCAAGTCCCGGTTGTCCGGTGAAAGCAGCGGGGCTCCATCTTGATCAATGCGCAACACTTGCCCAACAGCAGCGATGCTTTGCGGATCAGCTAGGGCCTTCCTGAAACGCGGCAACGCATCCTCTGCCAGCAGGTCATCCGCATCCAAAAACACCACGAATTCCGACACAACCAGCGACAGGCCAAGGTTACGTGCCGCTGACACTCCCCGCGCCGGGCCATTCACGAATTGCATTTCAATAACTGGGTTGGCTTGCCTAAAGGCTTCGGCGATTTCAGCAGTGGCGTCAGACGAGCCATCATTCACGACAATTACGCGGAATGGCTCATCGCGTATCCGGGTAAGACCCTCGAGTGTCTCGCGGATGTATTTTTCGGCATTGCGGGCTGCAATGACGAGGGTAAACAAGATCGGGCTCGCCTGGGTCATGTGATCGTATGCCCCCGTTCGTGGGACACCGCTGACATGCTGTATTCTTTGAATGAGACGCCAACAAAAGCCGCAAGCACGCCCAATCCACGCACCGCCTCAAGAAGGCCAGAGACAATACGAACCCGCGACCCAAGGCCAAAAGTCAAAACTATCACGGATCCTTTTAGAAATGCAGCTATACCCTTGATAAATCGCAACAAACAGTTTTTCTTGTGATAGATAGCAATACGGCCAAGCGTATTGCCCATCCTAAATTTCCGGCGCAGGGCCCAACCAATTGTTTGGCGTTTGCGCGGCACAAGATCGCTGACAGCTGCATTTGATGCCGCGTGGATGGTTCCTCCGTGTGCCCTGAGACGATGAAAGAACTCTTCGTCCTCGCCGCCCGTCGTATTAAAACGGAAGTCGAATCTGAGCGCGTGTTTCCGCAAAAAATTTGCAGCAATCATCACGTTATTTGTGGACGCGAAGTTTAGGGTTTCTCCAGCCGCAAATGGCCCAAGCTCAAAGAGATTTGCCGCGACCGACCAATCTGGAGGAGTGCCTTCAAAGCTCGGCAATACTGGCCCTTGTACGACCGTCGCTCTCGTTTCTTGCAGGGTCTGCAGCATCGACCGAACCCAACCTTCAGAGACCATTTCATCGTCATCGAGAAAGGCCACGAAGTCCGTCTTATCATCAACCTCATCCAAGGCACGGTTGCGCGCAGCAACGATCCCACGGTTATGCTCCACCACATAACGCAACGGCCAGCGACTTAACTTTGATATGTCGCCCAAGATTACCTCTGCCGGGTCATCGGGGCAGTTCTCGACGACCACTATCGAGATGGACGCCAGCGACGCCTCATGAGACATTGCATTCAAGCTGTCGAGAAGAAAACGCAAACCCAGAGGTCTGCGGTAGGTCGCGATGCAGATCGTTACTTCTGGCGGCGGACCGGCTTCACCAATCTGAAATGCAGGACTATTCATATCCCGCTTCCGTTAGGGTCCGCACTGCAATCTTAAGAAACAATGCTTTTTGCGACTGCGTCCACCCCTCCCAACGTCCGATTGGGTTAAACTTCCTGGATCTATCCTGAGGTTCCCAACGAGTTGTGTCAGGCTGATCTGACCGTGAAGAGCCGCGCACGGGCAAGGTCTCCACAGTGTCAATCGGATAGCTTCCCAGGCTCAGACCGGTGAACTCCAACAAGGCCGGCACGATGACCTCGGGCGTTTGCACCAAATCTTCATATTTTACGACGTGCACATTAGGATGGGCATTCTCCCCACCCTTGTCAAAGCTGAGCACAGCATCAGTCGCTAGACTCCATTCATGGGCAATTTGCGCCAACGTTTTCCGCGCAAGGGATCGGCGTTTGAAAGTGCGGAGCGTAGAATCCGCGACATCGCGCCCATCTCGCAGGCAAAGCACAATCTTCGCATTCGGAAAAATGATCGGCGCTAGGTTCAGGTACTGGACATGCGGACACTTCAACAATATCCGCTGTTTTCCAGCCTCTGCTTGCAACTCACGCATCCATGCTCCTGCAAGCATGGCAAGCGCGTCCCATTCGCCGAGCACCTCTTTGTTGCGCGGGAACAACGCGATGAAATCTTCCATAAAGCCGCGCGCATATCCTGCTGCATGAAGGATCGGGAATTCGAACAGGCGACCGGGGTCGGGATAGACGTCTGGATGTTCAGCTAGGACATCTCGAAAGAAATTGCTACCCGACCTTGGCATCACACCCAAAACCAAAATGGGTGAAGGCATCTTGGGAGCACCCGCAGCCCGTTCAGCTAGTCCAGCCAACCGCTTTGCTTCCTCTCGACCCAAATCAACCAAAAAATCATTTTTCTTCAGGTACTTGAGGCCAAGAATCCGCTTCGTCAACCTGGGCACCTGCCCGAGTCGCGTGCTTTGCAAGAGAGATTGATAACCGCTGTTCATCGAGCCCGCCCCTGCTGTGTGGACCGTGTATCCGTATAGCCCAAAGTGTTGTCCCACGCCCTCCAAGGAAGCGGCTTTCTTCCGGTCAATTCAGAAATGAACTGCATGTCAGGGATAAACAACTCTTGTAACTGATCGCGCGTTGCGTCCGTCATATCAGGGACTTGCGTACGCAAGTCTTTCTTGTTCGCCTTCAGCAAAGCCGACACCCCTGGCGCGGATTTAATGCGGGCCACGGTACTTCCTAACCCCGCTCTGCGTGCCAAGGAGCCACCGAGGCGAAGGGTATTCTGAAGCTGTTCGGATTTCACCGCGATGCTTTCGTGGCTTCTTCCATGTACGGTGTCTTTGTCGATCTCATTGGAGATATCTAAATGCGCAGCAATGCGTGCAAAGGCACCCTCTGGATCATCAGCAATATCTTCAGAAAAAAGGACAAGAAGCTGTTCTTGCGGGAAATGATCGAGCCAACGCTCGATGTTCGTCTTGTATTGGCTTTGCTGCACATATGCCGGGTTAACATCCATCGCTGCCTTGAAACTGGTGTCCACGGGAATGTGTTTTTTGCGGATTTCATGCAGGTGATTTGAGAATGCGCGCGCCACGGGATCGCGCACCAATGCGATCAAACGCATGGTCGGGTTGTAGATCTGTGCCCGTTCGGCGGCATCACGGCTCATGAAGTAGTTGGGTGAAAACTCTCCCGCAATCTTTGTCGCGGCGTTGATCTGAAACCTGCTTTCATACCAATTGGCACCCCGTTCGTAATTGGCGTTAAAGTAATTCAGTTCCTTCGGTTCACTGGTCGCGACCTCAGGATGCGTTGTCAACACGTCATGAAGCCAAGACGTCGCGCATTTTTGCGCGCCGATCCCGATGAAGCCCACTTTCATGCGCATCAGCTGGGCCGGGTCAGACATCCTTCTTCCCTGTCCGGTAACGGATTATGTCGTGGAACAGGACAAGCCCAATCGCATGCGGGATTGTCACTAAATACCGCATCAATAAGTAGCGAGGCCCTGTCGCCATCCGGTGCATCCACTCCAGACCGGCTTTCTGTAACCATTCTGGCGCTCGCTTGTAGTCGCCTACGATAAAATGAAAACAGCCACCGCAGGTGATAAGCCACGCACAGTTCAAACGATCCCGGACGCGCGTACAAAAAAACTGCTCTTTCGGCTTCCCGAGCCCGACCCAAACTACTTCAGCTCCAGATGAGTTGATATCATCAATCACTTCCTGCTCGTCAGCCTGTGAGAAATAGCCATTGCGGCGACCGACAATTTGCAGATTGGGGTATTGGTGTCGAAGCACCTCGGCGCACTTTCTATTGATCTCCTCATTCCCGCCAAGCAGATAAAACTTGATCCCGTGCTGCGCAGCGGCCTCTGATGCCGAATGAATAAGATCTGTCGTCGCAGTCCGCTCTGGCACTTGTTGGCTCGGCTTCAATTTGGACATCCAGACGATGAACTGCCCGTCCGCGTGCACCAGATCAGCGCCTCTCAGGCTCTCGGCGTATTCCTTGTTTGTCGCAAACATCGAAATGGCCTGACCATTGGTATCAAATACATTCTTTGGCGCATCAAGTGAGCCTTCGCGCAGCGCCAGTGTATCCTCTACCATCAACGCGACGATCTGCGCCTCGTCAGCCATAGCAGTTGGCACGGCACCAACGGTCGTATGAGTTGTGCGCTTTTCACTCATTGCCTGTCTCTAAACACTTGTCAAAGGCTTACCATAAGTCACTTTGCCTTACCACGCTTTGCACGAATCGTTGATCAGCCCTACGCAATTTGAACAAAATCCATTCACTGGTAGCCATGAGCCGACAATCAGCGCAAATATTCGGCACCTCTTACAATTTTTGCCAGCATTCATGTGCACGCAACGCACGAATCATGTAGGCAGGTGTTAACCTTAGTGTATTGGGATTTGGTGGTTGTATAGGTTGCGTCCTGCGGCGCTGCCTTCGGGCAGTCGTTTGAAAGAAATCGGAGTTTTTGGTTTTTCGCTAGCACCGACCAGCCTTTTGGGATTGGAAAAATGAGCCTTGTCGAAAGGAAAGCCGGTTTGCTCGATAACGAGCTTTACGCAACCGATATTGTAGGCGGCGACAATCAGGAACTACGCATTCTGAGCAACTTGCTATTGGCCGCTCGTCGCCATTTTTGGCTTATATTAATTTTGGCTATGTTGGCTGCCGCGGGTGCCTTTTTTGCGACCTCGATGGTCGAAGATCGCTTCACAGCGTCGTCACGAGTCAAGCTGAATACCCGTATCACAACAGACGTGCAGTTCACACCGGGCGGTCCGGATCTGCCCATCAATATCGCATCCCTGGAAAGTGAGCTTGAAGTTATGCGTTCAAGCGACCTGATAGAGGCGAGCATTTTTGATTTGGAGCTCATCGAGCGGCCCGCCAACCCAGAGGATGAGGCGGCGCAATCGGCATTTAAGGATGAACTGGAAGCGCTGATTTCGAAAATTCGTGACAACCGCATCATTGAGCAAGTCGGGACAACGTCCGCAGTCTTTGAGATTAGCGTGACTGATACCGACCCGTTTCTTGCATCTGCCTTGGCCAACGCGCTTGGTCGACAGTACCTTCAAAGGCAGACACTCGAAAAAATTCGGACGCTTGAACGCGCACAAGGGTGGCTTTCGGAGCGCACCCTGCAAATTCAGACCCAAATAACTGAGCTGCTAAAACAGCAAGAAACATATATAATCGAAAGTCCGTTTTCACCCGAAGAATCCGCAACGATCCGTGCGCAGCGCCAAATAGGCGAAAGGCAACTTGCAAACAAAGAGTCCGATTTACGCGAAATCGACAGCAGCATATCCCGAATAGAAACGCTTTCACGGATTGGCCAGTTTGTGGATGCAGCTGCACTCTTGCCGGCGCAGAGCGAACGCCTTGAAGCAACTTTGATCCAAGTCGCGAGTAATCCGTCAGCCGACCTCCTGCAAATCGTGCGGAATGAGATCAATGCGGGGCTGGCGGTCCTTAAAGATCGATCTGCAACGCTGCAGCAAGAGATCATATCTTCAGAACTGACCTTGGCCGACCTTCGCGCCAAACAAGATATCCAAGCCATTCATGATGGCCAAGCAAGGCAAATAGAGAACGAAATAGCGGTTTCTCAGGCGATCTATCTGGACTTCGTCTCTGAACTCAGCCGCCGAACCGAACAAACCGATTTCCTTGATTCAGACGGGCGCATCATTGAATTCGCTCGCCCGCCAAGAACTCCCTCGGAACCAAACGAGGTGCTGTTGAGTTTTGTTACATTTGTTGGCGTGATGACTCTCGGGCTTCTGACCGCATTGGTTCTCGAAATGGCCAACCGCAAATTGCGCACGACCCTCGAGTATGAAGAAGCATGCGGCACAGACTTACGTGGCGTGCTTCCTGATCTTGGTCGCGACAACAACGTTGTTGCCAAAATCCTCAGCGGTGAAGCCTCTCGAAAGTTCCAATCTCTTAATGCATTTGCGCGAAAGCTTCGTGTCTGCGTTCTGGCAGCCGAGCGGCACTCTAGCAGCTCCATTTCGAGCAAGGACAGGTTCAAGCCGGACAGCAAAGTGGCACCAGCGGTCGGTCAGGTACTGCCGCATCGGCATGCCAAAATCCTTGCTGGAGCGTCCTCAGTTCTTGGCGAAGGGCAATCGACATCACTTCTTGCGCTTGCACAAGTTCTCGCCGAAGCTGGTGAGAGTGTTGTTCTGGTCGATGCTGACTTTTGGAACTCAGCCTATTCAGATCAGTTTACCCAGAAGACACCGGGCAGGGTGATTAATTGGGGCAACAAAAGTTTTCTTTGCGATAGTGGGACGCCAGGGCTAAAGATTTTGCCGGCGCGGTCCGGCACCTCAAGAACTGAAACGCGCAGGGACTTGGCTGCGTTCTTTGGCTCGAAAGAATGTGACGCGATACTTTCTGACCTCGCGACCCAGTTCGACCGTGTGATTATCGACACCCCTCCGCTGCTCGAAGTTGTGGACTCGGTTTCATTGCTCAGCCATGCCGATCAGGTCATTTTCTTTGCCCGATGGAAGTCGACCAAAAAGGCCTTGGTCCAGAACGCGATACGGCTACTGGATGACGTTTCAATCAGACCCACATTTTGCGTCGCAACCTGCGTAAAGCTGGGCGAGCTTTCGCGCTATGGTGATACCACGCTGTCTCATTTGAACAGATCCGCCTTTCCCATTGCCCGCAGGCCCTAGCCGCTTTAGGCGGAGTGGCGCCAAAATGGACGTGGCAAACGGCATGTTTCCGCAACAAACTAATGCGATACGCCAGATTGTTGCCAAGATAGTATCAGCTTGCAGATCGCGCTAACTTATTGAAATTGAGCGCTAATTCAAATTTTTGACTTCGGTGTCGTTGCATTTGCGCAATTAGATTGCCCGCAGACCGTATTTTGCCCCAGCTGTTCATTGCTCCCTATGAAAAAGTCGCTATCTTTTGCCTAGAATTGTTGTGTTCTCCAACATCAAGGTCCGGATTACTCATGCGTCCATATGGCCACAACAACTTTCTTTTAAGTTGCCCCGTGGTAACACACGGGGAACACTTGATCAAAGTGTTTGACAACACTAATTCTTTTCACCTACGGCGGATTATCTTGCCGATGCATCCTTCGGAGTCCATTGTTCATTGATCGCTAAATACATCCTTTTTGGACCGGTCGCCGCTGCAATTTTCTTGCTGTTCTTGCTAATGGCAGAGGTGGCTATTCTACCCGCGTTGGTGGCTAGTTGGCTTTTTGGTTCGTTCTCAGTTGTAGTCTTGGTGATCCACACCGCACTTTCATGCAAGTTGAGGGAACGCTCAGCCAATGAAGGACGGGGAAAAGCGGAATTGTCTTCCGTGGACGACATTTCCACGTCGAGTTGAGCTTAGGCCGTGCGGCCAAGTTAGAGCCTTGCTCGTGACAAAAAGGGTTCTGAGATGGCCTCCTCTTCCCAAATTCATCCGCTTTGTTCTGGCGCATCTGGTGTTGCCCTGAACGAGCCCCCTAGTGCGAGGTGAAGCGCCACGCGGTTGCGCAAATGCGCGACACGTGCACGAATGACCTCTCGGCGCGCGTCAAACAAACTTGATCTGGTGTCAGCAAGCCGGAACAAACCTATCTCACCCGCACCAAAACGTTCTTCATCAGCATTGACGGTATCTCTGAACTGCCGTGCTGCCACTTGCTGATGTTGCAACTGATGCAAGAAGGAACCTTGGTTGGCCAAGGCGTTCTCAACTTCTTTAAAGGCTTCAAGTGCCGTCTTAGCATATGTTTCCAAAGCTATTTGCTGCCTAGCAGTCGCGATGTTCACATCCTCAGCCAATTCGCCTCCACTTAAGATCGGGGCAATCAGGCCGCCTACAAGGCCCCAGACGACATTTTCCGGGTCGAAGGCTGATCCTAAACTCCCATTGGCTGCGGTTACGTTAGCGGAAAGAGTGATCCTTGGAAGCCGCGCCGCTTGCGCCTCGTCAAGTCTGAAGAATGCTGCAGCCACTGACCGCTCCGCTGCGATAATGTCAGGGCGGCGTTCTAGCAATCCGGATGGGAGTCCTGCAGTAATCGCCGACGATAAGTGAGGCAAGCCGTCAAAGACGTCAGATTGCGCATCAGGGAACCTGCCCAACAAAACCTCAATCACGCGAACTGATTCACGCAAGCGTCGATCCGCCTCTATCTCATCAGCGCGCGCAACAGCCAAAATCGCTCTCGCTCTATTCTCATCAACACCCAAGGCACTGCGCTCCGCCACTCGGGCTCGGATATTGCTCAGCGTTCGATCCCGCGCTGCAACTTCTTCATTTGCGATGCGAAGCAAGGCAAGATTGCCATTAGCCACAATCCAAGCGTCGGTGACCTGGGCCGCTATCGATAGACGCACGCTTTCGAAAAGCTGTTCCTGGGACAGGGCATCTAGTGCCGCAGCATTGCGCCCATTCAATATGCTGCTCCAAACGTCGACCTCCCAGTCAGCCGATAAGCCGATCGCGACAGAGTCGCGCGGGTCGGAGGACGAGTTCAACTCATTCTCGCGACCGAAACTGACCGCCGCCGAAAGTGCAGGAGAAAGATCTGCGCCAGCGCGTCGCGCAATCGCTCGGGCCTCTATAACATTCGCGCTCGCGATGCGTAGATCCCGGTTATTGTTCAATGCCTCATCAACCAAGGCAACTAGCTTTGCAGACCCAAAACTTTTGAGCCAGTTGTTATCGACAAGCTGCGGAGCACCAGTGGAAAACGCAGCCCATTGCTTGGGGACCTCGAAGTTTGGACTTTGCGAAACATCAGGCGGCGGCGCTGAGGCGCAGCCCGCTAGAAATGCGAGTCCAATAACTGCATGTGCGACTCTCATAGACTTGCGCGCATGTGTCGTGAACGACGCGTGATCTTCAGAATGAATTGTTTTCAACTTCTCAACCCCCAACACTCTCGGCGCGCATACAATGTGCGCCATTACACTCGGCACTCAGCCCTCGGCACGGTCAAGCGTGGGCCGTCCCTGCTCAAATCCTCAACTTCTCGGATTCAAAGCCAAATTGAATCCAGCGAATCATGCTCCAGCCAAAAGTCTGCATAAACACCTTTAGAATAGAAATTGTGGCCAAAGCCACAACTATTTGGCAAAAGGCCGACCCCTATCACTACAATGTCGACCAAACCGCAAAACTGTCTCATTTTGAAATACAATACAAACGGCAAATTGCCTTTTTATCGCCATAGTTGTGATTCACGAACGAATCCCTTGCGCCACATTCACGTTTGTCTTAATTTTTTACCAAGCGTGTTTTTTTCGGGAACAGTGTTGCTGTGTGCTGCCCTGTATCGTTGGCTAAGCCTTAAAACACGCCGTGGCCAAGAAGTACGTTGCCACTGAACCGCGGGGATGTTGACACTTTTGTGCTTTGCGTCTGAGGATGTGCATTCTGTTCGCGCAGTCTGTCGCTGTTTGGTGATTGTTAGAGGGTGTGGGAGCTGCCAGTATGAGGAATTCCGAGAAACCAAGATTTTTAAACCAAAGTTTTGTACCCGATTGTTCCGACAGCCAAAACTATAGCCTTGCGGTAACGGGCGGCCTTTATCGCGACGTGGGTAAGCGCGTTCTTGATACATGTCTCGTTATCATTGGACTCCCGTTTTTGATCCCGATTATGGTCTTGGTCGCACTTGCGATCATGCACGGAGGTGGTCCTGTCCTTTACAGCCAGCCACGTCTCGGAAAGAACGGCCAGGTTTTCCGGCTGTGGAAATTCCGTTCGATGATTGTGGACGCGGAAAGAGAGCTTGCCAACTACCTCGCGACAAACCCCGAAGCCGCGAATGAGTGGCGTGTCGCGCAAAAGTTGCGTCATGATCCCCGTATCACACCGATTGGCCGCTTAATTCGCGCAACCTCTTTGGATGAACTGCCGCAGTTGATTAACGTCCTGAAGGGCGAGATGAGCCTTGTCGGTCCACGCCCAATGATGCCTGAACAGCGTGAACTCTATAAGGGTGGCAGCTATGAAAAATTGCTGCCAGGCATTTCCGGCTTTTGGCAGATTTCGGAGCGCAACAATGTCACTTTCTCGGAACGTGCACGGTTTGACACTGAATACTACCAGAAGGTTAGTTTGGGGACTGACATCATGGTTCTGATAAAGACAATGGGAGTCGTATGCCGGGGCTCCGGCGTCTAACAGACCAAAGATGATTTCACCGCCGGTGTCGCAGGCCCACATTGGGCCACGCCGGACCTTTTAGGCGAAACCCAATGCCACACTACCCATTTGAGTACTGCATTTATTGCAAACGCAACAAAAATGCGGGTCTGCCGTTTCTTGTTGATAACCTGGGTGACGACCTGATCATAATCCTGATCGCGTTTGTTCCGACGTTGGAGGCGCCCATTTCGGGCGCCATTGGTCTGTCACTTTTGCATGTCTCTTTGTGGATGATCTACGAGGTCGGCTATTTTGAGAATGACCTCGTCTCCGCGACGCTGGAGGAAGAAAGCAAGACACCGCCAAAATTTGCCGAGTTTCGCAGGAAGTTCTCTGAAATAGCGGCCTGGGTTTATGCGACCATCTTTGGCGTCGCGGGAATCTGGGCGATGGTGCAGGCTGTCGAATGGCATTTCTCGGGGACGCGGGCATCTGGTTTTCTGATAGCTGCGGTTATCTGGGTGGGCGTGTTGGTCACTCTCAGGCTCATCTACTGGCTTTACAATCACATCGATAAGATGTCGCGCATCTTCGTGTATCTTCCACTTCAGATGCTCAAATATGCATTCCCAATCGGGTTTATTTCACTGGCACCAGCCGGCGCCGCGTTGCTATTCGCACAAATCCTGCGCCGATGGCTGCCCTATGTGATCTATAGGTACACAGGCGTACTCCATAGTGGAGTACCGGTTCGCGCACTGCGCCTTGTGATCTTTCTGACAGGTTGGCTCTTGCTGCTCCCTTCAAATTTTGAAGATCCTGCACACTACATTATCGGTCTCGTAGCTATACTGGTACTTTCCGTTCGTGGATTCTCACAGCTGCGCACGGCTATCAAAGGTGCAGGGAGCGTACGGTCAGACACTTGGCAATCGAAGAATAGCTGAATGGACGCCCTTAAGGTCTAGATCTGGGATGTGGATAAAATGATGATGATACTTCTTGGCAAGCAGAATGAGCAAAGTCTGGTTGGACGACTGCAAAATCTAATACTTGCAGGCCTATGTGTTGTGGGCCTTGTACCATCAGCGGCGGCCCAGGAAATGGTGGTCGGTATTGGGGATCAGGTCGAAGTGATCATTACGGGACTTCCAAGCCTGAGCCTCAACGCCGAGGTGTTGGAGAATGGCGAGATCAACTTAGCATGGCTTGGTGATTTTGCCGCTGATGGCCAATCCATCAATGAATTGGAGGGCAACATCAGGGACGCGGTCGAAGGGTTGATCGTGCGGCAATATGATCGCGATGGCCAACAATTCCTTGTCCAGCTTGAGGCTGCCGATCTCAACGTTTTGCGGACCGCGCAGAAACCCATTGTCGTCGCAGGTACTGTAACGTCGCCCGGTGAGATTCCATTTACTCCCAACATGTCCGTTCGCGAAGCGCTGGCACTGGCCGGCGGCATTGATGATCGCTTGTTACCCGACAATGTTGAGGTTGATGCATTACAGATTGCGCGTTGGCAATCAGACTTCGGCCAAGCCGCGATTGAGCATGCACAAGCAACCATCCAAAGCTGGCGCATTGGGGCTGAACTTAATAACGACCCCGCTCCTGCACTCACAACCGACAGTTTTATAGCGCTAGCAGCGGAAACCGTCGTCGAAATGGAAACCGCCCAGCGCCGTATTCTCGAAGAGAACCTTGCTGCCAGTGCCGCCAGCGAGGCTTTCTTTGTCAGGGACGCCGTCCAAAGGGAACAACGGCTCGGTATTCTACGTCAGCAACAGGAGACCATGACCCAGGCGCTTGCGGCTGAAGTAGCAGAGGAAACCCGCGTGCTGGACCTTGTTGAACGCGGGCTGGCGCCGGGATCGCGGGAGTCTGATGTCAGGCGAACGACAGTTCTGACCGCAACGCGGCTTCTAGATGTTGAGGATGACCTTGCCCGCACCGAGATAGATCGAATACGCGCCTCACGCAATTTCGAGGAATACAAGGAAGCGCGGATTGCCAAGTTGTTATCGGATCAGGTAGTTGCCGATCAACGCGCGCGTGAGGCGCGGTTGCGGATGGATGTTGTCGGCCAGTTTTTGGCACTTTCAGGATCAGAGGTTGCGACAACAGACGTCACATCCAAATTTGGCGTAGTGACTGAGGTGTTCCGCCGCTCCGAGGGCGAACTGCGCCAGATTCGGGCCGATATGGATACGCTTCTGATGCCCGGTGACACGCTTGAGGCCAATTTCGAAGAGATCCTCGCAGCACCGCTGACCGACTGAATTAAGTGCGAAAGGCAAGCCAATGACTTCGGGCGGACTAAAAGATTATAGCTATATCTTTATCCTCACTTATGGGCGGTCAGGGTCGACCATCCTTATGCGCTTGCTCAACACCATTGAAGGCGCGGAAATCCGGGGTGAAAATTCCAATGCACTGTTTCATTTATACAGGGCGATTGCGGCGGTTAGTCGGTCTTCGGCCCGCTTTGGGTCTACCGCGCGCCCGACCAGTGACCCTTGGTATGGTGCTGATTTGATGGCGGCGAAGTCTTTCGAGGATGCCTGCCTGAGCTCCTTTCTACATAATGTGTTGGCCCCTGCCCCAACAACGCAAATCATTGGGTTCAAGGAAATCAACCACCTGCCAAACCGGATGCGAGACAAAGACTTCTTCGGCTACATTGAATTCATCCTGAAGACATTTCCTAACGCGCGTGTTGTGTTCAACACTAGAGTTGCTGAGCAGGTGGCGCGCTCTGGCTGGTTTGCAGATATGGACCACGATTATGTCGTTGCCCAGATCAAAGGCGCTGACGCCCGCTTTGAAGAGGCTGCAAAGCGACACCGGCGCTGCCGTTTGATCGATCATCGCGAAGTCATTGAAAACGGGGCTGAACTGGCGGCTCTGTTCCACTGGCTAGGTGTGCCGCTTGATCCAAAGGTAGCGGCTGCCTGTCTTGACCGGAAACTCTCACACATGAGCAAAAAAGAGACGGTCCTCATGGGTTCGATTCGTGAGGGTTTGCGTGGAGCGAGGTCCCGCCTTAAGAAATTGCGCTAGCTGCCTCATTGGTTTGTAAAGTCGGCTTGATTGGCCCTGCGCCTTGCGGTGCCCTTGCGCAGAAATTCAAGAACAGCCATTGCGCCCTCCTGACGCAACACGACTAGTACTGCAAGATAGGCAAAGCCGCCCAGCACGACCGTTCCAATACCTACCGCCATCGAAGCTTGTCGATCTGCATATGCCGCAAAGGGCGCCATGGCGGCAGATGCCACCAAGACCCTCCATATCGGCCGCATTGGCAACGTAATATCCGGCGACGTGCGTTTGCCAAAAAAGTAGTAGGCTCCAGCACTTAGGCTCGCGGTGATCAGCATTGCATATGACGCGCCAACACTTCCCATGTTTTGAATTGCAACCACAGTAATCCCGGCATGCAAAGTCGTTGCCCCTGCGAGGATATAGAGCTGCCCGTAGGTCTTGCGCGAAAGGGTGAAGGCATATGCAAAATATGCCCCCTGCACTCCCAAGATAAAGGCCGCGATTGCGAGGATTTGCAGGTGTTGAGCAGCCATTTCTTTGTAAATTTCACCAAACATCAACCGCGCTGCCATTTCGTCTGCAAAGACCAGCGCCGTCGCGATCGGGGCAGACATCAGCAGCACGAAAGACAAATGACGCTCCAGGAGGGCGTTGGCCGCACCCATCCCCGACTCTTCGAACTCCGAAAAAATCGAAGCACTTGAAGCGCGGCTTGCCATAATCATCGGCATCGCAATTGAGCGCATGGCCAGCGTTTGCGCTGCCGCAAAAATGCCGACCGCGCCGAAGTCAGCATAAGATGCGATCAGCGATTGCGATAAGAGCACAATGAGCATTGTGCCAGAAGTTACGATGCCAAGCGGCATTCCAAAGACGAAGAACTCCTTAATTCTTTGGAAACCGGCTGGCTCGGCGCCCGACTTTGGAAAGACCATATAAAGCGCGATGCCACCAGCCAACAACGCGCCCGCGATGGCCCCAATGACCGCTCCAATGACCCCAAAACCCAGCGCCACGAAAGCCACTGAAAGTGATACAGCCACAATTGGTCGCATCAGTGTAATAAACGCGAACGCCGGGCCCATTCGGTAAACGCGAAATGCCGCAAGTCCCAATTCTTGCGTCGCGTGGGCCATTGCAAACACCCCGCCAAGGACAAGAGCAATGACATAGCTTTCAGGCGCGACGAAGTAGCCAATGATGATGACCGGGATTAGGAAAATTGTGATCTTGGCGGACGTGTGCAACGCATATGCGATAACCTGACCGCCATATTTTTCGGACGAATGAAAGCGGATAATTGCAACAGAAAGCCACGAAAATACAAAGGAGTAGCTAACTGTTCCAAACAGAATAGTGATGTTGTAGCGACCAAAGTCTGCGGGGCCCAATATGCGCGATAAGACGACGAGCACCAAGATCGCTATGAATGCCGAGATAAGTCTCGGAAAAAAGAACCAAGCCATTGATCAACCAATAAGGAGCTTCGGCGCAGCGCATTGAAGCCTCACCCTCGTTGCCGCAAGCATAGACCGAAAATACGGGATTTGAAACATTCATGAACAGACGCTGACGCATCTTTTCGCCTCTGTTTCCAAGTGCGAAACTATGACCGCCTCGCAATAACATTGACGGAAGAACTGATTCTGATTTGATGCCCAAGACTTGGAATCGACAAAACATTGACATACCAGCCGAACTGGCACCCGATATGCCCGGGTTCCTGAATCAATTCGTCATGATGCGTAGCGAACTCTCTGGCACGGATCAACGCAACCGACCTTTAGTCAGTGTCAAGTGGTCTCTGCCAGTGTGCCTCATTAGGGAATTGATCCGCCAAACACTTCGGTATCCGACATTTTTTGCTGTACTTCTTGCCGCGATTGATGATGAAATTTGGCATCACAAATCCTATCGTGTTTGACAGTTTGCCTGACAATTTTTTGTTTTCTCGTCACAATCGAAAGACCATCGCCCATAATATAAAGGGCTTTGGTGGTATTCTGCGTTTCTTGGATAATGGTTCCACCTCCTCCGCCAGCATTCAAGCATCGGCGTTTTCACCTGCCAGCGTCGTTTGGTCGGCGACCTGTTTGAGGGCCGCATTTGGAGTGATCACTTGTGATTTTGTCCGCCACCCGGGCGCTTTCTTGCGTCATGCCGGTGAAGGCGGCTAGACAGGCGTGACCTCATCGGGAACGGATCACCCATGGCAAACCCGCCACAGCAGACTGCCAGCTTTAACATCATGATCGTCGGTCAGGGCGGTCGGCTGGAATATGAGGCCTTGCTGTTTGTGGCTTCGCTCAGGGCCTGTTCGCCCGCGTTTCAGGGCAGGCTTTACATCGCCGAGCCTCAGCCCGGGCCGTTGTGGGACAGGGATCCGCGCATGTCTGCGCCGGTCAAGGCGCATCTGGCGTCGTTGGGCGCGCAAATCGTCCCGTTTCAGTCACGCCATTTCGGCACGTCTTACCCACATGGCAACAAGATAGAAGGCCTGCAGGCGCTTCCGCCGGGCGAGCCGTTTGTCTTTTTCGACACCGATACGATGATCACCGGCGAGCTGGCCGACGTGCCGTTTGATTTCAGCCGCCCTGCCGCATCCATGCGGCGCAGTGCCACCTGGCCTGTGGAAGAATTGTATTGGCCCGGCTATACCGCAATCTGGAAATCGCTCTACGACCGCTTTGGTCTGAATTTCGAAACTTCGCTCGATCTGTCGCAGCCGGATGAGTATTGGGAGCGGTATCTTTATTTCAACGCAGGTTGGTTCTTCGGAGCGGACCCGGCTGAATTTGGGGCGCGGTTCGCCGATTATGCCGTCAGCGTGCGTGATGATCCGCCCCCGCAACTTGTGATCCAGCCGCTGGACCCCTGGCTGGACCAGGTGGTTTTGCCTTTGGTCATTCATGGGCTGGATGGGGGTCGCCCGGGGCCGGGGCTGGGCGGGTTGGACGGCGATGTGTCCTATCATTACCGGTTTCTGCCGATCTTTTACGCCTCTGCGACAGACAGGCAGGTCGCCCTGCTGGAAGAGGTTACGGCCCCCAACAAGCTCAAGAAACTGCTCAAACAGCACGAGCCCTTCAAACGGATGGTGTATCAGGGGCGCGGACACAAGCTGCGCGCGCTGTTTGATCGCGACAACCCGCCACGCAACGAAAAAGCGCTGCGCAACCAGATCAAATCCGCCGGGTTCTGGATGCGGTAAGGTGATGACTGGTTTGCGGACTTTGTTGCCATTGAGTTATCCGTAATCAATGTCGGCTTTGGCTCCGGAACAACCAATCCCCAAGCACGAGATCACGCTGATTTCCTGGCAACCACGACAAATTGCGTAAGCGAGAAGAAAAAGCGACCCTCATCCGACAGCGCCTGCTGTTCATCGAACCAAGCCTGTGCCTCCGCCTCTTCTACATGCGCGTTGGCAATCCCGTATTGCTTCATAAGATGCATCATCATGATGGCAATGCCATCGGGCTTGAGTTCGTGATCGGTCAGAGTAACGGGTGTTACTGCATCAACCTCATGCCCTTTGGCCTTGAGGATTCCGGGAAGCCGTTCGGGCAGCGTGCCGCTGACAAAATGCTTGTCCCAAGAGGATACCAGCCTGGACATGCGCTCGGGATCATCGGAATGCCAGATGAAGCTGCCAAAGTGCAGGTCGCTGATCACTAAACGCCCGCCCGGTTTCAGGCATCGCATCGCATCGTCCAGTGCGCTGTCAACGTCGTCTATGTATTCGAAAACCTGAACCGATACGGCCTTGTCGGCAGCACCATCTGAAACTGGGAGGTTATTCGCGAGACCCTCTGCAAACTCCACGTTCTGGTGACCCTGGCAGCGGTCCCGCCCGGCTTTCAGCATGTCCTTGCTGGGATCAACGCCGATGATCTTGCCTGTTGGCCCGACGGCCCTGGCCAATTCGGCGGTCAGCAAACCGTTGCCACACCCGATATCAATGATCGTGTCACCCGGGCTCGGTTTGAGCGCGTCAAAGGATGCCTGCCGTCGGCGGGTCAGTTCGGAACCTTCATAGGCAATGTTCAATAACCGCGTAGTCTCCGCATCAAACTTAAGCATTTGGATTTCCCTCAAACTGTCTAACACCGGGGATTTCCGTGACCCATGGTAGTCTGGAACGCGTCCAGCATTCGAAACGCGGAGCTAGTTCAGCCCGTTGTCTTATCGTTCCAGCCCGAAGGTTATACGCCGTAGGTTTATCTTCGACGCCGCAAGAAAAGAGGCCGGAACCGCAATCAGGGCAGAAGGCCTGGACGCGCGGAGTGCCACTGTCTCCTACCTTTACGTAATGTTTCGGCGTACCTGTCAAAAACTCAAAACGATCACTTTGTACAATGGCAAGCGTACGAAAAGCCGAAGCGGACAAGGCCTGACAATCCGCACAATGACATATCCCCACCGCTGCCGGATCAAGCTCCGCCTTATAGGTGATTACTCCACAATGGCATGATCCATCTATCTTCACGACTTTCCCCCGCAATCTTCAATTCAAGCTACCGTGCCCAATTTCCCTTTGAATGTCACACACTCTGTGTCGACTGAAATCTGTGCATGCAGCACCCTTTCATCAAAGTTCGTTGGGGCCGCTTTTCCTTACTGTCCGAAAAAAGCCGACATTTGCGAAGAGTGCAGCGTCGGGCAAGATGGGCTCAATACCGCCATTGAACCTCTGAACTTCCGGCCCCCCCTACGTCGCGAAGACATCCGTCATGTTGGCGTAGACCTTTATCTTGATCGGGTTGCCCGCGGGATCGCGAAAGAACTTGGTCCACTTTTCTCTGGGCTGCGCTTTGGAACGATCCGATGGCGCGATAATGAAATCGGTTTGCTGCGCTTCCAGCCGCCCAGCCAGATCGGTCCAGACATCAAGCGGCAAGACGACGCCGAAGTGTGGCATCGGCACCATGGGTTCGCCAACCTTGCCAGTCGGTGCATTGGCGAAAGGCATGCCCAAATGCTGGCTCATCTGAAGCCCGGAAAAACAAAAGCGATCCAGGCGTCGGTGGATCGCCCTTCGGTGGCCCCCAATACGCCGGAATAAAATTCCCGTGCGACATCCAGATCCGAAACATGAAACGCAAAATGAAAGGGATAGGGCATGTTCTTGTCCTTTGCGACCGAGGGACGTTGAGGTAGCGGAAAATTCCGCCTACACCTTTGCGCAACGCATTTCAAAGGGGAGACCAGATATGACCGATGGCCCAAGTTACGGCTTTGATACGCTGCAAGTCCATGCAGGCGCCCGCCCTGATCCGGCGACGGGCGCGCGGCAAGTGCCGATCTATCAGACAACCGCCTATGTGTTCCGCGATGCGGACCACGCGGCGGCTTTGTTCAACCTCCAGGAAGTCGGCTATATCTATTCCCGCCTGACCAACCCCACGGTTGCCGCCTTGCAGGAACGCATCGCAACGCTTGAGGGCGGTGTTGGCGGGGTCTGTTGTTCATCGGGACATGCCGCGCAGATCATGGCGCTGTTCCCGCTGATGCAGCCGGGGCGCAATGTTGTGGCCTCCAGCCGCCTTTATGGGGGCACGGTGACGCAGTTCAGCCAGACGATCAAACGCTTTGGCTGGTCTGCGAAATTCGTGGACTTTGATGACCATGACGCGGTGAAGGCGGCCATTGATGACGACACCCGTGCAGTGTTCTGCGAAGCCATCGCCAACCCGGGGGGGCATATCACGGACCTCGACGCAATTTCGGCCATCACCGATGATGCAGGCATTCCGCTGATCGTGGATAACACCTCGGCCACCCCCTACCTGTGCCGCCCGATCGAACATGGCGCGACACTGGTGGTGCATTCCACCACCAAATACCTGACCGGCAATGGCACCGTCACCGGCGGTTGTGTGGTCGATAGCGGCAAATTCGACTGGACAGCCAATGACAAGTTCCCGTCCTTGAGCGAACCAGAACCTGCCTATCACGGCCTGAAGTTCGCCGAGACCTTTGGCCCGCTGGCCTATACCTTCCACGGCATCGCCATTGGCTTGCGCGATCTGGGCATGACGATGAACCCGCAGGCGGCGCATTACACGTTGATGGGGATCGAAACCCTGTCGTTGCGCATGGATCGCCATGTGGAAAACGCCATGAAGATCGCCAAGTGGCTGGAGGACGATCCGCGCACGGATTATGTGACCTATGCTGGGCTTGAAAGCTCGCCCTATGCCAAATTGGTCCCCAAGATCTGCCCCAAGGGGGCCGGTGCCTTGTTCACGGTGGCGGTGAAAGGCGGTTATGATGCCTGCATCAAGCTGGTTGATAATCTGGAAATCTTCAGCCATGTCGCCAACCTTGGCGATGCGCGCAGCCTGATTATCCACTCTGCCTCGACCACGCACCGCCAGTTGACTGCCGAGCAGCAAGAGGCCGCCGGTGCCGGTCCCGGAATTGTGCGTCTGTCCATTGGCATTGAAGACGCAGATGACCTGATTGCCGACCTTGATCAGGCCCTGACCAAAGCGACGGCATAGACCCCGCGAAACCCGCCCTTGCCCTTGGCGTGGGCGGGTTTCTGCTGTAGGATTCCGTCGTGGGGCCAAAACGCATTTTGCCCACCGGACCAACATGCTAGAGCGTGACGATGATCACCAATTTCGCACTATCACTTTCGTTTGACGGAATTGAACTGCTACACCGTGTGCCGCGCGGCTGGCGGCGTGTCGGGCAGGTTGATGTTGCAAGCGCGACTCTGGAAGATGATCTCAAGGCCCTGCGCGAAAAGGCCCTGATGATTGAGCCCGATGGTTTGCGCACCAAGCTGGTCCTCCCGCTTGACCAGATCAAATACATCGCAATCGACGGCACGCTGACCACTGAGGCTGACATTTTCGCGGCGCTGGAGGGCGAAACCCCATACGCGCTTGATGAGCTGGTCATCGACAGTGAAAAATTCGGCGGTCGCACCCATATCGCCGCAGTGGCCCGCGAGACACTGCAAGAAGCCCAGACATTCGCCGCCGGGCACGGGTTTGAACCTGTTGCATTTGTCGCAGTCCCTGAACCCTTCACGTTCCAGCAAGAGATCTTCTTCGGGCCCACCGACATGGCCCGCGACATCGTAGGGCCGGATGCCGAGATTGCCCGCGATGAGTTGCCGGTGATGATCGTCGGCACCCGGATCAAGTCGCGCCTTGTGGTGTTTGATCCCGCCGACGAGATCGAAGAAGACGTCTATAAGGACGATCTTGCAGCGCTTCTTGCCGCCGATGACACCGCACGAGAGTTGCGCGAAGATGCGAATCTGGCCCCGCCGGAGGAAGACCCGAAAGTCGCCCCCCCAGCGGAGACCGACCGATCCCCCCCCCAAAAAGCGCCTCAACAGGCCGTTTGGGTCGATCAGGTTCCGGCGGAATATCACACCCCAGTCGCCACTCTGGTCGAACCGGCAGCCCCCCCCACCCCTGTCAAAGACCCATTGATCCCGGTCAATCCGGTCTTTGCCGCCATCGCGATACTGGACCCCATTGTCGCAGAGTATCACCCCCCTCAGCCAATCGGGCTGCCGGGCGGGAAGGCATCTCCCTTGGTGGCGGTTGCGGCAAGTGACGTTAACGTATTGCCCAAACCCGACGCCCTTGCCCCGACAGCGGACCGCAGGCCGGCTGTCCATGAGGGCCGCAACAGGCCCGCGCTGATTGCGGCAGGTATTGCGGCGGGCGTGCTGGTGCTGGGTGGGGTGATCTGGTCACTACAGGACCGTCAGGACATCGCCACGGCTCCGATCGTGGCCGAGTCTGTCATCACCGCCGAGGCGGAACCGCAACCCCCTGTCGCCGAGATTGCTGCACCGCAGGTCGCACCCACCTTGGAAGCCGGGTTGGCCATCCCCGAGCTGGCCGTTGCGGAGCTTGGTGTGCCTGCGGACGTGGAAACCGGCCGTCCCATCATCTTTGGCCCCGAAGCCACCGTTGACACGCTGACAGCCCCTGGCCCGCTGTTGGTCACCGAGGCTGATCTGCCACTTGCACCTGTCCAGCAGCCTCCCCCTGCTCCGCCCGCCGAAGCCACTGCACAGGCCAGCGTTGCGGCGCCAGTGACGCGCGGTCGGGTCGTGAGCCCGGACGAGGCCGCGCGTATTTACGCGGCCACCGGTGTCTGGCTGCGTGCGCCCCGCTTTTTCGACGTGCCATCGGGCGCCATTGTGATGAACTTCCGGTCCCCGGCGGGCACAGTCGCGCCAGAACGGGTCGCACAGCCGGACATGCCGGTTTTGGACGGGTCGCAAAGTGATCTGAGCTTCATCGCACCAGCCTCGCCTCCTGGGCCTGATGCGACATTCGCCCGCGATGCCAACGGCTTTATTCTGGCGACCGAAGAAGGCACTGTCACCCCTGACGGCGCTGTTGTCTTTGCGGGCTCGCCCGACTTTGCCTTCACATTGCGCCCGGAACTGACCCAGGATGATCTGGACAGAATGGCCTTGTTGGCACCCGCACCAGAAGGCGTGGTCATCATTGCAGGCCGCCCGAGCGTTGTACCGTCTTTGCGTCCGGCTGATGCGCGATTGCCGGGTGTAACCGACGCGCCCCAAACCGATAACGCCGTTGAAACCGCCCTCGCCCAGGCCGCGACTGTGACCGTGGCACCTACGCCGGGAAGTGTCGGGCTCGCCGGGCTGGCGCTAGAGAACTCCGGGGCGATCGGCCTTGACCCTGATGTCGCCGCAGAACGTGCCATCGTCGATCTGCGCCCCCGGCTGCGGCCACGGGGGCTGGCACCAGCGGTTGATCCCGGCACGCCGGACATCACGGATATTCTTGCCGGGATCGCCACCGATGATGCCGCGCTGCGGTTTGACAACAGCACATCGCTGGCTATCGCCTTGTCGCTGCGCCCCAACAGACGCCCATCGCGGTTTGGCGATGTTGTCGCTGCGGCGCGCGCGCGCCAACAGACCCGCACGGTGACCACCGCTGCCCCGGCCGCCACCGCTGCCCCGGTCGCGGCTGCCGCACCAGTCCTGCCACAGCACACGGAGCCTGTTCCGGGTGGCGTTGCACGCGCCGCGACGCAAGAGAACGCGATCCGGCTGCATGAAATCAGCCTGATCGGCGTCTATGGCAGACCGAACGACCGCCGCGCCCTGGTCCGGCTGAGCAACGGGCGCTTTGTGCGCGTCGAAGTGGGAAGCGCGCTGGATGGCGGTCAGGTCACGGCAATCGGGGATGAGGCGCTCAACTATGTCAAGCGCGGACGCACCTATGCCATCGGGCTGCCCGCAGGTTAACCGGCCTTCAGCACGCCACGATTGATCTGATCGGCCTCGATGCTTTCGAAAAGCGCCTTGAAATTGCCTTCGCCAAACCCGTCGTCACCCTTGCGCTGGATGAACTCGAAAAAGATCGGGCCGATGACCGTCTTGGAGAAGATTTGCAGCAGGATGCGGGTCTCGCCCCCGTCCACAACGCCTTCGCCGTCGATCAGAATCCCGTGTTTCATCATCCGGTCCTTGGGTTCATCATGGCCAATCACGCGGGTGTAGCTGAGGTCATAGTAGGCCTCCGGAGGTTTGGGCATGAATTTGATGCCGCGCGCGGCGATCTCATCGGTGGCATCGTAAATGTCGTGCGCGCCCACGGCGATATGCTGGATGCCCTCGCCCTTATAGCGCTTGAGGTATTCGACGATCTGCCCGGTTTCGCCCCGGTCTTCATTGATCGGGATCCGAATGCGCCCACAAGGCGAGGTCAGCGCCCGTGACAGAAGCCCGGTGAATTTGCCTTCGATATCGAAGAACCGGATTTCCTTGAAATTGAAAAGATCGCCATAGAACTTAAACCAGACATCCATGTTTCCTTTGTGGACGTTGTGGGTCAGGTGATCGAGGTAATGAAAGCCGACACCGGCTGGGTGCGCGTCAGACACCCAGTTGAATGCCTCGTTGTAGGGGTTCGCTTCGTAGTATTGATCGATGAAATAGATCAGGCTGCCGCCGATGCCGACAATGGCGGGAACGTCCATGGTCTTGCCGTCACCTGTGTAAGGCGTCGCGCCCTTGCTGACGGCGTGATCGAAGGCGCGTTGCGCATCCACCACGCGCCAGCCCATCGACGGGGCGCAGGGGCCATGTTCTTGCACAAAGGCGCGGGCATGGCTGCCGGGCTCATTGTTGATCACATAGGTGATGTCGCCCTGCTGCCAGAGTTCGATATCTTTGGTCTTGTGCGTGGCGGTGCGGACATAGCCCATTCTGCCAAAAAGATCGCGCAGCGTATCGGGCTGCGGGTGGGCGAATTCCACAAATTCGAAACCATCTGTGCCGGCGGGGTTGTCGGCGCTGATGGTTGCCTTGGGTGCGTCATGTGGAAAAGGTCCCATGAGTAATCTCCTGCATGTTTCGCGCGATCATAGCCTGCCGAAGCTGCGCTTTCCGCGCAGAAAACAACAAAGCAGTGGTCATCAGTGCGCAATTCCCGCACAATAGGGCAAACATTCGCAGGATATCCGCATGTCACTTGATCCCGCCGACCTTCAAATCCTCGCCGCTCTGCAACGCGATTCCACCCAAACAGCGCAGGAACTGGGCGATGCACTGCATATGTCCGCCTCGCAGGTCGGGCGGCGCAGGCAGCGGTTGGAGTCCGCAGGATATATCGCAGGCTACCGCGCACATCTGTCACCTGAAAAACTGGGCCTGACGGTGCAGGGGTTCATCCAGGTGGTCATGGCGACCCACACGCAGCAGAACGCCCGCGACTTTGTGCGTTTGACCAAAACTCGCCCCGAGATCGTGGGCGCCTGGACCCTGACGGGCGAGGCCGACTATCTGCTGCGGGTCTATTGCGCAGACCTGACCGCCCTCAACTTGCTGGTCCAGCAGGTCTTGCTGCCCCACCCCGCCGTCAGCCGGGTGCAAAGCCAGATCGTGATGGAGCGGGTCAAGCCGGATGCGCCACTGCCGCTTTAGCCGGGGGTGAACGCCCCACCCTGTCCTTTCGCGCTTTCCAACGACCGCCGGTCCGTTAGAGTAGAGCCGTGCGGTTTGGAAACCCGCGCTCTAGAGCTATTTTTCGCTTTGTCGGAGACACATGGAATCCTTTCTGTTTCAGGCCACGATCTATCTTGGCGCTGCTGTCATTGCGGTGCCACTCGCCGCGCGGCTGGGGCTTGGCTCGGTCTTGGGGTATCTTTCGGCGGGGATTGTTATTGGCCCACTGACCGGGTTGGTGGGGAGCGAAGCAAAGGACCTCCAGCATATTGCTGAAATCGGTGTCGTGATGATGCTGTTTCTGATTGGGCTGGAAATGGACCCGCGCGCCCTGTGGAACATGCGCCATCGATTGCTTGGCCTGGGTGGGTTGCAGATTATCCTGACGATGATGGCTATTTCGGGTGGCAGCATGGCGTTGGGCTATGAGCCGCCAACCGCCGTTGCCATCGGGATGATCTTTGCATTGTCATCGACCGCGATCGTCTTGCAGACGCTGACCGAAAAGGGGCTGATGCAGACCAGCGGCGGGCGTTCGACTTTTTCGGTCCTGCTGGCGCAGGATATTGCCGTCATTCCCATGCTGGCGTTTCTGCCCTTGCTGGCGATCCCCGCGGTGATGCGCCTCTCGCCTGACGGATCGGTCCAGCGCGTCCTGCCCGGTCAGGGGGATGACCCCATGGAGACCCTGAGCCTGGTCGAAGGCCTGCCCGGCTGGGGCGTCACCCTGGTCACTCTGGCGGCGGTGGCCGTGGTTGTTCTAGCCGGTGTGTTTCTGACACGACCGGTCTTTCGTTACATCCACCATGCCCGCCTGCGCGAGATGTATACCGCGCTGGCCCTGCTGATGGTGGTCTCAACCGCGGTGCTGATGGCTATGGTCGGCCTGTCGCCTGCATTGGGCACCTTCCTGGCCGGTGTCGTGCTTGCGAACTCGGAATTTCGGCATGAACTGGAAAGCGATCTGGCACCTTTCAAGGGGCTGCTTTTGGGGCTGTTCTTTATCACCGTGGGTGCCGGCATCGATTTTGCGCTGTTTTTTGGCGATCCGGGGCGCATTCTGGGGTTGGCCATCGCTATCATGCTCATCAAGGGGCTGATCCTTTTTGGTCTGGCCTTGCTGTTCAGGCTGCACTGGAAGGACCGCTGGCTGTTTACCCTGGGGCTGGCGCAGGCGGGTGAATTCGGGTTCGTGCTGATCTCTTTTTCGCTGCAGCAAGGCGTGCTGGCAGAAGCGCTTGGCGGACAGCTTTTGCTGGTCATTGCCCTGTCGATGCTGATCACGCCGCTGCTGTTCATCGTCTATGAGATCATCATCAGGCGCATGAGCGATGTGGACGAAACCGCCCATGACGAAGTTGATGAAAAAGGCACCGTAATTATTGCGGGCATCGGGCGTTTTGGCCAGATCGTCAACCGGCTGGTGCAAAGTGCAGGCTTTGACACCGTCGTGGTCGATAATGACCTCAGCACGGTGCAGATGATGCGCAAATTCGGATTTCGCGGCTTTTTTGGTGATCCCACGCGGCCTGATCTGCTGAATGCGGCCGGGCTTGAGGATGCCAGGGTGCTGGTCGTCGCCGTCGATGACCGCGAGGCGGGCAACAAGCTGGTGCGCTATGCCCGCAAGACCCGGCCTGAACTGCATATCATCGCCCGCGCCCGTGACCGGGTTCATGTGCATGAACTATATGACGCAGGTGCGGATGACATTGTGCGCGAGATGTTCGACAGCTCTTTGCGGGCGGGCCGCTATGCGCTTGAAAACCTTGGTTTGTCAGAATTCGAAGCGGCGGAAGTGGAACAGGCGTTCTATCAGCACGACCGCACCGCATTGCGCGAACTGGCCGCCCTTTGGAAACCTGGTGTTCCGATTACGGAAGTGCCTGAATATGTGGCCCGGGCGCGCGAATTGAACAGCGGGCTGGAGATGGAACTGACCGCGCGTCAGCAAGCCAACGAGAAAAAGCGCGTGTAAGCACGTCAGCCGTCGCTGACGCCCGCCTCTGCAAAACTCGCCATGCCCGAGTGGCAGGCTATCGCCCCCTTAAGGACCCCGATCGCCAGCGCTGCCCCCGACCCTTCGCCCAGGCGCAGGCCAAGTTGCAAAAGCGGCTCCTTGCCCAGGGCATCCAGCAGGCGCTGATGCGCGACTTCTGCGCTCAGGTGGCCCGCAACAGTGTGATCCAGCGCCCCATCCTGGGCCTGCGCTAGGCTTGCGGCAGCGGCACAGCAGATGAACCCATCGAGGATCACCGGGATGCGGTGGTGGCGCGCCGCAGCAATCGCACCGGCCATGGCCGCCAGCTCGCGCCCGCCCAGACAGCGCAGCGCCTCGAGCGGATCGGATGTTGCATGAAGGGCCAGCCCCCGCGCCACGACGTCGGTTTTGCGCAGCAGCCCCGCATCATCCACCCCGGTCCCGCGACCGGTCCAGTCGCCAGCGTCGCCCCCCAGTACCGCAGCCGCCACCGCCGCCGCTGAAGTGGTGTTTCCGATCCCCATTTCCCCCGTCACCAGCAGGTCTGCATCGCGATCAACAGCGCTCCAGCCGGTTTGCAGGGCTGCGACAAATTCGCTCTCGGTCATGGCGGGGGCTGTCGTGAAATCCGCCGTGGGGGTGTCCAGGGAGAGCGGGTAGACATCCATTTTAGCGCCAAATGTCTTGGATAATTGGTTGATCGCCGCGCCGCCGTGTTCAAAGTTTGCGACCATCTGCACCGTCACTTCGGGCGGAAAGGCAGACACGCCCTGCGCGCAAACCCCGTGATTGCCTGCAAAGATGACCACCTGCGGTGCCGTGATCTGCGGCGTCCCGGTCCCGCGCCAGCCCGCATACCAGATGGCAAGGTCCTCCAACCGGCCCAACGCGCCGGGGGGCTTGGTCAGCTGGCCATTGCGGGCCTCTGCCTGCTGGATCGCCGCAGGATCCACGCCCGGAGCGGCGGCCAGGACATCGCGGAAGGTGGAAACGGTCTTAAATGGCGCTTGCATCGCGTCCTCGCTGCGGTCAATTCTTGCACTTGTTTAACGCACGCAGCGGCGATGGAAAGTCCCGGAAGGACGCATTTTGTACAAACACGACAATGCTCTGATCGCTTCGGTTGATCTGCCCGCCGCACTGGGTCTGCTGACCCGACTGCCCGTGGCCGTGGACGGTCCGCGCGCGCTGGATCGCGGAGCGGCATCAGCCTGGGCCTTTCCGCTTGTCGGCGTTTTTCTGGGGGTCGTTCTGGCCTCCCTCACTGCGGTGTTGATCTGGGCCGACATCCCGGTTGGCATCGTTGCAGGGTTGGTTCTGGCAGGGTCTGTCGTGATGACAGGCGCTATGCACGAGGACGGTCTGGCTGACACAGCCGATGGCCTGTGGGGAGGCTGGGACAAGGCGCGCCGTCTGGAGATCATGAGAGACAGCCATATCGGGGTGTATGGCGTCTGCGCCATAGCGCTTTCGCTGCTGATCCGCTGGCTTGCGCTGGTTGTGATCGTGGCGACAGGCACCTATTGGACTGCCATGATCGCGGCCGGTGCGATCAGCCGTGCAAGCATGGTGGTGGTGATGGGCATCTTGCCGCATGCCCGCGCCGATGGGCTTAGCAAAAGCGTTGGCCGGCCAGCAACCGCGACAGTGTGGCTGGCGGTGGCAATCGCGGCTGGGCTGGCGCTGATTTACGGCTTTGCCTGGGCATTTGTGATTGCGGCAATCGCGGCATCCGCCTGCGCAGTGATCGCACGCGCCAAGATTGGCGGGCAGACCGGTGATATATTGGGGGCGACCCAGCAGGTGACAGAAATAGCGGTGATGATCGCCATCTCAGTGATGCTGGGCTAGGGCAAATCCTCGCAGGCCAGTGCCGTCGCAAATGAGCTGCGGTCCACATGGGTGCCGATCGCGCGTGTCTGCAACCGGCCGTCGGCCAGCGTCGTGGCCATGACCTGGCTCCAGTCGGCACTGGCCGTAATCATCTCTGGCCCCTGCCCGCAATCGCGGATACCGCCGCCAATGTCACGTTCACCAATCCGGTGGTTGGACAGTCCGGGAAGGTCAGCGACCGGGACCAGCCCGCCTTGGGTGTAGCGCCACACGCGCAGGACTTTGGCCAGATGGGGGCGGTCGATATAGGCGACTTCTATCGCGCCGTCGCCGTCCAGGTCGGCCGCACCAATGGGCGCAAGCCAACGGCTCGACTGGCCGATATGCGGGGTTGCGGCGATCTTGCCGGTTTCATCATAGATCGCCAGTTGCGCGCCCTCGGCGGCCTGGGTTTCGACCACGATCACTTCGGGCGTGCCGTCGCCATCGACATCCGCAAGGCGGGGGGCCACGTCTTCGAACACGCGGTCCTGCGGCAGCACGAAATTGCGCACATCCGTACCGGTCGTGATCTGCAACGTGCCCCACTCGATTGCGTCACCCAGCACCCCGTGGGCATAGCGATCCGTGGGGGCTGCGTATTGCGCCGAGACAATCGTGTCCGCACGCGCCGTCGTGGCCATCAGGGCCAGAAGGGCTATCAGACGAATCAAATCTGCTTTTCCGGCATCTGCACGCGCAATCCGTCTAGTTCATCCGTGACCCTCACCTGGCAGGTCAAACGCGATTTTTTCGCGTCAGGCTCATAGGCGAAATCCAGCATGTCTTCCTCCATTGCGTCCTTGGGAGGAAGTTTTTCGACCCATGCATCGTCGATATAGACATGGCAGGTCGAACAGGCGCAGGCGCCGCCGCAATCGGCCTCGATCCCGGGAATGCCGTTATCGCGCGCGCCCTCCATGACAGTCAGCCCGCTGGCGACATCAACAACATGTTCTTTGCCGCTATGTTCGACGTAGGTAATCTTGGCCATCAGTGTCGGTCCCTTTGAAGAATTGGTGGTTGAAAGACTACGTAGTGCAGGTTTTTCATGCTCGCTACCCCCAAATGCAATGATGTCAGACGCTAACAGAATTGTGCACTGTGGACTCTTGCGATTTTCTCCGCAACTCTGCCGCCACGAAGGGTCGGGGAGGCCCAAACTCAGGGAGATATCAATGAAACATTTCACCAAAACCGTTCTCGCGGCCAGCATCGCTCTTGCTGCACCGATCGCGCAGGCGCAGGAAGCTGAAGAAGCCAGCTACATCCTCGCAACCGCATCAACTGGCGGCACGTATTATCCGGTTGGCGTGGCGCTTTCGACGCTGATCAAGGTCAAGCTTGAGCCAAGCCAGAAGATCGGCATGTCCGCGATCAGCTCTGCGGGATCGGGCGAAAACGTCCGCCTGCTTCGTGAAGGCGAAGCCCAGTTCGGCATTTTGCAGGGCCTCTTTGGCTACTATGCCGCGACCGGAACCGGCCCGGTCAGCGAACCCCAGGAGCAGCTGCGCTCGGTCACGATGCTGTGGCAGAACGTAGAGCAGTTTCTTGTGGCCTCAGATGCGGCAACCACCGGCACGATCGAAGACATGGTTGCGCTGAAAGGTGAAAGCATGGCGCTCGGTCGTCAGAACTCAGGCACCATCGGGTCGAACGCGACGATCCTGTCGGGCTTTGGCGTGGACATCGAGACCGACTATGATCTGGTCTTTGCAGGCTATGGCCCATCGGCAGAGGCGCTGCAAAACGGTCAGGTCAAAGGCATCGGGACGCCTGCGGGTGTGCCAACAGGTGCGGTCAGTCAGTTGATGGCATCAGCGGGTGACAGCGTGACCATGCTGAACTTCACCGATGAGCAGGTGGAAACGGCGAATGGCGGGCGCGGTCTTTGGACCCGGTATGTAATCCCGGCTGGCACCTATCCGGGCCAGACCGAGGACGTCAACACCATCGCGCAGCCGAATTTCCTGGCCACAAGCGCCGACCTGCCCGAGGAAAACGTCTATCAGATCACCAAGACGATCTATGAAAACCTGCCGTTCCTGCAAGCGATCCACCCGGCTACCAAGGCCATGGCGCTGGAATCCGCCATTGCAGGCCTGCCTGTGCCACTGCACCCTGGTGCGGCGCGGTTCTATCGTGAGCAGGGCATCGATATCCCTGACCGCCTGATCGCAAACTAAGGCGACCACGGCCCGCGCCAGCAAAGGTGCGGGCCGTTTTGCATCCAAGGGAACAGATATGTCTGATGAAACCCCTGCCGAAGTCGCTTTGCAGCGCGACTTCACCGGGCTGGCCAACTCCGCCCTTTCCATTCTTTGTTTTCTGATTGCGGTTGGGCACATTTATGTGGCCTTTGACCCGATCATCTCCGAATTTCAGCGCAACGCCTATCACTTTGCCGGCTTTGCCTTTCTTGCGGCTGTGCTGCATCCGCTGATCCGCGGCAAAACGCGCAGCAAGCCGATGCTGGCCTTTGATCTGACGCTGGGCGTTCTTGTGGCCGCAGCAGCGATCTATCTGCCTTTTGCCGAACAGGGCATCTATGACCGGGGTGTCAAATTCTCGACCCTGGACTGGATCGCCGCTGTGATTGCAATCATCGGCGGCATCGAGCTGACGCGCCGTTTGACCGGTTGGGTGATCCCCGGCCTGATTATCATTTCAATCACTTACGTCGGCTGGTGGGGCCAGTTGGTTGGCGGGGTGTTTTCGTTCCCCGGTCTCAGCTGGGAATCCATCGCCTTTCGCTCGATCTTTGGCGATGACGCGATGTTTGGCACGATCGCGCGGATTTCATCAACATTCGTCTTTCTGTTCATCATCTTCGGGGCATTCCTGCTGCGCTCTGGTGCGGGTGATTTCGTAATCAATATTGCCCGCGCGATTGCGGGGCGTCTGGTCGGCGGGCCGGGTATTGTGGCGGTCATCGCCTCTGGTCTGACCGGGACCATCTCTGGCTCTGCCGTGGCCAATACCGCATCCACCGGGGTCATCACGATCCCGCTGATGAAGAAAGCGGGGTTTCAGGCCAAATTCGCAGGCGGGGTCGAGGCGGCGTCCTCGACCGGCGGACAGCTCATGCCCCCGATCATGGGCGCGGGGGCCTTCGTCATGGCGAGCTTTACCCAGATACCCTATGAGACCATCGTCGCGGTCGCGGCCCTGCCTGCCCTGCTCTATTTTCTGTCCGTCGTTTTCTTCGTGCGGATCGAGGCCCGCCGCCTGAACCTGAAACCGATGGAAAGCGATGGCGAGACTGTTGGCTCGGCCTTCAGAAAAGGCGGCGCCAGTTTCGTGATCCCCATCGGACTGTTGATCGGCCTGCTGGTTTCAGGGTTCACACCCGCCTATGCCGCCGTCTTTGGGATCATCGCCGTGATCGGATCAAGCTGGCTGACGCAGAACCCGATGGGACCGCGCGCAGTGTTCGAGGCGTTGGTCATGGGCACCAAGGGGATGATCATGACCGCCGTTCTGCTGACGTCAATTGGCCTAGTGGTCAATGTCATCGCGACGGCAGGGATCGGCAATACCTTCAGCCTGATGATTGCCGATTGGGCCGGTGGCAACCTGTTGATCGCCATCGTCATGGTCGCAATAGCAAGCCTGGTACTGGGCATGGGCCTGCCGGTGACCGCCGCTTACATCGTGCTGGCCACCCTTTCGGCCCCTGCCCTGGCGGGCATGATTTCGGACAGGTTTGTGATTGAAGCACTGGCCGCTGGCACGCTGGGTGATGCCGGCAATGCGGTGCTGATGTTCGGCATCCCGGATCCGTCGGTCCTGGCTGGACCGCTGACAACCGAGCAGGCCTCGGCCATTATTCGTGTATTGCCTTTGGAGGTCGCGGCCCCATTGCGCGATCTGGTCGTCCCCCAAGAGGTCGCCGTTGCCGCCATCCTGTCGGCGCATATGATTATCTTCTGGCTCAGCCAGGACAGCAATGTGACGCCCCCTGTCGCATTGGCGGCCTTTACTGCCGCGGCCATTGCCAAGGCCCCGGCAATGGCGACCGGCTTTGCCAGTTGGAAGCTGGCCAAAGGTCTTTATATCGTGCCTTTGATGATGGCCTATACGCCGTTCCTGTCTGGCGATTGGGGCGTCATGCTACAAATCTTTGTGTTGGGCGTCGTCGGCATCTACGGGATCGCCGGGGCATTGCAGGGGTGCATGGAGACCCCGCTGAACCCGCTGCTGCGCGTCGTCGCAGGCGTTGCCGGGGCGGCCAGCATCTGGCCTGCGCCGCTTTGGATACAGCTCAGCGCGGCGACAGTTGTGATCGTGCTGGTTGTTTACAACGCGCGCCAGACAGAGAATGTGATCGTCTGAGATATGAAAAAGGCGGCCCACATGCGGGGCCGCCTCTTTTTTGGATTGAGGTCAGGAAACCCTATTTTTCCAGAACCAGCGCGACAAAGCGCGGATCCCCGCCGCGACGCACCAACAACAAGAGCGACCTGCGCCCGGCCTCGGTCGCCGCTTCGATCCGCTCTTGCAGATCAGCAACCGTAGCCACCGCCTGCTGACCGGCTTCGGTAATCACATCACCTTCCAGCAAGCCCTTTGATGCGGCCTCGGAACTGGGATCAATGCCGGTGATCACCAGACCAGTGTCGGTCGTCAGCGAAAACTGATCGGTCAGCTCTGGAGTGATCTCGGACAGTGACAGGCCCAGTATTTCCGACTGTTCCGGCTCAGCTTCCTCGACCGATGCAGGGAATGCGACGGCTTCCTCGGTTTCACGACGCCCCAGCACAACGGTCAGGTCTTCCATGTCCCCGTCGCGCAGCACTGACACAGGCACTTCTTTGCCCACCGGCGAATTGCCGACAATGCGGACCAATTCGCGCGTGTCCTCGATTTCGACCCCGTCAAAGTTCACGATCACGTCGCCCGCCAGCATGCCGGCATTTTCAGCCGGGCCCGCAGGCACATCGGTGACCAATGCGCCTCGGGCAAGGTCAAGACCGTCGATGGCATCCACCATATCTGGTGCGACGTCCTGGATACGCACGCCGAGCCAGCCGCGCCGGGTTTCACCGAATTCGATCAACTGATCGACGACGTTGGACACAACGGCCGAGGACATCGCAAAGCCGATCCCGATCGAGCCACCGTTGGGTGACAGGATCGCTGTGTTCACGCCAATAACCTCGCCGTCCATGTTGAAGAGCGGGCCACCGGAGTTGCCACGGTTGATGGCGGCATCGGTCTGGATGTAGTCGTCATAGGTGCCGGAAAGCGCCCGGTTGCGCGCCGACACAATGCCCGAGGACACCGAAAAACCCTGGCCAAGCGGATTGCCAACGGCCATGACCCAATCACCAACGCGGGCGCCATCTGCGTTGCTGTCACCGAAATCCACGAAGGGCAGATTTTCAAGGTCAACTTTCAGCACCGCAAGGTCGGTGTTGCGGTCGGTCCCGATCAACTCAGCCGGGACACCGGGTTCGCCGCCGGGGTAAAATTCGATCAGGATTTCATCGGCGCCATCAATGACGTGATTGTTGGTGACGATATAACCATCCTGTGAAATCACGAACCCGGAACCCAGCGCTGAAGAGCGGCGTGCGCCTTGACCGGGGCCGCGCTCCAGATCGTTGAAGAAATCCTCAAAGGGTGATCCCTCCGGGGCGAGGCCGCGTGGACCGGTGCGGGCCGCCACGGTTGTGCTGGTTGTGATATTGACGACCGCGGGGCTGACCCGTTCGGCCAGATCGGCGAAAGACGCGGGCCGCTCCTGCGCGGTGGCGAATGTCGCCTGCGCCAGTACCATCGCGATAGCCATGGCCAATGTAGCCGCCAGCGCCAAGAGCATGCGGCGGGCGCGATGGTGGTCTTGTTGGATTGCGATTGCCTTGGACTCCATGGGGCATATTTCCTTTGCATTGGATGTGGGGGGCAGCGTGGCACCCTTCGATAACTGATGTTCTATGTAGAGATCAAATCGTGCAACGCAAACTTCTCTTACCGTTGCTCAACAGAAAGTGAGGGTCTGTGCGCAACCCGCGAGGAAATTCATCTGCGCACCCAAGGGGATTGATAGCCTGCACCTGCAAGTTTCGCTAAGCCGGATGCCCCTTTTGCACTGGCCTGCAAAGAAAAAGGGCCAACCCACCGGCTGGCCCTTTGCTGAATTCGAAACGCTTGGCGTTACTCTGCCGCCCGGCCCTGATCGGACTTGAGATAGTTGAAGAACTCATTGTCCGGCGACAGAACCATGGTCGAATTGCCCGGCTGCAAGGACCGTTGATAGGCGGTCATCGAGCGGTAGAATTCAAAGAATTCCGGGTCGGCGCCAAAGGCTTCGGCGAAAACCTCGTTCCGGCGGGCGTCGGCCTCACCCTGAATGATCTGGCTTTCGCGCTCCGCCTCTGACACCAGCTCAATCACGGTCCGATCCGCTAACGCTCGAATACGCTGGGCGGCTTCGTTACCACGTGCACGTTCGTCCGCCGCTTCGCGGTCCCGTTCGGCCTTCATACGCTCGTATGTGGCGTTGAGGTTTGCTGGTGGCAGGTCAGTCCGCTTGAGGCGCACGTCAATGACTTGCAGGCCCAGCGCCTGGGCTTCGGCGATCGCACCATTGCGGATGCGCAGCATCAGAGCCGCACGATCCACCGACAGAATGTCGTTGGACGACACCGACCCCAAAATCTCACGTGTTTGCGCACGCAGGATGCTGTCCAGACGGCGCTCCGCTGCCGCTTCACCACCAACACCGACAGCGCGGCGGAACCGTTCAACATCGACAATACGGTAACGGGCAAAGGCATCGACGACCAAACGGCGGTCATCAAGCGGCGTGACTTCCAATGGCTCCAGATCCCGGCTGAGGATACGGTCGTCATAGCGCACGACCTCCTGGATCAGAGGGATCTTGAAACCGAGACCCGGCTCTTCCTGCACCTTCACGATCTGACCGAATTGCAGGACCAGCGCCTTCTGGCGTTCATCCACGATAAAGACCGACGACAGTGCGGCGATCAGCAGCACAGCGGCTGCGGGTAGAAGGATTGCTGACTTACGCATTAGTTTGATCCCCCGGTCGTATTACGACGCAGTTCATTGAGTGGCAGGTAAGGGACAACGCCCTGCCCGCCACCTTCGCCTTCATCAAGCAGAATGATATCAACGCCACCAAGAACGCTCTCCATGGTTTCCAGATAAAGACGCTTGCGTGTCACATCTGGAGCCTTCTCGTATTCTGCCAAAACGGCGGAGAAACGGCTGGCTTCACCTTCGGCCTCATTCACGACTTGAGCCCGGTAGCCTTCGGCCTGTTCCAAAATCTGGGCCGCTTGCCCACGGGCCTCTGCAACCACTTGGTTTGCATAGGCATCCGCCACGTTCTGCACCCGGTCGCGTTCCTGTTCGGCGTCCTGAACGGCGCGGAAAGAGGCGATAACCGGTTCGGGCGGGTCGGCCTTGTCAAAGTTGACACGAATGATGTTCACACCTGAATCGTAACTGTCCAGCGTGGTCTGAATCAGATCACGCAAACGCTCTGCGATGGCACCACGATCCCGGTTCAGGATCGGGGCCAGTTCAGATTGTGAAATAATCTCGCGCATCGCCGATTCCGCGACCGCCTCAATCGTCAGCGGCGGATTGGCCAGGTTGAACAGGTAAAGCTGCGGATCAGTGATGTTCCAGACGACCTGAAAATCGATATCGACGATGTTTTCGTCGCCGGTCAGCATAAGGCCCGCGTCCAGACCAGACCGGCTGGCGCCGATATCGATGTTGCGTTCCGTCGTCACCGCAATCACTTCGCGGGACACAATGGGCCAGGGCGCAAAGTTCAGGCCGGATTCGCCAACCTCAAGAAATTCACCCAAAAACAGTTCAACCGAGCGTTCTTCAGGCCGCACGGTATAAAACGACGCATAAAGCCAAAGGCCGATCACGGCCAGGATGCCGATCCCGACAGTCCCCCGCGTGATCTGCGGACCGCCGCCGCCGCCGCTGCCACCGGATCGGTTGCCACCGCCGCCGCCGCCCATCAACACGCGCAGCTGTTCGCGACCCTTGTTGACCAGTTCATCGATCTCGGGAATGCCCGGACCATCATCGTTTGGTCGGCGACCACCGCTTTTGCGGTCGCCATCATCACCACCACCAGAGCCGTTGTTTCCACCGCCGCCCCAGGGGCCACCGTTATTTCCAGCCATTGTTTTCTATGCTTCCTTTCAGCGATGCCCAATCACCCTGGGCTTCCTCATGCCATGTGTGGTTTGATTTGTCGAAATCAAGCCGTCCGCATGGGTTCCTTCATTGTCACCAGTTCTTCAGCCATCGTGGGGTGTACGGCGACGACCCGATCGAAATCTTCCTTTGTCGCGCCCATTTTCACGGCGATACCGGCCAGTTGGATCATTTCACCGGCGTGATCAGCCACGATATGACAGCCCAGGACCTTACGTGTCTTTTCACTGACCACAAGTTTCATCAATACCCTGTCATCACGGCCTGCAAAGGCGTGGTTCATGGGTTTGAAGGAGCTACAGTAAATTTCGACCCGTTCCTTTTCGCGTGCTTCTTCTTCGGTCAGCCCCACGGTGCCCAGTTCAGGCTGGGTAAAGACCGCTGACGGGATCAATGCATGATCCACCGGCGTGGGGTTGCCTTTGAAAACAGTCTCGACAAATGCCACCCCCTCGCGGATTGCCACGGGAGTCAATTGCACACGATTGGTCACATCGCCAATGGCATAGATCGAAGGAACCGCAGTCTGGCTATATTCATCGACAACAACCTCGCCCCAACGGCCGGGTTCAAGACCTGCCGCTTCCAACCCCAGATCAGTGGTGTTGGGCGTGCGCCCGGTCGCGAACAGAACCTGATCATAACACCGTTCGTTGCCGTTGGTGGCCTTGACCCAGATCCCGTGCTTTGCCGCTTCATGGGGATATGAGGCAGGTTGGCCGCTGTCCATGGGCACGCCTTCGTGGACTCCGGCCTGGTCTTCGACCGTCGCGGCGCGCATCTGAACGATATTGGTGCCCAGATGCAGATCAATACCTTTGGCGCGCATGCCTTCGGCAACAAGGCCGCGGGCCTCATCGTCAAAGCCGCGCAGGATTTGCGCGCCGCGATAGAATTGTGTCACTTCGACGCCAAGCCCATTGAGAATGCCCGCAAACTCAGATGCGATATAGCCGCCCCCGACGATCAGGATCGACTTTGGCAGTTTTTCCAGCAGGAAAACCTCGTTTGAGGTGATCCCCAATTCCGCGCCGCGCAATTCGGGGATGACCGGACGTCCGCCTGTTGCCACGAGAATATGTTTGGCCGTGACCTGCTGACCGGTCGAGAGCGAGATGGTGTGCGGATCCTGCAATTTGGCGCGGGCGTCGAACACTTCCACGTTCGAGCCGGCCAGCATCTTGCGGTAAACCCCTTCAAGCCGGTCCAGCTCACCGTGCAGTCTTGTGCTGAACTTCGACCAGTCGAAAGGCCCGTCCTGCAAATCCCAGCCATAGGCGCGGGCGTCGTCGAACATTTCTGAAAAGCCGGAGGCAAAAACCATCAGCTTTTTGGGCACGCACCCCCGGATCACGCAGGTCCCCCCCATGCGCGAATCCTCGGCCAAGGCGACTTTTGCGCCAGTTGCCGCCGCTACACGCGCCGCACGCACACCGCCCGAGCCGCCGCCAATAACAAACAGGTCATAGTCAAAAGTCATGCGCGCACTCCGGGATCGTGGCGGTGGAAAAATCGCGGATCAATCTGCGATATCGGAAAAAATATTGTCGTCATCCAGCACATCAAAACGCACGACATTGGCCGTGTTGTTGGTGATGTCGCGGGTCGTGACCCGGCCGTCACCGTGGCCCACGATCACCATATCGCAGATATCGATGAAAAGACCGTTTTCGACAACACCGGGGATCTGATTGATCACCAGGCTCAGCTGACGCGGGTTGCCGATCCGTTTGAGGTGCAGATCAAGAATATGGTTCCCCTCGTCTGTCACGAAGGGGGCATCGCCGTTCATGCGCAAGACCACGCTGCGGCCAAGCACATCCACGCTGGTCAGCATTTCCTCGATCAGGATCTGGGTGACGGGCAGTCCGAAGGGGATGACCTCCACGGGCAGGGGAAAAGCGCCAAGCGCATCGACCTTCTTGCTGGCGTCGGCAATCACGATCATGCGGTCACTTGCGGTCGCGACCACTTTTTCACGCAGATGAGCCCCGCCGCCGCCTTTGATCAGGGTCAGGTCGGTGTCATATTCATCGGTGCCGTCCACGGTCACGTCGAGCCATTTCGCCTCTTCCAGCGTGATCACTTCGATCCCGACTTTGCGGGCCAGCCGCGCAGTGCGTTTCGAGGTTGGCACGCCTTTGATCCGGAGCCCGTCCTCGCGCACCAATTCGCCCAGGCACTGGACGAACCATTCCGCGGTGGACCCGGTGCCAAGCCCGACCTTCATGCCGGATTCGACATATTCGGTTGCCTGTTTGGCTGCGACGAATTTTGCTTTGTCTATGGGGGTTAACTCACTGGACATAGGACCCACTCCAAAATCTACTGTGACAGTGTATATGCAAGATCGACGCGGGGTGCGAGGCCCCAATTGATGATAACTCCGGCCAGGCCGGTTCAGGTGTGTATTCCGAGGGGAAGCGTCGCATTTGGGCCAACCCAAGAGCGCCAATCCGTTACGTTGTCCATCGGGGCCGTTTGCGGCCGTCACAACAGCTCTTGCCGGTACGGCAATGGGTCGCAAGGAAAAGCAGCCTCATGTTTCTTTCTGTTTTCGATATGTTCAAGGTGGGTGTCGGCCCGTCGTCTTCGCATACTATTGGCCCGATGGTTGCCGCCGCCCGCTTTCTGGATCATCTGCGCGCGCAGCCCTTTGGGGTGGCGGGCGTGCAGGCGTCGCTTTACGGCAGTCTGGCGTTCACTGGCGTGGGCCACGCCACGGACCGCGCGGTGATCCTCGGACTTGCGGGGTTTCGGGCCGATGACTATGACGCGGGCAAGGCCGAGGCTGAACTTACGCGCATCGCGGCTGAACACACTGTGATGCCGCACGGCCTGGGAGAGCTGCGCTTTCACCCCAAGGATGACCTGATCTTTGACTACGGCCCCGCCCTGCCGGGCCATGCCAACGGGATGATCCTGCGCGGCACCGACGCGCAGGGCGACGTCATCACGCAAGTGACCTATTATTCGATCGGGGGCGGTTTCGTACTGACTGAAGCCGAGCTGAGCGCGGGCAAGGACACCGATACCGGTGCGCCTGTCCCTTTCCCGTTTCACACCGGTCACGAAATGCTGGACATGGCCAATATGTCCGGCAAGAGCATTGCCGCTATGAAGCGCGCCAATGAGCTGTCGCGCATGCCCGGAGCCGATCTGGACAAGGGGCTTTCGCGGATCTGGGAGGTCATGAACTCTTGTATTACGCGCGGTTTGGAAACTGACGGGGTGCTGCCCGGCGGGCTGCTTGTGCGCAGGCGCGCCAAGGGGATTCATGACGCTTTGCAGGCCGAACGGGGGATGAACCTGACGGCCCCGCACACCATCAACGATTTCATGTCCACCTATGCCATGGCCGTTAACGAAGAAAATGCCGCTGGCGGGCAAGTCGTGACGGCGCCCACGAACGGGGCCGCAGGTGTGATCCCGGCGACGATCCGCTATTGGCTGGATCACGTGCCGGGGGCAACGGCGGCACGGGTGCCGGAATTTCTGCTGACCGCGGCGGCTATTGGCGGGTTGATCAAATACAACGCTTCGATCTCGGGCGCGGAGTGCGGCTGTCAGGCCGAGGTCGGAAGTGCGGCTGCCATGGCCGCGGCCGGCCTTGCAGCCGTTCTTGGCGGAACACCGGAACAGATTGAAAATGCGGCCGAAATCGCGCTGGAGCATCATCTGGGGATGACCTGTGATCCGGTCAAGGGGCTGGTCCAGGTGCCTTGCATTGAACGTAATGGGCTTGGTGCAATCAAGGCGGTGTCCGCCGCATCCCTTGCCCTGCGTGGTGACGGGGTGCATCTTGTCTCTCTTGATGTGGCGATTGAGACCATGCGCCAGACCGGTGTGGATATGAGCGAGAAATACAAAGAGACCGCATTGGGCGGTTTGGCGGTCAACGTGCCAAACTGCTAGCGCCGGTCTTGCGATTGCAGCCATTGATGCCTCCGGCGGGAGTATTTGGGGCAAGATGATGATGGGGCTGCGATTGCCGCCTGCGGTGTCCGGCTCTAGGGTGCGCCCATGACAAACGACAAGCCATATCTGGGTGTGATGCTGATGCTGGGGTTTTGTCTGCTGGCTCCGTTGGGCGACAGCATCGCAAAGTTCCTGGGCGGCGTCGTGGCGCTCAGCATGCTGATCCTTGTCCGTTTTGCTGTGCAGGCCGCAGTCCTGCTGCCCTATGTGGTCCTGAGCGGGAAAGGGCTTCGCCTGCCGCCGGACATCTTGGGTTGGACGCTGCTGCGCACTGTCCTGCATATTTTGGGCATTGGCCTGATGTTCAGCGCGTTGCGCTATCTGCCGCTGGCAGATGCGCTGGCCATCGCTTTTGTGATGCCTTTCATCTTGTTGCTGCTGGGCCGTCTTGTGATGGGTGAGCAGGTCGGACTGCACCGCATGGTGGCATGTGTTGTTGGTTTTGTCGGTACGCTTCTGGTCATTCAGCCCAACTTTGCGGCGGTCGGATCCCCTGCCCTGCTGCCCCTTGGTGTGGCGGTGGTGTTCGCGCTTTTCATGTTGGTGACGCGCAAAATCGCCCGCAGGGTTGATCCCGTCAAATTGCAGGCGATCAGCGGTGTGCAGGCGACCGTGATCCTGCTTGGCGTCCTGATCGTCTTGCCCACGACATTTGGCGAGATATCATTCCAGTATGAGGCCCGCACCTGGGTGCTTCTTGTGGCCCTCGGCCTGATCGGCACCCTGGCCCATCTTTTCATGACCTGGAGCCTGGGTTTCGCGCCCGCTTCGACCCTGGCACCGATGCAGTACCTGGAAATCCCGTTTGGCACCGCCATTGGCTGGTTGGTTTTTGGGGACCTGCCCAATGGCCTTGCAGCGTTGGGCATTCTCATCACCGTGGCTGCGGGGCTTTATGTCATTCTGCGCGAGCGGCGGCTTGCAATGCAGTCGGCAAGAGCGCCCGCGGCAGTGTAATCAGCACCGGGCCATCGGTTTGAAGCTCAACCTGCCCGCCCAAAGCGGCGTTGGAAGGGCTGGTAAACCCGTTCGGTGTCATCCTGGTCGCCTCGAACGGCCAGACGACACCCGATAGCGAAACTGTTGCGGCACCCAGGGGCATCACCGAAATCCGCGTGCCCTGATCGGCGTGAAAGGCCGTGCGCCCGGGTCGTGCTGCAAAGCAGACATCCTTTCGGTCGGCAAGAACGATCGCACGATCCCGAAAGCGGGCCATGACATTCAGCACGCTCAGCGTGTGGTCAATCCGACCCCCGGTAAACCCAAGCGCCAGCACCAGCGGCGCGGCCACCCGAACCAGCGCCTTTTCAAAATCTGTCGTCGATTGCTCGGCCACATGGCAGAGCTGATCTGCAAATGTGGCACGGGCGCGGTCCGACAGGCTGTCAAGATCGCCAACGACAGCCGCCGGAGTGACCGAGGCCGCCAACAGGTGATCCGCCCCGCCATCAACAGCCACGAAGACCGCAACATGGGCAAATACCGCCGAAATCGCATCATCGGCGATATCGGCTCCTCCTACGAAACAGACTGGGTTATCACTTGCAACAATCGGATCGTTTGGCAAAGATTGCACCTCTATTCACAAACATTCCTCAAAAGGGTCACATTATGATCCCGAATGGAACGTGTTGTTGTTTTCATGTAAGAACCAATGGGTGTCCAGCGGGCCGCCGCTGTAAAACGAGAGAAAGCGTGTATTCATGGACGAAAACAATCAAATTCTTGATGTGACCTACGGCAGCTTTTCCTGCCGTCTTGAAGGGTTCGAAGACTCTGTTGAAACCATGAAATTGGTTGTGTCGTTCTTTCATGAACTGTCCGGTCATGATCTCTTCATGGATACAGAGCCTCAGGCCCCCGATATGGCCACGCTCGCGCGCCTGACCGAAGAGCAAACCGGCAAGCCGGTCTATGTGGAAAGCGATGGCAATGCCGTCAGCCTGCGCGTCCGCAAGGATGATGCTGACGAAGCCGAGGTGGCGCCTGAGAGCGTGACTGCTGAGGACGCAGCCGAAGAAGATGACCCAATCGCGGCCGACACCCAAGACCCTGTCGAGGATACCGCCGAGGGGTCTTATGCGGATGATTTGTCCAGCGTCGCTGACAAGCTGCAACGCATGCGGGACGCCGCATCGCGCAAGAGTACCGCACCATCCGATGAGTTCGCCGAGGACCTGAGCGAGCCTGCAACGCCAACGCCCGCAGCCAACCCGCTGTCGCAGCGCCTGTCTGATCTGGTGAAACGGACGGCGGATGCGGAACCGGTTGCCGCAAACGAACCTGAAATGGCGCAGGACGCGCTTGAGGAGATCGCTCAGACGCCATCAGAGGACCTGAGCGAGACCGAGGCCGACGAGCCAGCCCTGACCGCGATGGAATCCGAGACCGACCTGCCCTCTGACGAAGATGGCCTGCACGACGATGCCTTCAATGTCTTCAGTGATCTTGCCGCGCAAGACGCATTCACTGACGACGGCGTGGAACCCGGCGAGCAACCCGAACCTCAGATCGATGCCGATGTCCTGGAGGATACGGATGCAGGCCCAACATCGGATGCGCCAGAGGCAGAAGACGTGCCGCCAACAGAATTGTCAGACGATCCCTTGGAAGAGGACGTTGAACCGGAGGAGGAAGAGCCATTCGCGATGGATGCGGACCTTGAGGCCGATGAGGCCGACAGTATCGACGTTGCGGCTCAAGCGTTTGAAGATGATACGGCAGCCACCGCCGACGAAGACGAAGACGAAGACGAGGAGGACTATGAGTATCTTCTGGATGACGCTGAGGACGATGAGAATGACGATGCCGCCATCGATGATGAGGCCGACGCTGCAACCAGCGAAGAACCGCCCCTTGTCCCGACATCAGGGGATGAATCCGACGATGATGCGGACAATGACGACTACAACGACGACGACGAGTTTGATCTCGAAAAAGAAGTTGCAAAGGTAGAGGCCGAAATCGCGGCCCGGCGTGGCAATGAATTTGCCCGCCGTGGGCTCCCGCGTCATGTCGAAGATGCCATGAGCCGGATCATGTCGCAGACAGATCAGCATCTCAACCAGCCCGAAAACCGCCGCCATCGCGATGCATTCGCCCAACTGAAAGCGGCAGTCGCCGCGACAGAGGCAGCGCGTCAGCTTGGCGACAAGGGCGCAGACAAGCGCGACCCCGACGAAGTGTACAAGGACGATCTGGGGGCCCATGACGCCAAAGACAAAAACGACGGCAATTCCGCACCCCCTCTGAAGCTGGTCAAGTCACAAGAGGTCAAGCCCGGAGACGCCACGCTTGGGGCCAGGCCCGCGCCGAAAGCCCCTGCCGCCGAAAGCGACGACCCGATGGAGGCCGCGTCGGACCGGCTGCGCAAGATCGCGACCCTGAAGGAAACCGAAGTACCCGCGACTGCGGACGGATTTGCTGAGTTTGCAGCATCCCATGGGGCGACCGATCTGGTCGATCAGATGGAAGCCGCCGGGGCCTATATCTGTTTCGTGCAGGGCGAAGATGATTTTTCCCGCCCACAGGTCATGAAAGTCGTGCAATCCGCATCAAACAGAGAAATCTCGCGCGAAGACGGGCTGCGCAGCTTTGGCCGCCTTCTGCGTCAGGCGCGGCTGGTCAAGCTGCCCAATGGCCGGTTCCAGGTTGCCGACAGCACACAGTATCGTCCAAATGGGCATAAGGCTGCACAGGGCTGACCTTCGCACAGATTGCGCAAAAGAAAGCGGGGCCCAGTGCCCCGCTTTTTTAGTGTTGCAGATCGTCATCGTGGGGTGGAGGTGGCGCGTCAGGGTCAGCCTGCCCGATGCCCTTGAACACCCATTTCAACGGAAATGCCCAGCCGATGCCCAGGGCAACGTAGATCAGCAGTTCGACCAACAACGGAAAACGCACTTCTTGCGTCATCATGTAGCTCATGACCGTGACCGCCAGAACGATGTAGGCCGGCAGGCCGATCACCAGCACAAAAAGGGCCAGGCGCTTGCGTGCTTTGTATTTCATAAGTCCTCAATCCGCAAAAGGGTCGGTTACCAGAATGGTGTCGTCTCTTTCCGGTGACGTGGAAACCAGAGCAACAGGGCATTGGATCAATTCTTCGATGCGGCGGACGTATTTGATCGCCTGTGCCGGAAGGTCCGCCCATGACCGCGCGCCTTCGGTGGACTGCGCCCACCCTTCGATTTCCTCGTAGATCGGTTTGCAGCGCGCCTGTTGGTCTGCCGCCGTGGGCAGGTAATCCAGCGTTTCACCGTCAAGATCATAGCCGACGCAGATTTTCAGCGTCTCGAACCCGTCCAGCACATCCAGTTTGGTCAGCGAAATACCCGTCACGCCGGATGTGGCGCAGGTCTGTCGCACCAGGGCTGCATCAAACCAGCCACAGCGCCGCTTGCGCCCGGTCACCGTGCCAAATTCATGGCCGCGTGTCCCCAAGCGGTGGCCGTCATCGTCGTCCAGTTCTGTCGGGAATGGTCCCTCGCCGACGCGGGTGGTGTAGGCTTTGACGATGCCCAGTACATAATCAATGGCACCGGGGCCAACGCCGACACCAGTGGCCGCCTGCCCGGCGATGACGTTCGAGGAGGTCACGAAAGGATAGGTGCCAAAGTCGATATCCAGCAACGCGCCTTGCGCCCCTTCAAAAAGGATACGTTTGCCCGCTTTGCGCTTTTCGTTCAGCACCTTCCAGACCGGTGCGGCGAAGGGCAGAATCTCAGCGGCGATTTCCCTGAGCTGCGCCACGAGCGCATCGCGATCCACAGGCTCAATCCCAAGCCCCCTGCGCAGCGGATCATGGTGTTGCAAGGCGCGGTCAACCCGGGCTTCCAATGTGGCCTGATCGGCCAGATCAGCGACGCGCACGGACCGACGGCCCACCTTGTCTTCATAGGCCGGTCCAATGCCGCGCCCGGTGGTGCCGATCTTGGTGCCTTTGCTGGCGGCTTCCTCGCGGGCGCGGTCCAGCTCACCATGGATCGGCAGGATCAGCGGCGTGTTCTCGGCGATCATCAGGGTGGTCGGATCAATTGCAACGCCCTGCTGGCGGATCGAGGCGATTTCCTTGACCAGATGCCAGGGGTCCAGCACCACGCCGTTGCCGATCACCGAAAGCTTGCCGCCGCGCACAACACCCGAAGGCAGCGCGTTCAGCTTAAAGACCTCGCCATCAATCACCAGCGTGTGGCCCGCGTTATGCCCGCCCTGAAAGCGCGCAATCACATCCGCCCGCTCAGAAAGCCAGTCAACGATCTTGCCTTTGCCTTCATCGCCCCACTGCGCACCGACGACCACAACATTTGCCATAAGATTCTTTCCTTCAAAGACCAGCGTGCCCCCTATATCGGCGCGGCTGGTCTGGGGAAACCGCAAATTTTGTCTTGGCCGGAGCGGAAGGCGTCTGTTGGCCTTGGCGCGTGCGCCCTGATCAATCACGAGGTGCCGGAGTGTGATCATTTTGGGATGTCCGGTAGGAGCCCACGCGACGGATGCTGCACCTTGATCGAATGTCGGCTAAACCAAAGCCTTCACGCCGTCTAATGCGACCCAACGCGCCGGATGAAGCTAAATCATTTTAGGCGAGTTGCCGAATTTCATCGGGGTCTTCTTTGGTGCGGTGACTGAGCCAGTGTTTCATCGTCCGGGCCACCACCGCGTCACCGCTGAGAAAGAGCCGACCACGATCTACTTCCCGAGATATTGTAGTTCTACTTAGGAGGATTGAAGACAGTGTCACGTGGTCTGTCTCAACGTACAGATCAACATCGAAATCAGGAATTGACGAACAGATCTCTACGTGTTTTCCGGGCCGGGCGAGGGCCCAGTATGAATCGTATTCAAGCTCCGGATCGCTGAAGTGAAACCGAATGACGACTTGGCGATTTGGGAGTTTGTCGGATTGGATGTAGTTTCGCATGTGCCACATTAGCGTAGGGACATCCGTGTCAGCCAATGCTGTGGCGGCCTCGACGTTGCACTGCGCCCATTTTGCGAGTGCATCTAGCGCCGGTTCTAAATCAACAGCAAGCTGAGTACGTAGATAATCCACCTGTTCCGTTGCCGGATTCTCAATTCGCTCAATCAAACCGTTGGCCTCAAGTTCCTTAAGTCGCTTTGAGAGTAACGCAGGGGAGATGTTGCCGACGCCGCGACGAATGTCATTGAAACGTGTTGAGCCACCCCACATTTCCGAAAGGATTGGAATTGTCCAACGCGGCTCAAGAATTTTGCAAGCGTGCGTGATCGGACAAATGTTCCCGTATGCAGTCGGCTTCATGCGACGTCCTCCTTTGAACAATCCTAATTGATCAATCCCACACGGCCCAGTTCACATTGTGTACTGGGCGCGCTTCAGTTTCAGCACTACCCCGATCTTGCCTAATTTCGACATGGTCCATGCATCACAGCAACCAGTTTATGGAGCAAGGTCATGACATTCTACATCGCACCAACAACGATCAATTCTCACCGAGTAAACCCGTTCAAAAAATATTGGCTGACGTTCTGGGAAAGAGTGAAACTTACAAGTCCTGCACAGCCAAAAATGAGCAGTACGAAAGAAAAAGCATCCGTGCTCAATTCTGGAATGCCTGTATCTCAAGATGTTTCAACGAATCTGAGCATCCGAGCAGGATTTACGGCAGGACCGTGGTGACAGCAAAGTCGTCTGTCATCAACCAAGGCAGAAGAAGCACTGGTAGAATTCACAAAGCGGTCATTCGCACTCCTAACGCAAATGGCCGCTTCGTCCCACAAAGCCACAGCCATTTCTACCCACTTGATGCTCTCCTCTATTTTGACATCTCACGACCCAGATGCCCGCAACCTAATCTCCAATAATCGAACGCTTCTCACACCTGCTCGCCGAAAAATCTTGTACCCATCCCTGTTCGCGAAGCTCTGGACACCCCAACCCAGCCTCGGCATTGTCCCCCCACACCAAAGAGAAGTGAGACATATCATGGGTTTTCTTATCCGCTGGATTTTTGCGTTTGCACTGCTGGCCGCGACATATAACCCGACCGACTGGAATTACGCGCGGTGGAGCATGGCCAACTATGAAACCAGCATGTCCCTGACGGTTCTCTTTGGGCTGATCCTGTTGATCGGATACATCATCTACCTGCGCGCCACGCTGCGGTCGATCGGTGTTTTTGGCATGATCCTGATCCTTGCCGTGGTCGGCACCATCCTGTGGGTGTTGTTTGATCAGGGTGTGATGCGCTTTGCGGATCCTGCGATCAACACCTGGATTGGCATCTTTGCGCTGTCACTGGTTCTGGCAATCGGTCTGTCGTGGTCTATCGTGCGTCGCAGGCTGACCGGACAGGCTGACATGGATGATGTTGACGAGTAAGCATGGTTTCAGGGGTTGCGGGATTGCTCTGCAGCTTTTAGATACCGCGTGTTCGCGAACGCCCCGAAAGGCCTGAAATGGAAAACGTCGTCCTTATCATTCACCTGATCCTTGCGCTCAGCCTGATCGGCACTGTGCTTTTGCAGCGCTCTGAGGGTGGTGGCCTTGGCATGGGCGGCGGTGGCGGTGGCGCAACGGGATCACGCCCTGCGGCCACAGCGATGAGCAAGTTTACATGGGCGCTGGCAGTGGCTTTCATTGGCACGTCCATTGCGCTGACGCTGATCGCGGCAAGCAACACCGCGGGGTCATCGGTCGCTGATCGCCTGGGCGCCTCGCCTGCCAGCCAGGAGGTGGAACTGCCTGACCTGGGCAACAGTCTGCTGCCACCATCGTCAACCGATGCACCGCTTGTGCCGGCGGGCGACTAACCACTAGCAGTTGCCTTGCGGTCACGCCGGGCAACATGATGTTGGGTCAGCGGTTGCCAATCGCGCCCGAATCCACTACACGTCAAATCCCGTGATGATGCGAATTTTCGGGTTCGCTTTCCCACAGAATTGGATGTTTTCACGGGGGTCTCCTGCCAATGGCGCGTTTCATTTTCATTACCGGCGGCGTTGTCTCCTCTTTGGGCAAGGGGCTGGCATCGGCGGCTTTGGGTGCCTTGCTGCAAGCGCGCGGCTATTCGGTGCGCCTGCGCAAGCTGGACCCCTATCTGAACGTCGACCCCGGCACGATGTCACCGTTTGAGCATGGCGAGGTCTTTGTCACCGACGACGGGGCCGAAACCGACCTGGACCTTGGCCATTACGAACGCTTCACCGGTGTGCCGGCGCGGATGACTGACTCGGTCAGTTCCGGCCGGATCTATTCCAACGTTCTCGAAAAAGAGCGGCGCGGCGATTATCTGGGCAAGACCATTCAGGTCGTCCCGCATGTCACCAATGAAATCAAGGATTTCATCAGCATCGGCGAAGATGAGGTCGACTTCATGCTGTGTGAAATTGGTGGCACCGTGGGTGACATCGAAGGCCTGCCCTTTTTTGAGGCGATCCGGCAGTTTTCGCATGACAAACCACGCGGGCAGTGCATTTTCATGCATCTGACATTGCTGCCCTATCTGGCCGCCAGCGGTGAATTGAAAACAAAACCGACCCAACACTCGGTCAAGGAGCTGCAATCCATCGGGATTGCGCCGGATATCCTTGTCTGCCGCTCTGAACACCCGATCCCGGACAAGGAACGCGAAAAAATCGCGCTGTTCTGCAACGTGCGCAAGCAATGTGTTGTGGCGGCCTATGACCTGAAATCCATCTACGAAGCCCCGCTGGCCTATCACGAGCAGGGCCTTGATCAGGCGGTGCTGGATGCCTTTGGCATATCCCCTGCCCCGCAGCCCAAGCTGGACGTATGGCACGATGTCTATGACCGCATTCACAACCCCGAAGGCAAGGTCAAGGTCGCGATTGTCGGCAAATATACCCAGCTCGAGGATGCCTATAAATCCATCGCCGAGGCGCTGACACACGGCGGTATGGCCAACCGCGTGAAGGTCAAGATCGAATGGGTCGATGCGGAATTGTTCGACCGCGAAGACGCCGCCCCCTTCCTGGAAGGATACCACGCCATTCTGGTCCCCGGCGGATTTGGCGAACGCGGGACAGAAGGCAAGATCAAGGCCGCCCAATTTGCCCGCGAAAAGAAGATCCCCTATCTCGGCATCTGCCTTGGCATGCAGATGGCGGTGATTGAAGCGGCCCGGAACGTGGCGGGAATGGCCAAGGCCGGGTCAGAGGAATTTGACCACGAGGCCGGGAAAAAACGTTTCGAACCAGTTGTTTACCACCTCAAGGAATGGGTGCAGGGCAACCACATGATCGCGCGAAAGGCCGATGATGACAAAGGGGGGACGATGCGTTTGGGGGCCTATGATGCCACGCTGACCGATGGGTCGAAGGTTGCCGGCATATATGGCACGACAGCCATCGAGGAACGCCACCGCCACCGCTATGAGGTGGATATCAAATACCGCGATACGCTGGAGAAAGCCGGGCTGCAATTTTCGGGCATGTCACCGGATGGCAAGCTGCCCGAGATTGTGGAATGGAAAGACCACCCGTGGTTCATCGGTGTGCAATTCCATCCAGAGCTGAAATCAAAGCCCTTTGCACCACATCCGCTTTTTGCAGATTTCGTGCGGGCCGCGGTGGAAACGTCACGCCTGGTATGATGGGCCAAGTCCTGGTGCAGGAATTGGTACCAGACCTTCGCGAATGTCTGACGTCAGAATCCGAAAGAGATCCTCCGCGTCAGAACAATGCTGCCGCTGATCTGATCGTCTGATTGGGTCACCGGGCTCTCGGCGGCATCTTCCTGAAATTGTTCAAACTGCAACGTGCCGACAACGTCCCAGTCATTATTGATGGCATAGGTTGCCTCTGCCCTGGCACCGGCGCTGATGATCCCGCCCCGCGCATCAAACGCAGCAAAGCTGCTGGTCAAAGCCTCTGCCTCTGACACACCGAAATAGGTCTGCGCATATTTATCATCCCCTAATAAAATGCGCGGCCCCACCTTGAATGTTATCTGATCAGTTGGGCGGAAAAGAATATCGCTTCCCAGTTCCGCCACAAAGGCTTCATGCCCCAGCAGACCATAGCGCAGCTTGGCAAACACCTCGTAATCCGGTGCCGTAAGTTCAAGTCCTCCACCAACTTCCAGCGATGCGTCAACCTCTGCCAATCCGGCGAGCTCGTCATAGTTTTCCGCTGATCTTGCCCCGACGACGCGGAGGGACCCACCAAACCCCAAGCCATAGGTATCATCGCCTGCCAATGACAGGCTGCCAATCCGGATGCGTTCCAACTGAAATTTTGCACCCACGCCAGGGTCAAGGTCAGCATCGCCAAAATAGCCGGGCGCGACAGAGGGCCCAAGCCCAAAGCGGAACGCGATCCCGCTGGACAGTTCCTGCGCAGCCACCGCCAGCGGCGACACAAGCAGGTAAATTGCAATGATAGCGCGTTGCAGCATGCCGGGTCCTTTCACATAGGACTGATAGGTAGTACCCGCCTTCGTCCCGGCAACCCGCAAGGCTGTCATCTTGCGCGCGGGCGGCCATATGCATATGCCGTTATTTGCACACCCAAAGGACTATCCATGCTTTCCTATCAACACATCTATCACGCCGGCAACCTGGCCGATGTGCACAAGCACAGCATGCTGGCCTGGGCCTTGTCCTATATGACCCGCAAGGACAAACCTCTTTCCTACATCGAAACCCATGCCGGGCGTGGGCTTTATGATTTGCGCGATGCTGCCGCGCTGAAGACGGGTGAAGCCGCCAAGGGCATCGCCCTTGCGCAGGACTGGTTCGCGGCCGATCACCCCTATGCGCAGGTCCTGGGCCGTATTCATGCCAAACACGGCGCGAACGCCTATCCCGGCTCGCCTCTTATTGCCGCCGAAAGCCTGCGTCCGGTTGATACGATCCACCTGTCGGAACTTCACCCACAGGAATTTGCGGCACTGAAAACCAACATGGCCCCCTATGGCGGCATCTTTCGCCAGAAAGATGGATGGGAGATGGCGATGTCACTTTGCCCGCCAGAACCGCGCCGGGGCCTGTTGCTGATTGATCCGTCTTTCGAGGTCAAGGCCGACTATGACACGATCCCTGGCACCATCGCGAAATTGCACCGCAAATGGGGGGTTGGTGTGATCATGCTGTGGTATCCGATCCTGACCGATGCGCCGCACAAACCAATGATCCGGGCCTTGCAATCAGCCCTGCCTGACGCTGTGACCCATGAGGTCAGCTTCCCGCCGGCCCGGCCCGGTCACCGCATGGTCGGCTCTGGCCTTTTCGTCGTGAATGCCCCCTACGGGTTCGCGCAAGAGGCCGGGCGACTGACAGCCCTCTTTCAAGACCGCGCATCCCAGCTTATGTAGGTCCCATGTTTCAAGATCTCCTCCGGCGTCTGACCGCCCCCGAACCCTCCGCCCTGCCCGAAGTTGACTGCCGTTTGGCACTTGGCGCCCTCTTGGTGCGTATCGCGCGCACCGATGGCGACTATGCCGAGGTCGAAATCGCGCAGATCGACAAGGCGCTGATGGCGCGCTATGGCCTGTCCCCCTTCGAGGCCGCCGCCCTGCGCAGCGAATGTGAAGCGCTGGAGGCCGAAGCCCCCGATACCGTCCGCTTTACCCGGGCCATCAAGGACACCGTGTCTTACGAAAACCGCGTCAGCGTGATCGAGGCGCTGTGGTCCGTTGTGATGGCCGATGGCGTGCGCGACCACGAAGAAGACAGCATGATGCGGATGACGGCATCCTTGCTGGGCGTATCAGATCAGGACAGCCACCGCGCAAGGCTCAGGGTTTCGGCTGGATGATCGCCAGCCTGCCCATGTATGCGACCCCGCTGACGGCAGGGGCGGATGCACGGTTCTGGGGGTTGGTTCGCGACGCCTTGCGCGCGCAGGGGCATGTGGCCCCTGACAGTCTCACATTGGCGCCACCTGATCTGATGGCCCATTGGCGCGATCCCGCGCTCGTCCTGTCGCAAACCTGCGGTCTGCCCTTTCGCGCTGCTCTCAAGAATGACGTTACCCTGATCGGCACGCCCGATTATGGCGTCAAAGGCTGCCCGCCGGGATACTACCGCAGCCTCGTGATTGCCCGGCAGGACGATGCGCGCGATGCGCTGTCAGACTACAGACAGGCTCGCTTTGCCTATAACGACCCGATGTCCCAGTCTGGCTGGGCCGCCCTTGCGCTGGAAGCGCCAGAGGTCCTGCAAGGGTCCCGCCTGTGTACCGGCAGCCACCGCGCCTCTGCCCTTGCTGTGCGGCAGGGTGATGCGGATTTCGCCACCGTTGATGCGGTCACGTTCCGGCACTTGCTGACCGCGAGCGAGGCAACAGGGCTCAAGATCATTCACGGCACGCAAGCCACTCCCGGCTTGCCCTATATCACCGCAAAATCCGGGCCTGCCGATGCACTGTTCACCGCAATCTCACAAGCCATCGCTGCCCTGAGCAAAGCTGATCGCACCGCTCTACACCTCAAAGCCCTCATCGCCATTCCGCCAAGCGCCTATGATCTGCCATTGCCGCCCGCACCCGATGCAATCGGACGTTAACGCTAGGTCAACCCGGCGCTTACCGTTGCAAACCGCGGCAAAATCGGCACTACTGCGCGCTGGAACATCAAAAAGCTGCCAAACGTGACAAACGCTGCCCCCGTTATTGAAATTCGCAACCTGCACAAGGCCTATGGCGACCTGGAGGTTCTCAAGGGCGTCGATATCGTCGCCCCCGCAGGTCATGTGGTGTCTTTGATCGGCTCGTCGGGGTCCGGCAAATCGACCCTGCTGCGCTGCGCCAACTTGCTGGAGGACAGTCAGCAGGGGGATGTGATTTTCTGCGGTGAGCCGGTTGCCTGGAAAGGCTCTGGTACGCATCGCCACCCCGGCGACTATGCGCAGATGATCCGCATCCGCACCAATCTGTCGATGGTGTTCCAGCAGTTCAATCTTTGGGCGCATATGACGATCCTGCAAAATGTCATGGAAGCGCCCGTCACTGTCCTGAAGCGCGACAAGGCCGAGGTCGAGGCTTCGGCCCGCAAATACCTTGCCAAGGTTGGCATCGGCGACAAATGCGAGGCCTACCCCGCGCAATTGTCGGGCGGACAACAACAGCGGGCGGCCATCGCGCGTGCGCTGTGCATGGAACCCAAAGCGCTGCTTTTCGATGAACCGACAAGCGCCCTGGACCCTGAACTTGAGCAAGAAGTCGTGAAAGTGATCAAGGATCTGGCCGCAGAAGGGCGCACCATGATCATCGTCACCCACGACATGCGACTGGCTGCTGATGTCAGCGATCACGTCGTCTTTCTGCACCAAGGCAAAATCGAGGAGCAAGGACCACCCTCCGAACTTTTCGGCAAACCCAAAACCGAGCGGTTACAGGGGTTCCTGTCCGCGACGGTTTCATAAATCATCAAATCGGGAGAAAACTGATGAAAAATCTTATCCTTACAACAGCGGCCCTTGCCGTCGCAGGTTCAATGGCAATGGCCGGATCGCATTCGGTCGTGCGTCTGGGCACCGAGGGCGCCTACCCTCCGTTCAACTTTCTCAATGACGACGGCGAAGTTGACGGATTCGAGCGTGAAGTCGGCGACGAAATCTGCGCCCGCGCGGAACTGACCTGCGAATGGGTCACGAACGAATGGGACAGCATCATTCCCAACCTGGTGTCCGGCAACTATGATGTGATCATCGCGGGCATGTCCATCACCGACGAGCGCGATGAAGTCATCGATTTCTCTGAAGCCTACACGCAGCCTGATCCTTCAAGCTACCTCGTCACCTCGGCCGATGTTGATCTTGAAACGGCCGTGATTGCGGCACAGACCGGCACAATCCATGCAGCCTTCGTTGCCAACACCGGCGCGACCTTGCTGGAATTCGCCTCGCCTGACGAAACGGTCGCGGCGGTCAAGGCCGGTGAGGCTGACGCGGTTCTGGCCGACAAATCCTATCTGCTCCCCATCGCGGAATCCGACGCTGAGGTCATGCTGCTTGAGCGCGAAGAATTGATCGGTGGCGGTGTCGGGCTTGGCGTGCGCGAAAGCGACGGCGAACTGCGTGAAAAGATGAATGCCGCGATCGCCTCCATGAAAGCGGATGGCACATTGAACGATCTGATCGCCAAATGGGAGGTCGGCGGGCTCTTTTAAGCGGCCCTTCTTTGCCTACAGAGGGCCGCCAAAAATGGTGGCCCTCTCTTGGCCCTGCGCTGGTGATGCGGACAGTTGCCAGAGGAATGGTGTCACCCCTGGCGGCGGCCACGGACTGTACCATTTTTGACGTTTCGCCCTGAAACAACGCACCGCAAAATCCCTTTCCCGCCGGCCGCGCGTTGACACGCAACAGCAATTGTTGGACGGATATTGGGAATAGCACCACAAGGCGATCGATGTTCAGCTACTGCACCGACCCATCAATATTGGACAACTTCCAGTGGTTCAGCTGCTACCTGACCACAGGCAAGCATTTGTCGATGTATTGGGCCGTAGGCACGGTGCTATTGCTTCTGGCCATCACCGCCCCAACGGCACTGGCGTTCGGCTTTGCGGGTGCATCTGCGGCCCGCAGCACCCTCGCTCCGCTGCGCTGGATCGGTAAGACCTATATCGCCATTGTGCGCGGCATCCCCGACATTGCGTTTTTCCTGTTCTTCGTCATCGCGCTGGATCAGGCATTCGAATACATCCGCCATCGCGTCAAATGCCCCGATTGGCAGGAACCTGTCCGTCAGGGCAATGATTTCGTGGTCTGCACCGCCGCCAAACTGCCCTTGGGCAACGCGCCGCAATGGGTGCATGAGATTTATGGCTTCATGCTGGCGGTCCTGACCTTCGCGATCGTGTTCGGGGCCTTCGCCGCCAATGTCCTTTTCGGGGCTATGCGTGCCGTGCCCAAAGGCCAGCTTGAAACAGCCGAAAGCTATGGTATGAGCCGCCGCCAGACGTTCTGGCGCGTCCTTGTCCCGCAGATGTGGGTCTATGCCCTGCCGGGCCTGTCGAACCTGTGGATGGTGCTGATCAAGGCAACTCCGCTGCTGTTTTTGCTGGGGGTCGAGGATATCGTCTATTGGGCGCGCGAACTGGGCGGTGCCAAGCAACCGCAATTCACTGATTATCCGCATGCCGACTGGCGCATGTGGTATTTCGCCGCTTTGCTGGTGTTCTATCTGTGCTTCACCAAAATATCCGAAGTCGTGCTGGACCGGATCATGGCGCGGCTGACCCATGGGCAAGCCACGGCAGCAGGTGAGCGGCAGCGAAAGGCGGCAGCATGAGCATGCAGGTCGTCACAGGTCCCGGGTCAGGCCCGGGACGCACAGCACCCACCGTCCCGGGCCTGACCCGGGACCTGCAGCCGGGTGCGCGAGCATGAGCTGCTGGGACACCATCGCGGATTATGCCCTGCGCAGCCAGGGGATTGGCGAGCGGCTGCTCCCGCGTACCGATTTCACGCTGTGCCAGCAGTTCACGCTGATCGGCTCGGGCATGATCTGGAACATCTATTTCGGCGCCGTCGCGCTCGTCTCTGGTTTCTTCCTCGCGACGGCTGTTGCCATGGGCAAGGCCGCGCGAAACCCGTTCTTACGCAAGCCCGCCGAATGGTTCATTTTCATCTTTCGCGGCTCGCCGCTCTTTATCCAGTTTTTCTTTGCCTATTTCGTGTTCCTGAGCCTCAAGGGGGTCTATCCGTTCTTCAGCCCGCTGACATCGGCCTGGGCGGGAGCCTTGGTGGTGCTGTTTTTGAACACCGCCGCCTATTCGGGCGAGATTTTCTACGGTGCGCTGCAATCGATCCCCAAGGGCGACACCGAGGCCGCAGATGCCTATGGCCTGTCCGGCTGGACGCGGTTTCGCCGGGTGATCTGGCCCACAATGCTGCGGCTGGCCTGGCCTGCCTACACCAATGAGGCGATCTTTCTGTTTCACGCCACAACGCTTGTGTTTTTCTCTGGGTTTCCGGCGACCCAACAGCGGGGCGATGCGCTTTATTACGCCAATTACTTCGCGGACAAGACCTTCAACCCGTTTGTGCCCTACCCCATCCTCGCAGGTTATTTCATCTTGCTGACGCTGGTGATCATCGGCATCTTCGGGGTCGTCAATAGCCGCTTGAACCGGCACCTGCCGCAGGACCTGCGCAGGAAGATCAAGGTGAGGCCGCAGATCATAAGATGAGCTGGCTCGACGATCACCCCGAAATCCGCAACCTGCGCTGCGGTGCGGCCGACCTGAACGGACAGGCGCGGGGCAAGCGCATGCCGCGCCGCTTTGCCGAGAAACTGGAAAAGGATGGCACGCGCTTTCCGCTGTCAGCCATCAACCTCGATATCTGGGGCGAGGATATCGACGACAGCCCGCTGGTCTTTGAGACCGGCGATGCCGACGGCCTGCTGCTGCCGACAGAGCGGGGCTATGTCCCGATGCCGTGGTTGCAGGCCCCCACCGCGCTGCTGCCGCTGTGGTCCTTTAATGATGATGGCACCCCCTTTACCGGCGATCCGCGCCACGCGCTGGCGCGGGTGCTGGATCGGTACAGGGAACGCGGGCTGACGCCGGTGGCGGCGACCGAGATGGAATTCTATCTGGTGGATGACTCCGGCCGCGAAATCCGCCAGCCCAAATCTCCGCGTTCCGGCAAACGCCGTGCCGGGGCGGAAATCCTGTCACTGCGCGCGCTGGATGCCTTCGACGGGTTCTTCAACGAACTATACGACGCCTGCGACGCCATGGATATCCCCGCAGAGGCGGCGATTTCCGAAGGCGGTGAAGGCCAGTTTGAAGTGAACCTTGAGCATGTTCCAGATGCGCTGAAAGCCGCGGATGATGCGTGGCTTTTCAAAATGCTGGTGCGCGGTCTGGCCCGCAACCATGGCATGGCGGCCAGTTTCATGGCCAAACCCTATGAGGATTACGCCGGCAACGGGCTGCACACCCATTTCTCGGTCCTTGACGCGGAGGGCAACAACGCCTTTGCCAATGACACATTCGAAGGCACGCCCCTGCTACAGAACGCGATTGCAGGCTGCCTGGCAGGTATCCCTGATCTGGCATTGATCTTTGCCCCCCATGGCAACAGCTATGAACGGCTGGTCCCCGGCGCGCATGCACCGACGAATATCTGCTGGGCGCATGACAATCGGACCGCTACCGTGCGCGTGCCCGGGGGCAGTTTCGCGGCCCGGCGGATTGAACATCGGCTGGCGGGCGGTGATGTGAACCCCTATCTGTTCCTGGCCGCCGTTCTTGGGTCGGCACTGATCGGGATCGAGGACGCCCTGACACCCCCTGCCCCGATCACCGGGAATGCCTATGATCAGAAGCTGCCGCAGGTGCCCGACACCTGGGAAGGCGCGATCAATACCTTTGCGCAAAGCACATTGGCCCGCCGGATCTTTGATCCGCAGCTTGTCGACAATCTGATCCGTACAAAGCGGCAGGAGATGGCGCATTTTGCCGAAATGACCCCCGAAGAGCAGATCGATCATTATCTCGACCTGGTCTAGCATCGGGGCTGGTGATTTGCATTGCAGCGACTATCCTGAACACCAATACCCAAAGTGAGACAGCCCATGAAGATCGGCATCCTGCAAACCGGCCACGCGCATGAAGCCATATTGCAAACACTCGGCGATTATGACGTTCAATTCGAGCGGCTGCTCGATGGTAACGGCTTCACCTATGAAACCTACAATGTCATCGATATGGCGTTTCCGCAGTCCATCAATGCCTGTGACGGCTGGATCATCACCGGCTCCAAACACGGGGCGTATGAGGATCATCCCTTTATTCAGCCGCTCGAAGAATTGATCCGCGATATCTATGCCGCTGGTGTTCCTTTGGTGGGGATCTGCTTTGGCCATCAGATCATCGCGCAGGCCCTGGGCGGCAAGGTTGAAAAATTCCCCGGCGGATGGGCCGCTGGGCGCACCAGCTATGATTGGAGTGGTCAACCTGTCACGCTGAACACCTGGCATCAGGACCAGGTGACCGAGATACCCAAAGACGCCACAGTTTTGGCCGCCAATGATTTTTGCCAATACGCAGCACTCGCCTATGGCAATCGTATATTCACCACGCAGCCGCACCCTGAATATGGTGCGCAGTTCATGAACGGTTTGCTTGAATTTCGCGGCAAAGGCGTCTTGCCACCCGAGATCCTGGCCGAGGCCCATGCAAATCTGGACAAACCCATCGACAGCCCCCGCATCGCCCGGCAAATCGCACGGTTTTTCAAAGAGCGCGTGGTTGCCTGAGCCAGGAGCCCGCTGAACCCGCTTGATTGCTGTGACTGTTCAGCCGCCTTTCCAGGGCGGACGGTCGGGGCAAATGATATCCTGCCGCAGAACGCTAATCAGGCCCGCCTCTACGACGTCAGGCGCTTGCCCTTACTTGCCCATCTTCGACAGCTTGTCCTGCAAGGCGGCCAGTTGGTTTTTGATCTCGCCCAGATCGCCGTCCTCGTCCTTTGCGTCATCCGACGCACCGGCCCCGCCGGGCATGATGCCGCCGGTCATGGCCTTGAAGAAAGCTTCCTGCTGGGCGCGCATCGCCTCGAACCCAGGCATATTGGCCATCGGGTTGGCCTTGCCCATGTTTTCCATCGCCTTGGATTGTCCTTCGCGCAGCATATCAAAACTGGCTTGCAGGAATTGCGGCACCACGGACGCGGCCTGACTGGTGTAACTGCGCACAAGATCGGTCAGCACGTCGACCGGCAGCACGTTTTCGCCCCGGCTTTCGTGTTCCGCGATGATCTGCAACAGGTATTGGCGGGTCAGGTCATCGCCGGATTTCAGATCAACGATCTGCACTTCGCGCCCTTCACGGATGAAGGTGGCGATATCTTCCAGCGTCACATAATCGCTTGTCTCGGTGTTATAGAGACGGCGGCTGGCATAGCGTTTGATCAGCAGCGGTTTATTGGTGTCGGCCACGGGCGTCCCTCCACAGGCTTGTTGCGGTGCAGAGAAGCCTATGCCGCACTTGCTAAAAAAGAAAGCACAATAGCACGAAAACAAAAGACGGCCCGCAGATGCGGACCGCCTTTTCGAAAATCAAACCCTCAGGGAGGAAAGGGTGATTTCGCTATCGCTTACTTTGCAGCAGCGGTTGCTTTTTTCGCAGCAGTCGTGATCTCGGCCTGTGCTTTTTTCGCAGCAGCAGTCATGTCCTCGGACATGTCCTTGCCAGCGGCCAGAACCAGTTCCATCGTCTGCGTCTGTACTTTTTTCGCGATTTCAGCGAAGGCCGACATATGCTCGGCTGCGGATTCAGCAGAAGCAGATGCGAAGTCTGTCACGGCCTTTGCGTAGTCAGCAGGCTCTGCCTTTGCCTTGGACATGCTTTCCATCTTTGCGATGGTGTCTTGTGTCCACTTTGCGGAAAGCTCGGCAGATTTGCCGGCAGCGTCAAGTGCAACTGCGGACATTTTCTCGGCCAGGGCAGTCTGGTTCTTGAACTGCTCTTCCATTGCTTTGGTGTCGACAGGAAACGCGCCTGTCATGTCTTTGAAGATCGCTGTGAAGTCTTGTGCTTTAGCAGCCATTGTAGTCGCCTTTCAATTTCAGTGCGGGGGGAGGACCCGCTGTTATCTCGTGACACCAATATGGATGCTGCGCCGCAGCATTTCAAGTATTTTTTCTGCATTGCAGCATAAAATTTCTGCGCATGCGAAATGTCTTGGGATTTCCGCTACTTGCTCACCACATAGGTGCCTGGCGCAGGGGCCAAAACGGGGTGATTGTCGTCTCCGGGCGTCCGTGCTGTGACTTTTTTGCCCGATTTCTTGGATAACCAGGCGTCCCACCGCGGCCACCAGGACCCGTCGTGCCTATCCGCTGAATCCAGCCAATCCTCGGCCGTCAACCCGATGTCGGGGTTGGTGTAATGCCCGTATTTCTTCTTGGTCGGCGGATTGATGATTCCGGCGATGTGCCCGCTTTCAGACAGGATAAAGGTCTTGTCCTTGGACCCCATCTTGTTGATGCCGGTATAGCTGCTTTTCCATGCGGCGATGTGATCGGTCTCGCAGGCAATAGCGCAAAGTGGCACTGTCACGTCCTTGATCTGCACCTTTTCGCCCGCAATCTCAAACCCTGTGGTGGCAAATTTGTCAGCCTGACACAGACCGCGCAGGTACTCGACAGACATGCAGGCCGGCAGGTTCGTTCCGTCACCGTTCCAATACAGCAGATCAAACGCCGGAGGCGCCTTGCCCATCATGTAGCTTTTGATGGCCGGACCATAGATCAGGTCATTTGACCGCAGATAGGAAAAGGTGCGCGACATGAAAAACGAATCCAGCACACCGCATTTGTTGACCTCGTTCTCGATCCCGTCAACGAAATCATCGTCCAGGAACACGCCCACTTCGCCCCGGTCGGAAAAATCGGTGAGCGTGGTAAAAAAGGTCGCGCTGTTGATCGACGTATCCTTGCGCTTTTTCATCAGCGCAAGCGTCAGGGCAAGCGTCGTCCCGGCAATGCAATAGCCAACAGCGTTCACTTTTTTCACGCCGCAGATGTCTTTGACCTCTTTGATCGCAGTCAGATATCCGTCCTGCACATAATCCGTCATCGAGGTGTCACAATAGCCCGCGTCAGGGTTCACCCAGGAGACGACAAAGACCGTGTAACCCTGTTCCACTGCCCATTTGATCAGGCTGTTCTGGGGCTTCAGATCAAGGATATAGAATTTGTTGATCCACGGCGGAAAGATGATCAGAGGGGTTTCATGTACCTTTTCGGTACTCGGCGCATATTGGATCAACTCGAACATATGGTTGCGGTAGACAACGGATCCGGGTGTCGTTGCCAGGTTTTCACCCAAGGTGAACGCCGTCTTGTCGGCCAGCGTCACGACCAGATCCCCGTCATTGGCTTCCAGATCAGCGATCATGTTTTCCAGACCGGCGACCAGGCTCTCGCCTTCGGTCTCGGCTGCCAGCGCCAGAGCCTCTGGATTGGTCGGCAGAAAATTTGTGGGGCTGATCATGTCGATCATCTGCTGGCTGAAATAGCGCAGCCGCTTCTTTTCTTCAGAATCGAGCGTTTCGATATTCTCGACCGCCTGCTGCACCGCAGTCGCGTTCGTCAGGTACTGCCGTTTGATGAAATTGAAATAGGGGTTGGTCTCCCACAACTCATGGGCAAAGCGGCGGTCCTTGGGGGTTTCGTCCGCCGGAGGCTCCAGCTTGCCCTGTGCCAGCAGGTGCTGTGCCTCAACGTAATGCTTGACCGACTTCCCCCAGAACTCGATCTGATGCTCGATCAGCTTGGCGGGATTATGCATCATTTCAGTCATATAGGCAGTGGCCGCCTTGACGTAGAGGTCGTGACTTGGCCCTTGCAAAGTAGGCGCGACGGTGCGGCCCTGCCCCATCACTTTCAACAAACGCTGGGTCAGTTCTTCGACGCGCGCCAGATTCGCTTCAAGTTTTGCGACATTCTGGCCAACACTCTCTTGCTCTTCCAAATCGTTTGTTGTCATTTTAACGTTCCTATGCGTATGCTGCACGTGCAGCATGAAATCTGCGCCGACCATCGGAGACCGCGTACATGAAGTATATGATGACCTACGACCTGATGGAAAGCATGCGCAACACCAATCAGTGGCTTGGGGCAACTGCGCGCGCTTTTGCGTCCTATCCTGCGATGTCCTGGGGGGCCAACCCTGCGATGGATTGGCTCCAGGCCTGGGGCGAGGTGACAGAACGGACTTTCTCGCGCATGATCATGAAGCCCGACTGGAATATCCCGCCCGTTGCCGGGGAAAAAGGCAAGGATTACCCGGTCGTTATTGAAACCGTGGTTGAAAAACCCTTTGGTGATCTGATCCATTTCACAATGCCCGGCCGCAAACCCAGCAAGCGCCGGGTGATGCTGGTGGCCCCAATGTCGGGGCACTATGCCACGCTGTTGCGCAAGACCGTCATCAGCCTTCTGCCCGATGCCGACGTTTTTATCACCGATTGGCACAATGCGCGCGACATCCCTGTCAGCGCAGGCAAGTTCGATATCGAAGATTATACGCTTTACCTGATGGATTTCATGCGCGCCCTTGGGTCAGATATCCATGTTATCGCCGTGTGCCAGCCGGTGCCGCTGGCGCTGGCCGCCACCGCCTATCTGGCCGAGCTTGACCCAGACGCCCAGCCCAGATCACTGACCCTGATCGGCGGCCCTGTTGATCCCGAAGCGAACCATACCGAAGTGACCGATTTCGGGCGCTCGGTGACGATGGGCCAACTGGAAGAGACGATGATCCAGCGCGTCGGTTTCAAATACGCGGGCGTTGGCCGCATGGTCTATCCCGGCCTGCTGCAACTGGCCTCTTTCATCTCGATGAATGCCGAAACCCATACCGACGCCTTCCGCGATGAGATCATCCGCGTGGCCAAGGGCGAAGCGTCAGAGCATGATCGCCACAATGATTTCTACGACGAATACCTGGCCGTGATGGATATGACCTCGGAATTCTATCTGTCGACCGTCGAGCGCATTTTCAAAGCGCGTGAGATTGCGCGCAATGATTTTGTCGTCGCTGGCCACAAGGTGGATTTCAGCAAGGTCACCACGGTCGCCGTCAAGATCGTCGAAGGCGAAGACGATGATATCTCGGCCCCGGGGCAATGCCTTGCCGCACTTGGTCTGCTGACCGGTCTGGCTGACGATAAAAAGGCGGCCCATCTGGAACCTGGCGCGGGCCACTATGGCATTTTCGCAGGGCGCAGCTGGCGCAACAACATCCGGCCGCTTGTGCTTGATTTCATTGATGCAAATGCTGATGGACCAAAGCGCAAGTCAGGCAAGGTTGTCGCGATCAAGTAAACCGGCAATCGCCTAGAGGCGCAGCATCATCGGTTGCCTGATCCATCGCTGAAGCGCGTCTGTCGTGGCCTCTGGGGCTTCCATCGTCGGCAGATAACCCGCACCTTCGATGATTTCCAACTGCGCGTAAGGGATCAGCGCGGCCAGGAATTCGTGCCGCTTGAGCTGATATTGCCCGTCGTGGCGGCCACAAATCACCGCTGTGGGCTGCTGGATCTGGCGCAATGTGGCCTGCTGGTCCTTGCGGCGCTGCATCGCACGGGCCTGTTTGACGTAAATCTCCGGGCCCAGGGCGTCGCCCATTTCCGTCAGCTGGCGCACCAGATCAACCTTGTCGGTCGAAGGCGCCATCCAGGTGGAATTGATCTCATGTTGCAGCACATCCCGCCAACGACCTGCGCGCGCCGCAATGATATGCGGCTCTCGGGCCGCTGCGACCTCTGGCGTGTCTGCCAGCGGACTGGTACTGACGAGCGCAAGCCGGGTGATGCGGTCGGACGCACGGCGGATGAGTTCCATCGCCACCATTCCACCAAGGCCCATACCACAGAGCGCAAACCGCGATGGGGCCCAGCTGAGGATCTGACTGGCGATCTCCTCGACCCGCTCCCCGCAGGTCGGAGGGGCGATCATCACGGCATTCGTCCGAGACAGTTCTTGCAGCTGATGCGCAAAGGCCCGCGCGTCAGAAAGCAACGGCGGGATCATCACCAGCGTTTCACGCGGCATTTTGAAATAGCCCTGACAAACTGCTCAACCCTTATGAGGTTTTTTGACAGTCTGACGCGGAAAACGCGCTGCGGCAAGTGTTTCAGCTTGCTAGCAATCCCCGCAACCAAGCGATGATCTGCCGAGCCAGCGGCGCAGTCTGGCCGGGCGAAAAGACGTCACCTGCCATCACATGCCCCATCTCGTCATCATCCGGGCTCTGCTTGATCGAAATCCTATCCGTTTGCGCACCCCAGCGCGCAATCACTTTGCGGGTGTCACCGGAATGAACCACCTGATCGGCCTCGTTGAAACAAAACAGCGCCGGCGTCGTGATCGCGGATAGATCAGCGCGTCGTGCCGCGCGCACGGCATCGGCCATCACATGCACCGCTGTGGTCGGATATTCGACGGTCCAATAGGCGCGATGCGCGTCGCTTACCGGCTTGAACGACCGCGAGGACCCGGCCACATATTTCGCCCAATGACGCGCGCCCGGCAAATCAAGCAAGCTCTGCAATACCCGGTGGCGCAATCCGAAATTGGGAGAGACATGGATCATCGCGCGGGCCTGCTCGCCATCGGCCAGGGCCAGCGTTGCCAGCGTGCATCCGGTGGAGCATCCCATGATGACAAGCTCTTTCCCCAGCAATTTCGCGACGGCGATGGCCTCGGCCACGTCGCGCCGCCAGTCTGCCAGTGTCGCCCGCCCCATCGCCGCGCCATCCTGCCCATGGCCGGTCAGGCGCGTAAAGTGCAGGTTGGCGTCAAAGGCCCCTGCCACCAGATCAGGCAGCGGGCGCAGCTCTTGCCCGGTGGAGGAAAACCCGTGGATGAAGAGAACGCAAACCGCTGTCCTGCGGGCAGGGTCCGCCGCCCAGACGATCCGCTTTTCGCAGCCCGGCCGCAGGTTTGGCACCAGCGCCTCTGCGGCAGCCAGTTCGGCCTCTATGGTGGCAAGATCAGACATTGGCCCGCTGCAACACGTCCTCAACCGAGGTCTCGATCAGCTCCAGGCAGGTTTCATCCGAAAACCGATGATCCGCGCCATCCACCAAGGTCAGGCGCATATCCGGGCCTTCGGCATGCTGCAACAAGCCCAGCGCCACAGACAGTTCGACATCCGCATCCGCTGTCCCTTGCAAAAACCGGACCGGGATATTCAGCGGCAGCGGGTCTCGCAGAACCAGATGGTCGCGTGCTTCTTCGATCAGGCGGCGGGTGATGATGTAAGGGGCGCCATACTCTGACGGCAAGGCCACCTGCCCTGCCAACAGTTCCCTTTTCTGCGCGTCCGAAAAACCGGCCCACATGCTGTCCTCGGTGAAATCGGGGGCGGCGGCGATGGTCACCAGACCCGCCACCTTTTCCGGCATCGCCCTTGCCACCAGCAGGGATATCCATCCCCCCATGCTGGATCCCACCAGAACCACCTGACCTGCCAAAAGCCCGATCGCCGCACAGGCGTCTTCGAACCAGTCACCGATGCAGCCATCGGTAAAGGCCTCGCTGCTTTCACCATGCCCTGAATAGTCAAACCGCAGGAAAGCGCGACCCGAGGCGCGCGCCCATTGTTCCAGATGCACCGCCTTGGTGCCGCCCATATCGGACTTGAACCCCCCCAGAAAAACCACCGCCGGTCCGGTGCCATCGGTCAGATGATAGGCAATCTGGCGACCTTGTGGGGTGTTTAGAAAGTCAGGCATATTGCACCTCTTCAAGCCGTGTTGCGATCAGTGCCGCAACAAAACACATCACAGCAGAAAGGCCAATCGCTGGCCGTGCGCATCTGGCCCGGGTCCGGATCAGAAAGAATTTCCCGCGCGGTCTACCATGCGCAACGCGCGAACTTGCCGCCTGTCATCTGTTTGGAAGAGTTTTCGTGACGGTGCCCACTTGACCATCCCGCCGAGCAGCGTCATTTACGCCCCACACATAACCCGCAACCGGGCGTTTTGTAGGCGCCAAACAGACGAGGAGCTTGCCCCAAGATGGCGCAGATTTCCCTGACATTTCCCGATGGCAACAGCCGCAGCTATCCGGCAGGCGTGACCCCTGCCGATGTTGCCGCCGATATCTCATCCTCCCTGCGCAAAAAGGCGATCAGTGCGACGGTGGATGACCAGCACTGGGACTTGCAATGGCCGATCGAGGCCGACAGCCGCATTGCCATCAACACCATGAAAGACGAAGCCCCCGCGCAGGAACTGGTGCGCCACGATCTGGCGCATATCATGGCGCGTGCCGTGCAGGACATCTGGCCTGACACGCAGGTCACCATCGGCCCTGTCATCAAGGACGGCTGGTACTACGACTTTGACCGCAAGGAGCCCTTCACGCCAGAGGACCTTGGGCTCATTGAAAAGAAGATGAAAGAGATCATCAACAAACGCGAGCCGGTGCGCACCGAAATCTGGGACCGCGACCGCGCCATCCAGCATTATCGCGACAATGGTGAGCCTTATAAGGTTGAGCTGATCGAGGCGATCCCCGGCGATGAGCCGCTGCGCATGTATTGGCACGGCGACTGGCAGGACCTGTGCCGCGGCCCGCATTTGCAGCACACCGGCCAGGTGCCCGCCGATGCGTTCAAGCTGATGTCCATTGCCGGGGCCTATTGGCGCGGCGACAGCGACCGCGCCATGTTGCAGCGCATCTACGGCACCGGCTTTACCAACAAAGAAGCACTGCGCAAACACCTGAATATGCTGGAAGAAGCCGCCAAGCGCGACCATCGCAAGCTGGGCCGCGAAATGGACCTGTTTCACATGCAGGAAGAAGCCCCCGGTCAGGTGTTCTGGCACCCCAATGGCTGGACCGTCTATACCGAACTGCAAGACTACATGCGCCGCCAGCAACGCAAAGGCGGCTATGTGGAGGTGAACACACCGCAGGTCGTGGACCGCAAACTCTGGGAAGCCTCCGGGCACTGGGAGAAATATCAGGACCATATGTTCATCGTCGAGGTGGACGAGGATCATGCCCGCGAAAAGGCGGTCAATGCGCTTAAGCCGATGAACTGCCCCTGCCATGTCGAGATCTTCAAACAGGGGTTGAAATCCTACCGTGACCTGCCTTTACGGATGGCGGAATTCGGGTCGTGCAACCGGTATGAACCGTCAGGTGCCCTTCATGGGATCATGCGGGTGCGCGGCTTTACCCAGGATGACGCGCATATCTTTTGCCGCGAAAGCCAGATCGAAGAAGAAACCGCCGAATTCATTCGATTCCTGAGCGAGGTTTACAAGGACCTTGGGTTTGACAGTTTCAAGGTGAAGTTCTCGGACCGGCCAGAAAAGCGCGCAGGCAGTGATGAAGTCTGGGACCGGGCCGAGGAGGCCTTGCTTTCCGCCACACGCGCCGCCGGGATCGAGCCGGAACTCAACCCCGGCGAAGGGGCATTTTATGGACCCAAGCTGGAGTTCGTGCTGACCGACGCGATTGGCCGCGACTGGCAGTGCGGCACGCATCAGGTGGATTTTGTGCTGCCCGAACGCCTGGATGCAACCTATATCGGCGAAGACGGGGCCAAGCATCGCCCTGTGATGCTGCACCGGGCGCTTCTGGGATCATTCGAGCGGTTCATCGGTATCCTGATTGAGGAACACGCAGGCAAACTGCCGTTCTGGCTGGCACCGCGACAGGTTGTTGTGGCGACGATCGTGTCGGATGCAGATGACTATGCGATGGAAGTTGTCGCCGCGCTGAAAGCCGCGGGCGTGCGGGCCGAGGCCGATTTGCGCAACGAAAAGATCAACTTCAAGGTGCGCGAACATTCGGTCGGCAAGGTGCCGGTGATCCTGGCCCTTGGTGCGCGCGAGGTCGAAGAACGCACCGTCACTGCGCGGCGTCTGGGTGAGAACAAGACGGCGGTATCGTCATTGGATGATATCGTGGCAGAGCTGGCCAAATCCGCCACCCCGCCCGACCTCCGGTAAAGCGCGACCGCCCGCTGATATTGATCGGCGGGCGCTTGCGCTTGGCGGACAGGTCCTAGAAATGCGCCTTGGGTTCATCCGGCTTGCCCGCCGCAAGGGCAAGGATGCCGCCAAGGCCCACAAAACCGATCGGGAACATGGTCGCTACGTTGAAGCCAAAAGCCGAATAGAAAAAGACGGCGCTGATGAGCATCAGGATACCGCCCCAAAGCGCGCGTGCCTTGGCCATCGCACCGCCGGCGATCGCCAATAGCGGGGCGGCAAAGCTTGCAAATCGAATGAAACCGGGATTATCGAGGAACCCAAAAACCTCGCCCACTTCAGTCACATTTTCCGAAAGCTCGGCATAGCCATAGCCGAACAGGCCAACGATGATGCCAATCAGGCCACCGATAATTCCAAGCATGTTTGCGGCGTTGCGCATGGGGTCTCTCCTTACTGCTCTGATGTGGACATAAGCAGTAAGTCGTCAGCCGCCAAGGTATTTTGCCTGGACGTCGGCTTTCCAGCCGATCGTCCATTGCCCACCCGCCTCGATGACCGGGCGCTTCATCAAGGTGGGGTATGCGGCCAGCAGATCGGTCGGATCAGCAGCCCTTTGCGCGTCAGCCAGTCCCCGCCAGGTTGTCGAAGCGCGATTGATCGCGGCCTCCCCGAATTGCGCAACGATGGCGGCCCGGTCGGCGTCAGATACGCCGTCTGCACGCACATCTATCACTTCTGGCACATGGCCCGCCTCTGCCAAGGTTTTCAGCGCCTTTCGGCAGGTATCGCACGATTTCAGACCAAAAAAACGCATAGCGCCCCCTATTTGAGCAAAGAATGACCGGATTGCGCCAATGCGGCGACGTTACATTTGCCTTTTTCATAAAACAGATAATGCTGGGGATATGAAGGCCAAGGGAAGTCCGCACGTCGCGGGGCCCAAGACCTGCCCAGCCCGCAAGGGTGCGATGATTTCAAAAGGGAGAGCGGACAATGCCAAACGGCACCGTAAAATGGTTTAACACGACAAAAGGCTATGGGTTTATTGCGCCCGATGACGGCGGCTCGGATATTTTTGTGCATATCTCTGCGGTTGAACAGTCCGGGCTTCCCGGGCTGGCGGACGATCAAAAGGTCACCTTCGATCTGGTCGAAGGACGCGACGGGCGGCAAATGGCGGGCAATATCGCCAGGGCGGAATAAGCCAGCGCCGTTTCCCCCGGGGGGAACGGTCTGCTCTCAGCGCTTGTTTTCCTGCATCCGTTTGCGGATCAATTCCATCACGTCGGACGATTGTATCTGTCGTTCGGGCTGGGCTGTGGGTGTGGGTGTGGGTGCGGCGCCAAGATGGGCATCCATGGACATATCAAAGGCATTCTGCTCGTCTGAGACCTGCTCGACCTGATTGAGGTAGAGCAGCGCGCCCCCAGCGCATTGCAGGCTGAACGCCCAAAGATAGAGCAGCAGAGTTATGCCAATGAATACAGCCGTTTCCAGGCCAAGAAGCGCAAGCACATCCGTGCCGCGTGTCATTTGCAACTGTGTAAGGGCCGCCGCCAGGGTTTCTCCGTACCCCAGCAGATCGCTGATGGCGAAAGCGATTGGTACAGCAAAGGCCCACAGAACATAGGAGATCACGACCAGGATCAGCATCGACAGAAACTCACTGCCAAAGCCGTAAAACGGCGTATGCGCCCGCCCGCTGGGGTCGGCGCCCACCGAAGCCCCCGCAAAAGGCATCAAAAGCGCCGCCCGCAAACCGACGACAAGGACGCCGCCCACCCAAAGCAACGACAAGGTTATCGCCGGGCTGACCGACATCAACGTTTGTGCAAGCTCCGCCTGGGTCATTCCGTCGATTTGCATCAAATCCTGCAAGGTGAGCGGCGTGGCAAAAAGATAGACAGCCGCGGCACCCGCAATAATCAGCAGCACGCAGAATGTTTCGAACAAGCCATATCCGATCGCGGGAAGCACCAGGCCGACGAAAGAATTTCGGGTGCTTGCGCCTCTGGCCTGCAGTCCCAGACGCGCACCGACCATCATCGGCAACACGCTGGCTGCAACGCCGAAAGACAGCACCAGCAAGAAAGTGAGAACCGGCGAGACGATGGCCAGAACAACCATCAGGACACCCGCGGCGATGCCAAACAGGGCCAATCCGACGATCAGGAAAGGAAAAACCATCGCAAGCCGCCACAGGATGGCAAGCGAAAACGGAATGGCGCGTAGAAGGGTCACTTGGCAAGCTCCGACAGGTCAGTTCAGGCTGACTATGCCAGCAGAGCGTGCGGCATGAAACGGTACCTTGTCAATGCAGCTGCGGGTGTGGCTTTAATGCGGTCGCCGGATCAATTGCCCCTCATGCAGGGTGCGCAAAGCGCAAGGGCAGGATCGGCGGCAAGGCGTCCCGAGGCGATCTCGTCGCCGCAATCAAGGCAGTAGCCGTATTCGCCCGCATCGATCCGCGCCAGGGCGGCATGGATGCGTTGCCTCTCAGCCGCGCGACGGCGGGCCTGCGCCTGCGCCATCGCCTGATTTTGCAAGGCATCCATCCGCGACAGACGCCCCACAGCCTGCTGATCGAGCGTCACGGTCTTCTGGCCCTGCGCACCTGCTGCATCCTCGGCATCAAGGGCGACAAGGCGGGCGTGAAGGGCGGCGGTCGGGTTGGTCATGGGGCGAGCCTAGGGCAGCGCAGATGCCTGCGCAATGCGGGGTAAAGCGGTGTGCAAGCCGTACACATGGCGTACACACCGCGTCTGCACAAATGTCCGCCACGCAGGTGGACACACGCAACGTCAGGGCCGCGCCCGGACCTCGGGGTGGGCGCCGCGACGGGACTGATGGTTAAGGGTTGTCGTAAAGCGGGAACGGGCATGGGAGGTGGACCGCCACCAAAGCGCCCTCCCCGTGGGGGAGGTCCGGGCGCTGCCCGGCTATGCCGGGCGGGTGTGATCATACGCGGCTAAGTACTCCTTAGAAACAGCGGAACACAAACTGCTCCATGTTCTTGTGAAAACTCGTCATCAACAAAGAACGTCTTTTGCCGAGCAAACTTTTCGGGATATTTCGCAAAGATGAGGCTCGCGATAACATCGTTTAGCAATTCCCGAGCAAGCTTCGTCGCATCCAAGTTAAACTGATACCATTTCTCAAGCAGTTTGTGCCCATTTTGCCCATCGTTTTTGCCAGAGGCGAACCGATTGACACGTCCTGCAAACAGTACTTCCTCACCCATTGGATAAGAACTATTTCCGTCTTTGCAATGAAGCAGCAAGACGAGGTTTGCCCGATCAGAGACATGCTTCAGGTTCTTTTTCGCCGCTGGAAGGGAATAGTGGTTTGTCACCTCATTGCGGAGCGCCCGCGCGACATTGAAGCCTATACGGTCGTCTTGCCCATCGAATTTGCTGAGAAATAGCCTAACAGCAGAGCGTGCATCGGCTGATCCGCCCTTTTGGCTTTGAAACTGCTTTGCGAATTCGTGGAGCTCAAACAGTTTAGCTGACCAACTTCTAAGCACCGTCATTTTCTGGCTGGCAATCAAACTATCCAGGAGAGTCTCGTCACAAAAATCTGGGGACGAACAAAGATATAACTTTGAGAACATGTTGATTTCGGATGCCGCAAAGCAGATCACGGAAACAAGGACCTTATCAAGCTCTTCCAATTGTTCAAATTCGGCCTTACTTATTCGATACTCGTACAGCTGTTCAATTTTCTTGTTCAAATCGTCGCGCCTCTCGCAACAGGCCGCGCCTTGGGGCGCGCCTGTCTTTCACTTGAAACGCTCTGCAAGCGCGTTTCATCCCCGCTAAGCGGGGTCGTTCAAGACTCCTTCAAACTCCCGCCATTCCCCTTTGGACATCCCAGAGGTTTCTTGCGTCACCTCCTCACCTTTAAGCATACGCCGCAGGCAGTCAATCGCCTTGGAGGAGAGTGTGGCGCCGCCCATGCGGTAGTCTTCGAAGGCGCCATAGGCGGCGGGGACCCAATCGGCGACGACTTTGCAGATTGCGTCGGCATAGACCCGGATTTCGTATTGCGCGTGGCTGTCGGCGCGCAGCCGCAGGAAGTGGAAGAGGTTGTGCAGATCAACCTTCCAGTACCATTGGGTATAGATATTGGCGGGCAGGTTCATGCGGGCGAGTTCGCGGGCGAGGCCTTGTTGGCCCTCATCTGAAATCATCTCGGCGTAGTGGTCATAGCAGCGCGCCGCATCGCCTTTGAGGTATTCCAGCACGCGGGCGGCTTCGTCCCCCGTCAGCGCCTCACCCCGCCCCTGATTGTTGATCACCGATTGCGCGGCAAGGTGTTCGGGCGCGGGGATGTAGAATTCGCGGTCAAGGATCGAATAGCGCGCGGAGTATTCGTTCACATTCGCCGTGCGGTGCCGGATCCATTGGCGGGCGACAAAGACGGGCAGTTTGACGTGCAGCTTGATCTCGCACATCTCGAACGGGGTCGAGTGCCAGTGCCGCATCAGATAGCGGATCAGGCCCGCATCATTCTGCACCGATTTGGTGCCTTTGCCATAGGACACCCGCGCCGCCTGACAGATCGCCGCATCGTCGCCCATATAGTCGATGACCCGGATGAACCCGTGATCCAGAACGTCATAGGCTTTGTAGAGGTGCCCCTCCATCCCTTCGGCCACCGCCCGCAACGTGGGCCTGGGGTTAGAGCGCAATGCATCGATTTCGGCCTGTTGGTCTGGGGTGATGGGCATGTTCTTCTCCGGTTCAAAGCGCTGAGTCGCGCCAGTATAAGAAATGGCAGGCCCTGATAAAACAAGATATAGTGGTTGAAGTGCCGATTATATCAACAGATGTGTGTTGACTTCGCTAAATCTGGCCCTGACGTTTCCCTTTCGATGCCTCCTTCTGGGCGCAAGAGAAATTGAGGATATGCGCGGAATTAGAGTACTAATTGTCATTGTGGCGCTCCATGGTGCTGCCGCGTTCGCGCAGGATCAGATTGACGTTCCGCTTGATCGGGCCAGTGGTATTGCTGCCCAAGCGCTGATCCAGGGGGAAACCGCACTGGCCTTGCAAATCGCGCAGGCGATCCTGGCGCAAGCTCCCGATGATCGCGCGGCGCTGATCGTGGTGGCCGCCGCCGCCCCGCAATTGGGCGATGCGACAGCAGGGCGGCGCGCGGGGGCGAGGGCCTGGGCCGTGTCTCAAAGCGATGCCCAGAAATACGAGGCCGCACGGCTGACAGCACTGGCCGCTGCGAACGAAGAGCGGTTCACTCTGGCGACCTTTTGGTTGCGCCGCGCGCTGACCGTGGCCCCGAACGCACAAGAGCGCGCCCGGACGCTGACTGACGCCCGGGGCGTGAGCCGGATCAACCCCTGGGCGACACAGCTGTCGTTTTCTCTTGTGCCGTCCAGCAACCTCAACGGCGGTGCCGAGGACGAGACCTCTTCTGCGCCAGGCAACCCCACCGGCACGTTGTCCGAGGATGCCCTGGCCTTGGCCGGGTGGCGTGCGTCGCTTGGGTTTGGCACGCAGTATCGCCTGCAAGAGGCGCAGAGGAGCCGGACAACGGTTGGACTGCGGTATCAGCTGGCGCGTGTCCGCATTACCGACGACACCAATATTCCCGACGAGGCCTTTGCGACCGACTATTACAATCTGTCGCTTCGTCATGACCGCGTGCTTGAAAACGGGACGCTCACGCTGCGCGCGTCGCGCGGTTTGTTTAAATATCGCGATCTGGACCTGAGCGGTGGGACAACCAGCTATGAAAACTACGACATCTGGCGGCTCGGGGTCGATCGTCGTGTCGCGCTGAATGATCGGACGCTCTTGTCCTTTTCGGCCAGCCGGGAATGGTTGTCCTATCTGGCGACAACAATCGGAGATGTGGATCGCCTGACGATCAGCGGCGGTGCGACCTATCGCCTGGATGACGGGGATCGGATCAGTGGGACCGTCTCTGTCGTCGATAGTGACAGCGAGAACGTGAATTATACATCGCAAAGCCTGACGCTGAGCGGGGTTTACCGCTGGGCCGAACCAATTGGCCCGGTCACCCTTGCCGCCGGTGGCGGTTTGAAATGGAGCGATTACCCCCAGTATCGCTTGTTGAGTGCGGTGACGGGCGGCCGACAGGACACCATGGTTTTCGCCAATGCCGATATTGGTTTTCCAGATATCTCTTATGCCGGTTTCACCCCCGGGCTGCGGATCGATGTCTCAAGAACCGACAGCAATGTGAGCCGGTTCGACCGCACCACCGTGTCGGCTGGGCTGACGATTTCCTCCCAGTTTTGATCCCGCGGGTCTTACCTTTGGCGAAGGCTGCAATTCGCGGACTCCTCGCGCGCCTCAATGAACCGGCAGCTGGCAAATACATTGCGTCTTGCACGGTGATCTTCTTTAATGCTGACCAGGTGCATGAAGGGCACGGTGAAAATGTCAGTACAGATTGAAGTCATTACCCCGGACGAAATTGCCAAAGTATTGGGAAAAAAGGATTTTGTTCCAGTCGATTATGAATCGCGCCACCGCATATTGGGGGAACATCTCGGATTTGATGCTTCAGACATCCTGGCTGCCATCAGGCATGTTCCATTGTGCGCGAGGGCGCAGGCACACACAGCATCACGCAAACGGATTGCAAAGCTGATCGCCCAAGGCACCTCGGAAATGGGGGCATTCGTGCGCGAAGATGTCCCTGCCATGGTGTCAGAGTTGCTCTTGCCTGGGGGGCATGATGTCATGGCCGAGTTTGTGGGCCCATGTGTCAACAAGCTGATGTCGGCAAGCGTGGGCGTTCCGCTCGACCTTGGTGATGACACGCTAGTGTCGCGTCTGTTTTCGCAGGCGATGGGGATATCAAAACGGCGCCGCATGAATTCGGAACTGGCAGAACTGCGCCGGGTCATTGCTCATCATCTTCCCCATTTGAGCGAGAGCGAGGTTGGAGATCGCATCGCGCTTTGTATCCTGGGCACCGACGCTCTGCGTGGCACACTCGGTTGCAGTCTGAAGGCCCTGTTCGAAGAAGACGCCAACCCTGCCGAATACCCGCGGACCGGTGTTCCATATATTGATCGTGAGGCGCTTAAATCCTGTCCGGTCAATGGAGTGGATCAGCCGGCGCATACGGTGGTCAGAGCCCGGCTTGATCAATTCGAACGGCCGGAATTCGCAGGTGAGCGAAACCGGTTCTTTGGCTATGGCGCTCATGTCTGCCTGGGCCGGAAGATCGCCGTGGATCTGTGGCAGCAGGTCCAGGACTGTGCAACACGCAGTCTGGCTAATGTGACTGTGACCAAATACCGTTTGCGTCGCGATGACGTTTTTAACATCCCGGAAAAGTTCGAGATCGAAGTTGCTCATGCCTGATATACTGTCACTGATCATATCCGCCCTGGAAGAAGCGCGTGGCGCCAAGACACCTCCGGGCGTTTTCTCTGATCTCAGAACCGGTACGGATGTTGCCCTGGTTGATCTGGACATGGATAGTCTAAGCCGTTTTGAGGTCATCATGCAAATCGAAGAGGAATACGATATCGAGCTGGATGAAGACGACTTGCTAGATCAGAAAACCGTATATGGTTTTGCGGCTTTTGTCGCCGCTCGCGTGGCAAAGGAATAACCTGCTTTGACACGCAGTCTTCTTAAACCGCTGACGAAGCCGTCCGATGCGTCGCAGGCGGTCTTTATGGTCGCGGGGCTTGGTGGCCACGTGTTGCGGTTTCGTCCGCTGGCAAAGGCGCTGCGGCCAAGATGGCACATGACCGGCTTGCTGTACCCATTTTATGTTGGTGGTGCCACAAGCTGCCCTTCGATCGAGGAACTGGCGACGCGGATGCGCGCGCCATTCGACCAAATCGACAGCCCCATTATTCTCGTTGGCTATTCGATTGGGGGTGCGTTTGCCTACCAGATCGCGACCGATCTGCGGGCAAGCGGAAAGGATGTGGCCGTGGTGTGCATCGATACAAAGCTTGGAAGACTTCTGCGCAAACGCGGCCGGCTGTTACGCGGGTTTCGCTACCTGCTTTACAGAAAGCCACGCATGCTTTTGAACATGGTACGGGAAATGAAGTGGCCTGCACCAAACCCCAGGCCTGCTCCGGTCTGGCAACCTGACGACGAAGACCTGCAAAACTTTGTACAGGACTGTCGTCGCAGCGTGCGCCGCTACCGGCCCCCGCAATCCGATGTGCCTGTCGTCTTGATCCGCGCGCAGGCCCATCTTCAGTGGCGAAACTGGATCGATTCACCTCACTGGCCTCTGCCCGACCACGGTTGGGCCAAGGTTGCTCCCGTCGCGGAGGTCGTACCCGGGCCCGGCGATCATTTGTCTATTGTCTATCCAGAGCATCTGGATGACCTGGCGCAGTCTGTGGACCGCGCGCTGGAGATCGCCCTGAGAAGTATCGCCCAATCTGGGCGAAGGGGGGATACCGCAAACAGTGGCGGGTCAAGTCACCTGCGCGATGATATCGCCTCTCGCCAGCTTGGAACCGCTGCGAACTTCGGCGATGGGACCTTCTGACGCTGACTTGGCACAGATCAGCTCTGATTGTTGGGTTTGATGGCAAGCTTTCTCAATGGTTCTAGGGCCGCGGCCGCGCCTTGGACACCGGATACCCCGGGTACGAATACAACACCCTCTTCCCCAAGAACCGGCAGCCAGACGATCATCAATGGGCCTTGAGGCGCAGTATCAGCGGCACAATTGCCACGACGCCCAACGCCGCGACGAGGAACGATGCGCCAGGCAGGTAGAGCCCCTCGCCGTCCACGGTGCGCTGAAATACACCCGTCAAAAACAGCGGTGCCACCACAGCCGCGACTGACGACAGAGACGCGATGACCCCTTGCACAAGCCCCTGCCTGTCTTCGCCGACCCGGTTCGCGGCGAAAGCGGTCATCAGGGGTGGCGCCATATCGGACAGGGCCGCAAGCGGAAGAAAGATAAAGATCGCCCAGACAGCCGTGGTCAGGCCAAATCCGACCATGCCGATTACCGCCGCCCCGGTGGCAAGAAGCAGCGTTTGGTAGTCACCGAAACGTCCAGTCAGGCGAGGGAGAATGCCAGCCTGCACCACGGCGATCAGTACCCCATAACCTGACAGTGTCAGCCCGATGGTAAACCCGTTCCAGCCAAAGACCTCTCGCCCCCAAAAGGCCCAGAGTATGGGGTAAACCATATTGGCAAATTCAAAGACGAAAATGCAGACCAGCGGGATCGCCAGACCCGGAATGGCAAAAGACCGCATGATGGCGCCAAAGGGGTTCAGGTCACGCCTGCCAAAGCGGCGGCGGTTTTCGGGCCTCAGCGATTCCGGCAGCACGAAAATGCCGAAAATGACGTTGATCGCCGACAGCGCAGCCGCAATCCAGAAAGGTGCTGTGATATGCCATCCCGAAGCCAGACCGCCCAGCGCAGGCCCCAGCACAAAACCAACGCCGAAAGCGGCACCAATCATGCCAAAACCAGCCGCGCGTTCCTCTGGCTTGGCGATATCGGCGATATAGGCCGTCGCGGTGATATAGGTCGCCCCTGCCATCCCCGCCAGAACCCGACCGACCAGCAAGACCCAATAGGTCTGCGCAAGCGCCATGATGGCATAATCTATCGTCAGCGTCACAAGCGCCGCGATCAGGACGGGCCTTCGTCCGAAAGCATCCGACAGGCTCCCGACGATCGGGCCAAACAGAAACATGGCCGCGGCATAGGCAGACATCATGATCCCGCCCCAGAGCGCACCCTGCGCGGTGCTGCTCGCGCCGACCCTATCCATCAGATCGGGCATGATCGGAAAAACGATCCCAACGCCAATGGCATCAATGACCAGCGTTGACAGAATAAACAGGTAAGGGCCGGTCAGCTTCATTGCCTCACCCGACACTGCAATGGCCGGTCTGGCAAGCCGCAAACGCCATTCCTGCCAACAAGATCAATTGCTTCCTGGTCAATCTTCAACTGACCGGGACGACATCAGAGATCAGAATATAGCCCGCACCGTAGATCGTCTTGATGATCTTGGGGTCCTTGGTGGAATCCTTGAGTTTCGCGCGCAGGCGCGAGACACGCACGTCAATGGCCCGATCAAAGGATTCAGCGTCGCTCTTTTCGTTCAGCTCATCGCGCAGCTGGTCGCGCGTGATCAGCCGGTTGGGGCGCGTCAGGAAGATGCGCAAAAGCATCGCTTCGCTTGCCGACAGCCTGACACTGTTGCCCAGAGTGTCTGACAGGCTGAATTGCCCGAAATCAATCGTCCAGCCCGAAAAAGCGAGCTTTTCGGCATCCTTATGCGCGGCCGCCGGGGCGTTGCGGCGCAAAAGGGCGCGCACGCGGGCGATTACTTCGCGGATTTCGAATGGTTTGGCCAGATAATCGTCGGCCCCCAATTCAAGCCCGACGATCTTGTCCTGCAAGGTCGATCGGCCAGAAATCACCAGGGTTGCAGTTGCGCTGTTGGCAAGGGCCGCGACAATGCTTAGCCCATCCTTGTCAGGCAGGCCCAGATCAACGATGCAAACATCCGGCGTTCGGGTAGAGAGCGCGCGTTCAAAATCGGCAGCGCGCGCAAAACCATGGGTGCTGAACCCCGCGTCGATCAAGGCCTCGGTCAACATGTGGCGAATGTCGGGATTGTCATCAACGACGGCTATGTAGCAGTTTTCTGTCATGCCTCGGCCTTTTGGAACGCGGCCTCAAACGTTGCGAAATCGAAGGGTTTGGACAAGACCGGGTGGGCCGCCTCTGCCCGTTGGCGCAGCGGATCGGCGGCAGGAAGTCCCGTCACGATCAACAGCGGCACGCCCGATGGTGCCTGCGCCGCCACCTCAAGCCCTGACCCGTCGCCGATTGCAAGGTCGGTCACGATATGGGTCAGACCCTCGAGCGAAAGCAGTTTCAACGCCTCGTCCACGGACGCTGCCTCAACCACCGCGTGCCCGGCCCGGCGCAGGAAACTGCGCATCGTCTGGCGCACATCCAGCGTGTCATCCACCAATAAAACCAGCCCGGCCTGCGAGCGTCGTGCGGGGGTATAGGGAATGCGCAACGTCACACGCGCCCCACCTGATGCCCGGTTGGCCAGGCGCATCGTCCCGCCGCTGGACTTTGCAAAATCAAAAGCGGTGGTCAGGCCAAGGCCACGCCCGATCTTGCCGCTTTTTGTCGAATAGAACGGGGCCAATGCATTGGCCAGCGCATCCTCCGAGAACCCCGGGCCATTGTCTGTCACGGCCACTTCCAACATGCCATCTGCCGCGCGAAGCATCATGACGGAAACCGTGGCAGGGCCACCTTGTGCCTCGGCGGCATTCAGCACGAGGTTCAGGATCGCGTCCTGTGCAAAGCCGGGATCAAATGTCAGGCGGGGGTCTGGAATATCTGTCTCTATTGTCAGGTCGGTTTCCTCTGGCACGGCGGCCCGCGCCAGTTGCCGCACGTCTGCGATGAAATCACAAACCGTGACCGCGATCGGGTTAAGGCTGCGATGTGCATCGATCCGCGACAGGCTTTCGATCAGTTCCCCACCGCGTTTGGCGGCGGAATTGATCGTGGCAGAGACGTCGGCCAGAACGGGATGCACGGTGGCCAGCTCATCCAGCTTGGCCTGTTGTCCAAGGATGATCGTCAGGAGATTGGCGAAATCATGGGCCATGCCGCTGGTCAGCTGCGTCACGAGTTCCTTGCGCCGGGCATGCGCAAGGGCGGCACGGGCGGACACTTCGTCGGTTACGTCCACAGTCAGGATATAGGCGCCCTGCACCGTGTCATCGGCGGCAACATCCGGCGTCATGGCCAAACGCACAAAGCGGCCTGACGCTTCGTCGCGGATCTCTGAGGTTGTCTGCTCGCCCTGCAACACCCGCGCAAACTGCGGAGCAACCCGCGCCCAGACCGAGGCCCCCAGCACGTCCTCGAAGGACTGCCCAACAACATCTTTCTGACCAACAGGCAGGATCGTCGGCAGGTTGCCGTTGGAATGGGTATAGACCCCAGAGGCATTCACATGGGCAATATGGCCCGGCGCCATCGTGTTCATCAGCGCCAGATGCTCGCGGCTGTCCGTAACCTCTTGTTTCGCAACCTCCAGCGCGTTGACTGTCGCAGACAATGTGCGGTTGGTCCGGGCCAGGTCTTCGGAGCGTTTCAGCAGTTCTTCTGACAGGGTTTCGGCGTGGGAACGAAAGAAATCTTCCTGCCGCTTGGCTTCGGTGATGTCGGTATAGACAGAAATCCAGCCGCCCTGCTGGAACGGGCTGCCTTCAACGGAAATCGACGTGCCGTTTGAGCGGGTTCGTTCAAAATAATGCGGTTCAAACGTAAAGGCGAGCTGCACCTTCTCATCGACGAATTCCGCAATGTCATCGACCCGCCCATATTCACCCTTTTGGGTCAGATAGGTGACGATATCGCGAAATTCCGCACCGGGCGCGACCAGCGCATCAGGCAGCGAGAACATCTGCTGAAAGCGGCGATTGGACGCGACTAGGCGCAGGTCCTCATCATGCAGGGATATCGCCTGTTTGATCAGGTTGAGCCCCGACAGGATCATGTCGGTTCGCGATGTTTCAGTCACCTTCATGCCAGAATTTCTACCAGCAATGCCTGTGAATGCGACAGCGGAAAACGCGCTGTAAGAATTCGTTAGGATTGAGAAGAAAACTGGAAAGGATCACCGACTATCCCTAGGCTTATCGGCAAGGGGGGGAGTTCATGCCATCAGATGCGTCGCGTGATGCACCACAATCCGTGCCAGCCTTGCTGGCGCGCAATGTCGCCCGGTTTCCTGACCGGCCCGCCTTTCGCGAAAAGGAATTCGGCATCTGGCAAAGCTGGACCTGGGCCGAGACCGCGAAAGAGATCGATGCCTTTGCCCTTGGTCTGCTGACCCTGGGCGCAAATATCGGGGATCACATCGCCATCGTTGGCCGTAACCGCCCGGCCCTTTATTGGGCCATGGTTGCCGCCCAGAAGGTCGGCTGCATTCCCGTTCCCCTTTATCAGGACGCTGCCGCAGAAGAGATCGCCTATGCGCTCAACCACTGTGGCGCGCGCTACGTTGTGGTCGGCGATCAGGAGCAGGTGGATAAGGTCGCTGACGTGCGCGATGGGGTCAAAGCACTGGAGCATGTGATCTATCTCGATGGGCGGGGATTGCGCAAATACGATCACAGCCACATGACATCCTATGCCCATATCAAGGCCAAGGGCGGCGATCTGGCCGAGATGGCACACCGCACCGATGCGCTGACTTATGATGATACCTCTGTGATGCTTTATACCTCTGGCACCACCGGGCGCCCCAAAGGCGTGGTACTGTCAAACCGCAACGTGATTGAGACGGCAAAGCATTCGTCCGAATTTGACAACCTGCTGCCTGAGGATGAAGTTTTAGCATATTTGCCAATGGCTTGGGTGGGGGACTTCATCTTTTCAGTGGGCCAGGCAATGTGGACCGGGTTCTGCGTCAACTGCCCTGAATCTGAACATACGATGCTGACAGACCTGCGCGAAATCGGCCCCACCTATTTCTTTGCCCCGCCTCGGGTGTTCGAAGGCCAGCTCACCTCGGTCATGATCCGGATGGAGGACGCGGGGCGGTTCAAGAAATGGCTGTTTCATCACTTCATGGCAGTGGCCCGGCGCGTGGGACCCGCGATGCTGGACGGCAAACCTGTCTCTTTTGGCGAAAGACTGTCTTACGGTCTGGGCAATATCCTGATCTTTGGCCCGTTGAAGAACACGCTGGGTCTGAGCCGCATTCGCATTGGCTATACAGCGGGTGAGGCGATCGGACCGGAGATTTTCGATTTTTATCGCGCGCTTGGGATCAACCTCAAACAGCTTTATGGCCAGACCGAAGCAACCGTTTACATCACCCAGCAACCCGATGGCGAGGTCCGCTCTGACACTGTGGGTGTCCCCTCGCCCGGCGTAGAGCTGAAGATCGCAGAGAGTGGCGAGGTTTTTTATCGCTCGCCCGGTGTGTTCGTGGAGTATTACAAGAACCCCGAAAGCACCGCCTCGACCAAGGATGCCGAAGGCTGGGTCGCCACGGGTGACGCCGGTTTCATCGAGGAAAGCACCGGCCATCTGCGGATCATCGACCGTGCCAAGGATGTCGGCAAGATGGCAGATGGATCGCTGTTCGCGCCCAAATACGTCGAAAACAAGCTGAAATTCTATCCCAACATCCTGGAGGCCGTTGTCTTTGGTGCCGGCCAGGACCGGTGCTGCGCCTTCATCAACATCGACCTGACTGCCGTGGGCAACTGGGCTGAGCGGAACAACATCGCCTATTCGTCCTATCAGGAATTGTCGCAGCATCCGCAGGTGCTGGAAATGATCGATCGCCATGTGGCCGAGGTCAATACATCAGTCGCGCAGGATGACATGCTGGCGGGCTGCCAGATTCACCGTTTTCTTGTGCTGCACAAGGAGTTGGACGCCGACGACGGCGAAATGACCCGCACCCGCAAGGTGCGCCGCGCAGTGGTGGGTGAAAAGTTCGATGACCTTGTAAACGCGCTCTACAGCGATGCATCTGATATCTATACCGAAACCGAAGTCACCTATGAGGACGGGCGCAAAGGCAAGATCACGGCGACGCTCAGCATCCGCGATGCAGTGGTCGCCCCGGCAGCAAAGGTGGCCGCAGAATGAAAGACATGCTGACCCCTTATGTAACCGAAGACGGCCGCCAGATCGGCGATGTCCTGATGGATATGCGTAATATCACTCTGCGATTTGGCGGCGTGGAAGCGATAAAAGACATTTCTTTCAATATACAAGAGGGCGAAATTCGCGCGATTATCGGCCCCAATGGGGCTGGGAAATCCTCGATGCTGAATGTGATTTCCGGCTTCTATCACCCGCAAGAGGGTGAGGTCTGGTTCCGTGGCGAGAAACGCCCGCCGATGCGTCCCTATCAGGTCGCCCGGCTTGGCATTGCACGCACCTTCCAGAATATCGCCCTGTTTGAGGGGATGACGGTGCTGGATAATGTCATGACCGGACGTTTGAACCATATGAAGGCCAACCTGTTTTCGCAGGCCTTGTGGAGAGGTCGCGCAGAGCGCGAAGAAACCGAGAACCGCGAAGCCGTTGAAAAGGTCATCGATTTTCTGGAGATTCAGGCCATCCGCAAAACCCCTGTTGGCCGATTGCCCTATGGTTTGAAAAAACGGGTCGAACTGGCCCGCGCGCTGGCCGCCGAACCCAAGCTGCTGCTGCTGGACGAACCGATGGCGGGCATGAACGTCGAGGAAAAAGAGGACATGAGCCGCTTTATTCTGGATGTGAATGATGAATTCGGCACCACGATTGCGCTGATTGAACACGACATGGGTGTTGTGATGGATCTGTCCGACCGGGTGATCGTGATGGATTACGGGCGCAAGATCGGCGACGGCACACCTGACGAAGTGCGCAATAATCAAGAGGTGATCGACGCCTATCTGGGGGTGTCACATGACTAGAAAGGGCGGTCGCGATGTCAGCTGATTTTCTTTACGGCATAGAAGTCATCATCAACGGTTTGATGGCCGGCGTGCTTTATGCGCTTGTCGCCCTGGGGTTTGTCCTGATCTTCAAGGCATCTGGTATTTTCAATTACGCCCAAGGGGTTATGGCGCTTTTTGCAGCACTGACCCTGGTGGGGATCATGGAAGGCGACGTGCCATTTTCCTATCTGATCAACGCCGTTTTCGGCACCGAGATCTACAGTTTCGGCTGGACTGTCCCGGTCTTGCTGGCCATCGCGCTGACGCTTGTGGTGATGGTGCTTTTCGCCTGGGCGGTGCAGCACTTCGTATTCCGGCATCTGGTCGGACAGGAGCCGATCATCCTGTTCATGGCGACGATCGGTCTGGCCTATTTCCTGGAAGGTATTGGCGATCTGATGTGGGGGTCGGACATCAAGACCCTTGCACTTGGCCTGCCGCAAGGTGGATCGCGCTGGGTGGAAGATTTCACGGCGGGCCTGGGTGGCGACGACTTTTATGGGTTCTTTATCGACAAACTCGACATGGTGGCGACAGTCGTGGCGATAGTACTGGTCGCCGGGCTGATCCTTTTCGCACAATACACCAAGCAGGGCCGCGCGATGCGCGCTGTGGCGGATGACCACCAGGCGGCCTTGTCGGTCGGGATCTCGCTCAACTTCATCTGGGTGCTGGTGTGGTCGCTGGCGGGGCTTGTGGCCCTTGTCGCCGGGATCATGTGGGGGGCGAAATCGGGGGTGCAGTTTTCGCTTTCGCTGATCGCGCTCAAGGCGCTGCCGGTCTTGATGCTGGGCGGGTTTACATCAATTCCCGGCGCCATCGTGGGTGGTTTGATCATCGGGGTGGGCGAAAAACTGTTTGAGTATCTGATCGGCCCGATGGTGGGTGGGGCAACCGAAAACTGGTTTGCCTATGTGCTTGCACTGCTCTTTTTGGTGTTTCGCCCGCAGGGGCTGTTCGGGGAGAAGATCATTGAAAGAGTTTGATCCACATATGACCCAGCGCGGCACACAGCAATCGACCATATCGGAGGCACAGCATGTTTTATCGTGAAGCCGGTGACTTCAAGACGTCCTATGAGGCGGACAGCCAGACCTTTCCCATCGCCTTTGATCGTTATCGGTATTGGGTGGTCCTGGCCTTTGCCTTTTTCGTGGTCCCCTTCATCATCAATGACTATTGGGCGAATGCCCTCCTGGTGCCGTTTCTGATCTATGCGATTGCTGCGATCGGCCTGAACATCCTGACGGGCTACTGCGGTCAGGTCAGTCTGGGGACCGGCGGTTTCATGGCTGTCGGGGCCTATGCCAGCTACAAGCTGATGACGGCATTTCCCGATGTCAGCATCGTTATTCACATCATTCTTGCCGGTGGGATTACAGCGGCGGTTGGTGCTGCCTTCGGTCTCCCCTCTTTGCGGATCAAGGGCTTTTATCTGGCAGTGGCGACACTGGCAGCGCAGTTCTTTCTTGTCTGGCTCTTCAATAAGGTGGCCTGGTTTTACAACTACTCCGCCTCGGGCCAGATCAACGCCCCAGAGCGGACGGTCTTTGGCGTGCCGGTGACAGGCCCCAACACCGAGGCCTGGGCACAATACCTGATCAGCCTGGTCTTTGTGACAGTCTGCGCGATCATTGCGCGCAACCTCACACGCGGGTCGCTGGGGCGCAGCTGGATGTCGATCCGCGATATGGATATCGCGGCCGAGATCATTGGTGTGAACCCGCTGAAGGCCAAGCTGACGGCCTTTGCGGTGTCGTCCTTCTTCATCGGCATATCGGGGGCGTTGTTCTTTACCGTCTATCTGGGGGCCGTCGAGGTGGGCGAGGCCTTCGGCATCCAGAAATCGTTCCTGGTGCTGTTCATGATTATCATCGGCGGGTTGGGATCGACCTTTGGCAGCTTTGCCGGGGCCGCTTTTCTGGTGATGCTGCCTGTGGCCCTGAAGCTGATCGGCGCTGACCTGCTGGGCTGGCCTACCGATCTGGTGGCGTATTTCCAACTGGTCATTGTGGGCGCCCTGATCATGTTCTTTCTGATCAAGGAACCGCATGGGCTGGCACAGCTTTGGCGACTGGCAAAGGAAAAACTGCGGCTCTGGCCGTTCCCTTATTGAATGCGGCGCATGACTGACATGCGCCAAACGACCGGGGCCAAACCCGGCATAACAATCGGACCAACCATGGGAGGAGAAACCCGATGAAAATGAAGAAACTGGCCACAATGGCCGTGACCGCGATGCTTGCCGCCGGGGTGGCGAGCGCGGAACTTGTCATTCCTGACCTGAGCTATCGCACCGGCCCCTATGCAGCGGGCGGCACGCCGTTCTCGGATGGCTATCAGGATTATTTCAACATGCTGAATGCCCGCGATGGCGGGATCGGCGGAGAGCCGATCCGCATTGTCGAATGCGAGACAGGCTATAACACCGAAAAAGGTGTGGAATGCTATGAGGCGACAAAGGGCGAAGGCGCGCTGATCTATCAACCGCTGTCCACAGGCATCACCTATCAGCTGATCCCCAAAGCTACCGCTGACGGTATTCCGCTTCATACGATGGGCTATGGCCGGACCTCGGCTGCCAACGGTGAAGTGTTCAACTGGGTGTTCAACTATCCCGCAAACTATTGGAACGCCGCGTCGGTGATGGTGAACTACCTGCTGGAAGAAAACGGTGGTGATCTGTCAGACAAGAAAATCGCCCTGCTCTATCACAACTCTGCCTATGGCAAAGAGCCGATCCGAACCCTGGAAGAGCTTTCGGCCATTCACGGCTTTGAACTGACGCAGCTGGCTGTTGACCACCCCGGTCAGGAGCAAAAATCCCAATGGCTGCAAATCCGCCGCGAACGCCCCGACTATGTTCTGATGTGGGGCTGGGGTGTGATGAACCAGGTCGCGGTGCAGGAAGCCGCCAACATTGGTTTCCCGATGGAAAACTTCATTGGCAACTGGTGGGCCGGCGCCGAGAATGACGTCATGCCTGCGGGTCTCGCGGCTGATGGCTATAAATCGCTGAACATGAACCGGGTTGATCCAACCTTGCCGGTCTTTGATGACATCAGGACACTGGTGCATGATGCAGGCAATGCCGCCGGTGACGGCGCCAACCTGGGGTCTGTGCTTTATGTGCGCGGCATGTATGCCGCGATGCTGGCCGCCGAAGCGATTGCCAAGGCGCAGGAAATCCACGGCGTTTCCGCCGTGACCCCTGCGATGGTGCGTGACGGGATGGAGGCGCTGGAAATCACCAATGCGCGCATGGAAGAACTGGGCATGCCCCGGATCGGTCCGGAGTTCAGCGTGTCCTGCAAGAACCACGGCGGTTCCGGTCTGGGGATCGTGCAGCAGTGGGATGCCTCCGCTGGCGCATGGGTGGCACTGACCGATTACATTGGTTCCGACATGGACGTGATCCAGCCGCTGATCGACGAGGACTCGGCTGCCTTTGCAGCGGAAGCCGGTATCGAACCTGGCTGCCTCTGAACGACCCTTGGTGGGCGGCCTGCATTCTGGCCGCCCACCGACTTGATTGAATTTTGCAATTTGACGATGGAGCCGCAGCCGATGTTGGACAACGAACAGGTTGAGACCCTTCTTGAGGTCAACAACATTGAGGTGATCTATAATCACGTGATCCTCGTGCTCAAAGGTGTATCCCTGTCGGTTCCCAAAGGCGGGATCACCGCTTTGCTGGGGGGCAATGGCGCGGGCAAGACAACTACCCTCAAGGCGATCTCGAACCTGCTGCATTCCGAACGTGGCGAAGTGACCAAAGGCACGATCACCTATCGCAGCGAAAAGGTGCAGGACCTGTCACCCGAGGCGCTGGTCAAGCGCGGTGTCGTGCAGGTGATGGAAGGCCGCCATTGTTTTGAACACCTGACCGTGGAAGAAAACCTGCTGACCGGGGCTTATACCCGGCGCGATGGAAGTGCTGCTGTCCACGCCGATCTTGAAATGGTCTACAATTATTTCCCGCGCCTGCGCGAACGGCGCAAATCACAGGCTGGCTATACGTCGGGAGGGGAACAACAGATGTGCGCGATTGGCCGCGCCCTGATGTCGCGCCCCGAAACGATCCTGCTGGACGAGCCGTCCATGGGCCTTGCCCCGCAACTGGTCGAAGAGATTTTCGGGATCGTGAAATCCCTGAACGAAAACGAAGGCGTGTCCTTCCTGCTGGCCGAGCAGAACACGAACGTCGCCCTGCGATTTGCCCACCGTGGCTATATTCTGGAGTCCGGGCGCGTGGTCATGGAAGGCCCCGCCGATGAGCTGCGGGAGAACCCCGACGTGAAGGAATTCTATCTTGGCCTCTCGGACGAGGGCCGCAAATCGTTCCGTGATGTTCGCAGTTACCGGCGGCGCAAGAGGTGGCTGGCATGAGCCTGGACGCATTGGAAACCCGGTCGCAAGAGGCGCGAAACGCGGCACAGATCAAAGCTGCGCAAGAGATTTTCCCAGAAGCCGGCCTGACTTCATTGGCGGATCTGGCGCGACTGCCTGTGCTGCGCAAGGATGTGCTGCATCAAGGCCAGGTCGAGAGCCCGCCTTTTGGCAATGTCACCGCCCGCAACGTCAGCCACATCTTTCAGTCCCCCGGGCCGATCTATGAACCCGGCGGCACCCGTCCCGATTTTTGGCGCATGGCCCGGTTCTTTCGCGCGATGGGCTTTGGCCCCGATGACATCGCGCAGAACACTTTTGCCTATCACTTCACCCCCGCAGGTATGATGTTTGAAAGTGCGGCGCGCGCGCTTGGCATCGTCGTTTTCCCTGCTGGCCCCGGTCAGACCATGCAGCAGGCAGAGGTGGCCGCCGCGATCGGCACGACCGCCTATATCGGCACACCGGATTATCTTGAGGCGATCCTGAGCAAAGGCGCCGAGATGGGTCTGGATCTCAGCCGCATCACCAAGGCCGCTGTGTCTGCCGGCCCGCTCTTCCCTCAGATGCGTGCCGCCTATGAGGCGCGGGGCATCCTGTGCCGTCAGTGCTATGGCACCGCTGATGCAGGGCTGATCGCTTACGAGAGTGCCGCAAGCTCGGATGGGATGATCGTTGACGAGGATGTGATCTTGGAAATCGTGGTCCCCGGCACCGGCGATCCGGTCGCCACGGGCGAAATAGGCGAAGTTCTGGTAACGGTGTTGAACCCGGACTATCCGCTGCTGCGGTTCTCAACCGGGGATCTGAGCGCGGTGCTGCCCGGGGCAAGCCCCTGCGGGCGCACCAACATGCGAATTGTCGGCTGGCGCGGCCGCGCCGACCAGGCGGCCAAGGTAAAGGGCATGTTTATCCGGCCCGAACAGGTGGCCACATTGGTTGCCAGGCATGCGGATGTGGAAAAAGCGCGGATCGAGGTCCATCAAACCAATGGCGGCGATCAGATCAAGGTGCAGCTGGAAACAACCGCGACGGATCCGGCGGCCTTTCAGGGGTCAGTTGCCGAAATCCTCAAACTGCGGGCAGAGATCGACCTTGTGGGCATTGGCACCCTGCCCCGCGACGGCATCGTTGTTGCCGACAAGCGACCCGCGTTGGAATAGCGGGTTACACGCCAGCCGCGCTCAGAACGTTTTGAATAACCTGCCCGGCGAGGTCCATTTCGGCGGTGGTCAGCGTAGGATGCACAAGGAACATGATGCTGGTTTCACCAAGTTCCTTGGCAACCGGAAGCCGATGTTCGGGCCGCCATCCGGTGTTGTCAAAGGCTTTCTCCAGGTAGACCTCTGAACAGCTTCCCTGAAAACACGGCACGCCTTGCGAAGATATCTCTGCCAAGATCCTGTCGCGGGTCCAGCCCTCGGCCAGGTTTTCGGGTCGGACATAGGCGTAGTATTTGTAAAAGGCATGTCGGCAGCCGGTTCGGTCATCGCAATCCGAACACCCTGCACATCGTTCTTTAGCGACGCGCACCGGGCCGTCTTGTGATGAAAATGGCGCGAGTGCTGCGGCAATCTTGGCGGCATTGGCCCTGCGTGCTGCTTGCCACTGCGGCATGCGCGTCAGTTGTATTCGCCCGATAGCCGCCTGCATTTCGGTCATGCGTCCGTTTGCGCCAAAGCTCTCATGCAGCCACCGAAACCCCGGCGGGTGATCGCGTTCATAGACAGCTTCCCAGCTTTTGCCGTGATCCTTGTAAGACCACATTCGCGACCAGAGCGCGCGATCATTCGTCGTAACCATCCCACCTTCGCCGCCGGTGGTCATGATCTTGTCCTGACAGAAAGACCAGGCGCCGATGTGACCGATCCCGCCAACGGGCCGCCCTTTGTAACGCGCACCATGCGCCTGCGCGCAGTCTTCGATCACTTTGATACCGTGGATGTCCGCGAGCGCCATGATCGGGTCCATCTCACAAGGCCAACCGGCCAGATGGACGGCGATAATGGCTTTGGTTCTGGGCGAGATGACCGCGGCGATTGTCTCTGCCGTGATCGTCCCACTGTCGCGGTCCACATCGACAAAGACTGGGCGCGCACCGGCGGTGACGACGGCCGAAACCGAGGCCAGAAACGTGCGTGGCGTGACGATCACCTCGTCAGTGGCTGCACCGCCATGTCGCGCGCCGATCTCAAGGCCCAACAAGGCCAGATCAAGGGCAACGGTGCCATTGGCAACGGCGATAGCGTGATCTGTATCGCACCAGGCAGCGAATTCTTTTTCGAACGCGCGGCCCTCCTGACCCGTCCAGTAATTCACACGGTTGGACAGCAGGACGCGCGAGGCAGCTTGTGCCTCTTCTTCGGAAAACGCGGGCCAGGAGGAGAAAGGACCGTTGAGCATATTCTATTTCTTTGCCAACGGGCGCGCAGGCGCGCCAACAACCGTGGCACCCGGTGCGACATCCTTGGTGACCAGTGCATGGGCGCCAATCACGGCACCTTTGCCGATGGTGATCGGCGCTGTGGCATTTCCCGGCAGAATAGTGGCACCGGTCCCGATGTACACATCGTCTTCGATCACCACCCGGCCATTGACAGACACGCGGGGGGCAAGTGTCACAAAATCACCGACCACACAGTCATGGGCGACATAGCTGTATATATTGGCATGAAAGGACTTGCCGATTTCGGCGTCTGCGGTGACCATAGATAAATCGCTGAGGACTGCACCCGCACCGATCGTCACATTATCGCCCACGATAGCTGTTGGAGCTGTCACCGTGAGCAGCGAAAAGCCATCCTGCAAAACCTGCTTCGTTTTTCCTTTGCGCAGCGTCCCGTCGGCAAATCCAATGGCGATTTTTGCAGATCGATCCCCTTTCAGCGCTTTCGCCTCTTTGTAGGTCACTGCCCCATCGACGCCCCCATCATCAATAAAAATCACATCTGTTCCCGGGTTTGCGGCGCGGACAAGTCGCGAGAATTCGCGCGCATAGCCACCAAAGCTGTAAATAAAAATCATTCTTCAGGATCCGTCTTTGTTCCAACAAACCGCGTCATTGTCGCTTCTCCCTGCGCCGATACGCCTTCGCGGGCGATGACCTTGCGCAGCGTTGCCCAGATAATCCGCAAATCCAACCCGATCGAGCGGTTATCGACATACCATATATCAAGCGCGAATTTTTCTTCCCATGAAATCGCGTTGCGCCCGTTGATTTGCGCCCATCCGGTCACGCCGGGCCGCACCTCGTGCCGCCGCGCCTGTTCGGCCGAATAGAGCGGCAGGTATTCCGTCAATAGTGGGCGCGGGCCAACAAGGCTCATGTCACCTTTCAACACGTTCCAAAGCTCTGGCAGTTCGTCCAGCGACGACGCCCGCAGTTTGTGGCCCAAGGGGGTCATGCGGTCTGCGTCCGGCAAGGGATTGCCATCGTGATCCAGCGCATCCCGCATCGTACGAAATTTGACCATCGCAAAGGGAATGCCATCCTTGCCGGGGCGGGTTTGCCGAAACAGCACGGGTGACCCCATGGTGCGGCGGATCAGCAGAGCCAAGACCACGAAAATCGGCGACAGCAACACAAGCCCAAGCACGGCCAAGGCAATATCCAGCAATCTTTTCATCGTGCCGGCTTGCCGCGCCCGGAGCGGCCTTTTCCAAATGCAATTGTCAGCGTCAAGATGCCCCCGATTCATCAAGCAGGTTCAGATAATCATCGGCAAGCGCTGAGAACCTGCGATGCGTCAACACCCAGTCGCGCCCAGATCGGCCCATCGCAAGGCGCTGTTCTTGCGGCATGGCCAGATATCGTTTGATCTCTGCCGCCAAGGCACCTGCGTCACCTGCAGGAACAAAACTGCCGCATTCTGCCTCGTTCAGCATTGAAGGATATCCTGAAAAGGACGCAAGAACCGGCTTACCCGATAACATATAGTCAATGATTTTATTGAGGGATTGTCCGAAGTCCAACAGGCGCGACCTGGGCACCGACAAGAACATCAGGTCGCCATGTGCCAACACCGACTGCACCATGTTCTTGGGGACCGCAGGCGCGAATGTCAGGTTGGAAAGATGTTTGTATTTTTCTTGATACTGCACCTTGAGATAGCCTTCGCCCAGCACCAGAAAATGCAGGTCTTCAACGGCCCTGAGATCCTCGGCGACCTCGAACAGGATATCGAGGGCGTTTGCCACACCGATCGAGCCGGCGTAGACCACGGTGAACTTGTCTTTTGGGATGAATTCCGCAACAAACCCCTGATCTAAAGGAGGGGTGGGTTCCAGCAGTGCGTCGTCCACACCTTGCGGCACACAAGCCACCGCGCGTTCGTAACCCAGCACATCTGTGACATGCGCGCCCAGGTTTGGCATGGTTCCGACAACAATGTCGGCATAACGGTAGCCCAGCCATTCAACCCAGCCAAGCGCCATCACAATCGGGTTCCATCTGCTCCAGCCGCGATGTTCTTGCAGGCTCAGAGGCCAGATATCGCGAATTTCGAAAACCAGGGTGGCACGGTATTTTCGGCGCATCCATAACCCGTTGAGGATGGTCAAGAGCGACAGACTTGAAACGATGATGGCGTCAGGCTTGGGAATCCGGGCCTTTGGCATCCGCCAAAGGCGCCACTCAAAGTCGATCCAGCTCAGGATACGTCCCAGAGAATTGGCCGACTTGAACTTGCGCGTCCGCAGCCAATGCACGTCGACCCCATCGACTACCTCGCTGAAAACCGGTTGGTCAAACGCCGGCGGGGTTGCCAGGTGGTTGGCATCCGAACAAATCAGCACCGCACGGTGCCCCGATTTCACCATTTCACGCAGGATCAGATAGCCGCGCGCACCCGCGCGCGCTGCGTATCCTGGTGTGACGTATTTTGAAATATACCAGATTGTTTTCGCCAAGACGCCCTCATCTCGTTAGGTCACACATGCCACTGTCCACGCGGATCAGTCAATCTCCGGCGGACGTCATGGGCGCGTTTCAATGCGATAGCTGAGCCGGGCAAGAGCCAGGACCATGAAGGCATAGAACGCGAAGTTCGCCAGCGCAAAAAGGATCGCGGCGCTGTCGGGGGCCAGTCTGGTTGCGGCGAATGTGCCTCCAACGATCATCACAAACCCCAGTGAATGCAGTCCAAGCCATTGGGACTGCCGGTTGGTGCTTGCAAAAAGGGTGGACACTGGCGTGTAGACTGCCTGCATGACAAACCAGGGCACCGTCCACAGCACGATTTCCTGCACGAAATCGTATCCCGCGCCCAATATCCAAGGGCCAAGAAGATAGCCAAACCCACCAATTGCAGCGATCGCGGGGGCGCCAACCAGAAAAGCATGCCGCATGATCCTGCGGGTGAAAACGCCCAATGTCCCGCCCTGGCGGCGTTTGGTGGCACCGGCAAGAAAGACCAATGAAATCGACGCGCCGACAAGTGTGACGGGCAATGCCATGGCCCGCATCGTCAGGTAGAGGATCCCAACCTCTGCCGCCCCGATGACCGGCCCCAGGATCAGGAACGGCAGAAACTGATATCCCGCTTCCAGCACGGCAGCAGGGGCCAGCCGCGCAGGAAAATCGCGGTATTTCGCAAAGGCCGCCCGCATGGCCTGCCTCGAAATCGCGGATGTCTGGTCGGTATCGAAGCGCCAGATAGCTCGCGCCAGCCCGGTGACCCCAAGGGCAGCGTTCAGCAATTGCCCTGCCAGCAGACCAATGGGGCCTACCCCGATCACACCCAACCCCAGCTGGACAGAGGTGCCACCAATCGCTCGGCGGATGCGGGTGCGTGTCACCAGTCCGTACCGGTTCTGGCGTGTGCTCCAGGATTGCAAGGTGTTATAGCTCGCGACCCCAAACACAGCCAACGGCACCATCCACAGGTAAGGGAGCAAGGCGTCCTGTCGCAGCCCTGCCGTGATCTGCGTTGGAAACAGCACCGCACCCAGCCCCAAAGCCAGGGCAACGCCTGTCGCGATGACCAGCGCCAGAGCCAGCAGGTTCGCCGCCTCATCATCCTGCTCGGGAATGGGGATTGCGACATCGAAGCGCAGCGTCGCAACGGATGCAAAAAAACCCATCAAAGCCACATAGACGGAGAGCAAGCCAAAGGCCTCCGGTGTGTAAAGCCGGGTCAGAACGGGAAGCGCCAGCACGGCCAGCCCCTGTGCGAAGACCGTTCCGCTCGTCAATATCCCCACATTGCGCACAAAGGGGCTTTGCCCGGCGCGCGCCAGCATCTTGCGCATCGGTGTCAGCATGCCTGCTGCAAGACCCCGATGATCCTGTCCTGATCGGTCAGCGTCAGATAGGGGTGCATCGGAAGGCTGAAGACCGTCTTTGCCGCGGCCGCGCTTTGCTCCAAACCTGCTGGATCCGCTGGAAATTCTGCAAAGGCGGTTTGACGGTGCAGTGGCCGGGGATAATAGATGGTCGCCGGGATGTCTGCCGATTTCAGGGCATCCATGACCCCGGCCCTCGTCGTGCTTTCTTTGGTGCGCAGGGTGTACTGCGCCCAGATTGACCGATAACCCTGTGGCACCTGGGGAGTAACAAAATAGTTGTGCAAAGCAGCACTATAGCGCGTGGCTACAGCATTGCGCGCCGCAATCTCATCTTCATATATCGCGAGTTTTTCCAACAGGATCGCCGCCTGCAAGGTATCCAGGCGCGAGTTCATCCCGATCCGCGTGTTGTCGTATTTGTCACTCCCTTTTCCGTGGACCCGCAGGCTGTCCAACACGGCGGCAAGGGCAGCGTCATCGGTAAAAATCGCACCACCATCGCCATAACAGCCCAGCGGCTTGGCCGGAAAGAACGATGTCGTGGTAAGCTTGCCGAAAGTCCCTGTCATCTGGCCGTCGATCAGACCGCCCCACCCCTGCGCGCTGTCGGCCATCATCACAAGCCCTTCCGCATCCGCGACAGCCTGCAACGCCGCGTAATCCGCTGGCAGTCCAAAGAGGTCAACCGCGATGACCGCCGCAGGCCGCAGGCCCAGCGTTTTGGCATGGGCCACCGCGCGGCGCAGGCTGTCTGCCTGCATGGTGTAGGTTGCGGGGTCAATATCGACAAAAACGGGCGTCGCGCCCATGCACGGCACGACCTCGGCGGTGGCGGCAAAGGTAAAGGACGGCACAAACACTGCGTCGCCGGTCCGCACTCCCAGCGCCATCAGCCCCAGTTGCAGCGCGTCCGTGCCATTGGCGCAACTGATACAATGGGCCGCACCACAAAAAGCGGCAAGCTTTGCTTCCAGTTCGGCAACCTCCGGACCCATGATATAGGCGCCATGATCCAGAACGCCGGCGATGCGCGCATCTATCCTGTCACGCAAACGGGCCTGCTGGGCTGCGAGATCAATGAAGTGTAACTCTTTCATCGAATTGACTTGATGTGTGAGATGAGTTTGGCATGTTCGATCGCAAAATTTCCGCTAACACGCGCTTTGGCAGCAACGTTTTTTACAACAACAGCCCCCAGTGTGATGTGTGCACCGACGCCAATTTCCAGTCCGTTCGAAATGCTGCTGTTGGGACCGATAAAACTTTCATCACCAATGGTGACGCGACCGGAAATTTCGGCACATGCCGCGATACAGACCTTGCGCCCAACATGGCAATCGTGCGCAAGGTGAACCTGACAGTCGAACTTGCTTTCCGCGCCGATCTCTGTAAACCCACCAAAGGTTGCTCGCACTATGGTACATCTCGCCTGAATCTCGACGAACGGTCCAAGACGAACGCCCCCTGCCTGCTTCACAATGCGTTGCGGGCTAACCCGGGAATTGACCTCAAATGCATCCGTCCCGACGACTGTTCCAGGACCAATGGAGCATCCTTCCGCAACAATAACTCGAGGAAGGACAATTGCCCCTGCGTGAACAACCACATCCGAGCCAATCACGACATCATGATCTGCGATGATTGCCGAAGGATGTATTTGTGCAGAGGGGTGAACATTGGTAGCGAAGCGCCGCCAGTGAAAATTCGGAAGCGCGCAAAGTGCTTCGTGCAATGCGATTGCCGTGGCAACAGGATCAGGGGTGAGGCAAAGGCCTAGACGGGCAGGAACACAAGCAGCCAGGTCTGGCGTAGTGATGACCCCCACCACCTCCGGAAAAGATAGGGCTGTTTCAATATGATCTCGGCTTCCGCATGGCACGACTCGCCGAGGGAGCCTAGTGAGCACCTTGCCAATATATGAAAAATCACAATCTCGCGTGATGATCAGGTCATGTCCATCTGAAATTGTTGCGAAATTCGTTGAATTCTCCGTAAACATGGCGCTCTTTCAGGTTAATATCTGTTCAATATCTGGGTGCCTCTCACCCTGCCCCGGCTCAATCGGAGAAGTGCGAATGCGGCTGACCAGTTCAATCGACGGGCGCGCCACATCAAGGCCAAAGCCGTTGCCCGCCAAAATACCCTGATAGGATGCCGTATGCAGATCGGTAAATCCGCCCGAAAATTCGATCTCTTCGCCCTCTACCGTGATTGATCGGTGGGTGGTCTGGCCCGCTGGCGTATGGACCGGCAGGTGATCGCGGTTGATCGACAAGACCCAACGCACGCGGGCCTGAGCAAACTCTAGATACCCTGCCGCCGCATCAGCCGCCCGGTGGTGGATGAAGTTTTCCTTCAGCGGTCCAAAGACAAAGCTGAGCATGTCATAAAAATGCACGCCGATATTGGTTGCGATGCCGCCGGACTTTTGCTCCAACCCTTTCCAGCTGGCATGATACCAAGCGCCACGCGATGTGAAATAGCCCAGATCGACGTCATAAACCTTGTCGCCGGGGCCTTCGGCGATCCGGTCTTTCAGTGCGATGATCGCAGGGTGCAAACGCAGTTGCAGGATGGAATTGATGCGCCGGCCCGTTTCACGTTCCAGATCTGCCAGATCATCGATCTCGGCAGGATCAAGGACGAGCGGCTTTTCACAAATTGCATCTGCCCCCGCGCGCAGCACAGAGGCCATATGCGCCTTGTGCAGGTAATTGGGGCTGCAAATGCCAACATAAGACACCGGCTGAGCCCTGCGCCGCAACTGATGCAGATGGGCTTCGAACCGCTCAAATTCAGTAAAGAATGCGGCATCGGGAAAATGGCTGTCGATGATCCCAACGCTGTCGTTGGTGTCATGGGCGACGGCCAGATTGCCACCAGTTTCCCGGATCGCTTTCATATGGCGCGGCGCGATATAGCCTGCGGCTCCGATCAACGCATATTGGGTTGTCACACCATCACTCCTCATGCCCTCACAACGCGATCATCGCCACGAAACTTGCCGCGTGTATCGACCAGAATCCGCGCATTGGCCCGGATCAGGTCATAGTCGAAATCCTTGTGATCCGTCAGCAGGATCAGCGCATCATAGCCCGCAATGCTCTGCGCTGTCAGGTCCACTGATGACAGTTCAAAACTGTGTTGGCGCATCTTTGGAAACACCGGGACGTTGGGGTCGGAATAGGCAACTTCTGCCCCCCAGTCGCGCAACAGCTCCATCACGAACACGCTGGGGCTTTCGCGCATATCATCCACGTTGGGTTTATAGGCGATGCCCAGCGCAAGGACTTTGGCGCCTTTCAGGCTCTTGCCTTCTGCATTCAGGGCGCGAATGGTCTTGTCCACCACATACTGCGGCATTGCGGCGTTCACTTCACCCGCCAATTCGATGAACCGTGTATGCAGCCCATATTCACGCGCCTTCCAGGTCAGATAAAAGGGATCAATCGGAATACAATGGCCGCCAATGCCGGGACCGGGATAGTAGGCTGTGAAGCCAAAGGGTTTGGTCTTGGCGGCATCTATCACTTCGAAAATATCAAGGCCCATGGCATCAGCGACGATCTTCATTTCGTTGACCAGACCGATATTGATGGACCGGTGGATATTCTCAAGCAGCTTGACCATCTCGGCGGCTTCGGTGGATGAGACAGGGACAATGGCATCGATGAATGCCCCATATAGCGCCTGCGCAGCCGTCAGGCACGCCGCAGTATGGCCACCTGCAACCTTCGGGATTGTCTGGGTGTCGAAATGCGCATTTCCGGGGTCTTCGCGTTCGGGGGAGTAGACCAGAAAAAAATCTTCTCCGACGCTCAGCCCCGCGTTTGCGACGTAGGGCAGCAAGACTTCCTTCGTCGTACCTGGCCAGGTTGTGGATTCAAGGCTGAGCAACTGGCCGGTCCGCAAATGCGGCACGATACTGTCCATCGTGTCGGTAACAAAGCTCAGATCAGGCTCACGGTATTCATTCAGCGGGGTGGGCACGCAAATAATCAGGGCATCACATTGCGATGCCCTCGAAAGGTCCACCGTCGCCTCAAAACCTGAAGCGACGAGCCTGGCGATCTCGTCGGGCTGGATGTGACTGATGGGGGATTGCCCGCTGTTCAGCTGGGCCACCCTGCCCTCGTCGACATCAAAACCGATAACCTTGAACCCTGCCTCGACGACAGAACGCATCAAGGGAATACCGACATACCCCAGCCCGATGATACCGACAACGGCACGTCGGTCAGCGACTGCACGAAGAAACGCATCCAATTGCCCCGCCGATGTTATCGTCATTTCCACCTTCCTATCGTTCCCGCCAAAGCGTGCCAGAATAAGACATCAATTGCACCTTGTAAGTTCATGTTCTCTCTCTGCGTTGTGCGTCCTGGCGGCGTTCAGGATGGCCGTGGTCAACGCCTGCGATCTACGACCCTACCCCATTTTAATCGGGGCCTGCGGATCGGGATCGTTGTTCCTGCCAGCCGACCCGATCAAGGCAGGCAAACGCAACAATCGCAATGACGGTCGAGTAAGGGTAAAAAAATACGCCCGACACAAGCGAGTGGACCAGCATCGTCACCAAAGCAACAAGCGGAAGCAGGGCATGATCGGTTTTTATGGTCAGGGCCGTCCAGATATTGCGCGCAAAAGACATCCCCGTAGCAAAGATGAGCGCAGACCCCAAAACACCCCAATGCAGCAAGAATTGCAGGACGATGTTGTGCGAATTTCGGACGCTGACCTCCGCACCGTCCAGAACCAGAATGTAGATATGTACCAGAAAGGCCGGGCCGTATCCGATCAGCCAGTTTTCCTTGATGGCATCCGCCGACACTGACCAGACCCAATCCCGCCCGCTCAGCGCGCCCAGCCCAGGGTTGCTGACATCCGCAACCGCGCGGTCAAAGAGAGGCGGCCAGGGCAAATTGGGCAAGAAACCGGATATCACCAGCAAGGCCACTGTAACGGCAAGCAACACGACCGCCCGCCCGCCCAAAACGCGGCGGCGATGCCACGCAAGATAGGCGGCCGCCACACAGAGCCCTGCGACAATCGCGACAGCCCCCCCACGCGAGCCGGTGTGGATGATATAAAAGGCGGCCGCTGAGAAACTCAGCATTGTCAAGAAAGCCCCGCCGCTGCGGGTCACATACAACATGGCTGTCACCCCTGCCGCCGGCGCCACAAAATACCCTAAAAACCGGATGTTCTCGAACACAGGCAGGATGTGGTCGCGCACCAATTCAGGCCAAATCGCCCATGCGACAAGAAATGCGGCAACGTGACCCAGTGCAGCAATACCCAGCACTCGCCAGATCATGTCGCTTTCATGGATAAAAGACGCACGGTAAAATATGATAAGTGCAACAAAAAACGCGATGTGGATCAGCCAAAATACCGCCAACAGCAATGCCGCAGGAATAGGCGAAGCCATGGACACGAAAAACACATAGACAAAAAGCGCCGCAAGAAGGGCGCGCTGGGGTCGTGGCATCGTGATAAGCTGCTGTTTCCAATCGGCTTTCAATACGACCACACAGATGAACGCCAGTTGCGCCAAAGCGGTCGGCACGTGCAGGAACTCAAACGGGCTGCGCTGTGGTTTCAGGCCAAACACCAACAAAGAGAGAGAAGAAAGAAAGACCAGTCCCAGAACTGCTGCGATCTTTTGGGATGTATCAGCGGTCAGCATAGCGGCAACCACCGGCTGCCTTGATGGTTTTTCAAACATAAGCCTGCTTTCTGCTCGCGCCTCACCCTTGGGGACCATTGGTTACCGGGCCGGCCTCTTGTTGCGGCAAGTTGGCGACGTCAAAGGAGCCAAGTCAAGGATTTCACATCATTGCACCGAATGCCTGTTCTTTATGTGACACTCTCGTGTCATCAAACGCACATCTTTGCTGCGGCGACCGGTATTGTAGCAAAAACGAGGACTGAACGCCGTAATAGTTACGCAAGAACAACAGTTTGCGCGGCAACACCGCGCTGTCGCCCCTCTTGCGGTGATTATCCTATGCTGCGTGAACGCGACCAGCTAGGCTCAACACCGGATAGCAAGCTATTTTACCGCTGAGGTCATTTTTGCAGCAACCCTTAGAGTCCCTGTCGCGTTCCAAGAAGAAGCTGATTTTTCTGGCCTCCGATACGCTGAGCGTCGTTGTCGCGCTATATCTGGCGATTGCACTGCGATACGGCACCTTCACGCCTTTCAGTACCACGAATGTCTCGCCCGAGATTATTCCGGTCATGGCCGGTCTGGGGCCGGTGATTATCATGATCTTCGGGCTTCACCGCATGAAACTGCATGCAATTGAGACAGACGCGACAATGCGGATTGCGCTGGTGGCCATCAGCCTGACGTTTTCGGCCATCGCCGTCAGCTATCTGATGCGCCTGTCCGGGCCGCGATCCGTGCCTCTGATCTTTGGTGCGCTGTTTTTTCTTTTCGCAATGGTGGTGCGGGTTTTCGGCCTCTATCTGCTGCGCTATGTCAGCAGGCTCAATCGCACCGATCTGCCAGTGATCATTTATGGCGCGGGTTCTGCGGGGGTGCAGCTTGCCGCCGCCTTGCGACAGTCGGTTGAAGCCACGCCTGTCTTGTTCGTGGATGACAATCCCAATCTTTACAAGGTGGTGATATCAGGTTTGGAGGTGCGGCCTTCCGAAGAACTGCCGCAACTGATCGACAAATATGCCGTCGCGCGTGTCTTGCTGGCCATCCCTTCGCTGTCGGATGAAGCCAGAAGCGCGCTGATCGCCAAACTGACGAAACTGCCCGTCGAGGTGCAGGTCTTGCCGTCCTTTATCGATCTGATGTCGGGCCGCAGCCTCGAAACATCGCTCCGGACTGTCCTGCCTGACGAATTGCTGGGGCGTGACAAGGTCGACCTCGAGACCCCAGAAACCGCCAAGGCCTATGCCGGTCTGGTTGTGCTGGTGACCGGTGCGGGCGGATCAATCGGATCAGAGCTTTGCCGCCAACTGATCAGTCTCAAGCCTGCGGCAATAGTGCTTTTTGAACAATCGGAATTTGCGCTTTATACGATCAACAACACGCTGCTCCCCATCGCCCAGAAAGCGAGCATCCCCCTTTATGCGAGGCTTGGTTCGGTTACGAACAAGGCCCGGGTCGCGCAGGTCGTGGCGGGCGACAAGGTTGACATCATCCTGCATGCCGCCGCCTACAAGCATGTCCCCATGGTCGAGGCCAATGAAGTTGAAGGGGCGGCCAATAATGTCATCGGTACCAAGAACGTCGCAGATGTGGCACAGGACGCGGGCATTGAGCGTTTCATTCTGGTCTCAACGGATAAGGCGGTGCGCCCCACCAATATCATGGGGGCCACGAAACGGATGGCAGAGCTGACCATTCAGGACATTCAGACCCGCACCCCGCAAACCAGTTTTGCCATGGTGCGGTTTGGCAATGTTCTGGGGTCGTCCGGCTCTGTTCTGCCGCTCTTTCAAAAACAGATTGCCATGGGCGGTCCGGTGACGGTCACTGATCCGCGGGTCACGCGGTTTTTCATGACCATCCCCGAGGCAGCCCGTCTGGTACTGCTGGCTGGTGCCTATGCGACCGGCGGCGATGTCTTTGTGCTTGATATGGGCAAGCCGCAAAGGATTCTCGATATTGCCCGGCAAATGGTCAAGCTGTCGGGGCGGACATTGAAGGATCCCGACACCGGCGAGGGCGAGATCGATATCGTCTTTGTCGGGTTGCGACCGGGCGAGAAACTTTACGAAGAACTGCTGGTCACCGATGACCTGGCCACAACCCCGCATGTCAAAATCCTGCGCGCCGAGGAAACGCCGCCCGACGCCGGTGAAATTGCGTCACTTCTGGATGACACCCAGGCGGCCATCAGCAAAGGTGACGCCGCCGCTGTGCGCCATATTATTGAGACCCGGGTGGATGGGTATCAATCCCCTGACGGCGACAGGCGCGATGCCAAGGCTGCGCTGTGACGCTGAAATTGTTTTCTGTCGGCGCTGGAACAGCGGGATGCCTTTTCTGGTGCCGTTCCGGTTGATCCTAGAACGGCACGTCATCGGCACTGTCGGCGCTGACGACGAACCTTGCCACAACATGCTTTGACCCGGCCTTGTCAAATTCGATCGCCAGTTTGTCACCTTCGATCCCGATCACCTCGCCATAGCCGAATTTCTGGTGAAAAACCCGTTCGCCTTCGGTAAAGGCGCTGACCGCATCCATATCAATTGTCATATTCCGCGCTTCGGATGGCATTGCCATCCCGCGCTGCTGGCTGCGTGCTTGCAGGCGCTTCCAGCCCGGCGAATTGTAGACGTCTGCCTTATGCGCCTTTTCATGCAGATCGGACCCTGCCATGCCCATGATCGCGGGCGATGCATTGGCCGCCATACCCGCCGCCCCATAGCCGCCACCGTATAGGCCGGGCGGTGTCAGTACCTCGACATGCTCTGCAGGCAGTTCATCAATGAACCGGGACGGCATCGCCGATTGCCACTGGCCATAAACACGCCTGTTGGCGGCGAATGACACGGTGCAAATTTCCTCCGCGCGGGTGATGCCCACATAAGCAAGGCGACGCTCCTCTTCGAGGCCCTTCATCCCGCTTTCATCCATGGAACGCTGCGAGGGAAACAACCCATCCTCCCAGCCCGGCAGGAACACAGCCGGAAATTCAAGGCCTTTGGCGGCGTGCAGCGTCATGATGCTGACTTTCTCGCCCTGCTCATCTGTCTCATTGTCCATAATCAGGCTGACATGTTCGAGGAACCCTTGCAGGTTCTCGAAATTTTCCAACGCCTTGACGAGTTCCTTGAGGTTTTCCAACCGCCCCGGCGCCTCTGGCGTCTTGTCGTTCTGCCAAAACCCGGTGTAGCCACTTTCATCAAGGATCATCTCGGCCAGTTCGACATGGGTATCGGCCTCGGCGCGCACCTGTGCGTGCCAGCGATCCAGATTGGCGACCAGAATTGTCAGTTCTTTCAACCCCTTGCCGCCCAGCAATTTGCCATGACACACCAAACGCGCGCCTTCTACCAAAGACACGCCATTGCTCCGCGCGGTGCGCTGGATCGTTTGCACGGCCTTGTCACCCAAGCCACGCTTTGGCGTGTTTACGATCCGCTCGAACGCCAGATCATCTTCCGGGCTGACAGCCAGCCGGAAATAGGCCATCGCGTCCCTGATCTCGAGCCGTTCATAAAACCGCGGCCCGCCGATCACACGATACGGCAATCCGATCGTCAGGAACCTGTCTTCAAAGGCACGCATCTGGTGCGACGCCCGCACCAGGATCGCCATATCATCAAGGCCCATCGGCGCCATGCCACGGGTGCCACGCTGTGCTGCCTCGATCTCTTCGCCGATCCAGCGCGCCTCTTCCTCGCCGTCCCAATGGCCGATCAGGCGCACCTTTTCGCCGTCCTCGCGGGCGGTAAACAGCGTCTTGCCCAACCGCCCCTTGTTGGCCGCAATCACGCCAGAGGCGGCGGCCAGAATATGCGGGGTCGAGCGATAGTTTTCCTCCAACCGCACCACATGCGCGCCGGGAAAATCCTTTTCGAACCGCAGGATATTCCCTACCTCGGCCCCGCGCCAGCCATAGATTGATTGGTCATCATCGCCCACACAGCAGATATTCTTGTGCGACGCGGCAAGCAAACGCAGCCACATATACTGGGCCACGTTGGTATCCTGATACTCGTCCACCAGAATATAGCGGAACCAGCGCTGGTACTGTTCCAACACATCGCCGTGGGTCTGAAAAATCGTGACCATATGCAGCAGGATATCCCCGAAATCGACCGCGTTCAGGTCCAGCAACCGGCGTTGATAGGCGGCATAGAGCGCCACCCCCTTTTGATCGAAGGTGCCACTGTCCGCGACCGGCACCTTATCGGGCGTCAACGCCTTGTTTTTCCAGCCGTCTATGATGCCTGACAGCATCCGCGCAGGCCAGCGCTTGTGGTCAATGCCCGCCGCCTCGATCAACTGCTTCATCAGGCGGATCTGGTCGTCAGTATCCAGAATTGTGAAATTTGACTTCAGCCCCACCAGTTCAGCATGACGCCGCAACTGTTTGGCGCAAACCGCATGGAAAGTCCCCAGCCAGGGCATCCCCTCGACCGCCTCGCCCATCAACCCGCCGATCCGCGATTTCATTTCGCGGGCAGCCTTATTGGTGAATGTGACGGCCAAAATCTCGTGCGGGCGGGCCGTTCCGGTGGCAAGCAGATGCGCAATCCGCGTCGTCAGCGCCTTGGTCTTGCCGGTCCCGGCCCCGGCGAGCATCAAAACCGGCCCATCGACTGTCTGAACCGCCTCGCGCTGCGCGGGGTTCAATTCATCCAGATAGGCCATGTTCGGCCGCGCCATCGCCTGCTGGCTCAATGGTGCAGCGGCGGCTTCAAAGGCATCGTCTTCAGAAAAACTGCTCATGCCCCACACATAGCGTCATCGACCCCGCGTGAAAAGGCTTGTTCTACTTGTGTTCTCCTTCTCATTATTGGCCCATAAATATCCCCGCCGGAGGCTCCGATGGTTGCCAAAGGCGCGGTACTCGCCATAGCCTGCGCCCCATGACACTGCACAACCGCTATCCCGCCATTTCTGACCTTAAAACCCGCGCGCGATCGCGCATCCCGCATTTTGTCTGGGAATATCTGGACAGCGCGACCGGCATGGAAGCGACCCAAAGGCGCAACCGCGACCAATTGGATCAGGTGCTGCTGAACCCGTCGATCCTGCACGGAGAGTTTGATCCTGACCTTTCGACAACCTTTCTGGGGCACACCCATCCCCTGCCCATCGGAATTGCCCCGGTGGGCATGTCGGGGCTTGTCTGGCCGGGCGCTGAACACATGCTCGCCCGGACTGCTGCGCGAGAGGACATCCCCTTCACCCTTTCCACCGTCGCCAGCCAGTTGCCAGAGGACGTCGGCCCGCATGCGGGCAAGCATGGCTGGTTTCAGCTTTATCCGCCGCGCGACCCGGTTATTCGCGATGATATCCTCAGGCGCGCGCGCGACGGTGGGTTTCACACCATCGTCGTGACAGTTGATGTCCCTGTGGCGTCGCGTCGCGAGCGGCAGATACGGGGCGGGCTGACACAGCCGCCGAGGCTTACGCCGCGCCTGGCAATGCAGGCGGCGCGATGCCCGGCCTGGCTCAACGGGATCCGCAAGACCGGCATGCCCCGGCTGCGCCTGATGGAAGGCTATTCAGATGTCAAAGGCACCCTGCCGTCGAATGAACATATCGGATATCTGCTGCGCACCTCACCTGACTGGGATTATTTCAGGTCGCTGCGCGATGTCTGGGACGGTCCGCTGATCGTCAAAGGCGTTGGCAACCCTGATGACGCCGCCCGACTGTCCGATGAAGGGGCCGACGCAATTTGGGTGAGCAACCACGCGGGTCGCCAGTTCGATGGCGGCCCTGCGACGATTGAAACGCTGCCATTGGTCCGTGCGGCGACTGATCTGCCCATTATCTTTGACAGTGGGATCGAAGGGGGGCTGGACGTGCTGCGCGCGCTGGCAATGGGCGCCGATTTCGTGATGCTGGGGCGCGCCTTCCATTATGGTTTGGCCGCTTTGGGCGAACCGGGAGCGGCCCATGTGCTGGATATCCTGCGCCGGGATATGATCAGCAATATGGGCCAAATTGGTGCCAGAACGCTTCTTGATCTGCCAGATTGCCTGCGGTCTACCCAGTAATCGTTATGGACGATCCGGGATTTGCCCCTTACCAATGCTGCAACTGCAAAGGGGCCGACCATGACTGATTTCAACAAGATCCTCATCGCCAACCGGGGCGAGATCGCCATCCGCATCATGCGCGCCGCCAATGAGATGGGCAAAAAAACGGTCGCGGTCTTTGCGGAAGAGGACAAACTGGGCCTGCACCGCTTCAAGGCGGACGAAGCTTATCGCATTGGCGAGGACCTGGGCCCGGTCGCAGCCTACCTCTCGATTGATGAGATTATCCGAGTCGCCAAGATGTCCGGCGCTGACGCGATCCACCCCGGTTATGGGCTATTGTCCGAAAACCCCGATTTTGTGGATGCCTGCCACGCCAATGGCATCACATTCATCGGCCCCAAGGCCGAAACCATGCGCGCGCTGGGCGACAAGGCCAGTGCGCGCCGCGTCGCGATTGAGGCCGGTGTGCCAGTGATCCCGGCGACAGAGGTGCTTGGCGATGACATGAAAGCCATCAAGAAAGAGGCGGCTGAGGTTGGTTATCCACTGATGCTCAAGGCGTCCTGGGGTGGCGGCGGTCGGGGGATGCGCCCGATCATGTCCGAGGACGAGTTGGAAGAAAAAGTGCTGGAAGGCCGGCGCGAAGCCGAGGCTGCCTTTGGCAACGGCGAAGGCTATCTGGAAAAGATGATCATGCGCGCCCGCCATGTTGAGGTGCAGATTCTCGGTGACAGTCACGGCCAGATCTACCACCTGTGGGAACGCGATTGTTCGGTCCAACGCCGCAATCAAAAGGTCGTGGAACGCGCCCCCGCCCCCTATCTGTCAGGCACCCAGCGCGAGCAACTGTGCAATCTGGGCAAGAAAATCTGCCAGCATGTGAATTACGAATGCGCAGGCACCGTCGAATTCCTGATGGATATGGACAGCGGTGAATTCTACTTCATCGAGGTGAACCCGCGTGTGCAAGTCGAACACACGGTTACAGAAGAGGTGACCGGCATTGACATCGTGCGCGCCCAGATCCTGATTGCCGAAGGCAAATCACTGGTCGAAGCGACGGGCTGTGCCTCGCAATATGATGTCAAACTGGACGGTCACGCCCTGCAATGCCGGGTGACCACCGAGGACCCGCAGAACAACTTTATCCCCGATTATGGCCGCATCCAGATGTATCGCTCGGCCACGGGGCCGGGGATCCGGCTGGACGGCGGGACCGCCTATTCCGGTGCGGTGATCACACGTTACTACGACAGCCTGCTGACCAAGGTGACCGCCCGCGCGCCCACACCGGAAATGGCGATCGCGCGGATGGACCGCGCCCTGCGCGAGTTCCGCATTCGCGGGGTATCAACCAATATCGCATTCGTGGAAAACCTGCTCAAGCATCCGGTGTTCCTGAACAATGAATACCACACCAAGTTCATCGATGAGACACCGGACCTGTTCAAATTTTCCAAGCGCCGCGACCGGGCCACGAAAATCCTGACCTATATCGCGGATATCACCGTGAACGGGCATCCCGAAACGGCTGGTCGCCCGCGTCCCGCCGCTGACGTGCGCCCGCCGCGCCCGCCGGTCAAGCCGACAACAGATGTGACCCCAGGCACGCGCAACATTCTGGATCAATTCGGGCCAGAGGCGGTCGCCGACTGGATGCGCGATCAAAAACAACTGCTGATCACGGACACCACCATGCGTGACGGGCATCAGTCTTTGCTGGCCACGCGGATGCGGTCGATCGATATGATCAATGCAGCCCCCACCTATGCCGCCAGGATGCATCAGCTTTTCAGCGTCGAATGCTGGGGTGGCGCGACATTTGATGTGGCCTATCGTTTCTTGCAGGAATGCCCCTGGCAGCGCCTGCGCGATATCCGCACGGCCATGCCCAACATCATGACACAAATGTTGCTGCGCGCCTCGAACGGGGTGGGTTACACCAACTATCCTGACAATGTGGTGCAAAGCTTTGTGGCCCAGGCGGCCAGTTCCGGCGTGGATGTGTTCCGGGTGTTTGACAGCCTCAACTGGGTGGAAAACATGCGGGTCGCAATGGATGCGGTCATCAGGGCAGAGAAGGTCTGCGAAGGGACGATCTGCTATACCGGTGACCTGCTGGACCCGAAACGGTCCAAGTATGACCTGAAATATTACGTCGGCATGGCCAAGGAACTCGAGGCGGCAGGCGCGCATGTGCTGGGGCTGAAGGATATGGCCGGCCTGCTCAAGCCAGCTGCGGCCACAGCCCTGGTCAAAGCCCTCAAAGAAGAAGTGAATCTGCCGATCCATTTCCACACGCATGATACATCCGGGGCGGCGATCGCGACGGTGCTTGCGGCCTCTGCGGCTGGGGTGGATTGTGTGGATGCCGCAATGGATGCGCTTTCGGGAAACACCTCGCAGCCCACTTTGGGGTCGATCGTCGAAGCCCTGCGTGGCGACGCGCGCGACACCGGCCTCGACATCGCGGCGATCCGCGAGATCAGCAACTATTTCGAACAGGTCCGCGCCCATTATGCGGCGTTTGAAAGCGGGCTCCAGGCCCCGGCCTCGGAGGTTTACCTGCACGAGATGCCCGGCGGGCAATTCACGAACCTCAAGGCGCAGGCAAGGTCCTTGGGATTGGAGGAACGCTGGCACGAGGTGGCGCAAACCTATGCCGATGTGAACGCGATGTTTGGAGATATCGTGAAGGTCACGCCTTCGTCCAAGGTCGTTGGCGACATGGCCCTGATGATGGTCAGCCAGAACCTGACGCGCGCGCAGGTCGAGGATCCTTCAGTTGAAGTCGTCTTTCCTGACAGCGTGGTCGAGATGATGCACGGGGATCTGGGCCAGCCGCCCGGTGGCTGGCCGAAGGCGATCCAGAAGAAGATCCTCAAGGGCGAAAAGCCGATCACGGACCGGCCCGGCAAGCACCTTCCGCCGGTTGACCTGGAGACCGCACGCACCGATTTATCTGCCCAACTGGACGGTAAAGCGGTCGATGACGAGGACCTCAACGGCTATCTGATGTATCCCAAGGTGTTCCTTGATTACATGGGGCGCCATCGCAGCTACGGCCCGGTGCGGACCCTGCCGACACGCACGTTCTTTTACGGAATGGAGCCGGGGGAGGAAATCGTCGCGGAGATCGACCCTGGCAAGACACTGGAAATTCGCCTTCAGGCTGTGGCGGACATGAGCGAGGACGGTGAGGTCAAAGTCTTTTTTGAACTCAACGGCCAGCCGCGCACCATTCGGGTCATGAACCGGCTTGCAGCCGCCGAGAAAGTCTCGCGGCCCAAGGCCGAGGACGGCAATGCCAACCACATCGGCGCGCCGATGCCGGGGGTCGTGGCAACCGTCGCGGCGGTTGCGGGCAAAGAGGTGAAAGAGGGTGATCTGCTGCTGACCATCGAAGCGATGAAGATGGAAACAGGCATCCATGCCGAACGTGACGCGGTGGTGAAAGCCGTGCATGTGCAGGCGGGCGGGCAGATTGATGCCAAGGATTTGTTGGTGGAGCTGGAGTGACCAGACACCTCGCTCTGCTTTCGATCCTCGTGCCGGATTATGATGCGGGGATCGCGTTTTTCGTGGGGCAAATGGGCTTTTCGCTGATTGAGGATACCGACCTTGGGGACGGCAAGCGCTGGGTGAGCGTCGGGCCCGAGGGTGCGCAGACCGCCTTCTTGTTGGCCAGGGCAGTGGGAGCAGATCAGACCGAGGCCATCGGCCAGCAGGGCGGCGGCCGCGTCTGGCTCTTCCTGCAAACGGATGATTTCGCGCGCGACCATGCGGCGATGGTCGCAAACGGCGTCACCTTTGAAGAATCGCCGCGACACGAACCCTATGGCCAGGTTGCGGTCTTTCGTGATCCTTTTGGAAACAGGTGGGATCTGATTCAGTTCAAGGACGAATGACAATGCAGAAGATCCTTTTCATCAGCGATCCGCATATCTGCGCGCCGGGTGAAAAGATCATTGGGCTGGACCCCTCTTTGCGGTTGCGTGTCGTGCTTGAGGCGGCCACCACCGCCCATCCCGATGCACAAGCCCTGGTGTTGCTGGGGGACCTGACCCATCATGGCCGCGCTGATGAATATCAGGAACTGCACCGCATTCTTGATGATTTCACCGTCCCGGTCATTCCCATGATTGGCAACCATGACCGGCGCGATGCCTTTCAGGCCCGTTTCCCCGACGCGCCCCGCACGGCGTCGGGCCATGTCCAGCAATGGCACGACTTCGGGCGGCACCGGATCATCACGATGGATTCGCTCGATGGACCGCCCTACCCCACGGGTCATCATGCGGGGCTGCTTTGCCCCGAGCGCATGAGCTTCCTGAATGAGGCCCTGGAGACCCGCGCGGGTCGCCATGCGATTGTCTGCATCCACCATCCCCCGTTTCAAACCGGTGTCGTCGGTATGGACCGGATCATGTTGACGAATGGGCCTGCGGTCCTTGATCTTCTGGCAGGCCACGGCAACCTGCACCTGATTTGCGGGCATCTGCACCAAACGATTTCCGGCCAAACGCGCGGGGTGCCTTGGACGGTGTTCAAAAGCCCATGCCATCAAGGCGTGGTTGAACTGGTCAACCCGACGTCCGGCCTGTCGACAGACGAGGCCGGAGCTTACGGTTTGGCGCTGCTGCATCCCGAAGGGGTGATCATCCATAACGTTGATGTCGGCACCGGCGCACGCATCGTTGACGGCTATGGGGCCGAAAAATAGCCCCATTGGCAGCAAAGCAGAAAAACACCCCGACCGGCGATTTTGGTCTTGCAGAACAGCGCAACTCTTAATAGATCAGCTTTCACGAATGGTGCGCGGGCGTAGCTCAGGGGTAGAGCATAACCTTGCCAAGGTTAGGGTCGTGAGTTCGAATCTCATCGCCCGCTCCAATTCGTCACCGCAAAAGGCCGCAGCAATCGCTGCGGCCTTTTGGTTTTTTCAGGTCATACCGTTCTCTGTTACCGGCCCGTGCGCGACGCCTGCCTTAGCCTGCCTGCGCGGCAAAGGCCTGAGGTGACTGGACCCGGTGCAGCAGCGGGTGTTTGCGAAAAAGGGCGGCAATCTCAGCGTCGACCACATCTTCGAGGCTTTCCAACGCCACCGGTCTCTCGTCCGTTGCCATATCCGCCAAGAGATCATCGGCAATCTTGGAAGGGGTGATCGGCGGCTCTGTCCCGGCGATCTCGGCCAGGGCCGGCGCAGCAATGGCGACATCGGCATGGCACGGCGCCCCGCTTGCGGAATCGTCATCAGGGGGTGTCATTTCTGTTTGGGCCAAAATCAGTCGCTCTGCCAGCGGCACCTCAACCGCTTTGGCAGCTTCAGCATTTTCGGCCGCTTCCTGGGCCGCGGCCTGCGCCACCCGAGCCAGCGCCGTTTCAATGTTGCTGACAGCCGACAGCGCCAGTTTCGCCAGCAAATCCGGCGCTGTATCAGCCCCGGCCAACCCATAAAGGCAGGGGATCAGCTCAAAAAGGTCATCTGTCTCCTCTGCCGGGCGGTCAGTCAGTAAGATCGTGCTCAGGTAAGGGTTTTTCCGCTCACCTGACAGTGCGATCGCATGGGTGAGCTGCCCATCGACCCGTTCATCCATCACCAGCAAGTCCACCACATCCACGCGGATCAGCGCATGCGCCACCGCCTGTGTATCGACCGACAGGATCTGGAAACCTTTGTCGATCAACGCGCGCGCGGTTTCGACAGATGCTTTTGCATCGGAACGTAATATGAGGGCTTTCATCGGATTCTCCTGATCTTTGGCAGCTGGGGTCAGTATTGGGGCCGACTTCTTAAATTTTGCTGAAAATGTCACAGCCTGTTTTCGCAGGCTTGGCCCCTGCCCCGGTTCGCCCTATAGAGCAGGGGCAACACCAAAGGACGCGAAACCATGCGGACAGCCACAATCACACGCGCAACAGCCGAGACGGATATCACCGTCACCATCAACCTGGATGGAACGGGCCGTTACGACAATCAGACCGGCGTGGGTTTTTTTGACCACATGCTGGACCAGTTGTCGCGCCACGCGCTGATTGACATGACCATCCGCGCCAAGGGCGATCTGCATATTGATGATCACCACACCGTTGAGGATGTCGGCATTGCCATTGGCCAGGCATTGTCCGAAGCCCTGGGCGACAAGCGCGGGATCCGTCGCTATGGCAGTTGCGACCTTGCGATGGATGATGCGCAGGTGCGCTGCGCGCTGGATCTGTCGGCCCGTCCCTATCTGATCTGCAACCTTGACCTGCCCTTCGGCAAGATCGGCACGTTTGACACCGAACTGGTGCGCGAGTTCTTTCAGGCGCTCAGCACCCACGGCGGTATCACGCTGCACATCGACCGGCTGCACGGCTTCAACGCCCACCACATCGCAGAGGCCGCATTCAAGGCGGTCGCCCGCGCCTTGCGTGAAGCGGTCGAGACTGACCCGCGCAAATCCGATGCCATTCCTTCGACCAAAGGCAGCCTATGACCACGGCCCTTGTCGATTACGACAGCGGCAACCTGCATTCGGCGCAAAAGGCGTTCGAGCGCATGGCGGCAGAGGTTGGATCGGGGTCGATCATCGTGACCTCGGACCCCGATGTCGTGGCCAAGGCCGACAGGATCGTGTTGCCGGGTGACGGGGCTTTCCCCCATTGCCGGGCAGAACTGTTTTCGCGCAGCGGTCTGGCCGAAGCGATTGTCGAGGCGGTGACGACACGCGCGCGCCCTTTCTTTGGCATTTGCGTGGGCATGCAGATGATGGCGACCACGGGCCATGAATATGAAGCGACACCAGGGTTTGACTGGGTGGCGGGGGATATTCGCAAGATCACCCCGTCGGATCCGGCCCTGAAGGTGCCCCATATGGGGTGGAATGATCTGGTGATCGACCACCCGCATCCCGTGCTGGAGGGGATCGCATCGGGGGATCACGCCTATTTCGTGCATTCCTATGCGATGGACGTGGCCAACCCCGCGCAACGGCTGGCGCATGTTGACTATGGGGGTGATGTCACCGCGATGATCGGCCGTGACACGATGGTCGGGACACAATTCCACCCCGAAAAAAGCCAGGATGCCGGATTGCGGATGATCGGCAACTTTCTGCGCTGGGCCCCTTAGGCCCGCAACCTTCTGATATTGAATAACAAAGAAGGTCAGGCAATGGTCGGCCCAGCCTCTGCCTTGTGCCGGGCCACAAAGGTCTGTCTGGTCAGGCCGTGGTGAGGATGTTTTATATGGGCCAGAGGTAAAGGAAACCCAAACGCGCCGCAATAAGAGCGCCTCGACAGAGCAGGACATCACATGCTGAACCGCCGCCATTTCATGATCATCGCCGCCAGTACACTGACCGCTTGTGGCAGCCGCCGCGACAGGTCGCAGCCCAGCCGCGCCGCCGATATCCCGCTTTATCCAAATGAAACGCCGCAACTGCGCCGCCTGATCAACAAATACGCGGATATTCACGGGATACCGGTCACCCTGCTGCACCGGGTGATTATTCGCGAAAGCACCCACCGCCCCTGGGCGCGCAACGGCCCTTACTATGGGCTGATGCAGATCCTGCCCGAAACGGCGCGCACCATGGGCTATCGCGGGTCACCCGAAGGGTTGCTGGATGCCGAAACCAACCTGATCTACGCAGGGCGGTATCTGCGCGGGGCCTGGCTGGTGTCTGGCGGGGATGAGGATGCGGCCGTCGGCTGGTACGCCCGCGGGTACTACTATGAGGCCAAACGGCTGGGGCTGCTGGAGGAGACGGGTTTGCGGTGAGGGATGTCTGCCGTGCGGGACGAAGTTAGCTATCGCTGCGTCTGCGATGAATGTCCGCTATCACATTTTATCTGAAAAATCCGCTTTATCTCTCAGTGAGTGTTTGAGCTATTCCCCAATGTTTGGACGGATTTCGGCGTAAATTACGCTACTCTTTGCTCCTGCTGATCGGGTAGGGTTTCGTCTTTTCTCAGCCAATAGACTGGAGTTCCCCCGGTTTCGTGGACGCTTGCGATTGTAGAACTCGATCCCGATGCCGATATCCGGTTTGTTGGCCATCTCATAGTATTCTCCATGATCCGAGGTTGAGCGACAAAACTGCAGGTCGGATAGGCCAATTCCAAGCCGTCCCAACCGAACAGCAATTAAGGGTGAAAAGAGTTCAAAGTCTGCCTTTGGCAGTTCTGGATCTACGGATGAAATATTCAACCACAACTAAATTTGGCACCCAACAAAGCCATGCGACAATTGGGTAGGCGACGTCAAAAGAAATGCCTGAAACAAGCTGAGCGGGCAATATTATCCTCAAAGTCACTCCTGCAAACGTCAAAGCGATTGAGCGGATCATCCATTCCTGGTGAAGGCCGATCTGACCAAGTCTTACGACTTGCAGCGCCCGGAATGTCGCGACCAGCCAAATCACTGCCAGCAACACAAACCCTGACTGAGCGATTGGGCCGCCCTTGGCGTTGAAGCCGATTAAGACCCCGGTAACCCCTGCCACCAAAACCGCGGCGCAATATATTCTACCCATCAACCGATGTCGGCGAATTGATTTCGCGCGAAACCTCTTTGACAGTTGAAACGGCGCGACGAAAAGCGCAACCGGCGCAGTGATGATGTGTAAGTAAAACACATTATTGAATATCAGCGGTTGATGGGTCTCGTTCGCATAAACCACTTCCATCCCCGGCACGATAAATCGATAGGAAACGAGGGCGACAACAATGGACAAGAACCAGAACATGCCCTGTTGAAATTTCATATATTCTAACATTCGATTATCCTTTCTTTAACGTGTCAATCAGCCACTTATCCGAAGGGGCGCATGTCGATGGGGACGTACCCCGAGACGACTTCGAGATGTGCGCGTGTGACGTTGATCATCAACAGATGGACTGACGCACCAAGCAATCCTGAGCCAACCGCGATTGTTCCGATGTGCTTTGCGGGGATTCTATTCATCATTTTGTAAACTCCTTGAACTGTGCAACACATGCCCTCAGACCAAGTCACCCGCATTATCATTTGATAAGGCACGCAAAGATGGATTTACGGACGTTTCTGACGCAATCACCTGACCTGTCAGATATTGCTTGCGCGGACGATTTTGCGTCCCATTGGAAACGAATGCGCGTGAACAAAGGCACGCATCTTTCCCGGCAAGAACAACCCGAAACAGATGAATTCATTCTTTTGGAAGGGTGCTTGGCAAGCAGTATTTGTGACCAAGACGGCAAGGAAGTTTGCGTCGGGTTTTACGTGGGTCCCTGTGTTGTCACGCCAAATATCGCCCGAACGCGGGACGGTGTGTCGCTCGTGTCAGTTATGGCAACCACTGATGCCCTTCTTGTTAGGATCGACAGTGATCTGCTTTCAAGTGTGATGATTTCATCTGAACCCGTCCGAAATTGGGCCAATGCTGTTCTGCGGGATGCGTTAAGCCGGAAGGTGGATCGAGAGTGGTGCCTCGCTGCGCTTGGAGGGGCCGAGCGGCTCAACTGGTTTCGCCAAGCATTCCCTGGCTATGAAGACATCTTTACCCATGCGTTGATAGCATCCTTTTTGGGGGTCACGCCTGTCACATTGAGC